>Ga0214473_10005585_pt1 | contig 15057 bp, 12 predicted proteins | sample RVTome_7_FD_203509 | JGI IMG/M metagenome (GOLD analysis project Ga0214473, IMG submission 203509) | Soil microbial communities from uranium-contaminated site in the Upper Colorado River Basin, Wyoming, United States - RVT98D197 | ecosystem: Environmental > Terrestrial > Soil > Contaminated >... | reverse complement strand
CGCCCCGTGAGCGCGGCCGGCCAGCGGCTCGGCGGGCGCGCGGTCGTCGTGACGGGGGCCACGCGGGGGATCGGGCGGGCGATCGCCCTTGCGTGCGCGCGTGAGGGCGCCGCGGTCGTCGTGAACGGCCGCGACGAGGTCGCCGGCCGCGCCGTGCTCGCCGAGCTCGCCGCCATCGGCGCCCGCGCGGCATGGCACGCCGCCGACCTGGGCCGGGTGACCGAGGCGCGTGGCCTGGTCCACGCGGCGCTCGAGGCGTTCGGGCGCATCGATGTCCTGGTCAATAACGCCGGCGTCTTCGAGCGGCGTCCCGCCCTCGAGATGGAGGAGCAGGACTGGGACCACGTGCTCGACGTGAATTTGAAGGGCGCGTTCTTCTGCGCGCAGGCTGCGGCGCGCGCGATGCAGGAGCGCGGGCAGGGCGGGGCCATCGTCAACGTGGCCTCGGACGCGGCGTGGAGCGGCGGGATCAACCCATGCGCCCACTACGCGGCGTCGAAGGCCGGGTTGGTGTCGATCACGCGGTCCCTCGCCCGAGAGCTGGCGCCGCACGGGATCCGCGTCAACGCCGTCGCGCCGGGCCTGATCACGACCGACATGGGCGGCACCGCCGGCTCCACCCTGCCGGGCCTCCAGATCCCGCTCGGCCGCGAGGGGACGCCCGACGAGGTCGCGGCGTGCGTTGTCTTCCTCGCGTCCGACGAGGCGAGCTACGTCACCGGCGCGAACCTGAACCTGAGCGGCGGCCTGTTCCTCGACCGGTAGCGCCCGCCGGCCGACCGACCCGGCCAGAGGCCGGTCCCTGGCCAGAAGGCGCGGGCCGAGCCGCGGAATCGCACGTGCGGGCCACATGCCGACGACTCCCGGCGCCCCCGAGGTCGAGGGCCCCACCCGCCCACCGGATGCGATGCTGTGGATGCTAGCGAAGCGTCCGGTTGAAGAAATCGACCGTACGCTGCCACGCGAGCTTCGCGGCTTGCTCGTCGTAGCGCGGCGTCGTGTCGTTGTGGAACCCGTGCTGGGTGCCCTCGTAGACATACAGCGTGTAGGCCTTGCCGTTGGCCTTGAGCGCCGCTTCGAAGGCCGGAATCCCGGTGTTGAGGCCCTGATCGTTGCCGGCGTAGTGAAGCAGGAGCGACGCTTTGATCTGCGGCACGGCGTCGGCGCTCGGCTGACGGCCGTAGAACGGAGCTCCCGCGTCGAGCTCGGGGAGCCGCACCGCGATCTGGTTCTCGATCCCGCCGCCGAAGCAGAAGCCGACGGCGCCGAGCTTGCCGCTGGACTCCGGGCGCGCCTTCAGCCACTTCGCCGAGGCGACGAAGTCCTCGGCCATCTTCGCGCCGTCCACGGTCCTGAACGCCGCCGCGGCCTTCTCGTCGTCGCCCGGATACCCGCCGACCGACGTGAGGCCGTCCGGGGCGTAGGCGACGAAGTCGAGGACCGCCAGGCGGCGGGTCACATCCTCGATGTAGGGGTTGAGCCCGCGGTTCTCGTGGATGACGAGTACGGCCGGCAGCTTGCCGGCCGCGCGGGCGGGGCGAGCGAAGTAGCCCTTGATCGAGCCGTTGCCTCCCGGCGACGGGATCGTCTCGTAGGAGGCCGTGATCCGCATGTCGTCCTTGGGGACCTGCTGGGCCCACGCGTAGTTGGGCTTGAGGCTCTCCCAGATCGCCGTCACGGTCAGGCCGCCGACAGCGAACCTTGCGGCGCGATCGAAGAACTCACGACGGGTGATCTCGCCGTGCTGGTACTCGTGAAACAGGTTCAGGAGGTCCTGCGGGTACTCCGACGCCTGCTTCCTCTCCATGTCATGCTCCTCCTGCCGGCTGATGCCGGAGTGTGCGGGTGTTTGCCGGCGCACCGCGGCGCCGGAACCCTGCCGGCTGCTTGCCGTCACGATGCCAGGGCAATCACCGAGCAGCTGAGCGCATCTCATCAAATGTACCTCTCCGGTGGTCGGCGCGCACAGCCCGGCTTTCGCGCCAGCGGGCTGCTTGCCGGCGAGCCCGCGCGCCAGCACCGGGCGGTGCCGCCACAGGGCAAGGGACCCGGTCACGGGGTCTGACCAGAGCTGGAGTGCCTGTGTCGTTGCGGGGGCGGGGTCGCCAGGGCCGGCGAGGCTACCCGGCCGAGTCGGCCGCCGCGACGGCGCTGGCGTAGGCGAGGATTCGCTCAGCCAGCGCCTCGTACTGCGGATCGATGTGCTGGCCGTCGACCCAGTACTCGCCGTTCGGCTTCGCGCCGGGCCGTGCCGCGACCACCCGGCGCGCCCACGCGACCTCGTCCGCCGTCGGCCCGTAGGCCTCGTTCGCGATCGGGATGAGGGCGGGGTCCTCGAACACCTTGCCGTCGAAGCCGAGCTCGCGGCTGGCGAGGCACGCGGCGCGGAAGCCCTCGGCGTCCCGGGGCTCGCGGAACGAGCTGTCGAGGACCGCGAGCCCGTTGGCGCGGGCGGCCAGCACGATCGTGGCGAGTGCCGGCACCATTGGCCAGCGGTGGGGCGCCCGCCGGCGGAACGCGTTGAGGCCGCGCGAGAGATCGCCCAGCCCCACGGTCATCCCGACGAGCCGGGGCGTCGCGGCGGCGATCTCCTGGGCGCGCGTCAGTCCGCGTGGCGTCTCGATCATCGCCCACAGCCGGAGCGCCGGCGGGGCGCCGTGGGCGGCGAGCAGCGCGTCCGCCTCCCGCACGGCCTCCGGCGTTTCCGTCTTCGCCAGCACGATGCCGTCGAGCGGCACACGCGCCAGCGCCGCGAGGTCGTCGCGACCCCAGGGTGTGTCGAGCCCGTTGACCGTCACGAGCCGCTCCTGCCGCCGAAACCCGCCGGCGGCGAGCGTGTCCGCCACCCGCCGGCGCGCCGACTCCTTGTCGCCCGGCGGCACGGAGTCCTCGATCTCGAAGAGAAGCACGTCCGGATGGAATCTCGGCGCCGCCTCGTACGATCCGGGGTCCACGCCGATCCGGTAGAGCACGCTGCGGCGCGGTCGCGGCGGGGTCACACCGTGACTGAGCACGTGCCCTCAGGCCGGGGCGGACGGGGTGAGGACGCCCGTGGTCCCCGCGACGTCGCCCCGGAGCGTCGGTGCCACGCGCGGTCGTGTGCCGGTGGACGCGCTTCGCATCCGCTGCGTACGGACCTAGGCCCGGCTCATCCGCGGGTCGAGGGCGTCCCGGAGGCCGTCGCCGAAGAGGTTGAAGCCCAGAACCGCGAGGAAGATCACGAGACCCGGGTACATGGTCAGCCCGGGCGCGCGGAAGATGTACTGGCGCCCCTCGCCGAGCATCGTGCCCCACTCGGGAGTGGGTGCCTGGACGCCGAGTCCGAGGAACCCGAGCCCCGCTGCGACCAGGATCGCGAAGCCCAGCGAGAGCGTCGCCTGCACGATGACGGGCGCCATCGCGTTCGGCAGGACGTGCCGGAAGATGATGACGCTTCGCCGCTGTCCGATCGCATGAGCGGCTTGCACGTAGACCTGCTCCCGGATCGAGAGCACGGAGCCGCGCACCAGCCGGATGAACGACGGGACCGCCGAGATCCCCACGGAGATGATGACGTTCTGGAGCCCGACCCCGAGGATGGCGACGAGCGAGAGGGCGAGGAGGAAGCCCGGAAACGAAAGGAGGATGTCGGCAAACCGCTGGATCACGAGGTCGGTGAGCCCACCCTGGAACCCGGAGACGGCGCCGAGGGGGACGCCGATCACGACGCCGAGACCGACGGCGAGGAACCCGATCAGGAGGGAGAGCCGGCCACCGTAGAGGAGGCGTGCCAGCATGTCGCGTCCAAGGTGGTCGGTCCCGAGCGGGTGAGCAAGGGAGAGGGGCCGGAGCGCCACCGACAGGCTCTGGCGCTCGGGATTGTGGGAGGTCAGGAGCGGGGCCGCGAGAGCGAGCGCGAAGAGGCCGACGAGGAGGACGAGTCCCGCCATCGCGGTCCGGTGGCGGCGGAAGCGCTGCCAACCTTCCCGGACGCGACGGAGCGCGGGACGGCCCGCGGGGGTCACCTCGACGATCGCGCGCTCAGGCGTAGCGGATTCGAGGATCGATGGCGACATAGAGGAGGTCGACGGCCAGGTTCGTCAGGATGAAGAGGGAAGAGAAGACGAGGACGATGCCCTGCACCATCGCGTAGTCGCGCGAGAAAATCGACTCGATCAGGAGCAGGCCCATCCCCGGCCACCCGAAGACGGATTCGGTCAGGACGGCCCCGCCGAGCAGCGTTCCGAACTGGAGACCGATGACGGTCAGGATGGGCACGAGCGCGTTGCGGAGGGCGTGGCGCGCCACGACCAGAGTCTCGCCGAGGCCCTTGGCCCGGGCGGTGCGGACGTACTCCTGGCCCAGGACTTCCAGCATGCTGGCGCGGGTCATGCGAGCGATCAGCGCGACCGAGAAGGCGGCCAGGGTGAGAGTGGGGAGGATGAGGCTCGCCGTCCCCTCCGACCCCGCCGCGGGCAGCCAGTTCAGGTGGACGGCGAAGGCAATGATGAGCATGAGGCCGAGCCAGTAGGTGGGCATGGAGACGCCGAAGAGGGTCACGAGTGAGAGAAGGTAGTCGAAGCGGGAGTAGGGCCGCGTAGCGGCGAAGGCGCCGGCCGCCACGCCGGCGAAGCTCGCCAGGACGGCGCTGACCACGGCCAGGGTGAGCGTCGCGCGAAGCCGCGGCTTGAGCTCCTCCAGCACCGGCTGGGAGGTCCGGGCCGAGCGGCCGAGATTTCCGTGGGCAAGGCGCGCCAGGAAGACGCCGTACTGGATGTGGAGGGGCTGGTCGAGCCCGAGATCGACCCGGAGCCGGGCCACGTCCTCCTCCGTAGCGAGGAGGCCCGCGAGCACCTGAGCCGGATCGCCCGGGAGGACGCGGACCATCAGGAAGACGATGACCGACACCCCGAGAAGGGTGACGGCCGAGGCCAGGAGCCGCTGCGCCAGATACTGGCGGAAGAGGCTCACGGCCGCGGCCACACCCGCACGAGCCCCGGCTCAGTTGGCGGGGCGAGCGTGGATCGCGGAGAACTTCTCGTTCGGCAAGGAGCCCACGTCCGTCACCTTCGCCGAGTAGACGATGGGGAACCGCTGGACGTAGAGGAAGAGCCAGGGCGCATCCGCCCAGACCTGCTTCGAGATCTCGCAGTAGAGCTCCTTCCGCTTGTCTTGGTTCGACTCGCGGTCCGCGGCCGGGACCAGCTCGTCCACCTTCGCATTCTTGTAGAACGTGGTGGCGAGCCCGGCCGGCGGATGGTAGCCCGACCAGTACTGGAGCACCTGCTGCGCGGCGTCCAGGAACGCGGGCGCCCAGCCGAGGTAGGCGAGATGATGGACGGTCTTCTCGGCGGGCCCGGCGTTGATGATCGCGATGTAGGACGGCCAGTCCATCGTCTGGAGCTCGGGCTCGATTCCTACCTCGCGCAGGTAGCCGGCCACAGCCTGAGAGGCTTCCTTATCCTGGACGTAGCGGCCGGTCGGGTGGTGGAAGGAGATCTTGGTGCCGGGCTTGACGCCCGCCTCGGCCAGGAGCTGCTTCGCCTTCGCGGGGTTGTACTCGTAGGACCCCACCTTGCAGTATCCGAAGAGGCTCGGCGCCATCGGCGCGTCCATCTCGTCCGCCGCGCCGAAGAGGACGTTCTGGACGATCGCCTTCTTGTCCACCGCGTAGTTCAGCGCCTGGCGAACGCGGACGTCGCCGAGGAGCGGCTTGCTCGTGTTCATCGAGATGAAGATCGTCCGGTCGCTCGGCGCCAGCAGCACCTTCAGCGCCGGGTTGCGCTGGAGCGCCGGCACGTCCGCGATGGGCGGGAGCACGATGAGGTCGACCTGACCGGCCAGGATGAGGCTCTCGCGCGTCGCCGCCTCGGGCACGATCCGGAAGACGACCGTGTCGTAGGTCGGCTTCTTGCCCCAGTACTTGTCGTTCAGGCTCACCGTGAAGCTTTCGCCCTTCTTCCGCTCCTTGAACACGTACGGCCCCGTGCCGACGGTCTGGACGATGTTCTTGTACTCGTTGCCTTGCTTGTCGGCGGAGGCGGGGGACACGATCGCCGAGGTGGTCCAGGAGAGCGCAGAGATGAATGGCGCCGAGGGCCGCGTCAGCGTCACCTTCACCGTGGAGGCGTCCACCGCCTCCGTCTCCTTGATCGGGAACGGCGCCCGGATCGGGACCCGCACCTGCGGGTCCTTCAGCCGGTCGAGGTTCCACTTGACCGCCTTCGCGTCGAACGGCGTCCCGTCGTGGAAGACGACGCCCTTCCGGAGCTTGAAGGTGTAGGTGAGCCCGTCGGGCGAGAGCGTCCAGCTCTCCGCGAGCCAGGGCTGGACCTTCCCGTCTGGGCCGAGCGACGTGAGCGTCTCCGCCACGTAGTCGACCATGTTGGCGACGGTGGTGGTCGTCATCTGGGCGGGGTCGACCGTGTCGAGGTCCACGCCCACCGCGATCCGGAAGGTCCCCGCGGCTCCGGCCGGTCCGGCCCCGATCGCGACCGTCAGCGCGGCGAGGGCGGCGAGGCCGAGTCGAGAGAGGGGATGGCGCGTCCAGTGCGTGCGCATCAGGTTCTCCTCCATGAGCCAGGGGTCACCCTTCGCGCGCCGTCGTGCCGCGGCGCGACGATCCAGGTCCAGAGCCGCAGGGTATCACGTGCTCGGATTGTCAAGCCTGGCGGGGATTGCTACTCTTCGGGGCATGCGCTCCGGGCCACCCCGCCGCCATCGGCCGACGACCTTCGCCCGCGCGGGGGCGATCCTGGGCCTGTTCATCGATCTGATCCCGCTCGCCGCCGCCATGCCCCGGCCAGGCTGGGGCGGCGCCCTCGACCGCGCCCCCGGGATCGTCTTCGCGCGGTACCGTCAGGCCCAGCTCGATGTCGGGGCGGACGATCGGCCGGTTCCCAGGCCGGCCGCGCCGGTGCTTCCTCCCGCTTGTACGTCCGTCGTTCCTGCGCCCCACCCCACCGGCTGCCCGGGCGGGGGGGACGTCCGGGGCGACCTCGCATTACGTCCCCTTCCGGCGGGCGCTCCGCGGAGTCCGCCCGTTCCCTAGCGTCCCTGTGCCGCCCGGCGATCGGCCGGCGGCTGAATCCGGTCCGTCCACCGGCGAGGCGCCGGCGGCCGAAAGCGCTTTCGCGGTCAACCAATCGCGGTCGGGGTGACTCGGGTCGTCCCTTCCGAGAGGACGAAGGGGAGCATGGCAAGGATAGGCATACTCGTCGGGATGGTCGTCCTGTTCATGGTGCTGCCGTTCAGCCGGCAGGCGGTCGAGCTCTACACCGACTGGCTCTGGTTCGACGAGGTCGGCTTCTCGGGGGTCTTCGCGACCATCCTGTCGACGAAGATCCTGCTGGGCGTGGGAGCCGGGATCCTGGCGTTCCTGGTTCTTTACCTTAATCTCCTGGCGACGCGCCGGGGACACGGGCCCCTCGTCGAGCTCGCCGGCGAGGAGGATCTGCCCCAGCTCCCGAGCTGGCACCAGGTGGAGCCGCTCTATCGGCGGTTCCTGCTGCCCGGCTGTCTCGTGATCGCGTTCATGCTGAGCGGCCAAGGGTCGTCCCGATGGGAGACGATGATCCGGTTCCGGAGCGCCGGGGCCTTCGGCGTGACCGAGCCTCTCTTCGGTCGTGACGTCGGGTTCTACGTCTTCACGTACCCGCTCCTGCTCGGGGTATTCCAGTTCCTGACCCTCGTCCTGTCCGTGACCCTGGCGGCGGTCGCCGCCGTGTACGTGTTCTCTCGCGGCGCCCGGCTGACGCCGCGGGGCCTCGTCGTCGCCCCGTGGGCGAAGGGGCACTTGCTGGGTCTGGGAGCCGCGTTCCTCGTCGTCAAGGCGTGGGGCTATTCGCTGGACGCGTTCGGCCTCCTCTTCTCGGCGGGCGGGGCATCGTTCGGGGCGAGCTACGCGGACGTCAACGCCAGCCTCCCGGCGCTCTACGTCATGATCGGCTTGGCCGGCCTCGCGGCCGTCCTGTGCCTGGTCCAGATCACGCGCCCGGGTCTACGCTTTGCCTTCGTCGGGCTCGCGCTCTGGATCGGGGGAGGCCTGATCGGCCTGGCCGCTTACCCCGCCTTCGTCCAGCGGTTCCGGGTGGCCCCCAACGAGATCGTGGCCGAGCGGCCCTACATCGAGCGGACGATCGCCGCCACCAACCGCGCCTACGGGCTCGACCGGATCGAGTCGCGCCCCTTCCCGGCCGAGGAGAACCTCACCGCCGCCGTCCTTCGCAAGAACGACACGACCATCAAGAACATCCGCCTGTGGGAGCACCGGCCTGCGCTCGACTCCTACGGTCAGCTCCAGGAGATCCGCACCTACTACAAGTTCGTCGACGTGGACAACGACCGGTACCAGCTCGACGGGGAGTCCCGGCAGGTGATGCTGTCCGTCCGCGAGCTGTCGTCCGCCCACCTTCCGAGCCGGATCTGGATCAACGAGCACCTCGTGTACACCCACGGGTACGGCGCCGTGGTGGGACCGGTCAACCGCGTGACGCGGGAGGGGCTGCCGGAGTTCTTCGTCAAGGACATCCCGCCCGCGGCCACCGGCCCGCTCAAGATCAGCCGGCCGGAGGTCTACTATGGCGAGCTCGCCAACGCGTACGTGCTCGTCAAGATGCGCGCACCGGAGCTGAACTACCCCGCGGGCGACCAGAACGTCTACACGACCTATTCGGGCACGGGTGGAGTGAGCATCGGGTCGCTGTGGCGCCGCCTCGCCTTCGCGGCGCACTTTGCCGAGATCAAGATGCTCCTCTCCGACGATTTCACCCCCGAGAGCCGGATCCTCTACCACCGGCAGGTCGCCGAGCGGGTGCAGAAGATCGCGCCGTTCTTGCGGGTGGATCGCGACCCGTACCCGGTCATCACCGCCGCCGGGCGGATCGTCTGGCTCGTCGACGCCTACACCACGACCGACTACTTCCCCTACTCTCACCGAACCCCGGGGGTAGGCAACTACATCCGCAACTCGGTGAAGGTGACCGTGGACGCCTACGACGGGACGGTGGCGCTCTACGTCGTAGAGCCCGACGAGCCGTTGATCGCCGCGTACGCGCGCGCATTCCCCGGCCTGTTCCGGCCGTTCTCGGCCATGCCCGAGGACCTGCGCGCCCACATCCGCTACCCGCAGGATTTCTTTGGCATCCAGGCGCGGATGTACGCGCAATACCACATGCTCGACCCCCAGGTCTTCTACAACAAGGAGGACCTCTGGACGGTTCCGATCCGGAAGACGGAGGGCCGGGAGACGGAGATGGAGCCGTACTACACGATCATGCGGCTCCCCGCCGAGAAGCGCGAGGAGTTCATCCTTCTCCTGCCGTTCACTCCCGTGCGCCGGGACAACATGATCGCGTGGCTGGCGGCGCGCTCGGACCCGCCGGACTACGGCAAGCTCGTGCTCTACGAGTTCCCCAAGGGCAAGCTCGTGTTCGGCCCGCGGCAGGTCGAGGCCCGCATCGACCAGGACGCGTTCATCTCCCAGCAGCTCTCGCTGTGGGGCCAGGCCGGGTCGCAGGTGATCCGGGGGGGCCTCCTCGCGATTCCCATCGAGGAGTCGCTCCTCTACGTCCAGCCCCTCTACCTCGCGGCGGAGCGCGGGCGTCTGCCGGAGCTGAAGCGAGTGATCGTGGCCTACGGCAACCGGATCGCCATGGACGAGACGCTGGAAGCCTCGCTCCAGCAGCTCTTCGGCGCCCGCCCCGCCGCCGTGGCCAGCGCGCCCGCCGCGGCCGGCGTGCCACCGTCCGCCGGCGGTGTCCCGCCGCGGCTGGCGGCCGAGGCGCTCGAGCACTTCACCCGGGCGCGCGAGCGCTTCGGCCGGGGTGACTTCGCGGGCTTCGCGGAGGATCTGCGAAAGCTGGAGGAGACGCTGCGGCGACTGCAGACGGAGAGCCGCCGGTAGCGCGGCACCGGGAACGGGCTACCCGACGACGTTCTGGGGACGTCCCTCCAGGAAGGCGATCACGTTGTCGACGACCCCCGCGTTGAGGAGGTCCATTCCCTCGGGCGTCTGATCGGCGTTGTGCGGCGTCAGGACGACCTGCGCGCAGGCGAGCAGGGGATGCCCGGGCGGGAGCGGCTCGGTGTCGAACACGTCGAGCGCGGCGCCGGCCAGGTGGCCGGCGTGGAGCGCGGCCACCAGCGCGTCGGTGTCCACGACCGGTCCGCGGGCCGTGTTGACCAGGATGGCGCCCGGTTTCATGAGGCTGAGCTCGCGCGGGCCGAGGAGGCCACGACTCTCCGCCGTGAGCCGGACGTGGACCGACACCACATCCGCCGTCCCGAGGAGCTCGTCGAGCGGGACGTAGCGGACGCCGAGCTTGGCCGCGCGCGCCGAGGTGGGGCTGAACGTCCAGGCGACCACGTCCATGCCGATCGCGCGCCCGAGCCGGGCCATGGCGCCGCCGATTGCCCCGGTCCCGACGACGCCGAGCGTCTTCCCGTGGAGATAGACGTTGTCCATGCTGGTCCAGCGGCCTGCCTTGAGCTCTGCCGTCTGGAAGTGGGCGCGCTTGGCGGCCGCGAGCATGAGGCCGAACGCGTGCTCGGCGACGATCGGCGCCGTCTTGCCGGGAATGTTGCACACGACGATGCCCCGCTCACGCGTGGCAACGAGGTCGAAGGAGTCCGTCCCGATCCCGCAGACGGTGGCCATCCGGAGCCGCGGCAGGGCCAGGAGCGCCTCGCGCGGCCACTTGATCGCCCCCCGGGTGTTCACGAGACAGACGGCGTCGCGCGCCCGCGTGATCTTCTCCTCGGGCGTGGCGGGCCGGTCGGTGTGGAGCCGCACCTCCCCGTACCGGCGAAGGCGCTCGAGGTGCGGAGAGCCCTGGATCTGCGGGGGATCGTCTCCCGGGATGACGATCACCACGTCGTGCCGATCGCGCATGCGACCTCCGATCGCGGAGTGACTGGACATCGCCTCGGCCGGCCGGCGATGCGTGCCGGCAGTATCGCACGAGACGAGAACGAGTAGACCGCTGCCGATTCGGGAACGCTCGTGCTACCCTTTGTGTTCGTGGCTCACGCCGTGGTCGACTCGCACCTGCACGTGTGGGACGGGACTGCCGCGGGTCTCGACCCGGGTCCCATGAAGATCGGCTACAGCGCGCAGGCCACGGCCTCCGTCGAGCTCTTCATGGACTATATGGACGAGGCCGGCGTCGACCGCGCGGTCTTCGTCCAGCCATGGTTCTACCACTGGGACAACCGCTACATGGTGTCGTGCCTCCGCCGCTTCCCCGACCGCTTCCGCGGCGTGTGCGTGATCGACCCGAGGGGTGCGAAGGCTCCGGCGGTCCTCAGGCGCTGGCGGGACGAGGGCGTGACCGGCATCCGCCTGCGCCCGTTCCGCCCGGGGGAGCGGCCCGGCCGCGGTCCCTGGCTCGGGACCGACCAGACCCTCCCGCTGTGGGAGGCGCTGGCGGAGACCGGCACGATCGCCTGCGTGCTCCATGGGGGCCCGGACCTCGGGCGGTTGCCGCCGCTCCTGGCCCGCTTCCCGTCGCTCCGGATCGTGGTCGACCATCTCAACACACCGGTGCCGGCGGAGGGGCTCGAGCAGCCGGTGTTCCGGGCCCTGCTCGACCTCGCCCGTCACCCGCAGGTGCACGTCAAGCTCTCGGGCTTCCACCACTGGTGCCCCGAGCGGTACCCGTATCGAGACGGGCTGCCGTTCGCGGAGGCGGCCGTGCGCGCCTTCGGGGCAGACCGGTGCATGTGGGGCTCGGACTTCCCGCACGTGCTGGCCGGGTGCGGCTACGTCCGCAGCCGGCACCTTCTGCCCCGGGAGGCCGCGTTCCTGTCCAAGGAGGAGATGGGCCTCGTGATGGGCGGGACGGCCGAGCGCCTCTGGTTCAGCTGAGGTCCCACCGAACACTCGCAGCTTCACCCTTACCCTGAGGAGGAGACACCGATGAGCATCGATCGCTTCAAGGTCGGACCGCGCCTCTCGGCCGCCGTCAAGCACGGAGACACCATCTACGTGGCTGGCACCGTCGCCGACGACACGAAACTGGACGCCAAGGGTCAGACCGAGCAGATCCTGCACAAGATTGACGAGGCGCTGAAGCACTTCGGCAGCCACAAGTCCAAGCTCGTCTGGGCCAACGTGTGGGTCTCGGACATCCGCCACTACGACGGCATGAACGCGGCGTGGGATGCGTGGGTCGAGAAAGGGCACACGCCGGCTCGTGCCACGGTGGAGGCCCGGCTCGCCACTCCGACCTACCTGGTCGAGATCGCCGTTATCGCAGGGGCCTGACCCGCCAAATGCCGAGGGAGGCCCCGATGGGAGCCACGACCGACCGGGTGAGCGCGCGGGCACGGGCCGTGCCTCCGTCGCTCATCCGCCGCATGTTCGACATGACGCCCCGCGTCCCCGGGGCGATCAGCCTGGCGGTGGGCGAGCCTGGCTTCGCGACGCCCCCGCACATCGTCGAGGCGGCCTGTCAGGCGCTCCACGACGGCTTCACCAAGTACTCGCCGAACGAAGGGTACCTCGACCTGCGGGAGGCGATCGCGGAGAAGGTCGAGCGGATCAACGGCTACCGGGTCGATCCGGCCGCGGAGGTGTTCGTGACGGTGGGCGCCATGGAGGCCCTGCTGCTCACGTTCATGGTCGGGATCGATCCGGGGGACGAGGTGCTGATCACCGACCCGAGCTACACGAACTTCGAGGGACAGATCACCCTGGCGGGCGGCCGGCCGGTCTTCGTCCGGACCGATCCGGAGCGCGGGTATCTGCCGCACGCCGAGGACGTGGCGGCGGCGGTGACGCCGCGCACGCGGGCCATCCTGGTCAACAGCCCGTCGAACCCGACGGGCGCCGTCTACCCGCGGGACCTCCTGCACGCGATCGCGGACATCTGCGTCCGGCACGACCTGCTTCTCGTCTCCGACGAGACGTACGGCGCGCTGACGTACGGTGACATCCGGAACGTGAGCCCGGCGTCGTTCCCCGGACTCCGCGACCGCACGGTGTCGGTGCACTCCTTCTCGAAGGAATACGCGATGACGGGCTGGCGCATCGGCTATCTCACCGGCCCCGCGCCCATGCTCCGCGTGATGGCGGTCGTCCAGGAGCAGATGGCCTCGTGCGTGAACTCCGCGACGCAGCGCGCGGCCCTCGCGGCCGTCCGCGGCCCCCAGGACTGCGTCGAGACGATGCGGCGCGCCTACCAGCGGCGCCGGGACCTGGTCGTGGAGCGGCTCGGTCGGATCCCGGGGGTGCGCTGTCCGAGACCCGACGGCGCCTTCTACGCATTCCCCGACGTTCGGGCCGTGACCCACGACACGCGCAGCCTGGCCGAGCGGCTCCTGTTCGATCACCGGGTGGTGGTCTCGCCGGGCGAGGCGTTCGGCCCGCGGTCGGGGGGGTTCCTGCGGCTCTCCTACGCATCTTCGGACGAGGATCTGGCCGAGGGCCTCACGCGGCTCGAGACTGGCCTCGCCGCCCTACGGCGGGGTTGACGCGGCCGGCGAGCGATGGCGGAGGACACGGGGGGCGAGGCGCCCTACCGCCTGGTTTCGCGTGACGGCCTCGCGGTCGTCCATCTCACCTGCGGGAAAGCCAACGCGCTCAACCCCCGAAGCCTCGCGGCCATCGAGCGCGCGCTCGACGAGGCGGCGGGCGGGGGAGCGCGGGGCGTCGTCCTGACGGGCTACGAGCGGTTCTTCTCGGCCGGTCTCGACCTCGTGACCTTGTACGGGACCGACCGGGACGCCATGGACGGGTTCATGGCGTGGTTCGATGCGGTCATGCTGCGCGTCTTCACCTTTCCCCGGCCCGTGGTGGCCGCCCTTGGTGGCCATGCCGTGGCCGGCGGCGCCGTGCTCGCGCTGGCCTGCGACGCGCGGGTGATGGGCGCGGGCGCCGGGCGCTTCGGGCTGAACGAGATCCGGCTGGGGGTGCCGTTCCCGGCGTCGGCGCTCGAGATCGTCCGGTACGCCGTCCCGGCGCGGTCGGTCGAGGCGGCGCTCTACGACGGCGAGCTCGTCGATCCGCCTGCGGCCCTGGTGCGAGGGCTCGTCACGGAGGTTGTGGACGGCGACGTCGTCGAGGCGGCCCGCCAGGTGTGTGGCCGGCTCGCGGCGGTGCCCACCGCCGCCTTCGAGGCCATCAAGGCTGCCCTCAAGGGGCCGGCCGTGGAGCGGGCGCGGGCGACGCTCGCGCCGCTCCGCCGCGCCTTCGTGGACGCCTGGTACGCGCCCGAGGCTCGCCGCCGGATCGGCGAGGCCCGCACGCGCCTGGGAGGCTGACCGTCCCACAGGCCGAAGCCCGTGGTGATCAACCGGGAGGGGAACCGCATGGACATCGAGGCCGCCGTCGAATCGATCTGGCAGCACACGCTGCGTCGGAGCTATTTCCCGGCGGAGTGGAAGGGCCGGCTGACGATCGAGCAGGCCTACCGAGTTCAGCTTGCGATCCTGGACCGCTGGGTGGCGCGGGGCGAGCGGCTGGCGGGGTGGAAGGTCGGGCTGACGGCGCCGGTGATCCAGAAGCAGTTCGGGATGCACGAGCCGGTTATGGGCTTTCTGCTCGAGAGCGGACACCGCGAGAGCGAGGCCGCGTTCCGGCACGGCGATCTGATCGAGCCGGGCTTCGAGAACGAGCTCTGCCTCACGATCGGGACGCGCCTCGAGGGGCCGGCCGTCACGCGGGCCCAGGCCCGCGCCGCGATCACGACCGTCCAGCCGGCGTTCGAGATCATCGAAGGGCGAGGTGACTTCCGGGCGGACCTGACCCTGTCTCTCACCGACGACTGCCAGCAGAAGGCGTTCGTGACCGGCCCGGGGAGTCCGCTCCCGGCCGGCTGGGAGCCGGCCAGCACGACGGTGGAGGTGCTCGTCAACGGCCAGCGGGTCGACCAAGCCGTGGGCAGCGAGGAGACGGGCCATCCGCTCGGCGCGGTCGCCTGGCTCGCCAAGAAGCTCGCCGAGTTCGGTCGGCGTCTCGAGCCCGGTCATCGGATCATGTCGGGCTCCTTCACCAAGCAGTACCCGCTCGCGCGCGGGGATCGGATCGAGACGCGGTTCACCCCGTTCGGCGCCGTCCGCGCGTCGTTCGACTGAGCG
>Ga0214473_10005584_pt1 | contig 15060 bp, 16 predicted proteins | sample RVTome_7_FD_203509 | JGI IMG/M metagenome (GOLD analysis project Ga0214473, IMG submission 203509) | Soil microbial communities from uranium-contaminated site in the Upper Colorado River Basin, Wyoming, United States - RVT98D197 | ecosystem: Environmental > Terrestrial > Soil > Contaminated >... | reverse complement strand
CGTTCATGTCGTCTTCCCAGAAGAGTCCGAGTCGGCGCTGCAGGTCGATGATGTCCACGGCGTTGGCGTAGGCGATCTCCGGCCTGCCAACGACAGCGCTGCGCACTGCGAAGTACAGGCTAAAGGCTACGCCAATCACCACTACCTCCAGGAGACCGCGCCGTCCAAGGAGGTACGGCAGCCGCCGCCAGGCCGCGGTCAAGGCGGCCATAGATCGGCCCTCGCTTTGGACGTCGAGGGAGCCTGTGGGAATGCCGTTGGCCTGTTTGTGACGTCGAATCTCTCGGCCACCTCCAGGAACGCCCGCGATGACTCTGGGGTGGCGGCTTCCCGGACGGCCGCGGCCGCGGCGCTCCTCTCCTCCTCCGCCAGGAGCAACCCGAGCGCAAGCTCCGCTCTGCGCGGCTCCATCAGTCTCTCCAGGCTACCTCGTAGAGGCGGACGGGTTCCTCGAAGCCCTTCAACGTAACCTCGCCGGTGTCGGCGAAAAGGAAGCCTTTGCCCGCGCACAGCTCTCGCACGGCGAGCGAGGCCAGGATCTCTCGACCCTGCGCCTTGGCGGCGATGCGCGCCGCCAAGATCACCATCGCGCCGAAGAGGTCCCCCTCCTCCTCGATCGGCTCCCCCGCGTTTAGGCCGACCCGAATGTGCAGCGGCTCGCCGGCGCTCTCGTTGCGTTCGGCGAACGCACGCTGCAGGGCGATGGCGCACTCCACAGCCCTGGTGACGGACGAGAACGAGGCCATGAAGCCGTCGCCCATCGTCTTCACCTCGGCCCCGCCGTGCGCCTTCAGCACCTCCCGCGTGATGCGCTCGTGCTCCCGAAGCACGTCGCGGGCCTTCCTGTCACCCAGGCGGTGAGTGAGGGCAGTGGAGCCTTCGACATCCGTGAACAGGACGGTGCGGAACGCGCCTGGTTCGGGCTGCTGTGTCACGGTTGCAGCTTCCTCACCCTCACCCAGGAACTCGTCGATGGCCCTCGCCACCACCTCGATGTCGCCGCCGAACGGGAGTACCGACGTCCCCTCCAAAAGGACGAGGCGAGCGTCCGGAATATGGGAGGCAAGGCCTTTGGCCATATCCGTAGTCATCCACCGAATGTCGCGGCGGTGCAGCACCATCGTCGGCGACCGCACCTGCGGCAGCAGAGTCGTGACATCAAGCTTGAGATTGGCGCGCCAGGCCTTCTGCACAGCCTCTGGCGTGGTGATCTCCCGTAGTAGCTCCGCGAACCGGCCTGCTTCCTCTGCCGTCGACCATCCCAGCCCAACACGGGCCAGCGTCTCAGTAAATAGATGCCAGTCCTTGTCCACGAGCGCGTACAGCGCCGGAATTTCTGGTGCCTGCAGGTAGTCGGAGCCGCACGCATATGTGCACCAGAGAAGGAGATGCGATACCCGCTCCGGGTGGCGGACCGCGTAGGAGATAGCGGCTGGCCCTGAATCGGTGAATCCCCCCAGAGCGAATCGCGCCAGGCCCAGCCGGTCTACTACCGCCTCCAGGTCGAGTACTAAGGTGTCGAGCGAGAAGTCGGCACCCTTCTGCTCCGACAGACCTGTGCCTCTACTGTCAAAGCGAACGAACTGGCGTTTCTCAGCCAAGCGCTCGTACCAGCTTCTGATCGCAGGCATCTGCCACTCCAACTGGACATGGCTCCACGGCGGGCTGGGCATTTGCACACAGGGCATGCCTTCCCCCAGCGTCCAGAAGGCGATGCTCACGCCGTCGGCCGTCTTCGCGTATTGGATGCGCGGCTCCATCACGCGCCCCCTTCCCGCACCGCAAACAGCCGCTGCGGGTCGGCAACGCCCTTCAGCTCTTGCTCGCCCCTGTCCTCGAACGACACGCCCGCCGATGTCCGCGCCAGGCTACGGACGGTGTCCGAGACCAGCACCTCGCTCGGGGCGGACGCCGCCGCGATCCGAGCGGCGATGTTTACGGCGCCGCCGTAGACGTTGTTCCCCTCGCGGATGACGTCGCCGGCGTGGATGCCCAGGTGCAGCGGCAGACCCGCCTCGTCACCCTCCTTCCCGCAGCGCAGCGCCGCCTCGATCGCCTGGCGGGCCGATGTGAAGACGGCGAGTACGCCATCGCCGAGGAGCTTTCCCTCGATGGGCGTCCCGCCGGCCTCGGAGATCACGCCTCGCAGCGCCGTGTCCAGCTCCCGCGCCTTGGCCCGGAAGGCGGCGTCGCCCAGCCGCTCGGTCAGGGCGGTAGAGTCCGCGATGTCGGCGAACAGGATAGCGGTCATGCCTTCGGGCAAGGAGGCCGGCTGTGGTTGCTCGCGGCCTTCGCCCAGGAACTCGTCGATGGCCGCCAACAGCGGCTCCATGTCCTCCCAGGGCGCGATAGTCGTTCCCTCCAAAACAACGAAGCGCGCATCCGGTATTCGGGCGGCCAGGTCCCCGCCCAAACTTACGACCGGGTACGGCACCTGGCGACGATGCAGCACCAACGTCGGCGCCTGCACTTGCGGCAGCAGAGGTGTGACGTCGAAGTCCCCGGTAGCGCGGATGGCAGCTCGATATGCCTCCGGCGTCGCGCACTCCCGCAGGAAGGTCGCGAAGCGGCGGGCCTCCTCGCCCGCTGACCAGCCGAACCCCACATGCGACACCGTTTCCGTGAACAGTTCCCAGTCCTGGTTCAGCAGCGCGCGAAGCGCCTGAATCTGAGGCGACAACCGCACGTAATCGGAGGCCCGCGAATAGGCGCACCAGAGGAAGAGGTGTGATACCCGCTCCGGGTGGCGGACCGCGTAGGTTATAGCCGGCGGCCCCGAGTGTTGAGACGCGAGCAGTGCGAAGCTCTCCAGGCCCAGGCGGTCTGCCACAGCTTCCAGGTCTTGCACGTGGGCGTCGAGCTCGAAACCGGTGACCTTGCGCTCGGAGAGACCGAAACCCCTGCCGTCGTAGCGGATGAGCTTCCTCTTCTCCGCTAGGCGCTCGTACCAGAGCCGCCACTCGGGTATCTGCCACTCGAGTTGGACATGGCTGTACCCAAGCACGGGCATCTGCACCAGCGGCACGCCACTCTCGCCCAGCGTCCAGAAGGCGATGCTTATGCCGTCGCTGGTCTTCGCGTACTGGATGCGCGGCTCCATGACCCAGCGCCCTTCCGAGATGGCCCCCCTATCGCGCAGCAAGCATAGCGCCGAAGGGGAAAGACGTCAAAGCGGCCTGGAGCGGCGCGCCGAAGGCCAGGCAGAACCTGGCCGAGACGCCATCCGTCGTCCGGCACGAGGGGCAGGCGCGCTCGACGCGAGCGCCGCCCTCCACGCAGAAAGCGGCGCCTTCAGCCGCCGGGGCCTGACAACGGGCGCAGCGCGTCGCCTCAACCTGACTCTCGCTCATGTTCTCACCTTCTTCTGGGCGCTCGCATCATCGTCCAGAAGTGCGGCGCGCCCTTTGGCGGCTCCCCCTCCACCATGACTTCGAAGCCGTGCCTTTGATAGAGGGGCACAGTCCTCGCGTTGAAAGTTTCGAGGTAGCAGGCGACGCCTTCGGCATCAGCCCGCGCCAGCATCGGCTGTATCAGCGCGCTGCCAATGCCTTGACCCTGATTCGGTGGGTCCACTCCTAGGAACTGGAGGTACCAGTGTCGCGCCGGCACATTCTGTTTGTGCAAGCGTTCCAGGGGAGTCGTGCACCTCATGAACCGGACAAACGGCACCCACCCGGCCCTGAGGGGCGCCAAGACCATCCCGGTGCGTACCATGTGCGAAAGTCCTATCGGGAGATTCCCCGAGGAGAACCACACGGCGACGCCATTCACCGGCCCTTCCGTGGTATGAACTTCGCCGCCGTGACGGCGCGCCTGCCGGACGGATAGGGCGAAAAACCAGTCCTGACCCCGATATTGCGCGCCCGAGTAGCAGTAGACCGTGGCGGGGTCTTCACGGAATGCCCTGCAAAGGACCTGGGCGGCCTCCGCGGTCTGTGCCTCTGACAGCCGAATGACCTCGCGCTCGGTGTTCATGGGGTGTACCTCCCGTCTAGTGCCAGTCCAGATGTCTGCGCGTACCAGGTGACGTTCTCTCTTCTGCCGCCTCCGATGCTAGAGTGTTCCTCTAGCCCTGCCATGGCGCGGGTGCACCGGTTTCGGAGAGCGTTGGTCGCGCGAGCCGCGGGTCAGCACGCCGAACACAACAAACACAACCGAGGTGCCGACCCACGCCATGAAGCCCAAAGCCCACACACCGAAGCGCAGATCAGAAAACAGAGTAGCTTCCGACTGAAGATAGGACCCGCCGTCGTCGCTGGTGAGCCTGTTAAGCGACATCAACACTGCCACGGGTATCGACAGGCGGAGGAGGCCCAGCAGCCCGGCCACTATCCCGGCAGCCCTGACCCTGCGCTTGCCGGATGTGGCCCACGCAAACGGCGCCAGGTTGAGGAGCCCGGGCAGGGCAAAAGCCATTACTATCGGAGTCACTTCGTAGTACTCATAGTAGGGTGCGAGGAAATTTGGAATACACGAGCCGAATGGGTCATCCCCTTCGGGGCAGAATCCAGCAATCGTATCCGGCGGCTCATCTGGTAGGCCGAGCTCCGGTCCGTAGTGAGCGCTGGGGGAGAGCAGGATGCTCAAGGGCACCGTGACGATCGGCGTCAGCATGATCCAGAGGAAGGGACTCCACCACTTGTCCAGCCGTCCGGACCGGCCCGTCCGTGCGCGAGCGCTGGTAATGCTGGCAGTCATGACGGCCTCATCATCTCGTTACATCATGTAGCCGCTTGGGCGAGCCGGTTCGGGCTGACAGGCGCCGTACGCCACGAGGAACAACAGCACGATAGCGGTCACGAACCCCAGAATGGGCCAGACGGGCGACACGCCGAACTTGCCCACGAGCGCAATGATGGCGGAGGCGGCGGTGGCCGCCATCAGCACCGCCAGGGCGGCGCTGCCGGTGGAATCCGAGGCGGCGAACACGGCGAACACCAGCAAACTGACCGGCGCCGCGCCGCCCAGCAGGAAGGCCAGAGCGGACACGAAAGCTAGATTGGAAGGGTTCGTGTCGCCGGTATCCTCGCTCGGAAGTACATCGAGAGCTCCCCTTGCTCGCCACTTGTTTTCGCTGTCCATCACTGGCCTCCTCGCATCTTTCTGCCCTTGATGCTAAGAGCGAGCGCCGCCGCCGCCACGGTGCAGGTGCACCGATTCCCGGCTGACAAAAGCACCAGGGGCCCGATGGTGGGAGCCGGACCATCGCGCGTCATGGTTCACGTGGGCCAGAGGGCGCCCTGACAAGCGTCCCTTTGCGGGCGCGGCGTGTTTGGTGCTCTTGTCACCGGGCGGATGGTGCGCATGAACCATGGCCGTGCCTGAGTCGCAAGGTAATGTGGCACCCGCATGAGGTTCTCCCCTCAGCACAAAGGACCGGGCGAAAGGAGGTTGCCATGACGACGGAGCGATCAACCTGGAATGCCGGGACATGGATTACCTCATTCGGCAATCTGGTTCTGGGCATCGTCGCGGCGTCCGCGACGCTACTATTCGCCGGGTCCCTGGCCGCCCATTCCTGGGAAGGGGCAGCCGGGGGCGGTGCGGTCTCAGTCGGGACGTGCCTGCTGGCCCTGGCGGTCACATTCTCGACGAGCGGACACACCTTTCGAGTCGCGGTCATCTCGTTCATCGTAGGGGCCTCGGTGGCGGTGGCGTTCTGGCTCTACGTACTGTTTCTCCTCGCCACAGGGGAGATGGCTGTTGTCCCCGATGATCTCCTCGGCGAGCCAGGTTCATGTTTTGCCGGATGCTAGATATGAAACGGCGTGTGGCGCGGACCTGTTCGGCCTCAGGACTTGTCCGTTGGTGCGGGCGGTGGCGGCAGGCTTGGTCCTCCGACGCGCCCCATATTCCGGAAGGGGGGTGTATGAGGAGATTTCTCTCCAGAGACAGACAGTCGATTGCGACCCGATGCTTAACGCCGGAGGTCTACCGATGACGAAGCTTCAGATAATCGCGGCAATCTCAGTTTCTGCGGTCGTTTTCGTCCTGAGCGGCGGAAACGGTGTTGCCTCAGCCCATGGGCCGCCGCCCGAAGTGAGGCCCGTGTACCTCGCGCTGGGCGACTCCCTGGCGTTCGGGATCGGCGCCTCAGACCCGGCGACGACGGGGTACGTGCCGCTCTTTTACGACGACCTGCGGAGCGCCCTTCCGAACCACTTCGACGGCAGGTTCCTGATGCTTGAGAACCTGGCCGTGGGCGGACCGGCGGCGCCGCCCGGTGGCGAGACCACCACATCCATGATCGCCGGCGGGCAACTGGACGCCGCGGTCGCTGAGCTCACCGCACGCAACAGCAACCCCAGGCCCGTGGACGACGTGCGCGCCGTGACTCTGGACATCGGCGGCAACGACATGTTCGCCGTCGTGCCCATCTGCCTCGGCGGCCCAACCCCGGCCTGCACCTCCGCCATCGGGACGGCGTTCGCGACGTTCAACGGCAACTTCGACCACATACTGGACGAGCTGACGGTGGCCGCGGGACCAACGACGACCATAATCGTCATGACCTACTACAACCCGCTGGTTAACCCCTTCTGCCCACTCAGCCCTCAGGCCACCCTGGCGGACGCCCTGCTCGAAGGGAACCCGGCGATGGGGCTGCCGGACGGGCTCAATGACCTGATCCGGGTCAATGCTGCCAGCCACGGCGTCAGGGTCGCCGATGTCTTCGGCCTCCTCGGCCCCTCGGACGTTCAGCCGGACTGCCGCCACGCGAACGACGGCGGCTACCAGATAATCGCCGACGAGTTCATTGCCGCGGCTAGCAGCGTGGATGGCGCTGACACGGAAAGCATTAGGTCTGTGGGCGGGCCACCCAGCGGGGAGGCGAAAAGATGACAGCTGCCGCCTGACCTGACCTGACACAGCTCAAAGTTAGCTAATGGAGGTCTACCATGAAACGGATACTGTTCGTGCTCAGCGCCGCGATCCTGGCGCTCACGGTGTTGACGCTAACCGCGTCCGAGAGCTCGGCGAAACAGAACTGCCTCGCCTGGGAGCGGTCCGCGGCTAACTCCGCGGGGCCCGACGATCCCGTGGTCATAGGGCGGCCCGCCATTGATCGGCTGGCGGGGGAGGAGCCCTACGGTCAGCTGCTGGGTGACTGGGTGGCCGATAACTGCATGCGCCTGAACCACGTCCAGGTGCTTGGCACTCACAACAGCTACCACGTCGAGCCTCGGCCGGCTCTCCTGCAGGCAATCGCTTCATTCGACCCTCAGGCGGCGGCCAGCATGGAGTACACGCACCGCCCGTTTGATGAGCAACTCGGGCTTCTCGGCATCCGCCAGGTGGAGCTTGACGTCTTCGCGGACCCGAACGGCGGCCTGTTCGCCGTGCCTCTGGGTCCGATCTTCGTCCAGGGTTACCCCGACCCGATAAAGCCGCAGCTCCTTGCTCCTGGTCTGAAGGTGCTGCACACGCAGGACATCGACTTCGAGACTAGGTGTCTCACGTTCGTCTCCTGCCTGCAGGCGATCAAGGCCTGGTCGGACGCCAATCCGGGCCATCTGCCGGTGATGGTCCTCGTGCAGGCCAACGATGCGGTGGTCCCTCTGCCGCCCGGTCTGCCACCCCTAACCGTGCCCGCGCCGTTCGGAGCGGCAGCGCTTGATCAGATTGACGCCGACATACGCACGGTCTTCGCGGACGATGAGCTTATCACCCCTGATGACGTCCGTGGCGATCGGGCAACGCTCGAACAGGCGGTACTGAATGACGGTTGGCCAACTCTGAGGGAGTCACGCGGGCGGCTGCTGTTCGCGCTCGACAACACGGATCTGAAGCGGGACCTCTACCTCGCCGGACACCCGTCGCTGAAGGGCCGCGTCTTGTTCACGGACTCGCCTCCGGGGTCTCCAGAGTCAGCCTTCGTGAAGGTCAACGATCCGCTTGCCAACCAGCAGTACATCAGCCAGCTCGTGGAGGCAGGATACATCGTCCGCACTCGGGCCGACGCCGATACTCTCGAGGCGCGTTTCGGTCTCACGGCGCGGCGCGACGCAGCCCTGGCCAGCGGCGCCCAATTCGTCAGCACTGACTACCCCGAGCCGGATCCGGATTTCTCGACTGGCTACTTCGTGGAGGTAGCGGACGAGACCAATGCCCGCTGCAACCCCGTCCTGTCGCCGCCGGGCTGCGACTCTTCGGCTCTTGAGCCGTGAACGCTGGCCCGATTCGACGCCCACTCGGGTCGGCAAGCCGGGCGTAGGAGCTCTTTTTCCTGATGCCTGCTGGGCGTGCGTGAAGACCGCCGCGGCGTTCGGCGAGTCCTTTGGGGACCAAATGGGCGTAACGCCGGGGATACGCAGGCGGCCGGGGACCGCAAGACGCTGGCGTCCTCGGCCGCCCACCGCCCCGCCGGGATGGCGTGACCCGCACCACAACGCGTGGGTGCTCTGTCAGCCGGCAATAGGTCCACCTGCACCATGGCGAGGGCGCTCGCTGCCGCTAGCATCGAGAGCAGAGAGACGTATGGTAGGTGATAAGCGAATGGAGACAACGCCACCGACTGGATCCCGCAATCAAGCTGAAGAAGGAGGCTTCACAATTGTCAGGAGCATTGTGGCCCTACTGTCAGCGGCCCTCGTACTGGCGGCCGCCGGCTGCGGGGGCGACCAGGCGGCCACCGGCGGGCGCGGCGGGCAGACGGCCGGCCCGGCGCCAGAGATGATCGCCTTCGAGGACGGGAAGGGGATCGCCGCCGTGAGACCGGACGGCTCGGGCTTCCTGCGGATCACGGATGCGAAGTCGCCCGAGTCCGGCGCGTTCGGTGAGCGCTATCACGACTTCGTACCCGCCTGGTCTCCCGCTGGGGACCGCATAGCTTTCCTGTCCGGACGCGATGGGAACCTGGAGATCTATGTGGCGGATGCCAACGGTGCCAATGAGAGGAATCTTACCGAGAATCCCGACGAAGATGGGCGCTTCGGATTTGCCTGGTCGCCTGATGGATCGCGCATTGTGTTCGTCTCCGAGCGCGAAGGGTCATCGGACCTTTGGCTAGTGAACGTCAACGGTTCCGGGCTAACCAACCTTACTAGACGTCATGGCGTTCATCCAGCAGGCTGGGCGATCCCATCCACTGCCGAGCTCTCGTGGTCACCGGACGGGACGCGTATCGCGTTCGCCGCGCACAACCAGGGGATTCAGGTGATAAGTGCTGATGGGTCGGAGCTCGTTCGCCTCTCCCAACTCCACCCCGCGTCCCTTGAGGATCAAGAAGGCAACGTCACCGGCACGATCGACGTCAGTCTGGACCTTGGCCCCATGTGGTCGCCAGACGGCGAAAGGATAGCCTACCTGGTTGGCGCTGGCGAGCTTCATGTCATGCGAGCTGATGGCACCGGCGACGCATGGATCACCGGGGGCACCAAGGGTACCGAGGTGAGCTACTTCGCCTGGTCACCCGAGGGCAGGAGGATCGTGTTCAATCCCGGTGGAGGCCATGTCTATGTCGTGAACAGCGATGGCTCCTGTCAGACGCAGCTCACCGCCGAAAGCGACGAATACTGGGCACAGGGGCCGAGTTGGTCGCCGGACGGGACGCGAATCGCCTTTGCATCGAACCGTGTCGGCAGGGTTGACGCTTACGTGATGAATGATGAAGGATCAGCCCAGACGCGACTTACCAAGTCCTCCGCCGGTTCTGGCGTCGGTTCGGTGACATGGTCACCCGGCGTGGTTAGGGCGGACCGGGAGATGGCTTGTCCGGGAGGTGAATCTCCCAGCTCTGCAACTCCGCCTGTGCCCGCAACATCGATGATCATAACCGGCAAGGCCGGGTACCTGGAGGGAGTGGCCGCAAGGACCGGGGAGTTCCAAGAGACGTATGTAGGCGCGTTCAGCGGCGGCTGGCGGCAGGGGTTCTGCGTGGAGGTGCTGGCGGCGAGCGACGGCAGCTTCCGGCTGGAGATACCCAGCGGCTGCTTCCAGGAGGGCGGGACGGTGTGGCTGACCGCGGGAGGGTTGAACGCCTGCCCGACGCCGCCCTTTGAGGCTGGCAGCGAACTTGAGGTGTCGCCAAAGGGATCAACGGCCGTGATCGGCTGCGAACACGGCGAGACGCCGATACTGGGTGTTCCGGGAGTAGGCCCGCCCAACGCCCCCTCGTTGCTGACCCCTATCGGGAACGTCACGACAAGGCAGAACGACCCGGAATCAGGCTGCGCGTTCGATCCCACGCGGGGTTACGGCTACAAGATTATCTTCGACTGGAGCGATTCGACTGCTGCCACCGGCATCCGCGGCTACAACTTCGCGTTGGTCGCGTACCCCAACCAGAGCCCCGTGTACCAGACTTTCGTTGAGGGCTCGACTCTGGCCTACGCGAAGTGCAACGAGTACGTGGCGGACGGGCAGCTGGAGGGCTGGGGCTGGTACATCAAAGCCGAAGATCGAGAGGGGAACTACAGCGAGTGGAGCCCGCGAGGAGACTTTCGCTTCGAACCCTGCCGGATCGATGGGGTGCCGTGCGACGAGCCGTAATGGGTTCGAAATCGGTGCGAAGACTGTTGGCTCCCAAGGCATCCCCGCTTGGTCCGCTCGCACTACCTGCCGGCGGGCCCCGGCGGCTGCTGAATCAGGAGAAACACGAAAGTTTGACTATGTCTGTCACTCCTGTTAGACTCCGTCTGCCGTATCTCCGGGGTGGGCCATCGGGAGGCCGCGATGAGGCGCGACGACGGTGGGGGGCGCCGGCAGGCTGAGGATCAGCCGGAGACCGGGCGCGTGTTTCCCTTGCTGTTTGCCGTCCGTTGGGGCGCCTGGACCATCGCCCTGGCCCGCATCGCCTCCGGCGATCTGCCCGCGGATGAGACCCGCTATGAGCCGGTCCTACTGGGGCTGACCTTCGCCCAAACGCTGGCCTCGACGCTGTATGTGCCGTTGCTTCGTCCCTACGTCCGCAGGCTGGTCGGCGGTCGCGCGGGGCCGCGGGATGACCTCATTGCGCTCGGTCTCGTCGATATCGCCGCCGTCATGGTCGTACTCTACCTGAGCGGCGGCTTTCGGACACCATACGATGAGTACGTGGTGGTGTCGCTGGTGGTCCCCGCCTTCATGCTGGACTGGCCACGCGCGGTCGGACTTCTGGCCGCCTTCTACACGGCGGTCTTCGCGATCGTTTCCATCAAAGAGCGGGCCCTGGACGGCCCCTGGTTCCACGAGGACGTGCCTCGCCTCGCAGGGGTGGTGGTACCGCCGCTGCTCGTGGTCGTCGTTGTTCAGTACCTTTCGAGCCTCACCCGCCGGCTCAACGAGCAGCGGGAGCAGGCAACGCGAACCCTTGCCGAGAACGTCCGCCTGCAGGAGGAGCGCGAGGAGCTGGCGGCGCAGGAGGAGCGGAGCCGCATCGCGCGCGAGATCCACGACGGCATCGCCCAGTCCGTGTACATGCTGGCGCTCAACTTGGAGAAGGCCGCGGACGTCGCGAACTCGGACCCGGCGCTGCGCGAGCGTCTCGGCAGGCTGGTAGGTCTGGCCAAGGAGACGCTGATGGAGGTGCGGCACTACATCTTTGACCTCAAGCCGCTCCTCGCAGGCGACGCCGGCCTGCGTAGCACGATCGAAGGGCAGTTGCGCGAGTTCAGCACGGTCTCCGGCCTGGCGGTCCATCTCAGCGTCGAGGGCGAGGAGCGGAAGGTGCCGTTGGCGGTGGGAAGCTCCCTGTACCGGATCGCCCAGGAGGCGCTGGCCAATGTGTTCCGGCATTCTTGCGCGACGGATGTGAAGGTACGTCTGGACTTCAATGACGGTTCAGTATCCATGCACGTGCAGGATAACGGTCGCGGATTCGACGTAGAGGGAGCCTCGGGCAGCGGCCGCGGTCTGCGCAACATGCACCAGCGCGCCAGCGAACTGGGCGGGGAGTTCGCTGTGCTCAGCGCTCCCGGGAAGGGCGCTTCAGTGCGGGTCACGATCCCGATCGAGGCGTAGATGATGCCACCGGGCGATCAGCCGGCCGTGTTGCGCGTCCTCATCGTGGACGACCACGCTGTCGTGCGCGCGGGCCTGCGTGCGGTGCTGGATGGAGAGGAAGGCGTGGAGGTCTGCGGCGAGGCGTCCAGCGCGAGCGAGGCCGTGCCCAGCGCCGAGGCGCTGCGGCCGGACGTAATCCTCATGGACATTCGCATGGGAGAAGGCGAGGACGCCAGCGGTATCGACGCCTGCCGCGACATTCGCAGCGAGATGCCCGACGCCCAGGTCATCATGTTCACGTCCTACGGAGAGCGCGAGTCTGTGCTCGCCTCGATCATGGCCGGGGCGACCGGCTTCCTCACGAAGAACGTGAGCCACGCCAAGCTCGTCGAGGCGATCCGGGCAGCGGGGCGTGGTGAGTCCTTGCTGGACACAGGAGTTACCCGAGGCGTCATCCAGCGCCTTACCGAACTGAGCGAGGCGTCTCCGGGCGCGGAGAGCCTGCTCTCAGAGCGTGAACGGGAGATCCTGGCGCTGATCGCTCACGGATACACGAACAAGGAGATAGGCGCCACATTATTCGTAAGCCCATATACGGCCCGCAACCACGTGATCCACATCCTGAACAAGCTGGGGCTCTCTCGCCGCTCCGAAGCGGCCGCGCAGGCGGTCAGGCTGGGCCTTCTGAAAGACGAGGCCAGCTAGCCGCCACGCGTCGCGAGCCGCTCGCCGGCGACTTCGTGGTCCTCAACAACTCACACACTGTATTGAGAATTGACGGGTCGGGACGGCACGCGACGAACTACAAGTCCGGACCTCTTGCCTGCGGCCGCTACACCTCGCGGAGCAGCGCCTCCGCCATCTCCACGTGCTTCGGCATGCCGATCCCGCGGTACATCGCGATGGCTTCGGTGAGTAGCTCGCGGGCCTTATCGCGGTCGCCGGGGCCGTCGCGGTCGATCAGCATGCGGGCGTACCAGCGACGCACCTCCGGCTGCTCGAGCTTGTGCGGCAGCTCGTGGGCCTGGCGCAGGGCGGTCTCGTAGTGCTCCTCCGCCTTCTCCCACTGCTCGCCTGCTGCGGCCGCTATGCCGCCAACTGTCTCCATGAGTCCGCTGCCGAACAGACGCACCAAGGCTCCAGCGTTGATGCACTCGAGGACCAGAGGATAGAGTTTCGCCGCCTCAACTCGCTCGTCGAGAACGGCCAGCCCTTCCACGACGGCATCGAGCATGCCCCAGGCGCCGACGGGATTGGCCTGTCCGGGGCTGGGGAGTTGACCTCGCTTCTCGTCCAGCATGGCGAGAGCCATATCACCATCCCCAGCGTACGCGGTTCACCGTTAGGTTACGAAAGTAACCACCACGGGATGAGAATTGGCAGGTCGGGACGGCCAGCGACTAGTTAAGCGTCCGGTAGTCGCCCACCGACGCTGGTAGTGCCTACGCCCGGAGCCACCAGCCTCTCGCCGAGCCGATCCGCCGGGCTGAACAGCTCGTGGGCGCGGGCCGCCTTCTCCGAGTTGTAGGTGGCCGAGTAGCGCCGCACCATATCCGGGGTGGAGTGGCCTAGCAGGTACTGGACGTCCAGCTCTCGTGCCTGGTTCTCGATCGCCCAGGTGGCGAACGTGTGGCGGAAGCGGTGGGCGTGGACCTTGGCGACGCCAGCCTGAAGGCCCAGGCGGCGTAGCATCTGCTTGACCCCGTTGTTCTGCAGCGGCCGGTCGCGTCGTGAGTCGCGGAACACCGTCCCCGGCCCGGCCCGCCGGAACCGCTGGACATAGTGCTCGAGCGCCTCCTGGCACCGGTCGCCGAAGCGCACTATCCGCTGCTTGTTCCCCTTGCCGTAGAGAATCCTCAGCCGCTGTCGCGCGAAGTCGAAGTCCTCCACGGTGACGCGGACCAGCTCTCCTACCCGCACCCCGGTGTCCAGGAGGGTAAGCACGATCGCCCGGTCGCGGGCGCCAGCGACGGTTTCCGGGTCGCAGCAGGCGAGGAGTCGGGCTATCTCTTCGCCGTTGAAAGGCTGGACGATCTTCTGGGGCAGGCGGACATTGTGCAGGGAATGGAACGGCGTCTCCTTCAAGTAGTCGGCGGCGACCAGCCAATTGAAGAAGCAGCGGACCTCGCGGAAGTAGCGGTGGCGGCTCTCAAGGGAGTGGTGCGTGAAGCGTCCCAGGTAGGAGTAGAGGTGCGGGGGGGCGATGCGGGAGACATCGCCGGCGAAGCCCTCTTGTTGAGCGACTTTCGCGAACCGGCCCAAGGTCTCGCCGTAGGCGTCAAGGGTGTTGGGCGACTTCCCCTCCACCTCGCAGCGGAGGAGGTAGACGTCGATGAGGCCCGCCAGATCTCGCCCGCGGTGGCCGTTGCCGTTCCTTCTTACGCTCATCGTCTTGTCGCCATTTAAAATAGTGGTACGTGGTGTGTGTACACATCACTCTGTTGGGGGCAGAAGTCAAGCAAGACAGGGGCGAATGTGGGGGAAATTGGGAGGGAATCGGCCATGTCCGGGCAGAACGGGACCACGTTCTCGCCGGCCTACCGGTGGCAGCCCCGCACGGGCGCCAAGGACAAACCCACGATGCGGCACCTGGAGGCGCTGGCCCGCTTCTTCCAGGTCTCGCCCTCGTACTTCTTCGACGACGAGCTCACCGAGTTCCCCGACACGCAGGTCCGCCAGCTTGTCGCGTCGCGCAACGAGACGCTGCGCCAGATGACGGTGACCTTGCTGGGGCTAAGCGACGAGAGCCTGAACGCTGTCCTCAACCTGGCCTGCCGGCTGCGCCAGCTGGAGGGGCTGCCGTCGCCGGACTAGGTGCAACGGCCAGCATTGGCCGAGCGCTTCTCGAACCGCCCTCCGCGGGTAATAGCCTAGTTGAAGTTGCCGGTGTAGACGTTCCAGCCAGTGGAGAACTTAGGCCCCGGCGCACCGCGCCAGCCGCCCTTCCCGTCGGCGAACTCCACGTACGAGGAGCCGGTCGTGGGATTGTAGAGGAAGAAGTCCGTCAGGCCATCGCCGTCGAGCTTGCCAGCGTAGAACTGCCAGCCGGTGGAGAACTTAGGCCCCGGCGTACCGCGCCAGCCGCCCTTCCCGTCGGCGAACTCCACGTACGAGGAGCCGGTCGTGGGATTGTAGAGG
>Ga0214473_10005583_pt1 | contig 15061 bp, 6 predicted proteins | sample RVTome_7_FD_203509 | JGI IMG/M metagenome (GOLD analysis project Ga0214473, IMG submission 203509) | Soil microbial communities from uranium-contaminated site in the Upper Colorado River Basin, Wyoming, United States - RVT98D197 | ecosystem: Environmental > Terrestrial > Soil > Contaminated >... | reverse complement strand
GGCCATCCTGGCGAGGCTGGGGATGGTGGCTCTCCTGTCCGACGAAGACATCCTGATGGCCTATCGGGAGCACAAACTACTGGGATCGATCCTGCTCGAGCCATCTGGGACGGAATACCGCTTCGAACTCCGCCTCGGGGAAGAGCCGGAGGGTGAGACTGTCAGCGGGCGCATCGACGACCGAGGCCGCATCGATGAGGAGAAGCGGGAGCCCGGCTTCAACACCTGCCCGATCTGTCTTGCCGCTGGAACCCTGATCGATACTCCCCGCGGCCGGGTGGCTGTGCAGGAGCTGCGGGCGGGGATGGTGATCTGGACGATGAGCGCTTCGGGGGCGAGGACTGCGGCGGTGGTCCTCAGAACCGGCAGCGTCCCCGTGCCAGAAGGGTTTGCATTGGTGCGGCTGCGTCTGGAAGACGGCCGCCAGCTGGTCGCCTCACCCGGGCACCCGCTGCGCGACGACCGCCGTCTGGGCGAGCTCCAGGCCGGCGAAATGCTGGACGGGGCGCGGGTTGTGTCGGTCGAGCGGGTGCCGGCAGTCAGGCCGGCGACGTATGATGTCTTGCCGGCCGGAGGCACGGGTCTGTACTGGGCGAACGGGATCCTGGTCCGGAGCACCCTGGCACCGCGCGCGCCGTAGCTCGTAATCCCTGCCTGTTGTGGGCGGAGTTGGAGCTGCCCCGCCTTCCGGCGGTTGGGCAGGCCGTGTTATGCTCGGAGCAACATGCGGTTCCGAGCACCCCCTGGCCATGGGAGAGCGAGTCTGCTTATGAACTGTCGGGCTGCTGGGCGCTGGTCCGTCCTCCTCGCAATGTCATTCTTAGCCGGCTGCGGCGCAGCAATTGCGGAGCCTGAGCAAGACCAGGCCGAGACAGCCGCGGCCTCCGCGAGGCCCGAGCCGACGGTCATTGCTCAGCCGAGCCCGACGGCCCCGCCGGAGGCCACTGTCTCGCCGGAGGAAGGAGGGCAGGCCATGCCCCTCGTGCTGACCAGCACCGCGTTCAAGCAGGGAGAGAGCATACCCGAGCGCTACTCCTGCGATGGGGAGGACGTGTCTCCGGCACTGAAATGGACTGAACCGCCGGCGGGCACGCAGAGCCTGGCCCTGATCCTGGACGACCCGGACGCGCCGGGCGGCACCTGGGTACACTGGGTGCTGTTCAACATTCCGGCCGCTGCCCGCGTTCTGCCCGAGGGCGTGTCCGATGCCGCCGAACAGTCGGACGGCGGGCGGCACGGGGAGAACAGTTGGGGTCAGCCGGGCTACGGCGGCCCCTGCCCGCCCGGAGGCACCCACCACTACTTCTTCAAGCTGTATGCGTTAGACCAGGTCTTGGAGCTGGCTGCGCTGGCAAGCAAGGCGGAGTTGGAGGCAGCCATGCAGGGGCACATCCTGGCCCAGGCAGAGCTGATGGGGACGTACTCTCGGTAGCCTGAATTAGCCTGGGCCGAGGCGGAGAAGGTGATGGGAGGTCGATCTCCGCAATTCGACTATCTTGTTGCTTGACTCTGTCACGTGTCTGCCGTAGAGTGGTTCCATCTGGAAAGAGGGGGACGCCCGGTAGGTTTGTTGGGTCGTGCTTGACCTCGGCGAAGGGGGCGCCATCATCTCCTCAGAGAACCCCGCCCGTCCTTCGCCCAGGACGGGCGGCTGCATTCCCGGACGGGCCTCAACCGCAAGCGGAAGATCACCCAGCGGTTTGGCGGCTCGTCACTGGTACTTGCGCGCCAAATTGGCCTTCAATAAATGGACAGCCCAGTGTCACAGAGGGTGGCCGGGCCGGTAGGACAGGGAGGAGACTATGGTCATTGCCAGATCCGGACGCCTGCACCTTCCCGCATTCATCCATTTGAACCCAATCAGAACCCAGGTGGCCCTGTCCAGGGCCATCGGCGTTCTAGCCGTGGTCTCGATGCTGGTGCCGAACTTTGCCGCGCTGGCTGGTGCTCCGCGTGAGCAGCTGGAGGTACACCGCGAGTCGGAAGCAGCAACGCGAAATGGCAAACCCGCTGCTGAATCCTCCGCTGAAGCAGGTTTGGGCACCTCGATCGGAGTGGGCACAGCTCTCGCAGCCGGAGGTGCCCCGTCGGGCCGTAGCGCGGCACCGGCTCAACCGGAGCTTGGCTCGGGTAGCCGAGCCGTGGGCGAACTGGGCTCGGGCCCGAGCCTCCAGGTCACGCCCACCCCCACCCCAGATGGCGGTGTGCCGCCAACGCTCGAGCCGCCTTCGCCATATCCCTCGGCCGGTCAAGTAGAGGGGGTTATGCTCTCCCTCAGCGTACTCCCGTCGTCTTCCTCCGAGCCTCCACCGGCCCCCGGTTGGTCGCTACCACAAAGCCTCGCCTCAACCGCTAACCTCTCCGACTGGCCGGCCGTCACGAGCCACCAGTCGGGAACCCTCCAGGCGGTGTGGACCGAGGGCGCCTCCGGCTCCCGTGAGGTCTACTACGCCGAATTCTCCGACGGGGCCTGGTCATTGCCCGTCAATGTCTCTCTCAGCCCCGCCGTGGATTCCAACTCGCCGGACATCGCCGTCGACGATTCGGGAGTGGCCCACATCGTGTGGCAGGACGGCCTGGTCGGGGATGCTGACATCGAAGTTCGCTATTCGGAGTGCTCAGGAGGATCCTGCACCGCGCCCATCGACCTCTCAAACGGCAGATGTGGTCCATATACCGGGGAATGGCACGCCTGGACGCCCTCCATCGTCTACGGTCCCGATGGCCAACTGATGGCGACGTGGGCTTCCTTCGAGCCGGGCACGAACCGGTTCCCTTCGATGACCTGGACTCCTCCAGCAAGCCCGCCTCCGGCGATCACATCCTGCGCGCCCTACACCGGCGCCATCTGGATGCCAGACCTCGTCGCCGGCGCCGGCAGTGAGCGCCGGGTGGTATTCGAGAACTTCCAGACCGCCACGGTCTATCACGGTAAGTACACATCTGGCTCCTGGGGATCCGCGCTGAGCGTCGCTTTTGGCTCCACTCCTCGACTGGCCCTGGATGAGGGCGCGACCTCGCACGTGCTTTGGTGCATCGCAGGGTCGGTGCGGTATCGTTCAGGAGACGGATCCGGTTCATGGGCATCCATCGAGGATGTCGCCGCTGGGCCCCAGTGCGGCGGGCCGCCGGCTGTGGCCATCAGGCCAGACGGATTGGTCCAGGCGGTGTGGGAGGATTGGTCATTTGGGGTTCAGATCCTGCAGAGCATCCGAAACGTCACAGGCTGGACCACGCCCGCTTCAATCTCTCGCAGCCCGGGCAGCGGCGAGGACCCGGCATTGACGGCCGATCCGGATGGCAACCTCTATCTGCTTTGGGCGGATTCGCGGCCAGGCAATTTCGACATCCACTACAGCTCACTCTCGCTGGGCGTTCTCGTGGACGAGGGCGCGGTGCTGACGTCGGCCGGCAGGGCCTGCGTGGACCAGACCCAGGCAAGGGCTCAGGGCTACACGGCTGCTCCGATCAACACTCGCTCGGGTGGCTACGACTACAGCGTCGAGGACCTGTCGGTCCCCACCAGCGCCGGCCCGCTCGTCTTGCTTCGCTCCTATGCCTCCCTGGCCATCGGCACTGAGGGCCAGCCGCTGGGCTTCGGCTGGACCCACAATCACCGGTCACGCCTCATTTTCCCCTCTGATCCCGGGGGCGAGGCGGGATTCGTGTTGTTCCAGGCTGACACAGCCAACCGCGTGAGGTTTGTCGACAACGAGGACGGCACCTATAGCGCGGCGCCTGGCGTGTGCGGCACATTGAGCCGCGATGACGGCCCACCTGTGACCTACTCCGTCACCGACGAGGGCCAGCGCAGCTATGCCTTCGACGAACAGGGCAAGCTGCTCGCCTGGCAGGACGCCCAAGGGCACTCCTGGACCTACAGCTACAACCTGGACGGCCGGCTGAGCGCTGTGCAGGACGAGAGCGGTGCGCGCTCCCTGGAGTTCGATTACGACCTGGACGGCAACCTACAGTTGGTGGACGACCACACCGGCCGCTCAGTCTCCTTCAGCTACGACGCCAGCGGCGATCTCGTCTCGGCCACAGATGTCCTGGGCCGGACATGGACCTACCTGTACGACACCGCGCACCGCCTCTTGGAAGTCCTCGACCCACGCGGCCTGACCGTCGAGCGCACCGAATACGACTCGCAGGGCCGTGCCGTGCGCCAGTTCGATGGCTTGGGGAACCTGGTGGTGGAGATCACCTACAACCCGGACGGCACCTCCACGATCGTTGATAGCCGCGGGAATGCCGAGACCCATCAATATGATAATCGCCAGACCTTGGCCGGCAGCAGCAATGCCCTGGGCGGCAGCTCCGTTAAGGTATACGACGGCAATTTCCGCCCGGCGGCGATTACCGACGAGGATGGTTCGACGACATACCTGACATGGAGCCTCGACGGGGGGAACCTACTCGAGGTCATCGACGCCGAGGGCGGCCAGACCGACCTGGCTTATGACGCCCTCAACAACCTGACCGAGGTCACCGACCCGCGCGGATCCCTCACCAGCTACACCTACGACGGCACGCTGCTGACCAGCAGCACCGACGCGCTGGACAACACCACAAGCTACGGCTACACGCCCGAAGGGTTCCTGGCCTCGGTCACCGACCCGCGCGGCAACGCCACCAGCTATACGTACGACGAGTTCGGCGAGCGGGCGTCTATGACCGACGCGCTGGAAAACACCTGGACCTACGGCTACGACGAGCTGGGCCGTCTGGCGGACGCGACCGACCCGTTCGGTCGGGTCACGCACAATGAGTACGACGCCGCCGGCCGCCTGATCCGGCTCACGCGCAACTACGATCCCGCCGAGGAGCAGAACGAGGACGGCCAGATCAACATCGTCACCCAGTACGCCTACGACGAGGCCGGCAACCGAATCTCGGTGACGGACACCTTCGGCCGCACCACGGCATACGAGTACGACGATGCCAACCGCCTGATCCGCACCATCGACCCGGCCGGGAACGAGACCACCACCGAGTACGACGAGGCCGGCAATCTGGTCGCCACCAGCGACGCCCTCGGCCGCATGACGAGCTACAGCTACGACGAGCTCAACCGGCTGGTCGCCACGACTGACCAGCTGGGCAACGAGACCACGACCGAGTACAACCCGGACGGCACCGTCGCTTCGACGGCAGACTCCCTCGGCCGAACCACCAGCTACCAGTACGACGATCTGAAGCGGGTGATCGTGGTCACCGACCCGCTGGGCGGCGAGACAACCACGACCTACGACGAGGCCGGCAACGTTGCAGCCACCACCGATGCCCTCGGCCGCGCTACCACATTCGAGTACGACGCGCTCAACCGCCTCATCCGCCAGACTGATCCGTTGGGAGGCGTCATCGAGCACTTCTACGATGCGGCTGGCAACCGGGTACGAACGGTCGACCCCCGCGGAAACGAGACCGCGTACAGCTACGACGAGCTCAACCGGCTGGAGACAGTAACCGACGCACTCGATAATCAGACCATCTACGCCTACGACGGGGTGGGCAACCGCATCGCGGTCACCGATGCCAACGGCAACACCCAGTTCACCTACGACGCCCTGTATCGCTTGATCGCGACCCAGGATCCGCTCGGCAACACCAACGAGACCTTCTACGACGCCCTGGGTAATGTCATCGAACGGGTCGACGCCAACTTCAACTCCACGACCTTCGAGTACGACGTGCTCAACCGGCTGAGCATCCAGTGGGATGCGCTGGGCGGGGCAACCGAGTTCTTCTACGACCCGGTCGGCAACCAGGTGGAGGTCATCGACGACAACGGCCACTCGACGGCCACCGAGTACGACGCGCTCAACCGGCCGGTCTACGTGACCGACGCCAACGGCAGCACGACCACCACCCTCTACGACGAGGTGGGCAACGTCGTCGCCGTGATCGACCCCATGGGCAACTACGCCAATTTCGCTTACGACGAGCTGAACCGCCAGGTCAGCGTCAGCGACCCGCTGGGGAATACGGCAGGGTACGGCTACGATTCGGTGGGCAACCGCACCTCCATGACCGACGCCAGCGGCGTGGTCACCCGCTACGAATATGACGACCTCAACCGCCTGAGCGCGGTCGTGGAGAACTACCTCCCAGCGCAGAGCCCCGATCACGAGACCAATGTCCGCACCGAGTACGGCTACGACGCCAACGGCAATCGGCTGACCATCATGGACGGGAACGGCCACGTCACCCAGTTCACCTACGATTGGCTCAACCGCCTGGTGATCGAGCGCGACCCGCTGGGCCACATCACGGAGTACGACTACGACGCCGTGGGCAACCGCCGGAGCCTGACCGATGCCGAGGGCTTCACTACGTTCTTCATCTACGACGACGCCACTAGGCTGATCGGGATCAACTACCCCGACCCGGACGCCGACGTGACCTTTAGCTACGACGCCGCCGGCAATCGCACGTACATGGAGGACGGGGTCGGGACGACAACCTGGGTCTACGACGACCTCAACCGAGTGGTCGAGGTCAGTGACCCCTTCGGTGGGGTGGTGAGCTACGGCTACGATGCAGTAGGCAATCGCACCCTGCTGACCTACCCGGACGGCAGGCAGGTGAGCTACGCCTACGATCCGGGCAACCGTATGGGGATCGTGACCGACTGGGACCTGCAGGACACGACCTACGCCTACGACGCCGCCAATCGCCTGCTGACGACCAACCTGCCCAATGGGGTGGTCTCGAGCTACGCCTACGACGAGGCCGGTCGGCTGCTGTCGATCTTCCATGAAGCCGGGGAGACGCTGCTCTCCTCGTTCGAGTACACCTACGACCCCAACGGCAACCGCACCCAGGCGCGGGAGTACTACCAGACCCCCGGCGCCGGTCCGACGGTGGTAGTGGAAGTGGCCGACGAGCGCGGCGACCCCATGCCGGGCATCCCGGTGTACGTCTTCGATGGGGCGACCTATACCGGTTTCAACAAGATCACCGACGCGAACGGGCAGGCCTCCATCACGCTGCCGGAGGGGAACTACCGCTTCCGGGCGGACGTGGACGGCGTGCAGTTCTGGAGTGGCGATGAGAACCACTGTGCCATCGCCGGCTGCACCAGCGTGCTGCTGACCATCCCCGACCCGGTGCTGGTGGTGGTGCAGGACACCGGCGGCGCCCCCAAGGCGGGGCTGCCGGTTTATGTCTTCGACGGCCCGACCTACACCGGCCGATCCGGCACGACCGATGCCAATGGGGAGGTCTCCCTGCGGCTGGTGGAGGGGGACTACCGCTTCCGGGCCGACTTCAACGGCCCCCAGTTCTGGAGCCTCCACTGCCCGGTGCCGGGCTGCACGCTTGCGAACGTCACCGTGACCATCCCTGTCGTGGTGACGGTGGAAGACAGCCTGGGTATGCCGCGGGCGGGCCTGCCGGTCTACGCCTTCTCCGGCGGGAGCTACACCGGCTACAACGGTGCCAGCGACGCCTCCGGCCAGGTGACCTTCACTCTGCCCATGGGCGACTACCGCTTCCGGGCCGACTCGGGGGGCACGCAGTTCTGGAGCGGAACGACCGACCATTGCACGATCCCCGGCTGCCTGGATGCAACCGTGGTGGTGACGGTGCCGGTCACGGTGACCGTCCAGGACACCAATGGCGCCCCGAAGTCGGGGCTGCCGGTCTACGTCTTCGACGGCGCCTCCTATACCGGCTTCAACGGGACGACCAACGCCTCTGGCCAGGTGGCCTTCACCCTACCCGAAGGCTCCTACCGCTTCCGGGCCGACCTGAACGGCACCCAGTTCTGGAGCGGCGGGGCGAACCACTGCGCCGTGCCGGGGTGCTCGGCGGCGACCGTCGTGGTGACGCTGCCTGTGACCGTGACGGTGGAGGATACCGACGGCCTCCCCAAGGAGGGGCTGCCGGTCTACGTGTTCGATGGGACGACCTACACAGGGTACAACAAGACCACCAATGCCTCCGGCCAGGTGACTTTCACCCTGCCGCAGGGCGACTACCGCTTCCGGGCCGACTTGAACGGCACCCAGTTCTGGAGCGGGACGACCGATCACTGCGCCATCCCCGGCTGCACCGCGGCCAGCGTCACCGTCACCATCCCAGTGACCGTCACCGTGCAGGACTGGGGAGGCGCGCCGCTGGCGGCCGTGCCGGTCTATGCCTTCTCCGAGGGCAGTTACACCGGCTACAACAGGACCACCAGCCCCTCCGGTCAGGCCGTCTTCACCCTGCCGCAGGGCAGCTACCGCTTCCGCGCCGACTACCAGGGCATACAGTACTGGAGTGGTGAGACCGATCACTGCGCCATCCCCGGCTGCGAAGAGGTGGTGGTTGTGGCAGGCGTTGCCCCGACGGATACGCCGACGGACACGCCGGAACCGACTGCCACCGAGACGCCGACACCGACCGAGACGCCGGTGCCGACACCCACGGATACCGCTAGCCCCACAGCGACACACACCCCGGAGCCGACGCCGACCGACACGCCGACGCCCGAGCCGACGGCCACCGAGCTCAGCTTCCTGGGTGGCGCCGCCAGGATGGCCAAGATCCGGCCAGCCACGGCCTACGCTCCGCTACTCGACCCGGCCGCAGTCGTTGTGACGGTCCTGGACACAGATGCCGTCCCGCAGGAAGGGCTGCCGGTCTACGTCTTCGATGGGGCTTCCTACACCGGCATCAACGGCACGACCAACGCCTCCGGCCAGGCGACCCTCACCCTGCCGGACGGCTCGTACCGCTTCCGCGCCGACCTGAACGGCACCCACTTCTGGAGCGGTGAGGCCAACCACTGCGCCGTCCCCGGCTGCACCGAAGCCAGCATCACCGTGACCGTCCCGGTGGCGATCACGGTGCACGACACCGATGGCCTCCCCAAGGAGGGGCTGCCGGTCTACGCCTTCTCTGGCGGCAGCTACACCGGCTACAACGGCACCACCGACGCCGGCGGCCAGGTGCAGCTCACCCTGCCGCTGGGCGACTACCGCTTCCGGGCCGACCTCAACGGCACCCAGTTCTGGAGCGGTGAGACCGATCACTGCACGCTCCCCGGGTGCGAAACGGCCACGGTCGTCGTGACGCTCCCGGTGACCGTGGCCGTCACGGACACCGACGCCGTCGCGCAGGCGGGGCTGCCGGTCTACGTGTTTGATGGGGCGGCCTACACCGGCTACAACGGAGTCACCGACGCCTCCGGCGAGGTGGACTTCACCCTGCCACAAGGCGACTACCGCTTCCGATCGGACCGGAACGGCACCCAGTTCTGGAGCGGGGAGACCGACCACTGCGCTATCCCCGGGTGCACTGAGGCGAGCGTCACCGTGACCATCCCGCTGACCGTGACGGTGCAGAGCCAGACCGGCTCAGCCTACCCCGATCTGCCGGTCTACGCCTTCGACGGCGACAGCTACACCGGCTACAATGGCACCAGCGATGCGAGCGGGCAGGTGGTGTTCACCCTGCTGGCCGGGGACTACCGCTTCCGGGCCGACTACGACGGCGTGCAGTTCTGGAGCGGTGGAGCCAACCACTGCACCATCCCAGGCTGCCTGGAGGCGCTGGTGGAAATCCCCGGCGGGGTGGGGGGACCCGTCTCGGTGACGATCGACTACACCTACGACCCGCTCCAGCGTCTGATCGCCGCCGACTTCTCGACTGGCGAGTTCTTCCACTACGGCTACGATGCAGTCGGCAACCGCCTGACCCAGGACACCCTGGCCGGCAGCAACACCTACGCCTACGACATCGCCAACCGGCTGATCGAAGTGGACGGTGTCCCCTACGCCTGGGACGACAACGGAAACCTGCTCGACGATGGACTGAGGGAGTACGCCTACGACCACGCCAACCGCCTGATCTCGGTCGAGATGGGTGCCGACAGCTATGGGTTCGGCTACAACGGGCTGGGTGACCGCCTGCGGCAGACGGTGAACGGCGCGGCGATTGACCACACCCCCGACCTGGCCGCCGGCCTCACCCAGGTGCTCTCCGATGGCGACAATGCTTACCTCTACGGCCTGACCCGCATCGGGGAGCAGCAGCCTGAGGGGTGGCAGTACCACCTGGGCGACGCGCTGGGGTCCTCACGGCAGCTGACCGACCCTGCAGGCGATGTCATTCTCGCAGATAGCTACGAACCCTACGGTGACACGCTGTCCAGCACAGGGAGTGGATTCAGCGTACATCAATTCACTGGGGAAATGCGAGATCCTACAGGGCTGACGTTTCTGAGAGCGCGATATCTTGACACAGCCGCGGGGCGCTTCATGAGCCGCGATACATGGGGAGGAGAGTACACGAAGCCGCATTCTCTGAACGGCTGGAATTACGTCGAAGCCAATCCAATCATGTACGTGGACCCGAGTGGACAGATATGTCTGGATCCTTGGGCGCCTGCCGGATTCCATCTCGATCCTGCTCGAGGGTGTGATTATCCTGAAGGAGGCAAAGGCCGTTTCTGGTGGAGGGAGCCTCCACCTTGCCTGCCGGAGACAATTGTCCCTTCGCCTACTGAGACTCAACCTCCGACAGCAGCATCTGCAACCTACGTTGTCTTCGTTTGCGGCCTTGGTGTCAGCAATTGCGAAACTGACACATACTACGGCAAACCGATATTTGGGGACGTTGTTTCCTGGGCTACAAGTAGAGGCTACGGAAAACACTTCTTCCAGACCGATACCGATCAAAAAGAAGCTGTTGCAGACACAATCCGGGCGAGGTTAAGTGGAATCGTAGAGATGAACTCAGACGGAAGCATCTTCTTGGTCGGGCATAGTGCGGGGGCTGACAGTGCGGTTGATGCGGTCTACGAATATTTGCATGATCAAGGTGGTAGTGCTGAAAATATCGGCGGAATCGCTCTGCTAGATTCCTATCTCAATATAGGCGGCGTGGATATCCAAAACGAGGCGAACTACGTGGACGCGCGAATAGCCATGTGGGGTGGCCAGTCCAGGGATGAGATTGCCGACAACGACTTCGGGACAAGACTCAACAGTGAACTCGGATTGGACTACTACACTGAGCAACACTTGGCGTTAGCTGTAGACCCAGTGGCTCAATCCGAGATCATCGCCTACTTCGAGAGCCGCCATTAGGAGATTGGTGATGCGTCGAAAAAGCCGGTCATGGACTCGCTTCTCCACGTGGTGTCTTCTTCTCCCAAGCTTGTTGACAGCTTGCCAAGCGGTGAATTCGGCTGGAACATCCCCTGATGACTGTCTGCCCCCCTTGTTCGAGTTTTCATTTCCGTACCGCGAAGAAGGGATCACAGATACAGCACACTCCCTGCCCTCGATCCCCGGCATCACTCAGCAGGTGGATGAAGAAGGGGTGCCCGTGACGGTGTTTGAAGGCAAGTTGGTCGTGAGAGGCGCCGACGAAATCTGGTTGGTCGAGCCTCTCATGCGCTACACGCCCAGTACAAGGGTAGCAAGAGAATATGTCATTCTTGGAGCTGATGGGCTTCAGGCTTATCCCAAACTCCCATTCCTGGGCTCAGACGGCACGCTCTATGTGCAAGCCGTCAATAGCACCTTTACCGGAATCTTGGTGGCTCGCTATGATGATCAACATGACAAGTTCGAGGTCATCACTGCGGAGAGTGATGTCTTCACGGATAATGGCGCAGGTGCGAGAACAGTGCATGAGATCGTTGAAGACCGATCTGGCAATTTCTGGTTCATATATAACGACATTCTGACTCGCTTCAATCCGATGACGCTTGAAGCTGAGCATGTACTTGGCAGAGAACAAGGATATGTTCCCATTAGTACGCTTGTCATCTCTCCAGGCAACTCACTTTGGACAGCGGCAGAGGTACTCGGAAAGAATGGCGGCGATGATGCAATGGACCTAGGCATCCAGGTTATCCGCTATGACATCTCCACAGGCGATATCCAGCAGTTTGGCGCGCCTCCGGGTTTGCAGGAATCAGGATGGGAACTATTCTTGGATCATCGTGGTCGGCTATGGTTCAATGACTTTGGGTACTTAGAACTCAACAAGGATGGTTCAGGGACTTGGTATCAAGTGATACGATCACCCATATTCATCAGTGATCGGAGCGGCAACTATCGGTACGTTTGGCGGATTCCCGAACCGAAACTCGAAACCCGAGAAAGGCATCTTTGGTTTACCTTCTCAGGATTGGCGCGGCTCGACCTGGAGACGAACCAATGGTGCCTGGTTTCCAGGACGCCTGTGTCCAGCGTGGCGAAGGACGGTGAAGAAAACCTCTGGTTCCTTAGTGACAATCAGTTGTACAAATATGACTTCGATTCTTGAAAGGCGGCTCTTGAGTGGCACGCCACGAATCTTGAACAGGTAGCGCCTCTCCCCGAATCGTGCTGCTGCAGCCATGTGCCCAACGTAGCGACGAAGGTCCCGCGCGCTCAGTAGGCGATGCAGTACTGCCCTCACTCTCGGCCACGGTGGCTATCCTCGTCGCCAAGACGGCTTTGAGTTACCACGATGTCTGTGCGTCGAGAACCACCGATTGGTTCTCGGTCTTGAAGCAGCTTCTATGGATTCCCCGATGCCGAGCTATTCCGCACACCGATCAGCGCACAGGACACCCCCGCGTGGTCTGTCAGCAGCAGCCGGTGTTGTCCCTCCGAAAGTGGAACTCCTGCAACTGCGGAGATGACCACTTCGGAAACTGATGTTAGCCACGGCCAAGCCTGCCTAGGTGCCGGGAGGGTGCTGCTTAGCCTCGATCGACCGCGTAGTTCCGTGTGCTTTCTCACCCGGAGTGAACCGGGAGCTGTGCTCATGACACGCTGCGCCCTGCGAACCCAGGATTCCCCCGAGAGGGGCGGCCGAGCTAGCTGCCTAGCCATCCCTCTCCTACTGCTGTTGGCGATCATGTCAACACCGGCCACAACGGCACCACCGACGCCGGCGGCCAGGTGCAGCTCACTCTGCCGCTGGGTGACTACCGCTTCCGGGCGGACCTCAACGGCACCCAGTTCTGGAGCGGTGAGACCGATCACTGCTCTCTCCCCGGGTGCGAATCGGCCACGATCGCCGTGACCATACCAGTCACCGTGACGGTGGCGGACACCGACGCCGTCCCGCAGGAAGGGCTGCCGGTCTATGTGTTCGACGAGGCGACCTACACCGGCTACAACGGCGTGACCGACGCCGCCGGCCAGGTTGTCTTCACCCTGCCGCAGGGCGACTACCGCTTCCGCTCAGACCGCAACGGCACCCAGTTCTGGAGCGGGGAGACCGACCACTGCGCGCTGCCCGGCTGCGAGAGCGCGGCAGTCACCGTGACCATCCCCGTGACCGTGACGGTGCAGAGCCAGACCGGCTCAGCCTACCCCGACCTGCCGGTCTACGCCTTCGACGGCGATAGCTACACCGGCCATCACGGCACCAGCGATGCGAGCGGGCAGGTGAGCTTCACCCTGCCGGCCGGGGACTACCGCTTCCGGGCGGACTACGACGGCGTGCAGTTCTGGAGCGGTGGGCTCAACCACTTCACGATCCCCGGATGCCTGGAGGCGCTGGTGGAGCTCCCCGTTGGAGCGGGGCGGTTTCGGTGACGATCGACTACAGCTACGACCCGCTGCAGCGCTTGGCCGCCGCCGACTACTCCACCGGAGAGTCCTTCCGCTAGAGCTACGACGCCGTGGGCAATCGCCTGACCCAGGATCCTGCCCCCATCCTGACCAGCCCCGGGAACGGAGATGTGCTGACCGACCCCCGCCCTGCGTTCGATTGGGAGCCGGTGGCTGGAGCTACTTCCTACACTCTGCATGTGTCGACCAATGGTACCTTCAGCAAGCTGCTGATCAAGGTCACGGTGGCCGGAACGGCGTTCGGCGCGCCAGCCAACTTGCCGCTAGGCAAGGTGTTAGATCGGCGGGTGCAGGCCAACAGCATCAACGGGCCCAGCGCCTGGTCGGGGGTGTGGAGCTTCCTGATCGTGCCGTAGTTTCGGCGTCAGTCGGGTGCGAGAACGAAGTTCACGATGGCTGCCTGCTCAGGCAGCCATCGCGCCGTCTGGTTCGGGGGGCTGCTCGCGCCGGCGCCGGCCTGCCTGGGCCAGTGCGGCCAGCAAGATGCTGAAGAAGTAGAGCACGATCATCGGCCCCATGACCAGCGCCATGTTCACCGGATCCACCGTCGGGGTGGCCGCGGCAGCCAGCACGGCGATACCCACGATGGCGAAACGCCAGCCGCGCACCAGGGTCCGGGCACGCACGAAGCCCAGCCCGGCCAGCACGTAGATGACGAGCGGGAATTCGAAGGCCAACCCGATCCACAGCATCAAGTTGGTGACGAAGCGGATGTAGTTGGAGGGGCGTGGGATGGTAGGGATGCCCATGAAGCTGAGCAGGAAGTCCAGGGCGGCGGGCAGCACAATGAAGTAGGTGAAGGCCAGACCCGCCACGAACAGCAGGAAGGCCATGGGCACCGAGAACAGGACCATCGCACGTTCGCTGCGCTTGAGGCCGGGGTTCATGAAGGCGAAGCCTTCAAAGGCGATGTACGGCAGGGCCAGAGCGAAGCCGGTGAGCAGCGACACCCTCATGAAGGCACCGATCGATTCAGTGACCTCGATGGCCTGCAAGGCCTGAATGCCGCCGATGGGCCGGGCCAAGTAGTCCAGAATGCGGGGGGCGAACAAGAAACTCCCCGCAGTGGTGACCGCCAGCACCAGCACCGCCCGAAAGAGATGCCGGCGCAGCGCTTCCAGGTGCTCGAGCAGCACAGCGGGCTCCTCGAAGGCCCGGCTGAATACGTCGGCGGTGGAGGTTTCCTCCGGCTCGTAGTTCAGGAACTCGCGCAGGGCGCGGAAGGGCCAGGCGATCAGGCGTAGGGGCGCCGTGAGTGCGCGCCACAGTGTCCGCAGTGCCTTGCGCATGGATCAGCCCGGAGCGGGGTCGTCCGCCGGAGATTCCGGCTCCGCTTCAGCGGCTGGCGCGCCGGGCCCCCCCTTGAGTTCCCGGCCGAATCGATCCAGCTCGCGTCCCACGCCCTGGCTCGCCTGGTGCAGCTCCGAGCGGGCCTCATCCAACTCCTCCAGGGCGGCTTCCCGGGCCAGGCGGTTGGGCAGGGTGCGCAG
>Ga0214473_10005582_pt1 | contig 15062 bp, 15 predicted proteins | sample RVTome_7_FD_203509 | JGI IMG/M metagenome (GOLD analysis project Ga0214473, IMG submission 203509) | Soil microbial communities from uranium-contaminated site in the Upper Colorado River Basin, Wyoming, United States - RVT98D197 | ecosystem: Environmental > Terrestrial > Soil > Contaminated >... | reverse complement strand
ACGACATCGGTTTCGTGGACGCGGCGGTGCTGGCGACGGTCGAGCGAGCCGGCGAGCCCAAGCTCGCCACGATCGACCACCGACACTTCGCCATGATGCGACCGCGCCACGTCGAGGCGTTGGAGCTGCTGCCATAGCCGTCGCGGCCATCGGGGTCGCGCCGGAGCGCGGAACACTCACATCGAGGCCAACAGGTCGAGGATCGCCCGGTGGGTCCGGATCCCCGAACGGCCAGCAGCACGACCCACGCGCGTCGAGCCGCAGCGCCATCGACCGACGCTGTCGGGGCGGCGCGATCAGGCGTCGAGTGCGTCGAGGAACTCGTCCAGGTCGGGAGCGACGCTGTACGTGGGCTCGAGGTAGCCCTCGAGGGCCTCGATCGTCTTGTAGCCGTTGCCGGTGACGAACGCGACCGTCTCCTCGTCGGGACGGATCACGCCTTGCTCGGCGAGGCGCTTGAGGTTCGCGATCGTGACGCCGCCGGCGGTCTCGGTGAACACGCCCTCGGTGGACGCGAGCAGCTCGATCCCCTCGACGATCTCTGCTTCGGTGCACCACTCGATGGCGCCGTTCGTGCTGCGCGAGACCTGCATCGCGAACATCCCGTCGGCGGGCGAGCCGATCGCGAGCGAGCGCGCGATCGTGTCGGGCTTCATCGGCGTGACCTGCTCGTCGCCGTTCTTGAAGGCCTGGGCCACCGGGCGGCAACCCTCGGGCTGTGCGCCGGATACGCGATACGGCTTCTCCTCCACGGCGCCGATCGCGATCAGCTCACTGAACGCGCGGTGCACCTTCGTGAGCAGCGCGCCGGAGGCGATCGGGACCACCACGTGGTCGGGCAGGCGCCAGCCGAGCTGTTCGGCCACCTCGAATCCGAGCGACTTCGACCCTTCCGCGTAGTACGGGCGCATGTTCACGTTGACGAAGGCCCACGGCAGGGCCTCGGCGACCTCGGAGCACAGCCGGTTCACGGCGTCGTAGTTCCCCTTGACCGCGACGACCTTCGCGCCGTAGGCCTCGGTCGCAAGGATCTTCGCGCGCTCGAGGTCCTCGGGCACGAACACGTAGCAGGGCATGCCGGCCTTCGCGGCGTGCGCCGCGGTCGCGTTCGCGAGATTGCCGGTGGAGGCGCACGAGATCGCCTCGAACCCGAACGCGCGCGCCATCGTGATCGCGACCGTCACGACGCGGTCCTTGAACGAGTTGCTCGGATTCACCGAATCGTCCTTGATCCACAAGCGCTCGAGGCCGAGCCGCTCGGCGAGGTTGTCCGCACGGCGCAGCGGCGTGAACCCGGCGCCGAGGTCGACCCGCTCGATACCGGGGCCGCCGGGCAGCAGCAGCTCGTAGCGCCAGAGCGACGCCGGACCCGCCTCGACGTCCTTCCTGAACTTTGCGCCGTCGAGCGACTGCAGGTCGTACGCGGGCTCAAGCGGCCCGAAACACTCCTCACAGATCGTGAGGGGCTCCACGGGGTACTGCTGGCCGCAGATGCGACACTGCAGCGCCGCGGGCGTGGCGATGCCGCGGGCGGTCCTCACCATGTCGTCGCCCCCTCATGCGCTGAGCCCACCGCGCGCGCGTACTTCGCGAGGGCGCCCTGCGTGTACTTGGGCGCGGGCGCGGTCCAGCCGGCGCGGCGCGCCTCGAGGGTGGCGTCGTCCACCATCAGCTCGAGCGTGCGCCCGTCGGTGTCGATCCGGATCCGGTCGCCGTCGGCGACGAGCGCGATCGGACCGCCGACGCACGCCTCCGGCGCGATGTGACCGACGGAGATGCCCTTGGTCGCGCCGCTGAACCTGCCGTCGGTGATGAGCGCGACCTCCTTGCCGAGGCCGGCGCCCGCCACCGCCGCGGTGACCGCGAGCATCTCGGGCATGCCCGGCGAGCCCTTCGGCCCCTCGTAGCGGATCACCATCACGTCGCCCGCCTGGATCTGCCCGTTCGTGAGCGCATCGAACGCCTCCTTCTCGGAGTCGAACGGCCGTGCGACGCCCTCGAAGACCTGGCCCTCCATCCCGGCGGCCTTGATGACCGCGCCGTCGGGCGCGAGGTTGCCGTGCAGGATCGCGATGCCGCCCCACGGATGGATCGGATCGGCGCTCGCGTGGACCACGGCGCCATCGGGCGGCGGCGGCGCGATCGACTCGAGATTCTCCGCGATCGTCGAGCCCGTCACGGTGACGCAGTCGCCGTGCAGCAGCCCCACGTCCAGGAGCTCCTTCATCACGACCGGCACACCGCCGACGCGGTCGAGGTCGCTCATCACGAACCGGCCGGCCGGGCGCACGTCGACGAGATGCGGGGTGCGCCGCGAGATGCGGTCGAAATCGTCGTAGGCGAGCTCCACGTGCGCCTCGCGTGCGATCGCGAGCAGGTGGAGCACCGCGTTCGTCGACCCGGCGACCGCCATGACCACCGCGATCGCGTTCTCGAAGGCCTGCTTCGTCAGGATCGTGCGCGGCCGCAGGTCCATCTCGATCACCTTCGTGGCGGCGAGACCCGACTCGCGGGCCGCCACCTCGCGCCGGTAATCGACGGCGGGCGGGCTCGCGGAGCCGGGCAGCGACATCCCGAGCGCCTCACCGACGCACGCCATCGTGTTGGCCGTATACATCCCGGCGCATGAGCCGGAGCCGGGGCACGCGGCGCGCTCGACCCCCAACAGCTCCTCGTCGGACATCGTGCCTTTCGCGTGGGCTCCGACCGCCTCGAACACGTCCTGGATCGTGACGTCCTTGCCCCCGTAGGTGCCGGGCAGGATCGTGCCGCCGTACAGGTACACCGACGGCAGGTTCATCCGGGCCATCGCCATGAGCATCCCGGGCTCGGACTTGTCGCAGCCCGCGATGCCAACCAGAGCGTCGAGCCGCTCGGCGTGCACGACCAGCTCGACCGAGTCGGCGATCAGGTCGCGGCTCATCAGCGAGGCCTTCATGCCCTCGTGGCCCATCGCGATGCCGTCGGACATCGCGATCGTCGTGAACTCGATCGGGACGGCGTCGCCCTGGCGGACCCCCTCCTTCGCGAGCGCGGCGAGCTTGTCGAGGTGATAGTTGCAGGGGGTCACCTCGTTCCAGCTGGAGGCCACCGCGACCTGGGGCTTGCCGAAGTCCTCCTCGGAGAACCCGACCGCGCGCAGCATCGCCCGGGCGGGGGCACGCTCGGAACCCTCCGTGACTTCCCAGCTGCGGGGACGCTTGCGCCCGGTTCCCATCTCGATGGACCTCCTCGCGACGCGGATGGAGGACCCCACGGTAGCAACGCGGAGGCGGGGCCGACGAGGGCGCTCGCCGATAGGATGCAACCGATGGAGGGCTTCGGCCGCGTGAACGGGTTGGTGATCGACGGTGCCGACACGATGGGGCTCGCCCGGTTCTGGGCCGCGGTGTTCGGGACCTCGGTCGACTCGGTGGCCGGCGACGGTCACTACGTCGACCTGAGCCCGAACGGCCGGGCGCCCCTGCTGCGATTCCAGCGGGTACCCGAGGCGAAGACCCTCAAGAACCGGCTGCACCTCGACGTGGAGGTCGACGACGTGCCGCTGGCGATCGCCGAGGTCGAGGCGCTGGGAGGTTCGCTCGTGCGGCCCGTCGCGACCGAGTACGGCTGGGACTTCGCGGTCGTGGCCGATCCGGAGGGCAACGAGTTCTGCGTGATCAGCCCGAGCGATGCATCGTGAACGTGCCCACGCCTCCTGATCTCGGCCGCAGCTGGTGGCTCCGAGAGTGCCTCGCTCTCCCGGAGTTCCGCGATCCCCCCGCGCCCGCGCTCACCGGTGACGTGAGCGCCGACATCGTGATCCTGGGTGGCGGCTACACGGGCATGTGGACCGCCTGGTTCCTGAAGGAGCGCGATCCTGGCATCGACATCATGCTGGTGGAGGCCGACATCTGCGGCGGCGGACCGAGCGGGCGCAACGGGGGGTTCTGCGACGGCTGGTGGGGCCACGTCGCCGACATGATCCCCACCTACGGCGCCGCTGCCACGAAGGAGCTGCTCGATGCGTGCGGCGCCTCGCCAGGCGAGATCGGCGCGTGGTGCGAGGCCAACGACGTCGAGGCCTGGTGGCGCAGGGGGGGCGACCTCGCCGCGGCCTCGGCCCCCTCGCACGAGGGCAAGTGGGCCGGCACGCTCGAGGCCGCTCGGCGGATCGGAGCCGAGGACCGCTACCGGGTGCTGTCGGCCGAGGAGGTCGCCGGGCACGTGCGCTCCCCGATGTTCGGCGGGGGGATGTTCATCTCGGAGGCATCGACCGTGCACCCCGCACGGCTGGCGCGCGGTCTGCGTCGCGTCCTGATCGAGCGCGGCGTGCGCGTGCACGAACACACGCCGGCGTCGCGCATCGGGTTCGGGCGGCCGGTGGTGGTCGAGACCCCCGGCGGGACCGTCCGCGCCGCGGAGGCGGTGATCGGGCTCGGCGCGTGGGCCACCCCGTGGAAGGTCTTCAAGCCGGTCCTCACGATCCGGGGCTCCTACATGGTGATGACCGCGCCGGCCCCCGAGAAGCTCGAGGAGATCGGATGGACCGGCGGCGAGGCCGTCCGGGACCTTCGGTCGTCGATCCACTACCTGCGCACCACCCCCGACGGCCGGATCGCGTTCGGCCTCGGCGGGCTCCAGCCCGACCTCGCGCGCAGGATCGATCCTCGCTACGCGTACGACGAGCGGATGGTGCGCCGCGTCGCGATCGACCTCCACCGCATGTTCCCGTCGTTCAGCGACGTTCCCCTGGAGGCCGGCTGGGGCGGACCGATCAACGTGAGCGGGTACACGATGCCGTTCTTCGGGTCGCTCCCGCCTGGCAACGTCCACTACGGGCTCGGCTACACCGGCAACGGTGTCGGGCCGTCACACCTCGGCGGCAAGATCCTCTCCGCGCTCGCGACCCACGCCGACAACGGGCTCACCCGCCTCGGCGTCGTGACCCGTGAGCCGAAGCGGTTCCCGCCCGAGCCGATCCGCTCGCCCGGGATGCTGATCGCGAACGACGCGATCCGCCGCAAGGACGACATGGAGGCCGACGGCCGGACCGCCGACCCGGTCACCGCGTTCGTCGCGGGGCTCCCCCGGCAGCTCGGCTTCAACCTCGGACCGGGCCCGCGGAGGTCCCGCACGTGATCCGGGTTCCGCCGGACGCAGGCCGAAGCTGGTGGCTCCGCGAGGCGCTCACCCTGCCGGAGTTCGCCGGCGAGCCGGCGCCGGCGCTGAGCGGCGACGACAAGGCCGACGTCGTGATCCTCGGCGGGGGCTACACGGGGCTGTGGACCGCGTGGTTCCTGAAGGAGCTCGACCCCGGTGTGGACGTGGTCGTGCTCGAGCAGGACATCTGCGGCGGTGGTCCGAGCGGGCGCAACGGCGGGTTCGTCACGTCGTTCTGGGGCGAGATCTCGAACCTCGCGGAGGATTTCGGCGATCCCGCCGCCGTGCGCCTGTGCGAGGTGGGCGAGGCGTCGGTCGCGGCGATCGGCCGCTTCTGCGAGGAGCAGGGCGTCGACGCGTGGTTCCGCTACGACGGCGATCTCGGCGCAGCCTCCTCCGACGCGCAGATCGGCGAGTGGGCCGATCGGGTCATCACGATGGACCGTCTGGGGCTCGGCGACCAGATCCAGGTGCTCTCGCCCGGGGAGGTCCGCGCGAAGGTCGACTCCCCCGTGCTCCGCGGGGGGGTCTTCACGGAACACGGCGCGACCGTGCATCCCGCGCGCCTGGCCCGCGCGCTCCGGGGCGCGGTCCTGGCACGCGGCGTCCGGATCTACGAGGGATCGCCGGTCTCACGGTTCGGCGACGGCGACCCGGTGTCGGCCGAGACGCCGGGCGGCACGGTGACGGCCGGCGCCGGGGTGCTCGCCATGAACGCCTGGGCGCAGCACTGGAAGCGGTTCCGCCGGGCGATCACGGTGCGCGGCTCCTACATCGTGCTGACGGCACCGGCGCCCGAGAGGCTCGAGGACCTCGGATGGACGGACGGGTTGGGCCTGTGGGACCACCGTTCGGCGCTCCACTACGTCCGGAACACCCCCGACGGCCGCATCGCGTTCGGGATCGGCGGCATGCAGCCGAACCTGGCGCGCACGATCGACCCGCGGTACGCGTACGACCCGGACGGGATCCGCGTCGCGGCCGAGGACCTCCACCGGATGTTCCCGACCTTCGCCGACGTGCCGATCGAGGCGGCCTGGGGCGGCCCGATCGACGTGAGTGGCAGCCACCTGCCGTTCTTCGGGTCGTTCGAACGCGGGACGGTGCACTACGGCTTGGGCTACACGGGCAACGGCGTGGGGCCGGCGCACCTCGGCGGGCAGATCCTCGCCCACCGCGCGCTCGGGCGCTACGCGGACGTGCTGGAGCTGCCGCTCGTCGACATGGAGCCGAAGCGGTTCCCACCAGAACCGATCCGGGCCACCGGCGCCGCGGTCGCGAACCACGCGATCCTCCGCCGCGACCGGGCGCACGACGCCGGCGAGGAACCGAACCCGTTCACCGACTTCGTCGCGAAGCTCCCTCGACGCCTCGGGTACCACCTCGGCCCATGACCGAACTTCCACGCCAGGCCGAGTACTCCTGGTGGTTCGAAGAGGCCCGCGAGGCGTTCGGGTTGGAGGCGACCGCGCCGCTCGCCGGCGACGCGCACGCGGACGTGGTGATCCTGGGCGGCGGCTACACCGGCATGTGGACGGCCTGGTTCCTGAAGGAACGGCAGCCGTCGCTCAACGTGGTGCTGCTGGAGCAGGAGCTCTGCGGGAGCGGTCCGAGCGGGCGCAACGGCGGATTCTGCTACGGGTTCTGGGAGGATCTCGAGACGCTCGTGCGGTTCTTCGGCGATCGCGACGCGCTACGCGTCGCAGAGATCGCCCGGCGCTCGGTCGGCGAGATCGACGAGTGGGCGCGCGCGCAGGGCGTCGACATCTGGTTCACCCGCAGCGGTCATCTGACGGCCGCGTCGTCGCGGGCCCAGGAGGGCGCGTGGCGCTCGCTCGTGTCCGAGGCGCGGCGGCTGGAGGTCGCCGACGACCGCTTCGTGGAGCTCACGGCCGAAGAGGTTCGGGCACGGTGCGACTCACCGGTGTTCGGCGCCGGGCTGCTACAGCCAGACAACGCGACCCTGCAACCGGCACGGCTCGCGCTCGCGCTCCGTTCGGCGCTGCTCGAGCGCGGGGTCCGGATCCACGAGCACAGCCCGGTCTCGCGGTTCCGCGCCGGCCCACCGGTGATCGCGGAGACGCCGGGGGGCTCGGTCACCGCTGAGCACGGCGTGCTCGGTCTGGGCGCGTGGACCTCGGCGCTCAAGCGCTTCCACCGCACGATCGTGCCGCGGGGCACCTACATCGTCGTCACGGCGCCGGCCCCGGAGCGGCTCGCCCAGATCGGCTGGACCGGCGGCGAAGGACTCGCCGACTGGCGGAGCGCGCTGCGCTACTTCCGCACCACACCCGACGGCCGGATCGCGTTCGGCGCGGCTGCGGCGACCGCGGGGCTCGGCACCGGGCTCGGTCCGCGCCTGCGCTACGACGAGCGCTCGATCGTCAAGTTGATCGACGACCTATACCGCTTCTTCCCGTCGTTCCGCGACGTGCCGCTCGAGGCCGCCTGGGGAGGGCCGATGGACGTGACCGGCCGGCATCTGCCGTGGTTCGGCACCCTCCCGGGAGGCGCCGTTCACTACGGGGTCGGCTACACCGGCGGCGGTGTCGGGCCGACCCACCTGGGCGGCGCGATCCTCTCGGCGCTCACGCTCGGCGTCGAGGACGAGCGCACCACCCTCCCGTTGGTCGGCATGGAGCCGATGCCCTTCCCTCCCGAACCGTTCCTGTCGGTCGGCGCCGCGCTCACCCAGGGCGCGATCGTGCGCAAGGACGAGGCGGAGGACCGCGGCGACTCGGCCGATCCGCTCACCGGCTTCATCGCCGGGTTGCCTCGCCGGATGGGCTACGCGCTAGGGCCCTGAGATCGGGAGACGGCCGCGTACGTCATGTGACGCCCGGCGGCTCGCCCCCGTACTTGAAGTGGTACCGCTCGGTTTCGTGTCCCGGACGATCGTGTGGCGGCGGGCCGAGCCGCCTCTTGATGAGCCACGCCCAGATGGCGAACGACGCGAGGGTCGCCGCGAGGATGACGAGGATCCCGAGCTGTATCACCACGGTCAGGCTCCTGGCAGGAGAGGCTGGCACGTCATCCTTGTGCGGTTCGTCGACCGAGCAATCGGCTCGCGTGACCACGATCAAGCATGTCTGGAACTCGGCGTCGGCTCCCTCGGTCGCCGCGTGGACGCACCCTTCCTTGCCCGTGACCCTCGAGCCCGCACGGTCGGCTCCTGTCTCTTCCGTTCAGTGTGCTCTTCTCAAGAGGAGGAGACAACGGTGCCCGACCGACCGGCCCACCGCCCGCGGGTCTCCCGGCGTTGTCCCTCGTGCGCCCCTCGGGCACGATGTACATGCAGGCTCCCGTTCGGACGCGTTCACGCTTGGGGGTGAACCATGTGGCGCCGGTGATCCATGCGCAAGGACTCACGAAGTTCTACGGCAAGACCCGCGGCGTCGAGAGCCTGACCTTCGACGTCGAGCCGGGCGAGGTCTTCGGGTTCCTCGGGCCGAACGGCGCGGGCAAGACGACCACGATCCGCACGATGCTCGACTTCATCCGGCCGACCTCCGGGACCATCTCGGTCTTCGGTCTCGATCCGCGTGAGGATGGACCGGCGATGCGGGCGCGCATCGGATACCTCCCCGGCGAGTTCGGCCTGTACGAGCGTCTCAACGGTGCCGACTACCTCGGCACGTTCGCCGCGCTCCGAGGCGATGTCCCATGGGCACAGGTCTCGTCGCTCGCCGATCGCCTCAAGCTCGATCTGGGCGTGAGGATCCGCTCGATGTCGCACGGCAACAAGCGGAAGGCCGGCCTGGTGCAGGCCTTCATGCACGAACCGGAGCTCCTGGTGATGGACGAGCCGACCCAGGGGCTCGACCCCTTGATCCAGCAGGAGTTCTACTCGCTGATCCACGAGGCGCGCGAGCGCGGCGCCACGGTATTCATGTCGAGCCACGTGATGCCCGAGGTCGAGCGCGTCTGCGACCGCGTTGCGATCATCCGCGAGGGACGGCTCGTGAGGATCGCCGACATCGGCGACCTGAAAGCCGAGGCGCTTCGGCGGGTCGACATCCATTTCGACCGTCCCGTGGCGGCCTCCGCGTTCGCGTCGCTCGCATCGGTCGTGACCGCCGACGCGGTGGGCGATGCGATCCGCCTGTCCGTGCGCGGACCCCTCGACGAAGTGGTCAAGGAAGCGGCACGCCACACGGTCGTCAACGTGGAGACACACGAGCCGAGCTTGGAGGATGCGTTCCTCGATATCTATCGCAACGGAGGGGAGGCGCCGTGAACGGGCTGCTGGCGAAGTCCCTCAGCGACCAGCGCCGGGCCATGATCGGGTGGGGGCTGGGCATAGCCGGCGTCGCGCTGATGTACGCAGCCGTGTACCCGAGCATCCAAGACAGCGCGAAGGAGCTGACCGACTACGTCGAGAACCTCCCCGACGCGATCAAGAACCTGATCGGCGGCGAGGACTACACGTCGCCTACCGGCTACCTGCGGAGCGAGCTCTTCTCCTCGATGGGACCGCTCCTGGTGCTGATCTTCGCGATCGGTGCCGCGGGACGCGCGACGGCCGGCGAGGAGGAGAACCAGACGCTCGACCTGTTGCTGTCGACACCGGTCCGTCGCCGACAGGTGCTCCTCGACAAGGCGGTCGCCATCGTCGCGGTCTGCGCGCTGCTCGGGGCGGTCACCTTCGCCGCCGTGGCGCTGATCGGTCCGATGTTCGATCTCGACGTCCCCGTCGCCGACTTGGCCGCCGCGTGCCTGATGCTGTCCTTGCTCGGTCTGTCGTTCGCGGGGATCACGCTCGCGGTGGGCGCCGCGACCGGCCGCAGGGTCGTCGCCGACGCCGCCGCCGGTGGGTTCGCGGTGGTCGCATTCATCGTGAACGCGCTCGCGCCCAGCGTGTCGTGGCTCGCGCCGGTCCGGCCGCTGTCACCGCTGCGGTGGTACATGGAACCCAGCGCCATCAGCGACGGCCTGACCGCGCTCAACATCGCCGTGCTCGTCGGGATCGCGATCGTCGGCTACGTCGTGGCCCACGTGCTGTTCGAGCGGCGAGACCTGCACGGCTAACGCGTCGCGACCAACCAGAGCCTCTGTGACCCGAGCTCGAACGGCTCGAGCTCGTCGTCGCTGGCCCGGAACGAGGTGAACCCCGCGCGCTCGAGCACGGCGGTCAGTTCCGCGAGCGAGTAGAGGCGGATCGAGGAGCGCTGTGTCTCGCGGCTACCGTCGGGGGCGATCATGGTCCAGTCGGTCTCGACCCGGCCGGTCCCGGACACGTACTGCGTTTCCATCAGCACGACCACGCCGTCGATCTCCCACCAGTTCCGCTCCTTGAGCCGAGGGAACACCGTCTCGGTGGCGGGCGTGTCGATCAGGAAGCGACCGCCCGGCTTCAGGGCCGCGGCCACGCCGCGCACGAACGCCTCGTCGCCGGCCGCGTCGAAGTAGCCGAAGGACCCCCAGAAGCAGAGCGCCGCGTCGAACGATGCCGGTTCGAGATCGAGCGCGCGCATGTCGCCCTGGTGGAGGTCGACCGTGACCCCGCGCTCCGCGGCGTGCTCGCGTCCCGCCTGGAGGAACGTCCCGGTGAGGTCGACGCCGGTCACGTGGTGGCCCCGGGCCGCGAGCTCGATCGCGATGCGTCCGGTGCCCGTCGGGACGTCGAGGACCGTCGAGCCGGGCTCGAGCGCGAGCGCGCGCTCGACGGCCTCGGCCTGCCCGGGATCGTCGAACTCGGCGCCGACCCCGAGCTGCACCCGCTGCCAGCCGCCGGTCTCGAAGTAGGTCTGCCACCAGTCGCCCATGGGAAGCGGCAGCCTACCCCGCGGCGATCGCCACCACGCCGCCGAGCGTGAGCACGACGCCCACGAGCTGGTGGCGCGTGAGGTGCTCGTGCAGGAGGAGCCACGCGAGCAGTGCCGTCACGACCGGCACGAGTGAGGAGATCACGGCCACGACGGTGAGCAGTCCTTTCGTGGTGGCCAGCGCGAACAGCACGTTCGCGCCGTTGTCGGCGGCGCCGACGGCCGAGAGCGTGGCGAGATCCTTGCCACGGATCGCGCGGACCGAAGGACGGGTCACGATCGCAAGCAGCCCGACCAGCACGATCGACGAGACACGCAGGAGGAGGGCGGTCCAGGTGGCGCTGGCCTCACCCGCAGCGTCCAGACACACGAGGGTGCCCCCGAGCCCGACCGCCGCGAGCACCGCGTAGCCGACGCCGGCCGCGACCCGCCCCCTCCGCGCACCGCCGGTGTCCGGTGCCGTGGCCGCGAGGACCGCCCCGACGATCGCAGCGGCCATCCCTGCGAACTGCACCGACGATGGGCGGTCGCCCTGGATCAGACCGACGACCGCGCCCACCAGCGAGGAGAGCGCGGCGATCGGGGCGACGATGCCCATCCGGCCGACCGCGAGGCCCTTGTAGAGCGAGCCGAGCCCGATCGCGCCGAATACCCCGCCGAGCAGCCCGAACACGACGGTCTTCTCCGGCGGCAGACTCGGGTCGAACACGACCACGAGCAGGGCGGTGAGCATCAGTCCCGCCCCCCAGGTGATGAGCGCGACGAGCAGTACGGGCACGCGCTTGGTGACGAGCCCGCCGATGAAGTCCCCGGCGCCCCACATCGTGGATGCGGTGGCGGCGAGGACGACGGCGAGCATCGGCGGGAGGCTAGTCGATGCCTGGTCGGGGTAGCATCCGCCGCCATGGATGCAGACGTCGTGGTGATGGGCGCCGGGTTCGCGGGCATCAGCGCCGCCCGCGACCTTCGCGAGGCAGGAGCTCGCGTGATGGTGCTGGAGGCGCGGGATCGGATCGGCGGCCGCACGTGGTACCGCGAGATCCCGGGCACCGGCGTGTGGGCGGAGATCGGCGGGATGTTCTTCTCGCGCGAGACGCAGCCGGCGCTCGCCGCCGAGATCGAGCGGTACGGCGTCGGGGTGTCGCCGGCGGTTGCCGAGCCGGAGGTGCTGGCGTGGGTGCGCGGCTCCGTGCGACGCGTGGGACCCGAGGCGTTCGCCGAGCTGCGGGCGGGGCTGAACGCCTCGAGGCTGCCGGCCGCGATCGCCGCCACGGCCGAGGCGCTCCTCGCAGGCGACCGAACGACGCTCGAGTCGCTCGACGTCCCCGCGTCCGTGTGGGCCGACTCGATCGGGGCCGAGGAGGAAGCGGCCGACTACCTGCGAGCGTTCCTCGCGGCGATGGGCGGCTCGCGGCTCGAGCGCTGCTCCGTGCTGCCGCTGCTGTGGGACATGGCCGAGCTCGATTACACACCGGTGGACGCGTTCGTCGACATGGGCGAGCTGTTCGCCGACGGCACGAAGAGCCTGCTCGAGGCGATGGCCGAGGGAGTGAACGTCCGCTTCGGCGCGGTGGTGTCGGCGCTCGAGCACGACGGCGGCGGCGTGCGCGTGACGCTCGCAGACGGGGGCGAGGTGCGGGCGTCCGCCGCGGTCAACGCGCTCCCGCTCAACTGCTGGGCGGACGTGCGGTTCACACCCGGTCTCGCGGCTGCGAAGGGGCGGGCGGCGTCGGAGGGTCACGTGGGCGAGGTGTCGAAGGTGCTCGCGATCGTGCACGGGGCGCCGGCGACGTTCCTGGGCACCGGATGGGATACGCCGATCAACGCCGGGTTCGTGACGAAGCCTGCCGGCGACGGGCGGCTCTTCATGGGCTTCTCGGTGCACGTTCGCGTCGACCTGTCGGACCGCGAGGCGGTTGCCCGGGCGGTGCGAGCGCATCTGCCCGAGGCCGAGGTCGCCGCCACCGACGGCCACGACTGGGTGAGCGACCCCTTCTCGAAGGGCACCTGGCTCTCGATTCCGCCGGGGTGGTTCAGCGACGGCACGTTCGACGCGCTGTCCTCACCCGAGGGTCGGCTCGCGTTCGCCGGCTCGGATATCGCCCGGGAGGGCGCGGGTTGGATCGAGGGCGCGATCGCGAGCGGCCGCGCGGCCGCCGCGTACTGCCTGGGCGTCGTGCGGACCTAGGTCGAACCGATACGTCGAGCGCAGGCGAGCCGCCGGAGCGCGCCCCGCGTGGGAACCTAGGCGGGGAGGCATGCGATGACGAAGGTCCAACAGACGATCCACGTGAGGGCACCGCTCGAGGTCGCGTTCGACTATGTGGCCGACTTCTCGACGACCGCCGAGTGGGATCCGGGAGTCGCCGAGGCATCGCGGCTCGACGTCGGCCCCAGCACACAAGGCAGCCGCTTCCGCGTGGTCGCGGATTTCAACGGACGGAAGCTGCCGCTCGAGTACACGATCACCGCGTTCGACCGGCCCCGTCGCGTCGTGCTGGTCGGAGACGGAACCACGTTCCACGGGGTCGACGAGATCAACTTCGCGACCGCCGGCGGCGGGACCATGGTCACGTTCACTGCCGACCTGCAGCTGAAGGGGCCGCTGCGGATCACGGAGCCGTTCATGAAGGGCCGGTTCGAGGAGCTGGGTCGCAAGGCGGTCGCGGGGCTCCAACGCGAACTGGACCGCCGCGGCGAGGGCTAGCGTCCGTTCACGGTGGCGGCGTCTCGGTCGGACATCCGATCGCGGGCTCCGCACTCGTCACGATGTCGCCGGTGTCCGCACGGTATCCGTCCTCGCCGGGCCCACCCCGCACCGTGTCGTTGCCGTTCTGCCGGTCACGCGCATCCAGGCAGGCGTCCCGTCCTCGTCCTCCGAAGAGCCGATCTGATCCCGAGCCACCTGTGATCAGGCGATCGTTCCCGATGTTGCCGCGGATGCGATCGTCTCCGGTCGCGCCATCGACCTGGTCCCGGTCGCGGCCGCCGAAGATCCAGTCACCCCCGTAGCCCCCGACGATGTCGTCATCTCCTCGACCGCCGTAGATGACGTCGTCGCCGGCCTTGCCGCGGATGTCGTCGGCGCCACCTCGTCCGCAGATCACGTCACGCATCGGTGTGCCGATCAGCGTGTCGGCAGATGACGTCCCCGTGATGGTGCACGCGCCCGCCTCTTGGCCCTCTGCGGACGCCCCGGACGACGCGGCTGCGGACAGCAGGACCGCACATGCTGCCGACGTGATGGCATGAGCAACGTTCGATCGCCGTGACACCGGATCACCTCCCACCCCGAGCTTCGGAGGCTCGCCTGGGCATGGGTAGGGTCGGACGGCCCCCCCACAGGTCCACTCGTGATCGTCCTGCAGACCTGCCCTCGAGAGTGACGTCGGTCACAGACGTCCGGGTCGCGGTTGCTTGGGCTCGAACACACGATGCGTTGGTCGCGCTGTGCACCTCCGGGACCCGGGGACGAGGCGACCCGGCCACCGTCGTGGTCCATGCACGGGCCGACGGGCTCGCTTCGGGCACCCACGGCGCCGAGCTCGAACACGGTCCTGCGATCGCACAGGCCACGGCCGAGCGACTGGGCTGCAACGGGCGGACCCAGGTCCTGTACGAGGACCGCCGCGGTGAGGTCCTCGAAGTAGGTAGGGCCCGAAGGATGCCGCCCGCGTGGATGGTTCGCCAGGTCCGCTACCGAGACCGGGGCTGCGTCTTCCCGGGGTGCGGCGCCACCCGGTTCACCGAGGCCCACCACGTCGTGTGGTGGTCCAAAGGAGGCCGGACCGAGCTCGAGAACCTCGTGCTCACCTGCTCGTTCCACCACCGGTTGGTCCACGAGCACGGCTGGGGGCTGCGCAGGACCTCCGACGGCCATGTCCGGTGGTTCCGTCCCAGCGGCGCGCGCTACCGCGTGGGTCCGGTGAGATCCGCCGAGCTCGCGGCGGCGTGCGGCTGGCCCTGACGCGTTGAGCTCAGACGACGCGAGCCCCGTCCTTCCAGACCTGCTCGATCCGGTCCTTCAACGTCTCGAACTCGAACGGGTCGCCGTCGACGACCACGACGTCGGCGATCTTGCCGGGCTCGAGCGTGCCCAGACGGTCCTGGACGCCCATGAGCTCCGCCGCGCTCGAGGTCGCCGCGACCAGCGCC
>Ga0214473_10005581_pt1 | contig 15062 bp, 12 predicted proteins | sample RVTome_7_FD_203509 | JGI IMG/M metagenome (GOLD analysis project Ga0214473, IMG submission 203509) | Soil microbial communities from uranium-contaminated site in the Upper Colorado River Basin, Wyoming, United States - RVT98D197 | ecosystem: Environmental > Terrestrial > Soil > Contaminated >... | reverse complement strand
TCAGCAAGGGCGTGGTTTGCCGAACCCGATAGGATTTCAAGACTCATGGTTTCCTATTGCTTCCTGGGTTCACAGCGAACGAAGGATTAAGTTCGACATGCGCTGTGGTTTTGCCCGTTTCTTTTTCGCTTCCTCGACCTTTGCTCGGAGGTATCGTCGAGAGGTCGAGCTAACTCGCTAACCTTTCAGATCCGACTGACCTGCCGAGGGCTTCCGGCTCCAAGGCAAGTTGCAAGGCGTCGTCGACTGTTTTTAAGAACTCGAAGCGGATTCCTTCGCGAGCCGTTGCTGGTACTTCCTCGATGTCTTTTCGATTGAGCTCGGGGAGCAAAACGCAAGAGATACCAGCTCGCTTCGCTGCCAGGACTTTTTCTTTGACGCCTCCCACCGCCAAGACCAGACCGCGGAGACTGATCTCGCCAGTCATCCCGACATCTTTGTTGATTCGTTTACCGATCAAGAGTGAAACTAGCGCGACAAACAGCGTGACCCCGGCGCTCGGGCCGTCTTTGGGAATTGCGCCCGCGGGAATATGCACGTGCAAATCGCTTTTCCGAAACATCTCGGGCTCAATGCCCAGCATCTCGGCGCGTGATTTGACCAGACTCAACGCGGCTTGAGCGCTTTCTTTCATCACATCGCCGAGCTGCCCGGTTAACAATAGCTTTCCGTCGCCGGCCATCTTAGTCGCTTCGACAAACAGGATTTCACCGCCGAAAGGTGTCCACGCCAACCCGGTCGCCACTCCGGGCAGGCTCGTGCGCAGCGCGATCTCATTGAAAAACTTGGGAGGGCCGAGACAGCTGCGGAGAAATCTTTCATCTACGGTGATGGTCTCCTTGAGTCCTTCCGCAACGCGCGTCGCGACGGTGCGGCAGACGGAGCCCAACTCACGTTCGAGTTGCCGCACACCGGCTTCGCGCGTGTAAGAACGGATAAGTTCGCGGAGCGCCTCGTCGGTAAAGTTGATTTCGCCAGGCGTGAGGCCATTCTCGGCTATCTGCCGACGAACGAGGTAACTCTTAGCGATGGCTAACTTGTCTTCTTCGATGTAGCCCGGCAGTTCTAAGATCTCCATGCGGTCGCGCAGCGCCGGCGGAATCGTGTCGAGCACGTTAGCCGTCGCGATGAATAAAACCTGGCTTAAGTCGAAAGGGACTCCAAGGTAGTGATCCTGGAAGGTTGAGTTCTGCGACGGATCGAGCACCTCGAGCAATGCCGCAGATGGGTCACCGTGAAAACTGGCGCTCAGCTTATCGATCTCATCCAACATAAACACAGGATTTCTGCTGCTGCCCTTGCGAATCCCTTGGATGATGTTCCCGGGAAGGGCGCCAACGTATGTACGCCGGTGGCCGCGAATCTCCGCTTCGTCGTGGACGCCGCCGAGGCTCTGGCGGATGAACTTGCGGTTCATTGCGCGAGCAATGCTTTGGCCAAGCGATGTCTTGCCAACACCCGGGGGGCCGACGAAACAGAGGATCGGGCTTTTGCCGAGTGGATTAAGCTTACGAACAGCCAGGAATTCAATGATACGCTTTTTAACTTTTTCCAGGTCGTGGTGGTCGATGTCGAGAATCTCCCGCGCCTTGGGTAAGTCGATCCGCTCTTCGGTCAACAGGCTCCACGGCAGTTCAGTGATCCAGTCGAGAAACGTCCGGATCACCGAGTGTTCAGCGGACATCTCAGACATGCGCTCAAGCCGAGATAATTCTCTTAAAGCTTCCTTTTCGACTTCAGGCGGCGCTTTGAGCGCATCGATCTTCTGGCGCAGTTCCTCAATCTCGACGTTCTTGCCGTCCTCTTCCCCTAGTTCCTTCTTTATGGCTTTGAGTTGTTCGCGCAAAAAATACTCGCGCTGCGCCTTATCTACGGATTCTTTTGTTTCAGCCCTAATTTTTTGCCTAAGTTCGAGTAATTCGACTTGGCGAGTCAGTTGTCCTGAGACTTTTCGCAAACGAGTCTCGATATCGAGGGTCGCCAAGATCTCTTGCTTTTCGGGAAGCGCAACGTCGAGCGTGGGTGCGATGATATCAATGAGCGCTGCGGGATCTTCGATGCTCTCAATCATGGACTTCAATTCAGCCGAGGGCTGCGGCAAGAGGGAGAGGGCTTTGGAGGCTTGCTCGCGCAGGTGCATGATTCTCGCTTCGAACTCCTTCGTCCGTGGCACGTTTTCTTCAAACAACGACACCCGGACGACTAAAAACGGATCTAACTGAAGAGGCTCAATGATTTTGAATCGCTGGCGCCCCTGGACGATGACCTGACGCTGGCCGTCGCTGGCAGGGAATATACGAAAAATATCCGCGGTCGCGCCAATTTCGTATAGATCCGTGATTTGGGGAGCGTCTACTGCCGGGTCCCGCTGGGCGACAACACCGATTGGCAGTTGCTTGCGCACAGCATCCTCGACGGCCAAAAGGCTGGAAGGGCGACCGATCGAAAGGGGCATGACCGTGTTAGGGAAAAGGACCGTATTACGCAGGGGTACGATCGCCAACGCCTCAGGAGGGATCTGCGCGCTCGGTTTTGCTTCCGTTAACACCGGTGCGCTTTCGTCTGTAGAGTGTTGTTCCAGTGTCATAAGCTCTTTCTTAGCTCGGTGATTAACAGACCATCCTCAAAACGCGTCTCCGCAATCGTGAATTGAATGCCTGGAAGCAAGCGCAACCGGCGCTCAAAACGGCCCAGCGGAATCTCCCAGATCTTGATCTCACCTTCGGTGCAACAAGTTGGCAGTGGCCGCGTGCCGGCGATAATCAACTCGTCGCCCGCAAGGCGGATATCGATCCGATTGGCTGCCGCACCTGGCAAAGCGGCGATGACCCACCAAGCCTGATCGGTCTCAACGACATTCATGGATGGAGCCCAGGCGCCCGCCCGGCTGCTTGTCGCTACGTAGCGGCTGGCGGCGGCGACTTGTAAAAAGTTTCTCTCGATCCTCTCAGCTTGCTCCATCAGGTCGCTGGCTTGCTGCCAAGCGAAAAAGTCCCATTTCATATCATCTGGCTCCGCTTCTATTCACGCCGCGTCATCGAAACTCCGCTTGTTGAGTATTGCCTGCAATTGCGGCCGCTCGACGATTTCTTTCTCTAGGAGCAACTTCGCCAAATCTTCCAGCGCCTGGCGGCGAGCAGCAAGGATCGCTGTTACCTTCGCATGGGTCTCCGAGAGAATCTTTTTTACTTCGGTGTCGACCAAGTGTGCGGTTTCCTCGCTGTATTCCTTCGGAACATGGGTCGGTATCGGCAGAAATAACGGGGTCCGCTGACCCTCCAGGGAAACTAAGCCAATCTTTTCGCTCATGCCGTATTGCGTCACCATGGTTCTAGCGATCTCGGTAGCTTTCTGAAGGTCGTTTTGGGCGCCGGTCGAAACATCGCCAAAAATCATCTCCTCCGCGACGCGTCCACCCAATAGGACGTGAATTCGCGCCAACAGTTCCGAGCGAGTCATGAGGTAGCGGTCTTCGGTTGGAAGTTGCTGCGTGTAGCCGAGTGCCGCGACACCGCGAGGGATAATCGAGATCTTGGTTACTGGGTCCGCGCCGGGGACGAGCTCGGCGACGATGGCGTGACCTGACTCATGGTAGGCCACGGTTTGTTTTTCCTTCGGGCTCATGACGCGGCTTTTCTTTTGTAATCCTGCAACTACTCGCGCAATCGCTTCGTCGAAGTCCGCCATCTCCACGGCTTCTTTCCCCTCGCGGGCAGCTAAGAGGGCGGCTTCGTTGACGATGTTGGCGAGATCGGCGCCGACGAATCCAGGCGTTTTGGCTGCTATGACGTTGAGCTCGACCGAAGCGGAGAGCTTAACCTTTTTCGCGTGCAACCGAAGGATTTTCTCGCGACCTTTGAGGTCGGGCCGATCCACCAACACCTGGCGGTCAAATCGGCCAGGTCTTAGAAGGGCGGGATCTAGAATTTCCGGCCGATTGGTGGCCGCCATGATAATGACCCCCTGATTGGGTTCAAAGCCGTCCATCTCAGCCAGAAGCTGGTTAAGGGTCTGTTCGCGTTCGTCGTGACTACTAAGGATGTTCATCCCTCTCGCTTTTCCAAGGGCGTCGAGTTCGTCGATGAAAATAATGCTGGGTGCATGTTTAACCGCCTGGGCGAAGAGGTCTCGCACGCGTGCCGCGCCAACGCCGACAAACATTTCGACAAAGTCAGAACCGGAGAGGCTGAAGAATGGAACTCCAGCTTCACCGGCCACCGCTCTAGCGAGAAGAGTTTTGCCGGTGCCTGGCGGTCCTAGCAAAAGCACTCCTTTCGGAATCCTGCCGCCGAGCCGCTGGTACTTGCCGGGGTTTTTGAGAAACTCGACGACTTCGACGAGCTCATCCTTGGCTTCATCGATTCCTTCAACGTCCGCAAAAGTAACCCCGGTCTTTTGCTCGATAAAAACTTTCGCCTTGCTCTTGCCGATTTGCATCATGCCGGCTCCGCCGCCTACCTTGGTGATCAGATAGCTCCATAGAATAAAGAAAATCACTACGGGGACCACCCAAGAGAGAATTGTCGGCAGCCAGTCGCTGGTCACCTCACCGCGGAAGGTAATTCCCGCCGCTTCCAATTCCGCTGTTAGAGCGGGATCTTCGACCCTAACGGTAGTGAACAAAAGAGGGCTACTCGGATCGTGTTTTAATTGTTTAAGTTTTTCTTCCGAGAAAACTTGTTTGATGCCTTCGGCTTTGATGTTACCCCGAACAGATTCCTTCTCGACGACAACGTCGGTTACGAGCCCTTGCTTCACCAACGACTTAAACTGGCTGTAGGTAATGACCTCCGGATGCGGACGCAGGAGATAAATCTGTATCGCCAGAATAAGGAGTAAGCTTACGAAGAAGTACCAAATTGAAAACTGTTGTTGTTTGTCTCCCACGTTTTTCGCTCCCGCTCCTTGTCGCCGCTTCGACGGAGCCATCCTGGTTGAGTGTTACGCGGACGCAATGACCCCTATTACTCGTGATGCTGGGCTAGTGATTTGATAGAGTTCGCGCTTAGAGGATTGCTCTAATAGCCCCGACACTTGTTTTGCCCACAGTTGGAACTCTTTGTTCTCAGTCACCTTTTTGATCTGCGACTCGAGAGTTCCAGGATCCTCGACTTCGTATTCGAAGATCAGATCCGGCGCACCCAAGGAACCATAGTGAGTGCGCATAACTCTTGGCCTCGCGCCACCGGCTTTCTCTATCCAGTCGAGCAGCGTCATCAGCCTTTCTTCAGCCTCGTGGGGCTTGCCCGGCAACGTATGGAACGTCAATCGTGATAGATACATGGCTTTACACCTCAGCGTTGGAATTAGAGTGTGTATGTAGTTTGCGCAAACTAGATGCCAAGCTGCGATTGACGATGGCTTCGAGAAAAATAGACGCCGTCGCGTGTTAGCGTGCGCTGACTTCTCATCCGCGCGAAATATGAAAAAGCTTTTTCGCGCAGTTGGAACCAAGACGATTTATCCAACCCTGACCGCCGCGTTGGCTTTCGGCACATTCATTGCTCCCTACTCCTACCCGGACATTGGCGTTTGACGAGGGAGACACGACCATTTCAGCGATCGGCACTCAAGCTTCGCATTCTAGTTCGAGCTTCGAGCCCTGTTACGTCAAGCTCTCTCGCGCCGGTGAGCTGGAGGAGCGGGCACATCAGGCGTTTCGCCACATGGAGCGATGTGATCTGTGCGCCCGCTATTGTCACGTCGATCGCTTGGTCACAGTCGAGGGAGCCGTCTGCCGTACGGGCGAACATGCGGTCGTCCACAGCTTTGGTCCCCATCATGGCGAGGAAGATGTCCTGAGCGGGTGGAACGGCTCGGGTACGATCTTTTTCAGTTGGTGCAATTTACGCTGCGTCTATTGCCAGAACTGGGAAATCAGCCACAAGGGCGTTGGCCGACCGGTGGAGCCGCAAGAAATTGCCGCGATGATGCTCAAACTCCAGGACCAAGGCTGTCACAACATCAACTTCGTGAGCCCGAGTCATGTTGTCGCGCAGATCCTTGCGGCGCTCAAAATCGCTGCTGAAAGGGGCCTTCGTCTGCCGTTGGTCTACAACACCGGCGGCTTCGATAGCCTTGAAGGACTGGCCTTGCTCGACGGCGTGATCGATATCTACATGCCTGATACGAAGTATGGCGACACAGAAATTGCGCGCACTCATTCCAAGGTGCGGAATTACGTCGAAGTCAACCAGACCGCGGTGAAAGAAATGCACCGGCAGGTTGGCGATCTCGCACTCGATGAGAAGGGGCTGGCCCAGCGTGGCCTTTTGATTCGCCACCTGGTTTTACCTGGCAATCTTGCCGGCAGCGAAAAGGTGCTGGCTTTTATCGCCAATGAGATTTCGCGGAATACTTACCTCAACTTGATGGACCAATATCGACCTTGCTACCGCGCGAACGAATACCCTCCGCTTGATCGTGCCATTACCGCGGAAGAATTCCGCGCTGCCTTAGCTCTGGCCGAAAAGTATGGACTGCGGCGCCTTGATCGGGAGTTAACAACAGGGCGGCACACCTGAGAGCTGACAGAACCAAAAACCAGGTTCAGGTACATCGACATGGTTCAAAACCAGATATCAGGCGTTAGTCATTTTTTTTAATACTGCAAAAGATCGCCCGTTTCGTTTCCAACGATTGCGAATGAGTCCAGCGTGTCTTCACCGATATTCCAAAGAAAGCTCGCGCCTAGATGATGGCGCACATATTGCTTTTTTATCTGGCATTCCCAGTAAACAGGAGGAATCCCAATGAAAGCACGAGATGTCATGAATGGTCGTGTGACCGCCGCGACTCCGAGGGCGGTCGGTCGCGATCTGGCGTTGCAGCTTCTCTCCGGTATGTACAGCGGCTTGCCTGTCGTCGATGGCAAGGGGAAAGTGCTCGGTATTGTGTCGGAGTTCGACTTGCTCAAGGCGATCCGCAACGGTCGGGATCTGCAAACGATCAAAGCAGAGGAGATCATGACTCAGCCGGCCATCTGCGCGCGAGAAGACGAAGACCTCGACGGCGTCATTACGAAGATGACGGAAAAGAATATCATTCGTCTTCCTGTAGTAGGAGAAGATGGCAAGCTCGTGGGCGTGATCGCACGAGCCGATGTTCTCAGCCGCATGATTGAACCCGAATTCGTTACGATTGTCGGTAGTTGAACGGACTCTGTTACGCTCCCGACGATCGCTCTTCGGGCAACCGGTGACGGGCCGCGCGCCAGCAGTCCCGCTTGAGAGTTGCCCGAAATAAGAAAGGTTTTTGAGAGGAGACAGACGATGGGAACCTACGTCATGCTAACCCGGCTTACTCCCGAGGCACTGAAGAAACCGGAATCGGTAACTGAGCTGAACAGACAAGTAGAGGACCGGATAAAAAAAGTATGTCCCGGAGTTAAGTGGCTCGCCAACTACGCGGTGCTCGGCCCGTGCGATTATCTCGATATCTTCGAGGCGCCGGATACCGATACGGCGACCAAGGTAGCTCTTCTGGTTCGCTCTTTCGGTCATGGAACGACGGAGACCTGGGTTGCAACCCAGTGGGACCGTTTCACGGGCCTGGCGACGAGCCTAAAGAGTTAGGTGCTCGGCGTGCTGGAGATCGACGGCTCGCGCTATTCGGGCAGCGGCACGATCGTCCGGCAAGCAGTTGCTTTTTCCGCTTTGACCGGGAAGGCCATCCGGATCGTCAACGCGCGCGTCAAGCGTCCCAAGCCGGGTCTGCGGCGCCAGCATATGCAGGCGGTGGAGTCGATCCGGCAGTTGGTGAATGGAACCTGCGATGGGCTAGCGCAGGGGTCGCGAGAAATCGTTTTTCGGCCCGGTAAGCCGACGAGCGAGCAACGGTTCACCTGGGATATCGGCTCCGCGGGCTCGACAACCGCGCTGGCGCTCGCGCTGCTGCCGGTCCTCGCGTTCGGCCCGGCGCCTGTCTCCGTCGAGTTGCGCGGCGGGCTTTTTCAAGATTTTGCCCCTTCCTTTTATCACCTCGAACATGTCTTGCTACCACTGCTAAATCGCATGGGATTCGTAGCCACCATGCGCATGGAGCGGCCTGGCTACGTGCCAACCGGCCAGGGGATTTGGCATCTCACCGCGACGCCTGCAACGAGCACATTGCAACCTTTGATCCTGGATGAGGCAGGAGTCGTGAAGAAAATTTGGGGCATCGCGCTGTCTTCACGGTTGAAAGAGCAATCGGTGAGCGACCGCATGGCAGAAGCGGCGAAGCGCGCGCTCGGCGCCGCCGGTTATCAAGCTAGCTTTCAAGTACTCTACGACGACAGTGCGCTACAGGCCGGCGCTGGCCTGGCAGCATTTGCCGACCTAAGTTCTGGCGCACGAATCGGCTCAGACCGGGCGGGCGCACTGGGCCGGCGGTCGGAGACCATTGGCAAATATGTTGCGCGCCAACTACTGGAGGATTTGAAAACCGGTGCGACCCTCGATCGCTTCACAAGCGATCAGATTATCCCACTGGCATCGCTGGCTGCCGGTGAAAGCAGGTTTCGCATTCCGCGCCTCTCCGAACATATCCAAAGTAATGCGTGGCTCAGCCGCGAATTCCTCGGGGCCGAAGTCAAGATCGCTGGGCAAGATGTGAGCGTGCGAGGCGTTGGTTTTCGGGCGAGATCTAGTTAGCGGAAGACCGTGACCGATTGAGCGCGGTGTCCGTGGTTCTCCCATTCGGTCGCGCTAGGTATCGAGAGGTTTTCCGTAAATCCCATAGGTATTGACCATGGTTCTAGTCCCCAAGGTCCGTCCGGAAGCGATTCAAGCTTGCCGATGATCAGTGCGCCTCCTGGGACTAATTTATCGGTAAGTCTCAGCAGCGTTTCTGTGCGCGATGTTTCGTCAAAGTAAGTAAAGGCGAGGTTACGGCAAAGGATGAGCTGAAATAGTCCGTCGGGTGCGCTCTCGCGAAGGTCCTGCACCAGGAACGTCATGGAGGCTCGATATTCATCTTTGAGACAAAGTTCTTCTCCCGATGCAACAAATGCCTGAGCCCGCCACTCAGCCGGAAGTTCCTTCATGCTGCTCGTGTGGTAACAGCCACGCTCAGCACGTTGGATTGCCTGACGGTCGATATCTGTCGCGACGACACGAAAATCAAGTGCGGGGAAGCGTAACGCTAAGTGCTGCTTCCATAAGATCGCGAGAGTATACGGCTCTTCGCCGCCCGCACACCCTGCGCTCCAGCACCGTAGCTCGCTTTCTCCGCGCGCGATCACCAGCCTTGCCAATCGGGATAAGATCGCATTTTCCAAGTATTGAAAGATGCTCTGGTCGCGATAGAAACGGGAGATGCTAATCCAGCACAAGGTGTCTAGTGTTGCCCATTCGACCGGGTGATTTTCGAGGTAGCTTCGATACGCCTCTACGCTCGGCAGTCCTAATTCCTGCAGCCGGCGACTGATTCGCTTTAACACCTGGCGGCGCACCTTTCGAAAGCCCGGCCAGCGCAGATGCATTCTGGGCAAGCACCACTGCAAGAATTCCACGCCCGCAGGGTCTGGGATCAATGGTGATTCTGCTGAAAAACACTCCGTTCATCCTTCGAGAGCCTCAGGACGAACGGAGGAGCGTGTGAAATCATTGGAGATTTTCCGTTCATGCTGAGCCTCGTCGAAGCATTCATAGGGTTTTTCAGCAGAATCAATGGTAGTTTCCCCTGAAAGCATAGATAAATAATTGATTCCACGTTAACCCCGCCTCTTGAGGCGGGAACATTTTTATGGGGTTTCCAAAGGGGGCGATAGCATCCCCTTTGGTCAAGGGCGGGGTTAAAACCCCGCCCGCGAAGTGGCTTCGTTTAATTAAGAGAACGTCGGTGTTCTTGGACCGCATCTCGGAACGTGCCCCATTAGTTTTCTGCGAAGGCTCAACATGCGCTGCAGATTTAGCCGTAGCGTCTCGAACTCTGCTTTACACGACCACAACGGAATTCTCGCTTCCATAAGCGTTCTGCACGTATTTGTCGGCCTGGGGATCGTTCTCCCACGTCAGGCCGTCGAGCAGGAAGCGAAATTCATACTCAGCGTCCTGCCTAAGAAAAAGGGTTGCCGTGAACGATCCATTCTTGAAGCGTTTCATTGGCGTAATGCTCTTATTCCAGTCGTTAAAATCGCCCACTAGGTGAACGGTGCTGGCGAAAGCGGCAAGTTGTTCGGGCACTGTGAAGGTGGCCTTACAAACCGACTTTTTCTTCAGATACTGTTTTTTGAAGCTCATCGCAAAGCTCCTGTGCTTATCTGGAAAAGGTGCAATTGACGTACCAGCATATACAGCCGAAAAATTACCACGATTCGATTTTCACAATTGATAAGAACAGGTTGTGGAATTCGCGCAGGTGAAATGGATTGGCAATAATGCTGAGTTAAAAAATCTCGACGGTGCGCGTACCGAAGGCGTCTGTGAAACTTGTTGGTCCGCTACGTTCAGGCGTTACATTTGGAACAAGGTGAATACCGTCAGCTGAAATGGTTATGGCACGGTAATGGCGTCAAATTGAAAACTGAGGGAGATCGAAGTGACTAGTTCTGACGAACGCCAAGGTAGGGCTTTCTTCCGAATCGTAAGTCGCGGCTTTGCCGGCGGTTTTGCACAGGTGCTACGGACGTGCCTGTTAGCTTACGCGTTTTTCTTGTTAGGCCCTGATGTCTGGGCGTCCGGGAATGATCAGTTTAGGATTCCTATTCTCGTCTATCATCGTTTTGGTCTAACCGTGAGCGATCGGATGACGGTGACGGTTTCTCTCTTTGAGTCCCATTTGAAATATCTGAGAGAGAACGGTTACACGGTTATCTCTCTGAGACAACTGGTTCAATATCGCCTGACCGGAACATTCACGCTTCCTTCTCGCTCCGTCGTGATCACAGTGGATGATGGTCATCGCTCTGTTTATGCTCACATGCTTTCACTTGTCCACCTGTACCGTATCCCCGTGACGCTTTTTGTCTATCCCTCGGCGATAAGCAATGCTGATTATGCCCTGACGTGGGAGCAGCTTTTAGAGTTGAAGGAGACGGGGCTGTTCGATATCCAATCTCATTCGTACTGGCATCCCAATTTCAAGGAGGAAAAACGACGGCTGAGCCATGACAACTACGATAGGTTGGTTCAAATGCAGCTGAAAAAATCAAAAGAGACGTTAGAAATAAAGCTCCGAACCTATGTTGATATGCTGGCATGGCCTTTTGGCATCTTCGATAACGAGTTGATCGCAAAAGCCGTAGAAGCGGGCTATACGGCTGGTTTTACTCTGGAGGGGCGGCATGCGACATGGTCCGACCCCATCATGGCGCTGCCGCGCTACCTCATGACTCAGGCGTACCAGAGCAAGTCATTCGCGGAACTCTTGGCCGGCAAATTGGATCGACCAAAGAGAGGCTACTGAGCGTGCTGGAGAATTTGAGAGGCGCCCTTCCTTTAATGTTCGCTCTTGGCCTACTGTTTGTCGCGGGTGATGAGCTGACACGCAGGGGTAGAATATACGATGCTATGACAGGACAACCCCTGGAAAACGCAATCGTTACCTTAGGGGATGCGGTCGCGCGAACCGAAGCGAACGGCACCTTTCAAATCCGTGGAACCGGTTTACAGTTAAGCGCGAGAGCGTATGGATACCAAAGAGCACGGGTCGATCTTGCGGAGCGAGAAAATGGCCTACATGAGATTGGTCTAAAGCCCTTTGCGCCAAAGGCGCTGTATTTGTCTTTCTATGGTATCGGTGATCGAGGGTTACGGGACTCGGCGCTCAAGCTCATTGAGACTACCGAGCTCAATGCTCTGGTGATCGATGTCAAAGGAGACCGGGGAGGAATTCCCTATAAGAGCGCCATTCCCCTTGGCGCTCAGATAGGCGCGCAAAAGATTATTACGATCAGGGATATCGACGGCTTGCTCAGGTCATTACATGAAAAGGGGATCTATACGATTGCCCGGATCGTTGTTTTTAAAGATGATCTCCTGGCTTTGGCCAGGCACGATGTCGCTGTTAAACTGCCGACCGGGACGATTTGGCACGATCGCGAAGGTCTCGCATGGACGGATGCTTTCAAAAAGGAAGTGTGGGATTATAACATCGCAGTTGCCGTGGAAGCGGCCCAACATGGTTTTGACGAGGTCCAGCTTGATTATGTCCGTTTTCCGGACGCACGCGGCCTCGTCTTTTCCATGCCGAACACGGAGGAAAACAGGGTCAGAGCCATTTCCGAATTTCTCGAGCTAGCGCGGAAAAGGCTCAGACCGTACAATGTATTTCTCGCAGCCGACATCTTCGGCTATGTGTGTTGGAATCTTGATGACACAGGCATCGGGCAGACGCTCGAAAAGTTAGTACCGCATATCGATTACCTGTCGCCGATGCTCTATCCATCCGGATTTCACGTTGGGATTCCCGGAATCACCAATCCCGTGGTCCATCCGTATGAAATCGTCTATCGTTCGCTTGCCCGCGCAAAGGAGAGGACCGGCCTACCACCGGTTCGCTTCAGGCCCTGGCTGCAGGCCTTTAGAGACTACGCTTTCGACCGGAGGCCGTTTACGCCCAGAGAAATCATGCAACAAATCCGGGCTGCTGAAGACTTTGGTGCTAACGGCTGGATGCTATGGAATCCCAACAATATTTATTCCGCAGAGGGACTGTCGCGTGGATATAACTGACGGGTCAAACCGATGAGGTGCGAAGCTGTGGGCGCAGGTCAGCGATTACACTTGAAGGTGGGATGGCACATCGTTGGGTTAGGATTGGTCTGGTTGTATGCGGTAACGGCGCTGGCGAGTGATCTCCGCGAGGCGAATCTACAACCGATCGACGAGATCGTGACCAGAGAAATCCAGCTCGGTAGTATTCCCGGCGCGGTGATGCTGATCGGGCATCAAGGGAGCGTGGTCTATCGGCACGCGTTCGGCTACCGCGCTCTCGAACCGCAAAAAATCCTCATGACAGAGGATACGATCTTCGACCTAGCATCTCTTACCAAACCGATCGCGACAGCAACTGCAGTGGTGCAGTTAGTCGAGCAGGGGAAAATAGGCCTCGACGAGCCCGTCGAGCGCTATTGGCCGGAATTCGGTGCAAATGGCAAAAAGGAAATTCGGGTTCGAGATCTGCTTAAGCACAGCAGCGGTTTGAGAGCGGGGCTCAATGGTAATTCCTCCTGGTCGGGGTACGGCGAAGGCCTTAAGCAAGTTTTGAAGGAAAAGCCGGTTTCTCCTCCTGGAAAGAGCTTTCTTTACAGCGATATTAACTTCATCGTTTTGGGTGAACTGGTTGCGCGGGTTTCGGGCCTGCCGCTCGATTTGTACTGCGCGCGGCACATCTTCGCCAAGCTCGGTATGAAGGATACCGGATTTAAACCCGAATACGCGCAGCGCTCTAGGATCGCTCCAACGACTTATCTAAACGGCAAGCTGTTACAGGGAGAAGTTAATGATCCCACCGCGTATAAAATGGGTGGGGTGAGCGGCCATGCAGGTCTATTTTCCACTGCCGACGATCTGGCCGTTTTTGTCCAAATGCTGTTAAACGGCGGTTCCGCCAATGGCTTGGAAATACTCAGGCCCGCAAGCATCGAAGAAATGACGGCGCGTCAACAAACTGTAAATGGCGCGGGATGGTGGGGGCTAGGCTGGGAAATCGCGCCTCTTTTCAATTCTAACCGCGATGAACTGGTACTGGCCCGCTCTTTCGGCCACAGCGGGTTCACGGGGACGTCGATATGGATCGATCCGGATTCGAAAAGCTATGTGATTATTCTCACCAGCCGGGTGCATCCGCGTGGCGCCGGTGATGTGAAGCCACTGAGGACGGAGGTTTTGCGGTTCGTCACCGCAGCGCTTGGTCAGTTGTCGACCAGTCAGTCAATGAGGCGCCCGTCTCAGTCAGCCAAAGCGACCGAGCAAGCGGTAAACGAAAAACTCGCCCCACAAGCAGGCAGCGTGCGCAGCGGTGTCGATGAGTTACGCGATCAGGGCTTCGCCGCATTAACCGGTCTCCGTGTCGGCTTGATTACAAATCACAGCGGCCTCGACTCCAAAGGGCGTCGCACACTCGATCTCCTTTTCAACACGCCTCGGGTGAGGCTGGCGGCGCTTTTCAGTCCCGAGCACGGTCTATACGGGAATCTTGACCAAAGAATTTCTTCAAGCAGCGAGCCGCTGACAAAGCTGCCCGTGCATAGTCTCTACGGCAATGTGCTACGTCCGACCCAAGACATGCTCCAGGGACTTGATGCTCTGGTATTTGATATTCAGGATGCTGGTGCGCGCTTTTACACCTATATCACAACGATGGCGTATGCGATGGAGGCAGCCGCAAAACAAGGCCTGAGTTTCTATGTGCTCGATCGGCCCAATCCAATTAACGCCTCTGTGGTTCAGGGACCCATCCTGGACTCCCGGTTGAAATCTTTTACGGGTTATTTCCCTTTGCCGATAAGGCATGGAATGACCGTGGGGGAACTCGCCACAATGTTCAATCGGGAGGCTAAGATCAGAACCAATCTCAACGTAATTAAAATGGCAAATTACCAGCGCAGCACCTGGTACGATGAGACCGGGTTGCAATGGGTCCGCCCTTCACCCAACTTGCGGACATTAACGGCTGCGACTCTCTATCCCGGCGTAGCCATGGTTGAGGGGGCAAATGTAAGTGTCGGCCGGGGAACGGAATCTCCTTTTGAGCTCGTGGGTGCTCCTTGGATAGACGGCACAGAGTTGGCCGGGCGCTTGAATCAGAGAAAGATCCCGGGAGTGTCGTTCAAAGCCACGAGCTTCATGCCAAGCTCGGATCGATACCAGAATCAGTTGTGTCACGGCGTAAGGATCGTTATTGAAAACCGTAACGATCTGGATACGCCCGCATTAGGTATCGAATTAGCGAGCGAGCTTTACCGGCTATACCGAGGCAAATTTCAAATTGAGAAGACCTTGGGTCTCATCGGAGCGCCGTGGGTACTCCAGGCGATTAAGGACGGCCGGGATCCAAGAACCATCGCGCAAAGTTGGCAAACCCCACTCGCGGAGTTTCGCGCGCTGCGCGCAAAATACCTCCTCTATAATTCGCCC
>Ga0214473_10005580_pt1 | contig 15063 bp, 12 predicted proteins | sample RVTome_7_FD_203509 | JGI IMG/M metagenome (GOLD analysis project Ga0214473, IMG submission 203509) | Soil microbial communities from uranium-contaminated site in the Upper Colorado River Basin, Wyoming, United States - RVT98D197 | ecosystem: Environmental > Terrestrial > Soil > Contaminated >... | reverse complement strand
TGTTGACCGGGTGCAGGGCTGCGCGTTACTTGTTGGTGATCCCATGCCCGACTGGAGCGTTGATCAGATTCTGGCGGTTCACTTCCGTATGCACAAGGCGGAGGGTGTTCTGTTTCGCGAGGTGTTAGCGCAAGCTGTCAGGGCATGCAACGTAAGGCTGGTGGAGGTTCATGAGAAACTGTTGCTGAAACGCGCTCAAGCCACACTCAAGATTCCAGCAACCACTCTATCAAGGCGGGTCGCGTCACTTGGCAAATCCGTTGGTCCACCGTGGGGTAAGGATCAGAAGGAAGCAACCATGGCGGCAATGATCGCAATGCAGGAGTCGTGATACGAATGATAGAACGAGCGAAAGGGGCGGCGACGGAATTCACCAGCCGCCCCCACGGCAGATGTTGATATGGACCATTGCTGGTGGCTACGGCCCGTGCCCCCTACAAGTCCCCTTCTACTTACCTGCTTTCCAGTTAGCTAATCGCTTCTCGAAACGAGATGTATCAACGTTGTCCGCTTTACCGCGCTCCAGCGCCTTTTCCGCCAGGGCAAACGCCTCATCCTTGCGTCCCGCATTGAACAAGATGTTGCTCTTGGCCGCCAGGTTCTGAAAAGTCTCTTTTACTTTGATTGACCGGTCAGCCCACTCCAACGCTTTGTCCCACTGGTCCTCGTTCGCATAGGCACTCGCAACATTCAGGAGAATACGCCAATCAGAAGGGTTTGCCGCAATTTCAGCATCAACCTTAGACCGCCAAACGGCTTCCACATTGGGAACCTCCACCGTGAAAGGCACTGCCAGCTTCTCCCATCGAATTACCACCTGAGCGCTGTTGGAACTGACGACGGGAATTGAATAGAGCAACCATTCCTGATTGTCAGCTACCATCTGTGGTTTCACCTTTACACGGAGCACGTCTTTTTTCTGATCGTAATTAAAACTGCCCCACTGGCCGGCATCGCTGTTAAAGATAATGGTCCAATCATCCTTGCTGGGAATTGTGTGCAGACTGTATGTTCCGGATGCAAGTTTCTGACCGTTGATCAAGACGTCGTCGGTCACCACAAAGGTCGTGGCCTCGTTCGCCCCGGTTCGCCACACGTGTCCATAGGGCACTATAACCATATCTTTTGGTCGCGTGTTTTGATCATCAAGCGTCGCCTCACCTGCAGCCATATTCACCGGGGCATCACCAAAGATCTTCCGTCCCTTAACACCAGGACGGCTATAGGTAATAGTCACATCAGTGACACCAATCGTCTGCATTACACTGGCCTTCTGGCTCGGCCGCGGCAAACGAACAGCGTTTTGGGCCAAAGCGCGGTGAGTTGAGCAAAGGAGGAACAACGACAGTGCTACATAAGACAAGACTCGAGAAATAACGCGATTCGAAAATATCATTTTGGAACTCCTAATGGGTGTTTGCGCTGCATTATTACTTCGGAGTCGCTCCGAGTGCAAATGCACCAAATCAAAAAGTGTTACTTAGTTGCGCGCTGCCACGGGGTGAAATAAGAATCCGTAGGCAGATCGGATTTATTGGAAAATGACTTTGGGAAGGTTGCTCTTTTTTCAGGCGGCTTACTTCAGAAACTCTTCCGGCTCTACAATTTTTCCAGCAATAGCCGAAGCGGCAACCACATAGGGTGACGCGAGATAGAGTTTGCCCGGACCACTTCTTCCGGGGAAGTTGCGGTTCTGCGCACTGACCGTAACTGTCTCAGCAGTTTTTGAAGCGCCAGGACCCGCATTGATACAGGCCCCGCATGATGGATCAATCAGCTCTGCCCCCGCGCGCTGGAAAAGCTCTATATAACCACGCTCACGCGCATACTGCTTGATCTTCTGTGATCCAAATTGGATGTAGAGGTGCACTCCTTCGGCAACGCGCTTACCTTGTTGCATTGCGCCCTTCAACACCTGGGCATACATGTCCATGTCAGCTATCTTGCCTCCAGTGCATGATCCACCATAGGCAGCATCAATCCGGACTTCTCCGGCTAGCTGATCGATCGGAATGCCGTTGCGAGGATCGCCGGGAGTAGCCACCATCGGGCGGATGTCGTCAAGGTCGATCTCGAAGACTGCAGCATATTCCGCATCAGGGTCACTAAAAACAAACCCTCTCCGAACCTCCTCAGGATCAAGCCCGCGAGTCTGTACTATGTAATTAAGAGTTACATCGTCTGGTTCAATGATCCCCGTTGTTCCGCCCGCCTCTACTGACATGTTGGTCAAGGTCGCGCGTTCATCCAACGACCAGCCTTTCAGATCATCGCCAGCAAACTCGAGCACTTTCCCGATGCCCTTGCTTGCCTTCATATAGTCAGTAGCCAGGATGTAAAGCATTACATCTTTGGCGGCGACATCGGGTCGCCTGGTTCCTTTGAGAACATACCGGACCGTTTCGGGCACGCGGATGCGGACGTCTTTTGTGTACCAGGCATTCGCCATATCGGTAGAACCAACACCGAATGCGAAACACCCCAGCACTCCTGCCATGCATGTATGGGAGTCAGTGCCAATTACCAGTTGCCCCGGCAGAGCGAGATCCTCAACCACTGCGTTATGGCAGATCGCTTCAGAACCACCTTCAGGACTCTCACCATAGAGCCGTATGCCCTGCTCGCGGGTAAAACGATCCTGAGTTACGGCCAGGCCATCAGCACGTTCAAGCAAACCCAACTTACGCTTCTCTTCGGGCATGACGCGTCCAAGAAATGTCAGATGGTCGCGGAAAGCGTAGACACTTGCAGGTTCCGTCACGTGCGCATCGGACCCAAGCGCCTGCTTGAAGAGCGACTCGGCCATTGGGGTCACATACTCGTGAGAGAAGCGCACGTCAACCACCGCGAACAATGCATCGCCTGGCTTCACGGCTTCCACGCCAATCTTGTTTGCAGAGACAAAGGCATGACGGGCGATAATCTTTTCAACAATAGTCATTGGCCTTTTGCTGGTTTCGAGTGCCGGTGGAGCTACTTCACCAGCCAGCCGTGCTTTGTTGTAATTGAAGAGGCCGCCGTATTCGACTATCGACTCTGAAATAGGATCTAAGCCTTTCGTAAACTCCGACAGCGGAATTTCTTCGCCACGACGGATCCGTTCGATCAGATCAAAATCGGTTGCGGTGAGCAGACCGATATTCTGAGAATTCTGTCCATAAATCTTTTCAATGCTTCTGGCAATAACAAGTTGAATACCGGCTGCCTTCTCAGCATAAGGAGCAGTTTCGCGCGACGACCCGCATCCCTTAGACAATCCGGAGACCACCACGGCAAAGCCGCCATTCTTCACGTCATCTTTCTTAACGGCCCCTTCGCGCAGGCCAACATAAACGTAGTGGCCCAGCGTCTCGTCATAATAAAAACAGACCCAGCCGGGAGTGATCTCGTCGGTAGAAATGTTATTCAAGAGTGGCAAGTCGTTATTGATAAGCCGGCCGGCAAGTTCAGCTTCCAGGCGCGTGGCTTCTTCCGCTTTGACCTCCAGCTGTTGCGTGATCAGTGAAGTATCTTCTGTAAGAAAAAGAATGCGCCCAGTAAACTTAATACTTTGCGGTCGTCGCGTAATTGTTCCTTTGTTCATCATAGAGATTATAACTGTTAGAGGACATCAACTGTAGGGCCGGCCCTCTTTAGAAACCACCGCCAATCTTGCGCCGCGGCCGAAGCACGTGCGAGCCCGCTGTCACACTCAATGACGGCGGCAAGGAACGGGCTAGATTCGTTACGGCTCGCCGCCTGATGTGCCGCGATGACTTTGCCTCGGGTCAGCTGTATCATCCGACGTTTACTGGGGGCGGCCACGGAGTGCCGCCCCTACAAAGCGCATGAGTCCTGACCGTCGCCAGCATCGGGGGCCGCACCCGCGTGATTCGCAGCTCTTTGCTGCCGACGAACTTCCGAAACTGCGGGTTGCCACTGCGCAACTATCCTGGCTGCTAACTCATGGCTATAAACTAGTCTCCTCCTTAAAGCTAGTCGGCGATCGGCACGCCTTGAGAGAAAGGCAGCGGCTGGCAATTTCGCGCGCTGCTTGCTCAGATCAAAGTCTAAACAGACGAAAAGAGACTTGCCGCCCCATCGAAGGGATCGGAAATTCACGTCTCCTGATTGATGGTTTCAACCTGATCATCACGCTTGAAGCAGCTTTGAGTGGTGGCGCCCTGTTACTTGGCCGCGACGATTGCTTCCGCGACCTGGCAAGTGTCCATGGTTCGTATCGCTCCGTAAGTGAGACTGAAAGCACACTCCTGATCATCGGGACCACACTCGAGAGACTCGAACCAGCCTCTGTGACGTGGGTCCTGGACCGTCCTGTTTCCAATAGTGGACGGTTGGCTAAAACGATTTACCAGCTTGCCGTATCCCACGGCTGGCCGTGGCAAGTCGAGACTGTCTACAATCCCGATTCGCGGTTGATTGCATCTCCTGATGTAGCCGTTACTGCAGACTCAGCGATTCTGGATCGAGTCGGCTGCTGGACTAATCTAAAATCCCACATTATTCAGAACCTGCGTCCCGCAGTTTGGATTCTCGACTTCCGAACTGACAGGCCTTGACCCAAAGCCAGTCGTTGGTAGAAACTTCCTGCACTCCGAAATGGCTGATCGCGGCAAAACCAGTCTGGCCTTCGCTTCGGTTGAACCTGAAGTGCTCGAGCGACTGATACAAGTAATAGAGCGATCTGGATAAACCCGAGTGGCAGTGGCATCAACAGAATCCCCCGCATTGGAGCCAGTAGCAGCTCGTGCGCGCCGCCGCATCATGCGGCGCATTCTTCCCTATATCTTCTTTCTGTACATCATCGCGTTTCTGGATCGCGTTAACGTTGGTTACGCGGCTCTGGAAATGACCAGGGACCTGGGTTTCTCCTCTGCCGTCTACGGCTTTGGCGCCGGAATCTTCTTCTTCGGATACTTTCTCCTCGAGATTCCCGGATGCTTGATCGTCGAACACTGGAGTGCGCGCAAATGGATTGCACGCATTATGATTAGCTGGGGCGTGCTCGCCGTGATCATGGGGTTTATTCATACCCCGACGCAATTTTATGTTGTGCGTTTTCTCTTGGGGGCTGCTGAAGCAGGCTTCTTCCCCGGCATCGTCGTTTACCTCAGCCACTGGTTTACTCCTTCTGATCGCGCGAAGACTATTGCGCTATTCATGGCAGCCATACCAATCTCCAGTATTATCGGCGCTCCAGTGTCAGGACTGTTGCTGGATGTTCATTGGCTCGGCATAAACGGTTGGCGTTGGCTGTTCATATTAGAAGGAGCTCCGGCGATTGTCTTCGGCGTGGTGACAATCTTATACCTGACAGACCGGCCTCAAAAGGCAAGTTGGCTAAGCGAAGACGAGAAAGATTGGATAGTGAACGAGCTCGAGAATGAAAAACAACTAAAGCTTGCGAGACACTCATTAAGCATTTTTGAGGCGTTCCGTCATCGTGAAGTTCTGCTGTTAACTGCGGCCTATTTCCTGGCAGTGACCGGTGGCTATGGTTTTATCTTCTGGCTGCCCACGCTCGTAAAGAATATCTCAGGCTCTTCTAACCTCAAGGTGAGCCTCTTAAGTGCAGTGCCTTATTGCTTTGCATTAGCCGGCATGCTTTTCTTTGGCTGGTCGTCTGACCAGACAGGAGAGCGCCGCTGGCACACCTCTGTACCTCTCTTTCTCACGGCCATCGGGCTTATTCTCAGTGTGACTGTGACAAATCCGATGTTGACCATTTCAATGCTGTGTCTGGCAGGAATCGGCGTCCATAGTTACCTTCCAAGCTTCTGGTCGTTACCAACCAAATTTCTTACCGGCTCTGCCGCAGCGGCGTGCATTGGGTTGATCAACTCCGTAGGGAACCTGGGGGGCTTTGTCGGCCCCTACGCCGTCGGGTATATAAATACAGCTACCAGTTCATTCTTTGGTGGAATCTGTTATCTCGCGTTCTCGTCATTGGCTGGAGGACTGTTGATTCTAACGTTGCGAGAGGCGCGAGGGAGAGCTGTTGTGGCCCCAACAGCTCACTTCGGAGTGAAAACAAACTAATTTCGAGAAATTCCCGAAAGGCTTTACTTCAAAAACGAATGCCAGTAATCAAATGGACCGATAGACAATTCGATTTCTCTTTTCCGGTCGGGGTTTACCCAGAGATGATTGAACGCTTGCGTGGCACGCCGGCACGCCTGGAGGACCGGCTGGGAGGCATTCCAGATGCGCAACTCAGAGCACGGGAAGGAGAACGTTGGTCCATGCAGGAAAATGCCGGCCATTTACTCGACCTCGAATCACTCGTTAAAGTGCGGCTGAACGAGTACCTTTCGGGCGCCGCGATACTGCATGCTGCCGACATGTCCAACCAAAAAACTTATGACGCTCACCACAACGTTGTGCCGCTGCAGTCCATTCTAGCTTCGTTTAGAGCGGCACGAACACAATTAGTTGAACGGCTGGAAACTCTTGGCGCAGAACACTTCGGCCGCAGCGCCAGACATCCTCGACTTAACGTCCCGATGCGACTGGTGGACATGCTCTATTTTCAGGCCGAGCACGATGACTACCACCTGGCCCGAATCACTGAAATAATTAGACACGTAAGACAATGAACTTTCATAAATTCTTTTCTGCCTTAGCTCCCCTCTTCTTCGTCGCGAGCGTAGCTGCCCAGCAACCGTCCTTGGATGCACAGGTGGACCGCGGGTCGGGCTCCTTAATTGAAATCTACAAGCGCCTGCATGCGCAGCCTGAACTATCCCATCGAGAGGAGAAGACCGCCGCCTTTTTCGCCGGCGAGCTACGCGCACTGGGCTACTCCGTGGCTGAGCGAATTGGGAAATATGAAAGGTCTGACTGGGTCGGCTATGGCGTTGTCGGGGTAATGAAGAATGGGCCTGGTGCCACTGTGTTGCTGCGAACCGAACTCGATGCTTTGCCGGTTGAGGAGAAGACTGGCCTCGCTTACGCAAGTAAGGTCACAACCAAGAACGATGCAGGACAGGACGTCGATGTCATGCACGCCTGCGGTCATGATCTACACATGACTAGCCTTCTGGGCACGGCTAGAGAGCTAGCGAACCTCAAGTCACAATGGAGTGGAACACTAGTCATTATTGGGCAGCCGGCAGAAGAGACGATTGATGGAGCTCGCGCCATGCTGCGAGATGGGCTATACACTCGATTTCCTAAGCCCGACTTTGTAATTGCGCTGCATGATTATCCGGAATTTGCCGCAGGAACCGTCGGTTACATTCCGGGTTACGCGCTGGCAAGTTCAACTTCAGTCGATATCAAGGTGCGAGGCATCGGGGGGCATGGATCCAAGCCCGATGGTGCTAAGGATCCGGTTGTTCTAGCAGCCCAGATTATTCTGGCTCTGCAAACCATTGTAAGCCGCGAGAATTCGCCGCTGGATCCGGCTGTCGTCACTGTCGGGTCAATTCACGGGGGCACACGCCCTAACATAATTCCCGACGAAGTTAATCTTCAGCTCACGGTGCGGGCGTACAAAGAAGAAGTGCGGCAAAGAATCCTGGCTTCTATAGAACGAATCAGCAAAGGCATTGCAGTAGCAGCCGGCATACCGGACGATCGCGCGCCAGTCGTCAAGGTAAGCGAAACTGAAGTGACAACCGCAACCTACAACGATCCGGCTTTGACCGAACGACTCAAACAGGTCTTTGTCAACACGCTTGGCTCGGAAAACGTATTAAAAGCAACTCCCATAATGGGCAGCGAAGATTTTGGTTATCTCAGCCTGGATCACCAAATACCGACAACTATGTTTTGGCTGGGCGCGGGCGACCCGGAGAAACTCAAACAGGCAAGGGAAACTGGCGCCCAGCTCCCCTCACTTCATTCGGCGCTTTTTGCGCCGTTGGCTGAGCCGGCGCTGCGGACCGGCGTAAAGGCGACCACTGCCGCCGTGCTGGAACTCTTGAAGAAGCCCTAATCAATAAAGATGCTTCATATTCTCAACGGTGAATCAACGCTAGAAGTATTAAGGAATTCAAGCCTGCCCGGTGAGTTCTATTCCTTTCGAGATGCTCTGATTGGCGGACCAACGCCGGCCGGGGCTGAAGGGCGAGACTGGTTCAACCTCCGGGCCAGCCATCTGGCAGATGCTTATGGCTTGGAACAATCGAAGCGCGAGCGAGAACTACAGCAGCAAGACGACCTGCTGGTAAGTTGCGCTCAGCATGATGAAGTGGTGCTCTGGTTTGACCACGATCTTTTTTGCCAGGTCAACCTGTTGTATCTGTTGAATAGACTCTCGCAAATTCAACTTGGAAGCACCATTCTCAGTTTGATATGCATCGGCGAATTTCCAGGAGTAGATACGTTCCGCGGTCTGGGCCAACTGACTAAGGATCAATTAGAGGGCCTGTTTCCAAACAGGCAACAACTTACGCTTAAACAACTCGAGTCGGGAACAAGCGCATGGGCGGCTTACTGCTCCGCTAGCCCAACTTCGGTACTGGATTTCATCGAAGACAACACCTCGGCACTGCCCTTTGTGGCGCCGGCCCTTCTCAATCACCTGAGACGATTCCCCTCAACAGGTAATGGCGTTGGTCGTATTGAGCAACGCGCGCTCGAGCTGGTGTCTGGCGGCCTACGGCCGTTCTCTGAACTATTCGCGGCCTTTGCCAAGGAGGAACCGGCCTTTGGCCTCGGGGATTTTCAGTTCTGGTTGTCCCTCCGCAAACTGGCGGAGGCAAGACAGCCACTGTTGACCATGAAACACGGAGCAGTAGCTGGTCAGGAGTTAAATGCACAAGTTTTACGCCACACTCAGATTGAGATGACGCGTGCCGGTGATGCTGTTTTGAAGGGCGAGAATGATTTCATCGCCATGAGTGGTATGGATGAGTGGCTTGGCGGCGTGCACCTGGTAAGCGGCCAAACACTTTGGCGATGGAATGAGAGAGCTCGCAGGTTGGTCCGAGAATGACGCTTATGCGCAGTCTATCTGCAATTGTGCAGGGCCTCGATGAACAAATCCTGAATGATCCCTCCTTTGGTCCCGAACAGTTCTCGCAATTCGTCAAGCTGCAACGTGAACTGGGCCTTGTCCACGGTGATCGTCCTACCTGTCCTTTCCTTCGCCCCCAATTCCTGGGTCGCAAACAATATGAATCAATCAGGGCCGCCGCCGAAACACTGGCATTCAGTTTTGAGAAGCTAGCGGTTCAAGCGCTCGACAACGCAGCTCTTAGCGATGAGCTGGGACTGAGCGAGACCGAAATTAACCTTGCCAGGATTGACCCTGGGTATTCCCGAGTGTGCGTGAGCAGCCGTCTTGACGCGTACCTCGCTGATTCAGGTTTCAAGTTTCTTGAGTACAACGCGGAAAGCCCTGCCGGGGTTGGTGATCAGATGCAGCTCGAAAAACTTCTGCTTGCATCGGGTCACACAAAAGAGTTTCTACGTGAGCACGAACACTGGTTGCCTCAGCCCCATAGACGGTTATTGCGCGCTCTAGTGGCAGCCTATCGCGAGACGGGCGGCCAGGAACAACAGCCCCAAATTGCCATAGTTGACTGGGAAGGCGTGGCAACCAGAAGCGAGTTTCGCGTGCTCCAGCAGTTCTTTGAGTCAGAGCGTTACCGTACGGTTATCGTGGACCCTCACGACCTGCGTTATGACGGTACAAACTTGACAGCTGGAGATTTTCGCATCGACATTCTGTACAAGCGCGTGGTCATTCACGAGTTTCTCTCCCGGCTTGGGGAGGACCATCCCATGGTGAATGCTTATCGTGAGGGACGCGTGTGTATGGCCAATTCCTTTCGCTCAAAGATTGTGCATAAGAAGGCGAGTTTTGCTGTTTTAAGCGATCCAAACTACAACTTCTTGTTTACTCCGGACGAGCTCGAAATAATCGCCCGCCACATCCCCTGGACTCGCCGAGTGCGGCAATGCAGGACCGTGTTCTCTGGAGTTGAGTGTGACTTGATTGAATTGATACGCTCAGAGCAAGATCAATTTGTGCTCAAGCCCAACGACGACTATGGTGGCCATGGCGTCTTTCTCGGGTGGGAAATGGAGCGGCAGGATTGGGAGCGGACGATAGCGAGCTCACTGGAACGACCGCACGTAGTTCAGGAGCGCGTCCCGATTAAGAAGCTTTCCATACCAATGTTTACTGACGGTGTGACGCTGGAAGAGATGTTTATTGATTTCAACCCGTTTCTATTCAACAACCAGGTTGAAGGGGCGCTCGTGCGTCTTTCGCCGTCATCACTACTGAATGTCACCTCCGGTGGCGGACAGACAGCGCTGGTGGTTTTGGAAAACATGTAACGCAAGCTGTTTACCTTGCGGCCATCGGCTGGCAACAAACCAATCGCCGAAATCGATCGCAAGCTTCAGCTTGCGCTACAGCCATGGACATCGAATCCTTTCGTGAATATTGTCTCTCGTTACCCCACGCGACAGAGGATGTCTGTTGGGAGAAATCCGTTCCGTCATGACCGAAAACTGGTGGCAAAACTTTTTCTACGGCGTTGCCCTTGATTTCTGGCGAGCAGCGGTACCCGAGGAACATACTCGTGCCGAGGCCGACTTTATTGAAAAACATCTGCAGGTTGTTCCGGGAGGGAAAATCCTTGATGTTCCTTGCGGCAATGGACGTCTCTCGTTCGAACTCGTCGCACGCGGTTTTCAGCTCACCGGAGTCGACATTGCGAGCGAATTCATAGCAGAGGCGCAAGAGAAGTCGGCGGAAGGTGGACAGTCGATCGAATTGCACACTCGTGAAATGCGTGATCTGCCCTGGGCCGAGGAGTTTGAAGGCGCCTTCTGTTTCGGCAACAGCTTCGGCTACCTTGACGAGCAGGGCAATTCGGAGTTTCTCAGCGCGGTCCACCGCGCGCTAAAACCGCAAGCCCGGTTTATTATCGATTATGGCGCAGTAGCCGAGGCCTTGCTGCCCGTCCTGGAAGAGGAACGCAGCTTCGAAATCGGTGGCATCACGCTGAATGCTAGAAGTCGTTACGACCATCAACAGTCGCGTTTGTTCACCGACTACACATTCATTCGAGACGACCTCGTTGACACTCGTCCGTCCTCGCAACGCGTCTACACTTACCGTGAACTGGCAGGTCTTCTAACGGAGGCGGGGTTTACGCCGCAGGCCGCCTACGGGTCGGCCCAGGAGGAACCTTTCAAACTCCGGGCCCAACGCTTACTTCTTGTTAGCCGGAAAACGGGGTAAGCCCTGGCCCGCTTTTTTGAGTCTGCGAGGCAACCCGTCGACGGCAGAGCTCTTCAAACTGACACTGCTCCCCAACTCACGAGCTCCTTCCTAGACCAACCCTGGAGGTTTCCAAATGAGTTCCAAGCTCTCACTAACACTCCTCTTTCCGATATTCGTCATTCTCGCGCAAGTCTCCTATGCCTCGCCCGACACCCAACAGCTCTCGAGGGAGGCAGTTTCCGTTAACGCAGCTACCTCAGCGTCAGCGGTCGCGAATTTGCGAAACATGGGACCAGCCGGCCTTAACATATTGCTGCAAGCCTACCGGGAGGAGATTGAGCATCAGATTCGAAATCCTCTGTTGGACTCAACGGGCGATTGGCAGCGACTGAGCAACGCACTCGATGCGGTGAGTCAACAGAAAGACAGCTACCTCTCTCAACTCTACTGGTACACCGACTTTAGTGACGCAAAGCGGGCTGCGCAGTCGTCGGGAAAGCCGATTCTCTCCTTGCGCCTGCTCGGAAAACTAAGCGAAGAGTTCAGTTGCGCCAACAGCCGGTTCTTCCGCACTGTGCTCTATTCAAATGAAGAAGTGTCAAAGGTCCTTCGTGACCGGTTCATACTCCACTGGGAATCGGTCCGGCCGGCGCCACGGGTCACGATCGACTTCGGTGATGGCCGCAAACTCGAGCGAACACTGACGGGAAATAGTATTCACTATATTCTCGATCAAGATGGGCGGCTACTTGATGCTCTGCCGGGTCTTTACGGTCCAAAGGCATTCTTAAGTTCGTTGGGTCAAGTTGAGAAACTTTTCGCGAATTCAAGCACGATGGGCCAGTCGGACCGCATGTCCACTGTTTCTGCTTTTCATCGTTCGCGCCTGAGCGCCATTAATGCGGGTTGGCTAGCGGATATTCAGGAGATAGGTGGAACGACGCCCAAAGGTTTGTCTATTATTCGCGACGAGCATGGGACTCCGTTCGCGATCCAAATTGCTTCTCTGGCGATCACCAAGATGGTTACAGAAGCCAGCATTCTTAAGTCCATGATCGCCTCCGGAGAGGCACTTGCGGGAGTTACAGACCAGGATGTATGGACCAGGATTGCCACGCTGCACCTGAGCGATGCTGAGCTGGACGCGCGCAGTATTGGTCTTATTCAGCGAGAAACGGGAAACCTTCTGGAGGGAACGGGAGAGTCAACTCTGGCCAAGTTGGTGCAAAAGCTGCAGATGAATATGGCGTTGGATACCGTCCGCAACGAGTATCTGATGCACACAAAACTCTACGCCTGGCTAATTGCAGATCGAGACCGCGATGTTGGGAGTGTTAACAGGAGAGTCTACTCAGAACTGTTCTTGACGCCAGCTGCGGATCCGTGGCTCGGATTGTTTTCAGCGGATACCTACATGGCCCTGGAGAATGGCGGCGTCGTGAGATAGACATGACGATCAAGTCTATCGAAACCGTGGCAGTTAGCCTTGGCCGGCGCTCTCGGTTTGCTTATCCATATTCGCAATAATTGCGTCTGCAAACTCCGCCGTCTTTGCCGTGCCACCAATGTCGCGTGTTCGCACTCTGCCTTCACGAAAAGTCTGAAGCATGGCGTTCTCAATCCGGTTGGCCACGTCGCGTTCACCCAGGTAACGCAACATCAGGATAGCCGACTGTAATAGTGCTGTGGGGTTAGCAATTCCCTGACCGGCAATGTCGGGCGCCGAGCCATGCACCGCCTCAAATACGGCCCCGAGTTCCCCGATATTTGCCCCGGGGACAAGACCGAGTCCCCCAACGAGCCCAGCACAAAGATCCGAAACAATGTCGCCGTAGAGGTTTTCCAGTAACATTATGTCAAACTGCTCGGGCCTCATGACAAGCTGCATGCAGGCGTTATCGATGATCTTGTCGTCTGCTTCAATCTCGGGATACTGTTTGGCCACATTACGGAAGCAGTCCAGAAAAAGGCCGTCAGACAATTTCATGATGTTGGCCTTGTGCACGGCTGTGATCTTCTTACGCCCTTCACGGCGAGCATATTGAAAAGCAAATCGCGCAATGCGCGTCGAAGCCTTTTCGGTAATTATCTTTAGGCTTTCGACTACACCGGGCACCACTATGTGCTCTATTCCCGAATAGAGGCTTTCGGTGTTTTCTCGCACCACCACCAGGTCGAGTTCAGGGTAGCGGCAGGGGACATTTGGCAAGGCGCGCACCGGACGGAGATTGGCATAAAGATCCAGCGCTTTTCGCAACCCCACGTTGACAGACGTAAAACCCTTGCCGATGGGCGTTGTTATTGGGCCCTTCAACGCTACTCTGTTGCGCTTTATTGAATCGAGCAACTCAGCAGGAAGAGTATTGCCAAACTTTTCCAGCGCCTGGGCGCCGGCAAAATGCGTCTCCCACACAACAGAGGCTCCCCCAGCTTCGATTATGCGGACCACGTTTGAGGCGACTTCCGGTCCGATGCCGTCGCCAGGAATCAGTGTGATAGTATGTTGCATGTTGATGATTGGCTGGTCGTCACTAATCAGTGGTCCCTAGTAAGTAGTTCGGCAGTCTCCCTCGCGAGCTGTTCCTTACATCCGGAAAGATCTCTCCGAATAGGATAAAGCTACCACCCTCGACTGACAAACTTCTAGTGGCTTCGTGATTCCGACTGAGTTCGAATTATGCCCAAACCAGAGGCGGCGGAAATTGTCATTGTCGGAGGCGGGGTCATCGGGCTATCAATTGCCCGTGCACTGGCTATTCGTGGAATTCGGGATGTTCTATTGCTGGAGCGTGGCAGTTTGGGCGCTGAAGCATCATTCGCGGCTGCCGGCATGCTTGCCCCTCAGGCTGAAGCGGATACTCAGGATTGTTTTCTCACGCTGGCTTGTCGCAGCCGCGACATATATGAAGACTTCGCCTCGGCTCTGCTGGAAGAATCGGGAGTGGATGTCGAATTAGAGACCACAGGCACACTATATCTTGCTTTCGACGAAGAGGGTGTGAAAGAGAATGAAGAGCGGTACCGCTGGCAGACGCGCGCCGGCCTACCCGTTGACAAGCTCACTGCCGCGGACGCGCGCCGGTTGGAACCCTGCGTATCTGAAGACGTGGTCGCCGCGTTGCGCTTCCCGCGAGACATGCAGGTTGAGAACCGCCGCTTGGTGAGTGCTTTAACCATCTCGGCTCAAAAGCAGGGCGTTAAGCTGAGAACGGGCGTAACTGTCCAGTCCATTTGTTTCTCGGGAGAGAGAGTTACAGGGCTCGAAACCTCTTGTGGGCTAGTTAATACGCGTAACATCGTCGTTGCCGCTGGCGCCTGGACGTCTTTCCTCAAAGCGGACAAAGCATTGCCCCAGATCCGCATCGAACCGGTACGAGGGCAGATGCTTTGTTTTGAATGCAATCCGCCAATCACCCGTCACGTGATCTATAGTCGTCGTGGCTACGTGGTGCCGCGAAGGGATGGACGGTTACTCGCCGGCTCAACTTCTGAAGCAACGGGTTTTGACAAGCGGGTCACAGCGGCGGGCATCAATTCAATTTTATCCTCAGCACTGGAGATCGCTCCGCAGATTGCTCAGCTTCCATTTGTCGATTGCTGGGCAGGTTTGCGGCCACGCGCTCCTGACGGTTTGCCAGTGCTCGGTGCATGTGCTGAAATTAAGGGATTGTTCTACGCAACCGGACATCACCGGAACGGCATCTTGTTAGCGCCGATTACCGGCGAATTGCTGGCCGAGGCCATCACAGAATCAACGGTGACGGCAGTGATGGCACCATTCAGCCCTAGCCGCTTTGCAGCGCCTCGTGGTGACAAATGTTAAACGAAAATCACAGTGCTCAAAGCGTCACGCAAGATCAGGATCGAGGAGCGAC
>Ga0214473_10005579_pt1 | contig 15066 bp, 15 predicted proteins | sample RVTome_7_FD_203509 | JGI IMG/M metagenome (GOLD analysis project Ga0214473, IMG submission 203509) | Soil microbial communities from uranium-contaminated site in the Upper Colorado River Basin, Wyoming, United States - RVT98D197 | ecosystem: Environmental > Terrestrial > Soil > Contaminated >... | reverse complement strand
TTTAGCTTATGATCTGGGTGTCAAAGGCATCACGATCTACCGGGACGGCTGTCGCGAGGATCAGGTCCTGACGAAAGCCGGGGCGGCGGGCAAGCGGCTTCCCCAGGAACGGCCCGACACATTATCCTCCATTACCGATAAAATCAAGACAGGGTTCGGCAATCTCTATGTGACCATCACCTTTTTCAACCAGAAGCCGTTCGAGGTCTTCACGAGCATCGGCAAAAGCGGCTACTCGACCATGGCCGACGCCGAAGCGATCGGCCGACTCATCTCCTTGGCCCTGCGGAGCGGGGTTGAGCCCAAGGAAGTCGTCGACCAGTTGAAGGGAATCGGCGGGTCCGAGCCGATTTTCACCGAAGGCGGCCTGGTCACGTCGATTCCGGACGCGATCGCCAAAGTCCTGGGACGGCACTTCGGGGAAGTGAAGAACAATTCCCGGGATCTCTTCCACTCAGCCTGCAGACAGTGCGGAGCCACGCTCCCCGGCGAAAAATGCCCGACCTGTCCCAATTGCGGCTGGAACAAGTGCTCCTAGCTCGCGAGGAGGGACTCAGGCCTTGGCTTTTTTGACGTAGGCCCGGTACTCGCCGTTTTTTTCTTCCACGCCCAGGAACTCGTGGCCCGTTCTTTTGCACCAGGCGGGGAGGTCGGTCCGGATCCCCTCGTCCGTGGCGGTGATTTCCAGGATCTGTCCGGGAGAGAGGTCTTTGATTTTTTCCGCGATTTTGATGATGGGCATGGGGCAGAGAAGCCCGAAACAATCGAGCGTGTCGTCGGGGGTCATGGTTCGTCCTCTCAAATGAAATAGCTGACTTTCCCGTCCAAGACATCGTCGAGGAAGGTCGCCGCGCCGGCGTAGGCGTCCACGCCCTCGATGAAATCGTCTTTGTCGAATCCCATGAATTGGAATGTCGTCGTGCAGGCGATGAATTTGACGCCCAGGGCCTTGGCCTGCGAGACGAGCTCGGGGATCGTCGGCACCCGGGAGTGGGCCATCAAGGCTTTCATCATGATCGGGCCCAGGCCGAGCATCTGGAATTTGGACAAGGGGAGCCGACCCGCGCCGCCGCGGTTGAGGGTGTTCATCATTTTCTGGAGGAGCGTCTTCCCGGCCGTGAACTTCTTCTTGCGGAGGACGTTCAAGCCCCAGAAGGTGAAAAACATGCAGACCTCCAGGCCCATGGCGGCGGCCGTGGTGGCGAGGATAAAGGCCGCCATCACCCGGTCCATTTCCCCCGAAAAAACGACGATGGTCATCCTCTCTTGCGGCATGTCATTCTCCTTTGGCTTCTCCATGTAACTTCAAGACGAAGAGCGGTGTCAAGAACCCGCGGCCTGACCTTGCGCCGGGGGGGCTTGCGCCGGACGGACAAGCATACTACAATCCCATAGGAATAGTCGATATTAGGCTGGCATTCCGCCGTCGAATCGACTATAATACCGCGCATGGACACAAAGGAGTCACCGATGAAAGAAAAAGTCGAAGCCGCTTTAAATAAGGTCCGTCCGTCGCTTATGGCCGACGGCGGCAATGTCGAGCTCGTCGATGTGGGGGCGGACGGAACGGTCAAGGTGAGGCTGACCGGCGCCTGCGGCGGATGCCCGATGTCCCAGATGACGTTGAAAATGGGCATTGAACGGATCTTGAAAAAGGAAGTCCCCGAAGTCAAGAGCGTCATCGCTCTTTGAGAAGACCGGGAAGAATCCGCGGGCGGAATCCCGGCCGCGGATGTTCCGGAAGACCGAGATGAAACGCATCTACCTCGATCATGTGGCCGCGACGCCTCTCCTCCCCGAGGTGATCGAAGCCATGCTCCCGTTTTTCCGGGAGCGATTCGGCAACGCTCAAAGCCTCCACGCCGACGGACAAGTTGTCCTGGACGCCGTGGAGGAGGCGCGGACGAGGACCGGCCGCCTTATCAACGCCGAGCCGGCCGAGGTGATATTTACGGCGAGCGGCTCGGAGGCCAATAATCTCGCGGTCAAGGGACTGGCCTCTGCCCGGCGGGCGAAGGGAACTCATCTTGTCCTGTCGGCCGTTGAGCATCAATCCGTTATCAACTCAGCGAAGAGCCTGGAGAAAATGGGCTTCACGACGACCCTCGTTCCCGTTGATCCTGCGGGGACCGTTCATCCCGGCGATGTGGAAAAAGCCATGACCAAAGACACCGTCCTGATATCGGTTATGCTGGCGAACTCCGAGATCGGGACGATCGAGCCCGTGGCCGAGATCGCCCGGATCGCCCAGGGCCGGAATATCCTGTTTCACACCGACGCCGTGGCCGCGGCGGGATCCGTTCCGATCGATGTCAAGGCCCTCGGCGTGGACGCCCTGAGCCTGGCCGGAGACCAGTTCTACGGCCCGAAAGGCGGAGCGGCGCTCTATCTTAAGAAAGGGACGAGAATCCTTCCTTTGATCGAGGGCGGCATCCAGGAAGGCGGACGAAGGGGCGGGACGGAAAACGTTCCGGCCATCGTCGGCCTGGGCGTGGCGGCCGAAATCGCCCGGAAGAAGTTGGACGAACGCGCGGCCAAGGCGCGTGTTCTCCGCGACGAGCTCATCCGCGGACTGCCGGCGAAAATCGACCGGGTCATCCTCACCGGCCATCCCCAAAACCGCCTGCCGCATCACGCCAGCTTCGTCGTCGAATTCATCGAAGGCGAGGCGATGCTTCTCAGCTTGGACATGAAGGGCATCGCCGTCTCGAGCGGGTCGGCTTGCACATCCAAAGCGCTCAAAGCCTCTCATGTTATCCTAGCGACAGGGATCGACCACGCGACGGCCCAGGGCTCGGTCGTCTTCAGCCTGCTCGAGGATACGACGGCGGAGGATATCGCCGCCGTGCTCGAGATCTTCCCGCCGATCGTCGACCGACTGCGGAAGATGTCGCCGCTCTACACCCAATTCCTGAAGGAGGGTCAGACATGATCTATTCCGAAAAAGTCATGGATCATTTCTCGAATCCGCGGAACGTGGGGGTCATCGCCGACGCCGACGGCGTCGGCCAAGTCGGGAACCCCGTCTGCGGCGATATGATGACCTTTTATATCAAAGTCAAGGACGATCATCTGACCGACGTCAAGTTCCAAACGTTCGGCTGCGGGGCGGCCATTGCCGTGTCGAGCATGGTCTCGGAAATGGCGATCGGGAAGACCCTCGCCGAAGCTATGGCCATTACCAATGACAAGGTCGCCGAGGAGCTCGGCGGCTTGCCCAAAAACAAAATGCACTGCTCCAACCTCGGGGCGGACGCCCTCCACGAAGCCATTAAGAATTATCAAAACAAGCTCATGGGCGTTTCGAAGGAATCATCCGCCGGAGCTCAGGCCGGCCACGAAGAGCACGAAGAAGGCTGCTGCTGTCCGTACTGCGACGGCCCGGTCGATGGACTGGAAGACGTCTGCGCCTGCCGGCACTGCGATATCGAGCTTGTCGAATGTCCCGAGTGCGGCAATTACACGAACAAGGCCGATGCCTCTTGCGTCAGCTGCGGCGCGCGGATGACCAAATAAGCGTCGATGATCGAGAGCCCGGATCGCAACGAGCTTTCCCGGAAGATCCGGGAGCTCAAGAAAGAACGGAACGCGGTTATCCTCGCCCACAACTACCAGATCGGCGAAGTCCAGGATATCGCCGACTTTATCGGCGATTCGCTCGAATTGAGTCAGAAAGCGGCGGCCGTCGCCGAGGATGTCATCGTTTTCTGCGGCGTCCATTTCATGGCCGAAACGGCGCATATCCTTTCCCCCGATAAAACCGTCCTTCTTCCCGACCTCCATGCCGGTTGCCCGATGGCCGACATGATTTCGGCCGCGGAGCTTATCGCCTGGAAAAAGACATACCCCGGCCGTCCCGTGGTCAGCTATGTCAACACCTCGGCCGAGGTCAAAGCGGAAAGCGACATCTGCTGCACGTCGTCCAACGCGGTCAGGGTCGTCGAGAGCCTGCCGGGCCGGGAGATCCTGTTCGTTCCCGACCGGAACCTGGCGGCCTATGTCTCCCGGTACTCGAGCAAAACCCTCATTCCCTGGGACGGCTACTGTTATGTCCACAACAACATCCTGGCCCACGATATCCGCGAAAAGAAAAAGACATACCCCGAGGCCGAGGTCTGGGCCCATCCCGAATGCCGGCCCGAGGTCATCGACCTTGCCGATAAAGTCCTGTCCACGGGAAAAATGATCAAGGAAGCTGGAATAACGGAAAGCCGGGAGATCATCGTCGCGACCGAAGTCGGGATCCTGTACCGGCTCAAAAAGGAGAATCCCTCGAAGAATTTCTATCCCGCCCATGAGATGGCGTTCTGCGCCAACATGAAGAAAATCACCCTGAAGAAGGTTTATCTCTCTCTGGACGAGATGGTCCACCGCGTCGTCGTCCCTCCCGACGTCGCCGCCCGGGCGCGGGGAGCGATCGAAAAAATGATCAAATTATAAGGAGAATGCCGCTGAAGAAGATCACCGAGCCGACAGGCGATGCGGAGCTCGCCCAATTCGATCTTACGGGAGGCTGCCCATGACGCTCGATTCGAGGCTGAAACCCCAGGAGATTTTTCCGGTGGCGATTCGGGCCGAACTGGACGCTGCCGCACTCTACCACACTCTTCACGGGCGGATCAAGAACGAAGTCCTGAAGCAAAAACTGGATTTTCTGGCCCGCGAAGAGGAACGGCACAAAGCCATTCTCGAACGTCTTTTCTCCGACCATTTTCCAGGGAAAAAACTCGAGATTCCCGCCCCGGCCCTGCGTCCCCGAAAAGCCGTGGCCGTCGACGAGACGACGGCCGTCATCGACCTCTTCAAGCTGGCCATGCAGAAGGAGAAAGAGGCCGAGGAATTCTATCGTGATTCCCGGGTTAAGATGGAAGACGCGGGCAGCAAGAAGGTCCTGGAGTATCTGAGCCGCGTCGAGCGGAGCCATTATTTCATGCTCAAGTCCGAGATCGACATCCTCGAGCGATTTCCCGAATATTTCGACGTCGAGGATTTTCATGTCGGCCAGGATCTTTTCCATGTCGGGCCGTGATTCCCGAAGGACGGGAGCCGGATTCTCCGCAATCCGTCTCGGCTCCCGCGTTTGAACGACGACCGAGGAGCCGATCCCATGGAAGCCGCGAGCGTGAGAATCCTCAAGATCATTCGCATCCTGGAAAAGGACTATCCCCGCAGCCGGACGGCCCTTGCCTTCGAAACCCCGTTCCAAATCCTGGTCGCGACGATCCTTTCCGCCCAATGCACGGACGAACGCGTGAACAAGCTCACGCCCGCCCTGTTCAAGAAATATCCGACGCCGGAAGCTTTTGCCCGGGCTGCCCGGGCGGAGCTCGAGCTGGATATCCGGCCGACCGGATTCTTCCGGAACAAGGCGAAAAACATCATCGGGGCCGCCCAAAAAATCGTCGCGGATTTCGGTGGGAAGGTGCCGGAAACCATGGCCGAGCTCGTGACCCTTCCCGGAGTCGCGCGCAAGACGGCCAACATCGTTCTCTCGTCCGGCTATCGGAAAGCGGAGGGCATCGCCGTCGACGTCCACGTCAAGCGGCTTTCGGGGCGGCTCGGGCTGAGCCGGCAGGAGGACCCGGAAAAAATCGAACGGGACCTGATGGCCATCGTCCCGCGGAAGAATTGGCTCGATTTCAATTACATATTGGTCAACCACGGCCGGGCGGTCTGCCGAGCGCGAAAGCCGAATTGTCCGATGTGCCGACTTCGCGATCTCTGCCCTTCCGCGGGCAAGGTCTAAAGATGAAGGAAAACGCGGTCCCGCCCCCGGCGGGGCCGCGGCTTGTATCCGGCTTTCCGACCTTGAGTCGTCACCCATCCTTTTCTATAATGAGGCTGTCCGATGATTAAAGAAGCGATGCTCTTCGAACCGCTGGACGGCGGGAAGGTGAGCTGTATCCTCTGCGCCCACCGCTGCCAAATTCTTCCGGGCAAATTCGGCCTGTGCGGGGTCCGGGAAAACCGTGACGGCCGGCTCATGACCCATGTCTACGGCGAGGTCATCGCCGCCCATGTCGACCCAATCGAAAAAAAACCTTTTTTTCATTTTCTGCCGGGAACGACCTCGTTTTCGATCGCCACGGTCGGCTGCAATTTCCGCTGCCCGTTTTGCCAAAATTGGGAGATTTCTCAAGCCTCCAAGAAGGACAAGTCGGGCTTGGGCGGCACGCCTCTCCCCCCCGAAAACGCCGTTCGAATCGCCCTCGACCGGGGCTGCCGGAGCATCTCCTATACGTATACCGAACCGACCATTTTTTTTGAATACGCTTACGATACATCGGTCCTGGCCAAGAAGGCAGGCTTGGCCAACACTTTCGTGACCAACGGCTTCATGACGCCCGAAGCCCTCGAAATCATCCATCCCTACCTGGATGCGGCCAACGTCGACCTTAAGGCCTTCAGCGAAGAGACCTACAAAAAAGTCTGCAAGGCCGCGCTCGAACCGGTGCTCGAATCGATCCGGCGGATGAAAAAACTCGGGATTTGGGTCGAGATCACGACCCTGGTCGTGCCCGGCCTGAACGACAGCGATCAAGAGCTCGGCGATCTGGCCAAATTCATCTCGTCCGTGTCTAAAGATATTCCCTGGCATATCAGCCGCTTCCATCCCGATTATCAATACGCCGATGTCCGCGCGACCCCGATGTCCACCCTGGAAAGAGCCCTTCAACTCGGGATCACGGCCGGCCTCAAATACGTTTACATCGGAAACGTCATGGACGAGGGCGACGTCACCTATTGTTCGAGCTGCCAAAGCGCGCTCATCCAGCGGCGGGGCTTCTCCGTCGAGGCAAACAAAGTTAAGGAGGGGAAATGCCCCAATTGCGGGACTCCGGTCGCCGGCGTGTTTTAGGGAACCATGGAGAGATACCGGATTCTCCCCCATACTGCCGACGGCAAATTCCGGGCGTTCGGCGAAACGATCGAGGAAGCGTTTGCCAATGCCGCCCTCGCGGTTGCCTCGTTGATGTGGGACTGGACGAAGGTCGGGAAAGAGGCTTCCTTCCGGATCGAAGTCCGGGGCCGGGATTTTGAACAGCTTCTGGTCAAATATCTCGAAGAAATCCCGTATCTCCTCGAGACGAAGTATTTTGTATTGGGATCGGTCGAAGGATTGAGCATTATCGGAGAACCGGGTGGATACAGGCTGTCGGCGGCCTTTTGGGGTGACCTGGATCCGGACCGCCATGACATCTTCGGGGACGTCAAAGCTATCACCTACAGCGAGATGAAGATCGAACACGCTTGCGATCACTGGTCCGTTCAGGTCGTGGTCGATATGTGAGGAGAGAGATGGAACTCAGACGGATCAATGAGAACACGTGGGAGATCCCTCGGCAGGGCGAGATGAGGGTCCCTGCGGTGATTTATGCCTCGCCGAAGCTGCTCGAGTCCGTCCGTCGCGACCAGACCCTCCAGCAGGCCCGGAATGTCGCTTGCCTTCCGGGAATCCTGCGGATGTCCTATGTCATGCCCGACGCCCACCAGGGCTACGGCTTCCCCATAGGAGGCGTGGCGGCCTTCGACCTCGACGAGGGTGTGATCTCGCCGGGCGGCGTCGGCTATGATATCAATTGCGGAGTCCGGCTTCTCCGGACGGACTTCCAAGAAAGAGACGTCAGCGCCAAACGGAAAGAGCTCCTCGCCGAGATTTTCAAGGAAGTCCCGGCGGGCGTCGGCAAGGGCGGAGTGACGAAGCTCAGTCAAAACGTGCTCAGGGAGATCCTGGTCAAGGGCGCGGAATGGGCCGTGGACAACGGCTATGGGGCTGGGGACGATCTCCAGAGGACCGAAGAACGGGGCCGGATGGAGGACGCCGATTGGGCCCACATTTCCCGGCGGGCCACGGAGCGCGGCCTCCCTCAGCTGGGCACGCTCGGAGCCGGGAATCATTTTCTTGAATTTCAGAAAGTCGACAAAATTTTCGACCCGGGCACGGCCAAGGCGTTCGGCATCGACGCTGAAGGCCAGGTCCTGGTCATGATTCACTGCGGCAGCCGGGGCCTGGGACATCAGATCGCCTCGGATTATATTCAAGCGATGGAAAACACTTTCGGGGTGGCGGGGCTGCCCGACCGCGAGCTCGTCTCGGCTCCGATCCGGTCGCCGCTCGGCCGGCAGTATTACGCCTCCATGTGTGCGGCGATCAACTATGCCTTCGCCAACCGGCAGATGATCGCCCATTGGGTCCGGGACGTCTTTAAAAAGGTCATGGGGACTTCGTCGGGTATGAGCCAAATTTACGACGTCTGTCACAACGTGGCCAAGATCGAGAAACACCTCGTCGCCGGCAGGGAGAAGAGCGTCTGTGTCCATCGCAAAGGGGCGACGCGGAGTTTCGGGCCGGGGCGAGCGGAGATTTCCGAAGTCTACCGCGGGGTGGGACAGCCGGTCATTATCCCCGGCAGCATGGGCACAGCCTCCTACGTTCTTGTCGGAACAGGCGAAGCCGAAGAATTGAGCTTCAGCTCGACCGCCCACGGCGCCGGTCGCGTCATGTCGAGGCACGAGGCCATGCGGCGGTTCCGCGGAGAGCAAATCCGCGACGACCTGGCTAAAAAAGGGATCGAGCTTCGATCGACGAGCTGGAAGGGCGTCGCCGAGGAAGCGCCGGCAGCGTATAAAAACGTCGACGAAGTCGTCCAAGTCAGCCACGACGTCGGCCTCGGCCGCCTCGTCGCCCGGGTCGTTCCTATCGGGGTGATGAAAGGCTAGCCGCCCTCAGCGAACAGCCATGAAGGTCGTCCTCGCCGGCTACAACGTCGATAAAGAGGTCCTCGATGAGCTCAAGGGTCAATCGGCGCCGCGTCTCGACGTCACGCCGGAAACTCTCTCGGCCGCCTATGCCCGCATTTCCCGCGACCCGCGTCCTGCGGATGCCCTGCGCCGGGCGGCGCGGGAAGAAGTTGAAAAGGCGCGGCGGTCCAACCGGGCGATCATCTTTAAGATGGGCCATCATTCTGTCGCCGAACATGCCGTGTTCAACTTCGACATCATCGGCGCGAGCCGCCTAGCCATCGAGGAGATCGAAAGGTTTCGCCTCTGTTCCTATACCGAAAAATCCCAGCGCTACATCACCCTCGGATCCGATTATATCGTGCCCGCGGAAATCCGGGACGCCGGCGAAGAGAGATTGTTCGTCAAGATCATCAGGGCGCAGAATGCCTTGTACCACGCGTTTTTCGGGAAGTTAAGGCCGCTTGTCTTCGCCCAAAACCCGGGCCTCGCTCGGGATCCGAAGAAGCATAACCTGCTCGAGGGCTGGGCCAAGGAAGATGCCCGGTATATCGTCAGTCTCGCCACCGAAGGGCAGCTCGGAATGACGGTCAATGCCCGCAACCTCGAACTCATGATCCGCCGTTTCGCCTCAAGTCCGCTCGCGGAAATCCGGGATTTCGGCCGCCGTCTCCATGACTTGGCCGCGGACATCGCGCCGTCGATCGTGCTGTTTACGACGGCCAGCGATTTTGAGGCGAAGGCTTATGGGGAATTCGCGGCCGCGGCCGCCCGCGCGTTGAAAGGAGGGGACAAACGCCGCGCGAGCGCAGACTCCGTCAAGCTCATCGAGGTCTCCCGGCGCGGGGATGACACGATCCTGGCCGCGCTCCTTCATTCGGTTTCCACTTTGACTCATGAGGACTGCCGGGCCCGAGTCAAGACCCTCGACCGTGATGATAAAAAAACGCTTTTCCGAGCGGCCTTCGCCCGCATGGAATTCTATGATTTTCCTCATCGCGAGTTCGAGTACGCCGACCTCACCTTCGAGCTCATCCTGTCCGCTTCGGCTTTCGCCCAGCTCAAGCGCCACCGCATGGCCACCCTGACGCGTCAGGACTATGATCCCAATCTCGGGGTGACCGTCCCGCCCTCGATCGAAGCCGTCGGGGCGATGAAGGAGTTCATGGATATGATCGGCCGGACCGATGAAGCCTATAAAATGCTCAAGACAAAGGCCGGCGGGGCGGCCGCCTACGTCCTGACCAACGCCCATCGCCGCCGGGCCCTCCTCAAGATCAATGCCCGCGAGCTTACCCACGTTTCCCGGCTCCGCGAAGATGCCACGGCCCAGTGGGATATCCGGGACCTTACGGCCAGGATGACGGCCCTGGCCAGAAAAGAGATGCCGCTGAGCTTTATGATGGCCGGGGGGAAGGACAGGTATCCGCGGATCTACGAAAAAATATTCGGAAAGTCCCCGGCGAGGCTCCCGCCGGATTTAAAAAAATAACCGCTTGGCCATTGTCCCGAGGGGAGGAGTCGTGACTTATCCCGGGACGATCCGGTGGATTTTCTTCTTGCCCGCCTTGAGGAGCATCCCGTCGCGGCCGACGTCACGGATGGTCAGGAGTCTTTCGAGGCTGTCGATCCTTTCCTCGTTGACGTAGAGCCCGCCCTGTTTGATGAGGCGTTTAGCCTCGCCCCGCGAGGGCGTCAGGCCGACCTCGGTGAATAACTCGGCCGGGCTGATCCCCGTTTCCAAGCGGGCGCGCGGCACGACCGCCGTGGGCAAGGCCAGGATGTCCTTCATGCCGCTTCCGCCGAACGCCGCGGCCGCGGCGGCCCTGGCTTCGCCGGCCGCCTTTTCTCCATGGGCGAGCTTCGTCGCCTCGAAAGCGAGGAGCCGCTTGGCCTCGTTGAGCTCGCTTCCGGCCAAAGCCTCCCAGCGCCGGATTTCCGCGAGCGGCAGAAAGGTATACAGACGGAGAAAACGGCCGACATCGCGGTCGTCGCAGTTGACCCAATATTGAAAGAATTCATAGGGACTGAAGAGTTCCGCGTCCAGCCAGACCGATCCCCTGGCCGTTTTCCCCATCTTCTCTCCCGAGGACGTGGCCAGAAGGGGGAACGTCAGGGCCTCGGCTGCGGACCCCTCGACGCGGCGGATGAGGTCGACGCCGGCAAGGATATTGCCCCACTGATCGTCGCCCCCCATTTGCAGAGTGCAGCCGTAGCGTTGAAACAGGATAAGGAAGTCGTAGGCCTGGAGAAGCTGATAGTTGAACTCGATAAACGACAAACCCTTCTCCAGACGCAGTTTGTAGGCTTCTGCGGCCAGCATCCGGTTGACGCTGAAGTGACGCCCGATGTCGCGGAGGAATTCGATGTAATTCAAGGGCAGCAGCCAGTCGGCGTTATCTTCCGCCAGGGCCCCGACGCCGTCGAAGCCGAGGTAGCGATCGAGCTGGGCGCGGATCGATTTTCCGTAAGACCGGATCGTCGCCGCGTCGAGCATCTGCCGCAGCTCGGACTTCCCGCTCGGGTCGCCGACCATCGTCGTCCCGCTTCCGACGAGGGCGATGGCCCGGTGGCCGGCCCGCCGGAGGTGGACCATAGCCATGATCGGGACAAGACTGCCGGCGTGAAGGCTCGGGGCCGTGCTGTCGAAGCCGACATAGAATGTCGCAGCTTTTGGACCGAGCATTTTCCGCACTGCGGCCTCGTCGGAAACCTGGGCGATGAATCCGCGCGCCTTGAGCTCGTCGTAGACATTGCCGCTCATGGCGCCGCCGTTCTCTTTTCGATCTTTTGTTGTCATTCGAGTATAAAAACTCTGCGGCCCCGGACCTCGAGCTTCCCCTGGAAGAAGAGCCGCACCGATTCAGGATAGACCTTGTGTTCCTCGACGAGAATGCGGGCGGCGAGCGTCTCGGCCGTGTCGTGCTGCAGGACCGGCACCGCCGCCTGGAGAATGATCGGACCCATGTCGACTTCGGCCGCGACGAAATGGACCGTGACGCCCGAAAGACGCACGCCCCAGTCGATCGCCTTCCGTTGGACATCGAGACCGGGAAATGACGGGAGCAGGGCCGGGTGGATGTTCATGATCCTGTTCCTGAATTCCCGGCAGAACAGGGGCGTGAGGACTTTCATATAGCCGGCGAGACAAATGAGGTCCACCTCTCTTTTCCTCGCTTCGCGCATGATCTCTTTGTCGTACTCTTCTTTCTCGGAATAAAGCTTAGGATTGATATAGAGCGTTTCGAGCCTGCGCTCCAGGGCGATCTCTAGGCCGGGCGCGTCTTCCTTGTTGCTGAAGACGAGGACGATGTCGGCGTCGATCCGGCCGCTCACAATCGCGTCGTGGATCGCTCTGAAATTCGAGCCGCGGCCCGAGAGGAGGACCATGATCCGCCCGTGTTTTTTCGGGCTCCGGAATATCTCGTCGTTCATTGTCTGCCTTCTCTCCCGGTTTCCGCCCGGTGGGGCGCAAGGACTGTCTCGGCCCTTCCAACCGGACGGACGCCGGGCTTTACTTTATCCTGAACTGATTCGGAATCGCGCCAGTCCACGCCGCTTCGGCTTCGGCGACCGGAACGTTGATTAATGTTCTCCCGTTGTGGCTCACCCTGATTTTCGTCCCGCCGACAGTGCCGATCTTCTCGGCCTTGGCCCCTCTGCGGCGGGCCAGGCCGAGGAGCGCATCCGCGTTCGGTTCGCTGACCGTGACAAGAATGCGCGATTGCGTCTCGCCGAAGCACATCGCGTCCGGCCGGATAGGGTCTTTCAACTCGATGACGCAGCCGAGTTTCTCCGGGCTGAAGAACGCGCTTTCCGCGGCGCAGACAGCCAGCCCCCCTTCGGATATATCGTGCGCCGATTCCAAAAGACCCAGCTCGCCCGCCTCGAGGCAGAGCTCCTGGACGGTTTTTTCCACGATGAGATCGATCGCCGGCGGCGGACCGCCCTTGTCTTCGAACCAGGCTTTAAGATATTCGGAGCCTCCAAGCTCCTCCCGGATTTCTCCGAGCAGGATGACGGCGTCGCCGCTTGTCTTGAATCCCGGCCGGACGGCCTTGTCGATATCCGGGATCAGGCCGACGATCCCGAGCACAGGTGTGGGATGGATCGATTCGCCTTCGGTATCATTGTAGAAACTGACGTTGCCTCCGGTCACGGGGATCTTAAACGCCGCGCAGGCGTCGCTTATGCCTTCGACGACTTCTTTGAACTGCCACATGACCTCGGGTTTCTCGGGATTCCCGAAGTTCAGGCAGTTCGTGACGCCGACCGGCCGGGCTCCGACGCAGGCCAGGTTCCGGCAGGCTTCGACGACGGCGATGATCCCCCCGGTCCGCGGGTCGAGCCGGGCATATTGAGGATTGCCGTCGAGAGTCATGGCCAGCGCTTTTTTCGATCCTTTGATCCGCAGGACCGAGGCGTCCGCTCCCGGGAGAAAAGCGGTGTTGGTCAGGACCATGTGGTCGTACTGGCGAAACACCCATTGTTTATTGGCGATGGTCGGCGAGGCAAGAAGGGCCAAAAGAACGTCTCCATACGCTTTGGGCAGGGGATACCCGCCGGAGGTGACGGGCTTATCCGGCCCGGCCGGAGCCTGCCACGGCCTCTGGTAAAGCGGACAGAGGTCAATGACGGCGGAGACGGGGAGGTCGACGACGACCTTGCCTTGGAAGCGGCAGGTAAGCCGCCCGTCCCCTGTCACGTTTCCAATTTCGACCGCGTCCAGGTCCCACTTGGCGAATACTTCGCGGACCGCCGGGACGCTGTCCGGCCTGGCGACGATCAGCATGCGCTCCTGGGATTCCGAGAGCATGATTTCATATGGAGTCATGCCTTTTTCCCGCTGGGGCACGAGGTCGAGGTCGATAGCGACGCCTTGCCCCGATTTGGAGGGCATCTCGGTCGTCGAGCAGGTCAATCCCGCCGCGCCCATGTCCTGGATACCCACGATCAAGCCGCGGCGCATGACCTCGAGGCAGGCTTCGAGGAGGAGTTTTTCCTTGAATGGGTCGCCGACCTGGACGTTCGGCCGCTTGTGTTCGGTTTCCTCGCCGAACTCCTGGGAAGCCATCGTCGCTCCATGAATCCCGTCGCGCCCCGTTTTCGAGCCGACGTAGAGGACCGCGTTTCCGACCCCATCGGTCTTGGCGTAGAAAATTTTATCCTTTTCAGCGATGCCCAGACAGAAAACGTTGACCAGGGGATTTAAACCATAGCACTCGTCGAAATAGACTTCTCCCCCTACGGTCGGGACGCCGATCGAATTGCCGTAGGAGGCGATCCCGCTGACCACCCCTTCCATGATCGCTCGGTTTTTGGGCGCGGTGAGCGGGCCGAAGCGAAGCGAGTCGAGGAGGGCGATGGGTCTGGCGCCCATGGTGAAGATGTCGCGGAGAATGCCGCCGACGCCCGTCGCCGCTCCCTGAAACGGTTCGATGAAGGACGGGTGGTTGTGCGATTCGATCTTGAAGACGATGACCTGGCCGTCGCCGATATCGATGATTCCGGCGTTTTCTCCGGGACCTTGAACCACGTTTTTTCCTTCGGTCGGAAGCTTCTTCAGATGGAATTTTGAGCTTTTATAGCTGCAGTGTTCAGACCACATCGCCGAGAAAATACCGAGCTCGGTGAGATTCGGTTCACGGCCGACAAGCCGGACGATGAGGTCGTATTCGTCGCGGGTCAGGTTGTGCTGGGCGATGACCTTCGGGTCGATCATTTAGAACCCCGAGATGAGGGATCCGAAGACGATTCTCCCGTCCTCGCTTCCCAGGATCGCCTCCGAGGCGCGCTCGGGATGCGGCATCATGCCCATGATGTTGCCGCGCTTGTTCATCAGGCCGGCGATGTTGTGGAGCGATCCGTTGACGTTGGATTCCTCCGTCAGCCGGCCTTCAGGATCGCAGTAGCGGAAGACCACTTGGCCGTTGTCCTCGATCTCCTTCAGGGTCTCAGGCGGGGCGTAGTAGTTGCCGTCGAAATGAGCAATCGGAACGCGGAGGACTTGGCCTTTCGTTCCTCTGTGCGAGAACCGGGTTTGGCTATTGTCGATGCGGATGGAGACATGCTGGCAGAGAAACTTGAGATTCTTGTTGCGGAGCATGGCCCCGGGGAGAAGGCCCAGTTCGAGCAGGACTTGAAAGCCGTTACAGATGCCGATGACGAGACCGCCCTTGTCGGCGAATTCCCGGACTTTCGGCATCAACGGCGAAAAGCGGGCGATGGCTCCCGAGCGGAGGTAATCGCCGTAGGAGAATCCGCCGGGAAGGACGACGGCGTCCACCCCGCGGAGATCCCGATCCTTGTGCCAGAGCCATACGG
>Ga0214473_10005578_pt1 | contig 15066 bp, 8 predicted proteins | sample RVTome_7_FD_203509 | JGI IMG/M metagenome (GOLD analysis project Ga0214473, IMG submission 203509) | Soil microbial communities from uranium-contaminated site in the Upper Colorado River Basin, Wyoming, United States - RVT98D197 | ecosystem: Environmental > Terrestrial > Soil > Contaminated >... | reverse complement strand
CAACCAGCGGAAACTTTTCGGGCGAGCATCTCACCAACGAGGACTGCGAGTTCATCAAGGTCTGGTACGGGCACGTACGGCGGACCAGTCCGATCGGTGATGGCGACCCAACACTCCTATGGAATGACCCCGACCAGCCCGATGACCCCCGCCGGCCCGGCGCCCTCGGCCAGCCTCCTGTCACCGTCACACAGGGCCCTCAGACCTACACGATCGACAATGAACTGGCCAGCGACTGGATCCTCGGCAGGCAAGCCCTGTTTCTCAAATACAACGCCACCGGCTCCGTCCACGCCAATGGCGCCTGGGTCAACGCGCCTGTGGCCGGCTACGGAGCGACCAGCCAGCCGACGTTTCCAGAGTTCTTGTACATGGGCCTGACGGATCTCGCTTGGTACGGCCTCTTCAGACAAGCGACAAACTACAGCGTAACACCACCTCAGCCCGTGCACGGGTGTCTGGTCGGGGGAGTTCAAGCTGTAGCGGTAACGCCCACAGACGCTGCGTTTCGGCTCTGGAGTGATTTCACTGGCGTCGCGGGTTACGCCAACGAGTACATGGCGTACCGATTTGTCGCATCGTATTATTACGCCTACACGTACAAGCGTCTGCGTGTGAATCCGACGCCGGACTACTACATCGATCCGAGTAACCCCAGCAACAACCGCCAGTACGAAGCGTGGCAGATCGCGCAGATGCACCCGTACTTCATGACGGGCGTAAGCGACTTCATCGTTGAGTTCGCCGCCGATATCATCGATGACCCGCCGGTCGGCGTCTGGCCCGACGGCGAGCCGGATCGCGTTGTCGATCCGGCGGGCGCCGCCGGAGCCCCGCTGACGAACACGAGTTATCCCGGCAGCAATAGGGCGTTCGACCCCAATCCTTCGGACGGCGTGCTGGCGCCGGACTACATCTACAGCGGCGGCGACATCCGCTGGTACAGCGCTTACGAGACCAACGACCCGACCGACAGCACGCCGGACGCGTGGACCAACAGCCCCGAAGACCCGATTCGCTATTTCGCCAACGAGTCCATTCACTACAACCCTGCGCAGCTGCGTGGGTTGACGCACCCGGTCATCCTTCCGATGGGCGCCGCTTATCCCCCGATGTTGACGGGGCCCATCCCGCAACAGCCGCACGCTGATGCTGTGTTCGTCTTTCGTCATGACGACGACGGCCTGAACCTTGATCATGGTGGTACCGCCGCACCTGAGTGCATCTGGCCGTACTTGATCCGTATTCGCTGGCGGATGCACGACCCGCAAAACCATCTGTGGGACAGCACCGACGGCCACGCCGGCAAGTGGTTCGAGCAGATCATTCCAGTGAGTCGACCGAGGTAGTGACCATGAACCGCAGAGTGGACAATCTCAGCAGTGGGTCGGCCGTCTCGGCCGACGATGACCTGAGCAGTGGGTCGGCCGTCTCGGCCGACGACGACGGGCGAGACGCCCGTCCCACTGACCAAACACCCGCTTGCAGCGCAGCCGGTTCGGGACGTGGACCCGGGGCTGCGCCCCGGCTTGGGACGGTCCGGCTCTGCGCGCCAGAGGTGCCCGCGTTGGACTTCCGGTCCCGGCGCGCCGGGATTCCGGGGGGTACTTGCGGGGCTACTTCCGGGGCTACTTCCGGGGGGGCTTCCGGGGGAAACTTCCGGGGGCGTGGGTCGGTGATGGTCCTGGTGATTGTGATCATTGTCTTGATGGCGCTGGTCGGCACGGCCTACGTGCAGATGATGCGTGTCGACCGGATAGCCGCACGTCAGGTGACCCACGGCTATCTGAGTCAGCGCCACATCGACGACGTCGTCGTCGCCACCGTCGACCAGCTCAAGCAGACGCTCAAGGATGATCTATTCAATGAGAACAACGACATTCTGAATCCTGATGTTGCGGTCGGTGTGTCAGCGCCCCTCCCTCTCACTCCAGGCAGCGTCGCGCGCGTGACGAACGCCGGCGACGAGGGGTACGACTATCCGTGGACGAATGCTACGGATACCGGCACAACGGGATACGACTACGCATTCCCCGTCACATTGTCGTACGGCACCGCAACAACCGACGCCGTGGGCGGCTGGCTGGACGACATGTGGCTCGCCTCATCCCAGCCGGACTTCAGCAGCACGAACGTTATGGACTGGAATTGGCCGCACATCACGAACTTGAATGGCATCTTCATCGACATTCCCCTTCCTCGACCCGACGACACCACCGTACCGCCTCATCCAGCCGAGGAAGTCATTGACTTTACCACACCAGTGACCCCTACCAGCACGGACATCGACACCGACGTCCGGTTGCTGACAATCCTGCATGGCAACCTATCCAGCAAATATGACCATCGCGGGTACGACGCCGACGGCGACGGGATTCTGGACAGCCGTTGGACCTGGGCGCCGATCCGTCATATCGACGGCGTGGACTACATCATGGCCGTTCGCATCATCGACAATAGCGCCATGATCAACGTCAACACGGCCACCGCCCAGACCAACGACGGCAACGTGACGTTTGGCACCTATGCGAACACCAATTTCACGATCGGTGCCTGGCCGACGTCGGCCGATCTGTCTCGCCTGCTCGCCCGGACGCGCATGGTGTATCCGAACCCGTCCTGGCGCGAGATCATGGGCCGGCTCATGCTCTACCGTGCGGGGCAGGATATCGACGGATCGCCCAATCCGCTGCCGGCGGCCCCCGGCCTGCAACGGGCGCGACTCTTCATCAAGCCGAACCTCCCGTCCTTCGCCTCGCTAGCCAACAGCCTGATCTACTTCAAGGACAGCCCGGCCGGCGACTATTGGGGCCGCGTCATACGCTACGGCTACGCTCAGTTCGACCAGGAAGGCGACGATCAGGCAAGCAACCTTCCCCCGGCGGATAAGTGGCATACGTTCGGCCCGGACGACGAAGTCTCATTGCGCTTCGGCAATGGCCTGAGCAGCAGCCGTTTCGCCCCGACATCGCTCGAAAAGGTCATGCGCCTGCGCAATGACAACAGCGATCTGCTGCGAGGCGGCAATCCCCTTGGCAGCATCGCCGTCAACGAAACCCATTTTTCCGATCCGCCGTTGAGTCTCGCCGCCACCGACCTCAATAGCTGGCGCTGGTTCTTTGAAGGCAACGATCCGGGAACCGGCCTCGTCGAGGATCGTGTTTTTCCCGAGATCCGCAAGTGGCTGACGACGTGCAGCGGCGCCGCGGAACTACTTCCTTCGACCTACGGCCCGACGCAGCCGATGACCAAGTTTGCGATTGCTCCGCACGACGGCATGATCGGCAGCGCCGGCCTCGCCGACACGGCCGGTGCGCTGGCCGCTCACATCCCGCCGGCGATGACAACCGCGAAACTGACGGCCCTTCGCGAGGCGATCGGCGGCGTCCTGGGCGTCGGCGGCGCCACCGATGGTTACCTGGCGGGAATCCTCTCGGTGATCCAGAGGAACGATCTGGCCGGCGCGTTCGCCGCGTGTATCGCCGATTACATCGATGCGGACTCGACCCCCACGCTATATTCATGGGGTATGGGGCCGAACCAGGATTACTACGGCCTCGAGCGCTTGCCGTTCATTCGGGAGGTATACGTCCAAGCTGGATATCAGAGCACCTTTCACCCAAATCCTATTGACCCCACCCTTCCTGGTTTCTACAGCTGGGAGTTTGTCAACACTTCGCCCGCGATCGCTGTCGAACTGGGTAATCCCTTCGACGGACCGATCGACCCAGCCGACCTGGCGGGCAACGTGCAAATCACCTTTGACTGGGGCGGTGTGCCGGTCTCTTGGGACTTCGTAACCGATGTGGTTCTCGCTGGCCCCATCCCGGCTCATGGGGTGATGATCGTCTACCTCAATCCGCCCAATGGGCTGAACGAAACCGGCACTATGCTGGGAGCCAACCTCGCGACCAGCTTGAACCTGACCGGCCACGTTGACGCTCAAGGCAACCCAATCGAGGCGGTCCAAACCGCGACGGCGGTGCCGATTGCCGCCGGGGCAAACCTGCAAGTGCGCCTCGAGGTGAACGTGGGCGGCTGGAAGGCGTACGATCGGTTCCCCATCGCTCCGAACACCATCAGCTTATCACAGACCATCCCAAATAGTGATCCCACCATTTCCGGGGTGGTTTATCGCCACTACCAAGTCGCCGTGGGCCGAGCATGCCAGCTCGGCGGCAGCTCAGGAATCTACTACGTCTCGAATAATGGCGCGGGTAACGTCGGGCCGGTACGCAGTCCAAGCACGCTCGGGTACGTCGGCGGGGCCGCCTACGACCTCGGAGGAGACACCAAGGGTGGTCTGACCGGATCGCTCGCTCTGCAGCACTTCCAGCTTTGCGTGGCCAACCGGCCGATCCTCAATCCCGCTGAGCTGGCGTGGATTCACATGTTCGGTTTCAACGTGACCGCGACCGGTGACTTTCCCCAGCTCATGGACGCCGCCATCAGCCAAGGCTTGGACCCGGACACGAACGCCCCTCGCACCAGTTTCCTTGACTTCTCGCCCGCCGCCGTGATTCCGCCGCAAGGCGCCGGTGTGCCACCTGGCACGGGCATTCCCCACGCGGCCATGTTGATGGACCTGATCAGCACCATCAGCCCGCAGAATGACGGGATCGACAACGACAACGCCGATCACGACGACGACATGTCGACGCTGACCGACGCGAAGACCACCGGCACGGGTAACGATCGGACGGAGCTATTCGTCCCCGGCACGATCAACGTCAATACGGCCCCCCTGCACGTCCTGACGTTGGCTGCGCCATTGCCTGAGGTGCTCGGGGATACTCAGGCCCTGATGACACGGGTGATTCAATACCGCGACAACGTGGTCACGGGTGGCACGCCATGGCGAGAAGCGAATCTGCCCTTGACGAACATCGGAAACCTGCGCAAGGAGCCTGGCATCGCGAGCATCGGCGAGTTGATGCTTGTGGATAATCCTGCATGGACGAATCCACCTGATCGCATGAAGCGCTACATTGATCCGAGCCAAGGCGGATCACAGGGCAATACGGAGATCGACCTGTATCCGCTCTACCTGGATCCCACGGCGCTTCCGCCGGCCGCCGGGCCGGGCGACGACGCCGAGGAGCGCATCGCACGGTTCCAGTTCCTGAACCAGGTGCTGAGTGTGCGTAGCGACGTGTATACGGCGTACGTCGAGATTCGCGGGTACCCGGCCGACGATTGGCGTAGAGGTCCGGTCGAGACGGCCAGGTTCCTGGTGGTGCTCGACCGCGGACAGATCACGGCGCCGAATGATGAGGTGCGGATCGTGGCGATGTATCGGTATTAGGGAGTAGGGGCTAGGGGATAGGGCCTAGGGACTAGGGACTAGGGACTAGGGGCGAGGGGCTAGGGAAGATGTCAGGGCGAGCTGCGCAGCATCCCTGACGGGACCTGACCTACGGGACGGATCATGCTGACTCATCGCATCATTCCGTGTTTGGACGTGAAGGCCGGCCGTGTGGTCAAGGGCGTCAACTTCCTGAATCTGCGTGACGCGGGCGACCCGGTTGCGGTCGCTCGTCAGTACGACGCGGCGGGGGCCGACGAGCTGGTGTTCCTGGATATCACCGCCAGCCACGAAGATCGGAGCATCATGCTCGACGTGGTTCGCCAAGTGGCCGAGCAATGCTTCATGCCGTTCACCGTCGGCGGCGGAATCCGCACGATCGACGACGTGACGGCGCTGATCCAGGCCGGGGCCGAGAAGGTGAGCATCAACACGGCGGCGATCGTCACGCCGACGATCGTCTCGGAGACGGCCCGGCGGTTCGGGCGCTGCGCGACAGTGGTGAACATCGACCCGCGGCGGGTCAAGCGAAACGGCAAGACGATCTTCGAGGTGCACAGCCACGGCGGGCGACGGCCGACCGGGCTCGAAGCGGTCAGTTGGGCCAAGCGCGTGGTCGAACTGGGCGCCGGTGAAATCGTCCTGACCAGTATGGACGCCGACGGCACGCAGGACGGGTACGACCTGGAGATGACCGCGGCGGTGTCGGACGCGGTGGATGTGCCGGTGGTCGCTTCGGGCGGCTGCGGCAGTCCCGAGCACATCCGCCAGGTGCTCTCCCAGACGCGGGCCGATGCGGCGCTGGTGGCCAGCATCTTCCACTACGGGCAATACACCGTTGAACAGACGAAGAAATACCTGGCCGAGCGCGGTGTGCCCATTCGCATCGATCGATACGAGCATGGACCCAGGCTATGAACGAATCATCAGCCGATCATAACGGTATTCAGAACATCGCCCGCAGCGGTGAGCAGCACACGCTGACCGACACGCCGCTTCGCAAGCTGTTCGAGGCGGCGGTGCGGTATGAGGCGTCGGACCTGATCATGCGGGCCGGCCAGGTGCCGCGCGTGCGGATACGCGGTAAGTTGCAGCCGCTGCGCGTCGAGCCGATCCCGCAGCAGTTCGATCAGTGGGTGGTCAACTCGCTGTCGGACTATCTGTGGCAGCAGCTTCTGCGGGACGGATCGCTGGACGTGGGCGTCGGGCTGGATGAGCGGCATCGCTTTCGCGTGAACGTCTTCCGCAGTCGCGGCCGGCTGTCGGTGGCGGCGCGGCGGATTAACGAGAAGATCCTGAACTTCGAGCAGCTTTACCTGCCGCCCGTGCTCGAGAAGATCTCGCAGGTCGACCACGGACTGGTCCTGGTTGGCGGCGTGACCGGAGCGGGCAAGAGCACGACCATCGCCTCGATGCTGCAGTACGTCAACCAGCGGCGGGCGTGTCACATCGTGACGATCGAGGACCCGATCGAGTATCTGTTCCAGGAAGACAAGGCGATCATCCATCAGCGGGAGATCGGCATTGACGTGCCGACGTATGAGGTTGCCCTGAAGGCGCTGGTGCGTGAGGACCCGGACGTGGTGTTGATCGGCGAGATGCGGGACGCCCGGACGTTCGAGGCGGCCCTGCAGGCGGCGGAGACGGGGCATCTGGTCTTCGGGACGATCCACGCCTCGAGCACGTCACAGATGTTCGGGCGGATTTACGACCTGTTCCATCCCGATGAGCACCCGACGATCCGGTCGATCCTCGCCTCGCAGTTGCAGGCCTTCGTCTGTCAACGGCTGCTGCCGACGATCCGAGAGCAGCCGGACCGCGTCCCGGCCACGGAGGTTCTGCTGCAGACCCCGCCGACGCGCAAATACATCCTCGACGGCCGGGAGATCGACCTGGACGAGGTGATCAAGGAGCACCGCGACGACGGCATGCACCGGATGCTCGATAGCCTTGTGCAACTGGTGGAAAATGAATACATTCATCCCAAGACCGCCGAGGCGGCCGCTGTCTCGGCCGATGAACTGAAGATGCGCCTGCGGGGAATTGTCAGTTGACCGATGCGGGCGGCGCGCGACGCGGCGGAGTGATCACGGCCGGTAAGAAACAAGCAGTGTCCTGACGACGCTGATGGAACCGAAGCGATGTCCGATCGCGGCCGACCCATTTCGCCACGACCCGCTGGAGACGTTCACGGATGACTCCTCAGATTGCCGCAGCAGAATCCGCTGTGCTTCTCAGCGTGGTCAAGCCGATCGTTTTCATGATCGTGGTGCTGACGTGGGGCAGACTGGTGTGCATTCTGGACGCCGATCAGCAGTATTACCTGCTGCCGCGCTGGCTGTGGAACCCGCTGCAGGTCGGTGCGGGCGTCGCGGGGTTCGGGTTGTGGCTGCTGATTCCCTACTTCTGGCTGGGCTTGCCGGTGGCGATACTTCTGCTGAGCGGGGCGATCGTCGCTTACGTCTCCTTCCGCAATCCAAAGGTGCCTGAGCCGAACCGCTGGACGCTTTCGATGGACATGATCACCCGTCGTCTGGCCGCGCGCCAGCATGCGCAGGTTCAGCGGCACGCGACGGTCGCCATGCTGGAAGCCTCGGGTGACAAGATCGAGGTGCCTAGCCCCGTGACGCCGTTCGGTCAGGCCCACATGCGACTGACGGAGCTCATGGACTTCGCTCTACCGCGTGGCGCGAATCGGGTGGACATCCGCCTGGATGCGAAAGCCGCGGCCATCACGGTGCAGGTCGACGGGTTCGGCTACCAGCAGCCGCCGATCGATCCGAAATCGGCGCTGACGCTGGTCAACTACCTCAAGGCCAGCGCGAAACTGGATACCGAAGACCTGCGGCGGAGACAGACGGGTACGATTCCCATTCAAGTCGGCAATCAAAGCAAACATACGCTGTCTCTGCTGACGGCGGGCACGCCGCGCGATCTGCGGATGACCGTCTTTATCGACCCGCAGAAGCTCGCGACCGTCGGGCTGGACCAGCTTGGCCTGCTGCCGTCACAGCGGCAGGTGCTCGACCCGATTCTGAGCCAAGGCGCCGGCGTCGTGCTCGCTGCGTGTCCACCACACGAGGGGCTGACCACCAGCCTCTACACATTCATGCACGGGCATGATCCATACACCCGCAGCGTCGTGACCCTGGAAGATGAAATCGCCTATCAGGTCGAAGGTGTGGATCACCAGACGCTGGAGATGGGTACGGATAACGCGACCGTCGCCCGCTACATCATCGCGGCGCTGCGTCGCCAGCCGCATGTCCTGCTGATCGGTCGGCCGCTGAGTCCCGAGACGGCCAAGGGTATCGTGCACGACGCGCGCAGCGTGCGGTTCTACGCGGGCGTTCACCAGATCGACGCCTTCCATGCCCTGGCCACCTGGCTGAAGATGGTCGAGGACCCGCGCATGGCCGCTGAGGCGCTATCCGCCGTCGCGGCGCACCGGCTCGTACGCGTCTTATGCACCACCTGCCGAGCCTCGTATCGACCGGATCCCGAAGCGCTGCGGAAACTGAACATCCCCCCAGACAGAGTGGCCGAACTGCACAAGCACTCAGGGCGAATCACCGTCGGCAACAAGCAGGTGATTTGTCCGGACTGCTCAGGCATGGGCTACCGGGGCAGACAGGCGATTTTCGAGGTCATCGGCTTCGACGATCAGGCGCGCGAGCTGGTCGCGGCCAATCAACTGGACCAACTGCGCGGCTACCTGCGTAAGCAGCAGAAGATGATCTGGCTGCAAGAGGCGGCGCTGGCTCGGGTGGTGGATCACACGACGTCGATCAGCGAGATCAATCGCGTCCTGGCGCCGAAGCCTGTTCGACAGCCGGGCGACTCACGCGCCGGCCAGCCGGCCGGTGGCCAATAGGGAGCTGCGGGCAGACGATGCGGAGCGGCCGAGCATGACCATAAACCTTCTCGTCATCGCGTTGATCGTCTTGCTGGCCTACCTTTGGTCGGCGACGCAGGGCGCGCTGCATGCGCTGCTGCACCTGCTGGTGGTCATTGCCGCCGCGAGCCTGGCTTTTGCGACGTGGGAGCCGTTGGCCCTGGGACTGGGAATGTCGATCCTGGGTAGTAGCACGTGGGGGGTCTGCCTGCTATCGCCTTTTGTCCTGTGGTTGCTGGTGCTCGGCCTGATCGCGGGGAGGCTGGTGCAAGGGAAGGTCGAGCTGCCACCTATTGCCAACCAGATCGGCGGGGCGGTGGGCGGCGCCCTGATGGGTGTGCTGATCGCCGGGGTAGTCGTGATAGGGATCGGCTTCCTGCCGCTGGCCAAGGACGTCGGCGGCATCGAGCGCCTGACGATTCAAGGCGGGCGCGTGATCCGGGGCGATAGTCAACTGTGGCTACCAGTCGACAGCTACGCCGCCGCATTCTTCAGTCGGCTGTCCAAAGGCGTGTTTCGCAGTAGCCGGCCGCTCGTCACGCATCAGCCGGACCTGGCCGATCAGGCGGCGCTGTTTCGCTTGACCGCGGCCGACGGCGCCGCCTACATCGTGCCGCGCGATGCGGCGATCGTCAGCGATCACGTCGAAGCGGTCCTGCCCATGACGTCGCTGAGTCCGCAGATCGTCGCGGCGCTCGGGCCCGACGCCGCGCGGCATGACTACAAACTCATCTCGATCGATACGCGCTGGCCCGGTAGCGTCAACGGCGAGAAGTCGGCCGCACTGGATGGCGACGGCGAATTGCGCCTGACGTCCGCGCAGGTGAGATTGATCGTCTTGGATCAGCAGGGTCGGACGGCGTTGTACGAACCCTTGGCGATCAGCCAGCCCGCGCCCGAATCCGATCAGCGCCTGTTCATTGATCTGAGCTACGCGGGCAAGGTCATTACGCCGGCGCAGCGCGATGCCCAGCTCGCCTGGGTCTTCGTCACGCCGCGCGACGCCGAGGCGAAGTTCCTCCTGCTGCGACACACCCGCTTCGCTCTGCCCGAGCGTCCTACACGCCTGCAGGAGTCCGAGATGGTGCTGCGGCTGGGCAACCTGCCGCCTGAGCCCGAACAGCCCGACGAAGCCGAGCAGGCCGTCGAAGGGGACCTGGGCCCGGCCGTCATGGTGACCGACGAGCTGCCGGCGCCGATCAACCGTCTGACTGCGACGCGACTGGGGTACACCAATAACCGTGTCTTGTCCGGCGAGGAACTTGTCCGGGCGGACGCGGGCATCCCCGCTTCGGCTCGTACCGACAGAATCGCCACGGATGACGACGTGGTCATGGTCCGTGCGAGGATCTCCTGGGATAGCGCCAAGTCATGGCTGGGTGGAGTGCGTCAGTCGGCGCTGATGTTCAATGCCGTCGTGCTGATGCCGGAGCAGGGCGAGCCCTACATGCCCATTGGCTACGTCTGGCTCCTGGCCAACGGCGACCAGCAGATCTCCTTCGATCGCATCCGCATGATTCAGACCGCCCAGGAACTGCCGCTGACCAAGCTGGCTGAGAATGACCAACTTTACGTCTACTTCCAGGTCCCCCCTGGCCAGCACATCGTCAGCCTGGACCTGGGCGCACGAACGCTCGAGGAGGTCGACCTGCAGGTCGGCGAGCGGTAAGTCGTAGGTCAGGCCCCGTAAGGGACACTGCGTGGATGCTGTGCGGCTCGCCCTGACAAATCAATCAGCACATTGAGGGGGCGACCTTGGCCGACGCTGCGAATCGGCCTCGCGCGATGTACACTGCCCACCATGCAATTGGCGGGTAAACGTGCGGTGGTGATGGGCCTAGGGCGCTTCGGCGGCGGCGTCGGCGCTGCACGGTTCCTGGCGCAGCGCGGTGCGAATGTCCTGGTCACCGACTCGGCCACCGGCGAGCCGCTCAGCGACAGCCTCGCGGCCATCGCGGACTTGCCTGTCGAAACGCATCTTGGCGGTCACGACATGACCGACTTCACCAGTGCTGACCTGCTCGTCGTCAACCCCGCCGTGCGGCCGGATAGCCCCTTCATTGACGCGGCCCGCAAGGCCGGCGCGGTCATCACGAGTGAAATCGCCCTGCTGGTGTCGCATCTGCCGGACCGCACACGGGTCATCGGCGTCACGGGCACAGCCGGTAAGTCAACAGTGACCGCCATGATCGGCCACATCCTGCAGGGAGCGCGCGGCAAGCAGTGCGTGCACGTCGGCGGCAACCTCGGCGGATCACTACTCAACGATCTTGACAAGATCTCGGCCGATCACTGGGTCGTGCTCGAGCTATCGAGCTTCATGCTCGAATCGCTGGCCGCCGATCGCTGGTCGCCACACGTCGCCGTGGTCACGAACCTCTGGCCGAATCATCTTGACCGTCATGGGTCCATCGAGAACTACGCCGCCGCAAAGCAAACGATCCTGGAATATCAACAGCCCAGCGACGTCGCCATACTCGGCTCGCCGACAGATCGCCTGACGCCTCGGACCGGGCGCATCGTTCGCGTGAACGATGAGCAGGCGCCCGCGCTGCCGCTGCTGCTTCCGGGGGTGCACAATCAGGTCAATGCGCAACTCGCCATCGCCGCTGCCTCTTGCGCGGGTGTAGATGGCGCCATCGCCGCCCACGCCCTTTCCGACTTCCGGGGGTTGCCGCATCGACTGCAATTCGTGGGTGAACACGCAAAGGCGCGTTACTTCAACGACTCGAAGGCGACGACCCCCGAAGCCGCGCGCCTGGCGATCGAGAGTTTTGCGCCTGGTTGCGTGCATGTAATCCTCGGTGGCTACGACAAGCAGGCCGATCTTACGCCGCTGGCCCATCTTGCAGCCGAGCACTGCCGCGCCGTCTACACGATCGGCGCAACTGGTGACGCGATTGCCGCACAATGCGAAGCGGCCGCCGGCCCAGCCAGGATCATCCGCTGCGGCACGCTCGACACGGCCGTGCGAGAGGCATCGCAGCGCGCAAAGCCGGGTGACGTGGTCCTACTCAGTCCCGCCTGCGCCTCGTGGGATCAGTTCGCCAACTACGAACACCGCGGCGCTGCATTCCTCGCCGCCGTGCAGCGGAGGTTCTCATGAAACGCAAATACGTTGTCGCCGCTACGGCTGTTCTGTTGGTGCCTGTCATCATCGTCGCGGTTGTGGCGGCACTGATATGGAACTATCCACCCGCCATGCGATACACGGCGTACTATCCGGACGGCATCATCCTGCGCGGGATCGGCGAGGGCTATTTCGGAAGCGCGTACGGGGACTTCTCGCTCGGGACATCGCAGACGTACGTGGAACAGTCAGGCGAGACAGCCCGGTATCCGCTTGATCTTGAACTTCCTGTGACAGTGCATTTGTGCGGACAGCTTCACTCTGGCTGAGTTGACGCCATCGGTGCTTGAGCGTGTGGGTGGCCGCATGTCTGCGGACAGCAAATGGAAGACCACGACATGGCCGTTCAGGTCAAACGGTTGCGGTCTGTCGATCATGACGCGAAGTGACGGCAAACTGATCAACATCTACTTTCGGTGTGATGGGGGATCATCGTATGAAGGCCCAAACGCTGCCTCGCTCGGGTTCTCCTGGCGAGAGCAGTACATCAGATTGCCGCTGTCAGGTGGGAATATGAAGAGGCACTTCGGAAAACCGAGTCGAGTGGAGGTCGTCCGCGTATTTGCCCCATGATTCGGGCAGTAGCGGCCCAGCCAAGAAGGAAACGCGGACGGCAGCGTCTCTGAGAAAAACATAGGGCCAGGTCACGGCCAAGGCAGCTGCGCCATTTTGTAGGCGGCGAGGATCATGAGGGCGATGAAGCCGATGCGGACCTGCCGAACGGGCAAGCGATGCGTCAGGCTCGCGCCCAGGCGACCGCCGATCCACGCTGCGGGGGCCAGGCTCGCGGCGAGCTGCAAACTCACGACCCAGGCACCCTCGGCCGGCAGGCTCGCGTTCTTGTAGATCGCACCGATGCCCGCACTGATGCAGATGACCGCCGAGCTATTGGCGATGCAACGTTTAAGTGGAAGCCTGAGCACGACTTGCTGCAAGGGCACGGCAATCGCCCCGCCGCCGATGCCGAGTAAGCCCGCAACCGTACCCATGATGGCACCGACGCCCGCAGCCCGGGGGCCGGTGACGTGCTCGGCCGTCATGTGCTCGTCGTGGTGGTCGCTGCGCAGCCTAAAGACGTTCAGGACAATGACATAGACGAGGAACGCCGCAAAGACCCGTCGCAGGCCAAGCTCGCCGCTGCTGCCCTGGAACGCCGCGATATTGCTTAGCCAAACACCGACGAGAATAAAGACCACAGCCGTCGGGAGCATCCAGCGAAGCGTCCGGCCGTGGATGGCGCCGGCTTGGCGATGGCGGATCGTGGCGGGGATGGCGACGGCAACGTTGGCGATCATCGCGGCGGCCTGGTAGAGATGCTGGTCTGGCCCGAGCAGGATGGTCAGGGCCGGGATCATGATTACGCTGCCGCCGACGCCCAGCATGCCGCCGAGCATCCCGGCAAGCAGGCCGATGCCCAGGATGATCGGCAGATCCGCCAGAGTCATTGCCAAGTCAAGCATGGGGTGCTCCGAGGGTCAGGATGTAAAGATAGGCAAGATGGGAGACGCTGTCCTGCGGGGCTGTTCGATGGAGTTTTTCGGCCACTCTGGGCAAAGCTGTTTCCCAGCCGTTTTTTTCCACATTTCTCACCCAGCATCCCTTGTCATCACAACCGCTATAGGGTACAGTTTCAGTACATCTTGTCGGCCTCGGTTCTCATTAGGTCGCTGTGAAAGCTCTTTTGGAGGGGAGCAGCGGGAGAAAGCACTCGAGCCGGAGAAAACTCACTACATTTGGGAGAAAGCACTCCCCGCGAGAAGGAGAAAGTCAACCCCGATAGGTGAGGATTCGCTCGAGGTCCCGTGGAGAAAGCACGCGAGGGAAGACCGAAATGCGAACAGAGACTTGTCAAGGTGTGGGGAGAAAGATGGTGGCCAGGAGGGGCGAAGTTCTACGCTAACGCAAGTTTGCGGGCCCTTCGCTTCGAGCAATTCACGGTCACTAAACCCTCGGCCTAGCCGAGGGTTTTTTTGTGGGCAGGCGGCGGGTCCCAACGCATGCCGGGCATTCCGCGGCTTTGGGCGCTTCTTGCTTGACCCAATCGCCGCAATAGAGACAATCCAGCAATGTCTTGGGGCATTTCATGTGCCCGCAGGGAGCCAGCCGTTTCTTGATCGCGTCCCGGGGTCTTCGGGCGCGGGGAGGATGAATCATGCTGAAGCGCACCGGGAGATTGGGCTACGTCCGCTCGGTCATGGGTAACGATCACGCTGGTCAGTCTGCGCTGCGAGCCGATGGACATTGGTCCGGCCTTGAAGTTCTTGAACCGCGCCTGCTGTTGAGCGGCGTCACCTTAATCACCCACGGATTTGGCGGCACAGTCGAGGACTGGGTCACGGCGATGGCCGACGCGATCGCGGATCGCCCGGACTTCGACGCCGATCAACCAAGGTATACCGTGACGGTGACTGACCCCGGGCATGACGGGGGGCCGCTGTCCGTCACGCCCACGGCGTTCACCGGGCCTTCACCTGTCGACGCGAACACCGTCAACCCCGAGATTATGATCCTGCTGGACTGGTCCGACGTCGCCGGCAGCGGTCTCTTCGGTTACACCCGCAGCACCGTCGACGTCGCGGCCGCGGTGGTCGCGCAACTGCTGACGCCGGGGTTCCTGCCGAGCTTACCAGGGGCGGTCGCGCAGCTTCCGCTTCAACTGATCGGACACAGTCGTGGTGCGTCACTCGTTGCCGAGATGGCCAAGGGATTGGGCACGCTGGGCGTGTGGGTCGATCA
>Ga0214473_10005577_pt1 | contig 15067 bp, 10 predicted proteins | sample RVTome_7_FD_203509 | JGI IMG/M metagenome (GOLD analysis project Ga0214473, IMG submission 203509) | Soil microbial communities from uranium-contaminated site in the Upper Colorado River Basin, Wyoming, United States - RVT98D197 | ecosystem: Environmental > Terrestrial > Soil > Contaminated >... | reverse complement strand
GGACGTAGTCGAACTGCACTTCGTCGAATCCCAGCCGGACCGCCTCGGCCGCGAGGTCCGCGGAGTAGACCCAGATCGAGTCGTGGTAGGCGTCCACCCACGCGCTCCCGATGCGGTCGCGCCACAGACCGCCCGCACGGTCCTGCACCGACCAGCCGGGCTTCCCCTCGGCGAGCAACGGATCCTTGGCGATGACCACGCGCGCGATGGCGTAGATGCCGTGAGCGCGCAGGGTGTCGAGGCGGGCCCGCATGTCCGGCGCACTCAGCCGGCGGCACCGGTTTGCCCCCACCCGCTCGGCCGTCGGGACCTGGGACGGATACAGCAGGCACCCGGTGTCGTCCTTCACGTCGATGACCAGCGCATTGATCTCGGTGGAGTCGGCCAGCCGCACCAGGTTCCACAATTTCGGTGAGCTGAACGCCCACGCGTTCACGTACAACGCCTTCACGTTGCCGGGGGACGTCGCCGGGTCGGTCAGAAAGGACAGGGCCGGCTGCATGTACCGCACGTCGAAGGGACGCAGCTCGAGGCGGAACGAGTCCCGGTCGAATGCTCCGGCCGGCGCGCCGGGCTCGACGCGCTGCGCAAAAAGGCCGCGATTCATTGCGATCGCGGCCAGGAGCAAGAGGGCGTGTCCGGCTCGAGGCAACCTCATGGGGGCCCTACTATGGGGCAAACCCGGGGGAGCCACAAGGGCGCCCGTCACCGAAGCTGTAAGCTATTGAACAGCAATGGGTAGGTGGCGAGTGCCTGCCCCCGGTATTGCGGCCGGAAACCGAACAAGATGACCCGTCCCGATCCCCGCTTGATCTCGACCAGCGCGGCGCGTCCGGCGATCCGCTCCGGGTGCAGCACCCACCCGGAGGCGAGCACCCGCTGCGGATCGGCGGGGTAGCGGGCGATGACCGCAACCGCCGTCGTGTCCAGCACCTCGTAGGCGGGGCTGTGCTCGAACCACGCGACGGTTTGCCACGGGACGCCGCGGGAGACCGGGTGGTTCGGGTCGAGTTGAATCCGGAAGATCGAGCCCGGAGCGTAAAAATCGTCGTCGGGCAGACCTTCGAGCACGTTGCGCACCGGCAGGAGCAAGGCCTGCACGGCGAACCGGCTGCCCTGGTTCAGCGCCACCAGCGTGCCGCCGTCCAGCACAAACGCGCGGAGCGCGTCGGCGCCGTCTTGGCCCACACCACCGGCAAAGGGTGCCGGGTAGCGCCCCTCTGGCAGCCCGTCCAGGATGCTCTGCACCGGCTGGTCGGGGATCACTATGACGTCAAAGCGCTGCTTGAGCTGGCCGCCGCGGACCACCGAATCGACGAGCGACACATACGGCACATGCCACGTGTCGAACACCCACCGCGTCCACCCCTCGTCCATCGATTCGGCGTAGGAGCGATACAACCCGACGCGCGGCGCCGCGCCGTCGCCGAATCCGGCATAACCGGGTGTTGCTCGCGGGGCGTGCACCGGCGCAGACAAGGTGACGCGAAGCGAGTCTCGGGCTTCGACGGCGGTCACGCCCATCAAGAGGGGCAGCGTATGGGCCGTGACGTCGTACGGACGCTCGGGGGGGCCATTCGGGTACTGCCGGCGATCGGGATAACGCTGTGCCTCGAGCAGGGTCTTGGCGAAGGCGGCGTACGGCTGGCGCAGCACGATCACGTACGCGCCGGCAGCGTACCGTTGCCCGCCGGCGCCGAATGCCTGCTGGGCCGTGCGGATCTCGACCCCGCCGCGCTCGAGAATGCCGAGCAGAGACGCGAGGGCGATGGTGTCCTGGCCCTGGCGCGGGATAACGTAGGCGTATGGCCACCCCTTCCACCCGCGGACGGCGCGCCAGCCGATCGCGAGGAAGCTGGAGAGCCACCGTTCGCGGTTGCGCGCGGCGTGGCCGAGCAGCGCGATCGTCGCATCGGTCTGGTAGGCGACGATGTCCCGCAACGTCCAGCGCCCGCCGAACCACGGCGTGACGAAGTTCCAGGAGCGCTCCCGGGGATTGAAGCCTCGGCCGTCGGCAGCGAGCTCGTCGAAGGGGATCGTCACCGGAGACGCGAGGTCCGCGCTCGCGGTTTCGGTGAGGATGCGGACGCCGCCGTGGTAATGCGCATAGGCCCGGCCGGGCGTCCAGGCATCGTAGACCGCGTGCACTGAGATTCCGGACTTGCCCTGGCCCGCGAGCTCCCACGCCATCGCCGTGCCCAGGGCATTCACACCGTCCACGATGAGCGGATCGACGTTGGGCTCGATGGGATCGAGGAACGGCGGCAGGAACAGGCGCGATCCTCGCTGGCCCTGCTGGTGAATGTCGTGGACGATCTGCGGATGCCAGACGTTGTAGAGGGAATCGACCGTCAGGCGCGTCTCGACCTGCGTGAACGCGTACCAATCCCGGTTGTTGTCATGCCCGACGTACGCGTGGTACGACTCCGGTGGCTCGGTCCCCTCCGCTGCCGTGCCCCTGGTGCGGTGGTACCACCGGGTGACGATATCAACGCCGTCGGGGTTGAGCGACGGCACGAGCCACACGATGACCTGATCCAGCATGGCGCGCGTGGCGGCGCCGGTATCGGTGGCGAGCCGGTGCGCGAGCACCGCCGGGCTCAGGTGGCCGCCCACCTCGGTGGAGTGGATGCCCGAGGTAACGAGAACAACAGTCCGGCCTTCGCGCAGAACGGTGAGCGCCTCCGCGGTGTTGTGCAGCGTACGCGGGTCGGCGAGTTTCGCGTTCAGCGCGCGGAAATAATCCAGCCGTCGCAGGTTGGCGGGACTCGAGATGGCGAGCGCGACGAACGGCTGCCCCAACGTCGTCTTGCCGAATTCCCGGTACTCCACGCGGTCGCTGGCGCGGGCCAACGCCTGGTAGTAGCGCACCAGCACGGCCCATTCGGCGAGCTTGCCATCCTCGCCCGGCTCGAATCCCAGCACGGAGCGCGGCGTGGGAATGGCGGCCGGCGGCCGGGGGGGCCGGGGGGGCCGGGGCCGCGCGGGCCGGGGGGCACCCTGGGCCGCGAGGTGAGGCGCGAGCAGGCTCGCGGCCAACAGGACAAGGAACAGTCGCCGCATCCGCGCGAATTGGCTGAGGGGAAGCGGAAAGCTAATCGACCCCGGCCGCGTCGCGCGACCGGGGCCGATCAGGATCCCGCCGAGTGTCGCCGCTAATTGAGGCGCCGGAGCTCCACCCGCCGGTTTTGCGCCTTTCCCGCGGGCGTGCTGTTCGGCACGGCGGGTTGCGTCTCGCCGTACCCGCGCGCCACCATCCGGTCCGGCGCCACGCCTTTGCGCGCCAGATAGGCCTGCACCGCGGATGCCCGGGCCTGTGACAGGCGCAAGTTGAGCGCGTCGGCGCCCGTGTCGTCCGTGTGTCCGGCGACTTCGATCCGCACGTCCGGGTTCGCGACGAGCGACGAGGCGACGGCGTCGAGCGTGGCGTACGACGCGGCGGTGATGACCGAGCGGCCGCTCATGAAGGTCACCCCCTGCAAGACCAGCGCTGTGGCCTTCGCCCCGGGCTCCTCGCGGAACAGAACCACGCATCCGTTCAGGTCCACCTGCGAGCCGCGCGGCGTGTTCGGGCAGCGGTCGGCGTCGTCCAGGACGCCGTCCCCGTCCGAGTCCTTCACCGCCTGGACGATCTCGCTCTGGCACCCGATCTCGTCCACGAGCGCGCCCGCCGGCGTGTTGGGGCACTGATCGATTCCATCGAACACCCTGTCTCCATCGGAGTCCGTTGGACAACCGCGCGCGTCCACGATCGCCCCCAGCGAGGTGCCGGGGCACTGGTCCACGCCGTCCGCCACGCGGTCCGCGTCCTCGTCCGCGGGGCAGCCGATCGCGTTCGCGCTCGCGCCAGGGGGAGTGTCCGGGCACTGGTCGATGCCGTCGTACACGCGGTCGCCATCCGAGTCGGACGGGCAACCCGTCGCGTTCACCGTGGCGCCGGCGGGCGTGCCGGGGCACTGGTCGATGCCGTCATACACGCGGTCGCCGTCCGTGTCGGCCGGGCAGCCGGCGGCGTCGACCGTGGCGCCCGTGGGCGTGCCGGGGCAGGCGTCGGTGCCGTCCGTCACGCCGTCGGCGTCGGCATCGCCGAGCACGACGGGGGCGGGGACGGGGGCGGGCGGTGGGACCGGCACCGGCGCGGCGGGCGGCACGCCCCGGTTCCGGCCGCTTGCCTGGAAGACCGAGAAGCCGGCGCTCGCGACGAGGTGCTGGACCGATTGGGACGTGAAGGCGCCGGCCGTCTGGGGGGTGACGATCGCGCGACCCTCGAAGCGCAGCGCGACGTTGCGGCTCAACGAGAGACGCACGCCCGCGCCGCCGTGGATGCCGCCGTCGGTGAACTTGTACGGGTCGGTGGTGGCGAAGTCGAGCCGCGAGTATCCGCCCAGGGCATACAGCGTGGCGATCCCGCCGAGGGGGAAATTGAGCAGGAGGCTGCCCGCGCCGATGATCGGCTCGAACACGGAGGCGCTTCCCGGGATGTCGAGCTGGGACAGGAAGACGATCTCCACCTCGAGCCCGACATTGTTGGTGAGGAAATACCCGAAACGTGCCCCGCCGCCGAATGGCTCGGTCAGGTTGAACGCGTTGTCGTATCGCGTGTACGCGCCGAACACGCCGACCTCGTACTGGTGGGCGCGCTTCTGGCCGGCGAGCGGCGTCGTCGCCGACACCAGCGCCGCGACCGCGATCATTACTCGGTGCACGAGAACGCTCCTTTCACGGGGTTTGCCGCAACTCCACGCGGCGGTTCTGCGCGCGACCGTCCGGAGTCGCGTTCGTCGCGGCCGGCTGGGATTCCCCGTAGCCGCGGGCCGTCGTCCGCGCCGGGGCGACGCCCTTCCTCGCGAGGTAGGCGCGCACCGCGGCCGCCCGCGCCTGGGACAGCCGCGCGTTCACCGCCTCAGGCCCGACGTCGTCCGTATGCCCCGCGATCTCGATGCGAATCTCGGGGTGGGCGACCAGCGACGCCGCGACGATGTCGAGCACGGCGTACGACTCGGTCCGCAGCGCCGAGCGCCCCGTCTCGAACGTGACGCCCTGCAGCACGACCGCCGTGCGTTCCTCGGTGAAAAGGACCGGGCAGCCCACCGCGTCGACCGGGGTCGCGGGCGCGGTGCCGGGACAGTGGTCGCGCGGGTCGTCCACACCGTCCTTATCGGTGTCCCGTGCCAGCGGGCACCCGACCGCGTCCACCTCTGCCCCGGCGCGAGTGTTCGGGCAGCGGTCGTTTCCGTCGGGCACATGATCTCCGTCGGTGTCCACCGGGCACCCCGTCGCGTCCACCACCGCGCCGGCGGGCGTCGCGGGGCAGAGATCGGTGTCGTCTGGCACCGCGTCGGCGTCCCCGTCCTCCCGGCAGCCCCGGTCATCCACACCCATCCCCGCTGCTGTGGCCGGGCACTGGTCGGCCCCGTCGTACACGCCGTCACCGTCGCTGTCGAGCGGGCAGCCCGCCGGGGTAACGGCGACGCCCGCCGGTGTATTCGGGCAGGCGTCGAGCCCATTGTAGACATCGTCACCGTCCGAATCGGCGGGGCAACCGCGCGGATCCACGACCGCGCCCGCTGGCGTCGAGGCACAGGTATCGCGCCGGTTCGGGAGGCCGTCACCGTCGGCGTCGCTGTCCGGGGCCCGCCCAGTGAACAGCGACAGACCGACGGCGCCCTGGACATGACCCGCCCAACGGCTACCGAACGGCGCGCGGGTAGACGGCGCGTACAGCGCGCGGGCCTCGAGGCGCAGCGCCAGGCGGGGCGTCAGGAAGATCCGGTCGCCAAAGCCTGCATGGATCGCGTCGTCCGTAAAGCGGTACGGCGCGACGGGCTCGAAGTCGAGCCGCGAGTACCCGGCCAGGAGAAAGAAGAGCTGTCGCGAGCCGGCTGGGAGGTTGAGCACCAGGCTCGCGCTGCCGTGCGCGAGGTCGGCGCCCCCCGGCGCGCGGGCGGACACCAGTCTCGCGAACCCGGCGTCCACCTCGACTCCGATGTGCTTGCCGAGCAGATATCCCACGCGGGCGCCGCCACCGACCCGGTTTCCCAGGTCGAACGCGCGGTCGTACCGTGTGTAGGTCGCGACCGCGCCGAGCTCGAACTGGTGGGCGCGTTGGGCGGGAAGGGTCGCGGCTCCGAAAACGAGCGTAGCGCTGAGCGTCGCGGCGATATGCATCTCGAACCTCCCTAATATGGAGCGCCCGCTCAGAACCCCCAACCTTTGGCGGTCCGCTGCCGGGTCTGGAGGTCCATGCCTCCAAGGACCAGCCCGTGGTACCGGCCGTCGGGTCCCCGCCAGGCGGCTCCCGCGGCGCCGACGACCGTGCCGCCTCCCTGCCCGTGGATTGTCGCCGTCGCTGTCGTGGCGACGACAGCGAACGGAGCCACCACGTCCCCCGTGACGCCGGCCGCGAGGGTCTCCGCCGCGTCGGCGGCGGCTCCGGCGTACATGCCGCCCACCGCGAGGACGACGTTGCCCAGCGGCAGCGTGGCGAATTGGGAGCGTCCGACTGAGAGCAGCGCGGTCCCGGGCGTCCACGCGCCCCGGAAGAATCCTGAGGCGAGGCTGATAGGCGCCGTGTCGCTCGTCACCAGCCGGCTGGGTGTGGCGTCGAGTCCGCCCCCGAGCGGCACGCTATCCTCGACGCCGCCAAACACGACGACGCGCCGGTCGAGCACGACGCCCCCTCCGTAGGCGCGGGGGGCGGGGAGCTCGGGCTGCGCGTACCAGCCGTCGATGTGGCCGTCGGCACCGATGCGGCCCACGAACACCCGCCGGCCCGGTCGGCCGAGCGGATCCACGCCTCCCATGACATAGATCCGCCCGCGGCGCACGACCGCGATCGCGCCGGCGACGGGGGCGGGCAGCGGCTCGATGGAAACGAAGCGCCCGACGACGCTGTCGGCGGTCGCGTCGGCGGTGAAGACGGACGCCTGCGGCCGTCCGCTGGCGTCGATGCCGCCGATCACGTACAGCGCGGTGCCCGCGAACCGCGAGTTGTGTCGCGTGGCAATCGCGGTCGCCGCGAAGGCGCGTGGTGCGGGGAGGTTGCGGTGGCGGACGGGGTCGGGATCGTCGTGCTGCCTGGCCCACGCGCTCGGCGTCCCATCGGCCGTGACGCGGGCCACGAAGATGCCTGAGTCGGGGACCAGAGAGGGGCCGACCGGCTCCGCTCCGCCGGCTGCGTACAGCGTCGCCGTGGCGCCGCTCGTGGCCGCGAACTCCGCCACGGCGAGCGCGACGCCGACGGGGGGTCCCGGAAACTGGCTGCGCGGGCGCCAGGCGAGCCCTCCAGGGTCGAACGCCGCGGCCGGCAGGACCCGGACGGCGGCGGTCACCCCGCTTCCCCCGGCGGTGCGCAACGCGACCGGCCCTGACGCGGCGTCGTCGGGCACGACGACTGTGACGCTGTGGTCGCCCCAATCCTCGGGCGTGACGGTGGCGTCGATCTCGCCGCCGCCCGCTCGCGTGAACCGGACCGTGCCCGGGGCGATGCCGAAGCTAAAGCCCTCGACCACGACCGGCTCGCCGGGCACCAAGAGGGGCTCGAGTGCGCCGTCGACGTAGTCGATCCTGGCGCCGCCGGAGGGGGGGCCGCCGGCGTCGCCGCTGCAGGCGAGTACCGCGGCCAGCGCGACGGGCGCCAGTCTAGCGGTGGCCGTTCTCGCCACGCACGAAGTCACCAGCCTTGGAGAGCGTGGTGGCGAGACTCGCGAGCTCGACGGCGCCGCGGGTGAGGCCCTCGATGGCCCTGAGCTGCTCGGCCGCGGCGGCCGCCACCGCTTCCGCCTCGTGGGTGGACGTCTGCGCGCCCCCGCGAGCCTGCTCGAGCGCCTGCGCAATGCGGGCGCAGAGATCCGCGCTCGCGCGCGCGACGTCGGCGACCCGCTTGCCGGACCGGGCGGTGAGCGCCGCCGTTTCGGTGACGCGCCCGAGGTCGGCGAGCCAGTCGCCGGATTCCTCGACGACCGTCGCCAGGTCGCTGCGAATCCGCTCGATGAGCTGGGCGGCCCGCTCGAGGGCGCGGCGGCTCTCCTGCACCGACCGGCTCACGTTGCGCGCCTCGCGGCCGCTCTCCTCGGCCAGCTTATGGACCTCGTCCGCCACGACGGCGAAGCCGCGGCCGTGGACGCCGGCCCGCGCCGCCTCGATGGTCGCATTGAGGGCGAGCAGGTTCGTCTGGTTCGCGACGAAGCCGAGCGTCTCGGAAAACCGCTCGACCTGGGACGCAACCTCGCGGAGACGCCGCACCTCATTCGCACCCTCCTCGGTGATCGCCCCCAGGTCCGTGAGGCGGCGAAGGGCCTGCTGCGTGGCCTGCTCGATCTTGTCGGCCCCCGCCTGCATCCGCGCCCCGGCGTCGCGCGTCTCGTCCCCCGCGGCGGTCAGCTCGTCGGCGCTGCGTTTGAGATCGGTGGTCTCGCGCGCCGCCGCGCCGACGAGGCGGGCAGCCTCGACGGCCCCGGGACCGGCGCGCTGTGCCGAGGCGGCCACCTCCCGGCTCGACGCGTAGATCGCCTCGGCCGTCGCCCCGAGGGTCTTCACGTATTGCGCCGCCTGGACGGACGCGCGCACCATCGGCTGCACCGAGCTGTCGATCGCCAGCATGAGCGCGAGCTGTGACGCGAGCAGGTTGAGCAGCTCGCCGTCCGAATCGCGGTACATGAGCGGGTCGGAGTGCCGCACGCTCCAGATCCCGACCAGCTGGCCCCCGTGGTACAGCGGCACGAGTACCTCTGAGCCGGGCGTTTCCCCCGCCAGGAGCACGACTTGATCGGGTTGCAGGTCATGCCCGACGATCGGCTGGTGCAGGCGCACGGCTTCACCGGTCAACCCGGCGTCCGCATCGAAACGGAACGGCGCCCCGGCACCAGTCGTCTCGACCGACGTGTCGGCCACCAGGACCATCTCGCGCGTCCCTGGCTCGTAGCGCGCGAACCCCATGTGCTCCCACGGGACCAGCGCTCGGGTCAGGGCCTGGATGTGGGGGAAGCCGCGCGCGAGGCTGATGTCGGACGCGATCGCGTGCGACAGCCCCTGGACCAGGCGCAGCTCATCCGCCCGCACGCCGAGCCGGATCACGTATAGCGAGCCGGCAGTGGCGGCGAGCAGCGCGGCGCAGACGAGGAGGGAAGGCGCCGTGGCCAGGCTGGCGTCGGCGTAGCGGAGCCAGCCAAGCGCCAGCGCCGCCGCGGCGAGGTTGACGAGCGCCTCCCAGCGGAGCGTCATCGCCGCGTCCACGCGGGACCCGGTCAGCGCCAGCTCGGCGTAAAACGTCCCATTCACCAGTGCGGCCAGGAGGACGATCAGCGCCGCCAGTCGGACCACGTTGGCCGCCGCGAAGGCGCCCGGTCCGGTAGCGCCGCCGATTCCCACATAGATCAAGCTGGCGATCGCAGAGCCCGCCGCGACATGCGCCGCGTTCTTCAGCGCGGTGCGCAGCGGGAGCTGCCGGAGGAGCCGGTCGCCGGCGACCACGGCGAGAGGCGTGACGAGCACGGCGAAGGTCCACCCGTGGTCGAGCGTGGCGTACAGCACGACGCCCAGGATGAAAGAAGCGAAGCCGGCGCCGGGAAGCGGGATCCCGAAGCGCCGCGCGAGGACGCCGGCCGCCACCAGGGCCGCGGCGGCGAACGCCATGTTGGCGCTGAGCGGCACGCGGCCGGTGACGTGGGCGAAGAACGCCGCTCCGACCGCGACCGCGGCCGAGAGCGACACCACCACGCGCACCGCCACCGCGGGCGCAACGCGACGCCGGGTCAGGGAGGTCATGGGGTGGTCTCGGCCCTGCGCGTGCCGGGGGGTTGGATGCCGCGCAAACTCAGGTGTGTGGCGCGCGGTGTCAAGCGCGACTATGGTTCGCAGTCATGCGCGTCGTGATCGAGTACTGCGTCATCTGAAACTACGAGCCTCGGGCCACCGGTCTGGCGGCCGAGATTCGCAAGGCTCATCCGCACGCCGAGATCATGCTCGTCGAGGCGTCGGGGGGCGTGTTCGAAGTGTCCGTGGATGGCAGCGTCCTGTTCTCGAAGAAGAAGCTGGGGCGCCACGCGGAGCCGGGCGAGGTCCTGCGGGCGATCGCGGAGGGGCGCGCCCCCCTGCGATGACACCCGTGCACTCATTCGGCGGGATTCGTACGTAGGCTGCGAAGGACCGCCGGCCGCTCGCTATATTTGGTGGTGCACCTCAAGCGCGACCACCTCCTCCCCCCCGATCCGCAAGCGTTTCTCGCCGCCGAGCCGGCCACCGGACGCGTGATCGTGATCTCCCCGACGCGCGCCGCGTGTGAGACCATCGAACTCGCGATGGGCCTGCACCTCGAAACGCTCCTCGAACGCGAGCACGGCGATGACATCCACCGCCTGGCCGGGTCGGGGCAGGGGTTCGGCATCGTGGCCGGCACCGGCACGGGCAAGACGTTGGCCGTACGGTCTATCGCGGAGACCATCCTCCGCGCGCCGCTCAAGGTCGGTGTCGTCAACCGCGAGCGGGAGGCGACGCCCGAAACGCCCACCTGGAACGTCGTGATCGTCACCACCGGCATCGCGCGCCGCTGGTTTCAGGATGGCCTGATCACCGCGCAGGACACGCTCGTGGTGGACGAGATCCACCAGACGTCGGCCGAAATGGAGTTGTGCCTCGCGCTCGGGAAACGCGCGGGGTGCCGCTGCATCTGGCTCTCGGCCACCGTGGACCCGACCTTCTACGCGCGCTACCTCGAATCCGCCGAGGTGCTGGAGACCCGGGCGTTCGATCCCGCCCGCGCCGCTCAGGTCGAGGTGCTCGCGCTCCAGCCCCTGCAGTTCCTCGACGAGCGATTCATGCGCCGCGCGATCCGCGAACGGCGCGGCGTCGCCGTCTTCGTTCCCACGCGGGCGGAGGTGGAGCTGATCGCGCGCGAGGTCGGCCACCGCTGGCAGGCGCTGACCACCGCGTTCTATCACGGCGGGGAGCCGGTCCGCGTCATCCGGCCATTCCTCGACGGCCAGGTCCAGCGGCCGTTCCTCCTGGCGATGACGGCCGCCGGGCAATCGGCACTGAACATCCGGGGGCTCGACACAGTCGTCATCTACGACGCGCGATACGCCAACGTGGTTAACGGCGGCCGCAACGTGCTCACCCGGCTCTACCTGGGCGCGAACGAGATCCTGCAGATGGCGGGCCGGGTGCACGGCCGGGTAGAGGGCGGCGAGGTCTACATCTTGAGCGACCGCGAGCTCGCCTTCGAGCAGCTCGAGCCCACGGCGCCCGAGTTCCAGCTCGCGGGCGACGCCGAGCGTGTTGCTATCACCTGCGCCGCCCTCGGCGTGGATGCTCGGGAGCTCGACCTGCCGGTGCCGCTCGACCGGCGCGCGTACCGCGACGCGGTCGAGCGGCTCACCGACCGCGGGCTCGTCGAGCATGGGCGCCTCACCACCTACGGCCGCGAGGTGGAAGCGATGCCCGTCGAGCGGCCGTGGGGTGAGCTGCTGGTGCACGCCGACGTGGATCTCGTCCCCTTCGTCGCTGTGTGCTCCAACATCGAGTCGCTGCACCGCATGACGCGCGAGGAGCGCGACCTGCGCGGCTTGGTGGTGCCCGGGAGCGACCACCTCAGCGCGTACAACGTCTTCGCCGAGGCGGTCAACCAGCACGGATATCTCGGTCAGGTGTACGGGCTGCCCCGCCACTTGTTCGGCGACGGCATCGATCAATGGGCCGAACGGCGCGGCGTGCTCGTGAAGGCCATCGAAGACGTGGCGCTCGGGACGGCATCGGTCTACCGCCAGATCGAGTTGCCGCTGCCCGCGAAGCTGCCGTCCGCCGGCGATAAGACCCTCGCCCGCTTCCAGGAGCTCCTCGGGCGCTTCATGCCGTTCGACCTGGTCATCAATGAGGAGACGGCCGACGGGATGGAGGCGCGCGTCGGCAAGACGTCCGTGTGCGGGAGCTGGGGCGCCGTGGCGGGCACGCTGCGCTACTTCGCCGACCGGTTCGGCCAACCCCGGGCGGGCATCGAGGGCACGCAGATCACCGAAGGGCTGATCCGGCGCTACGCGCGGCGCGGGGCCCCCGAAGTCGCGTTCGAGCACCATCGCCGCCGGGAGGGGCTCGTGGTGGTGCGCGCGGTGCGCTACTTCGGCTTCCTGCTCGAGCGGGACGTCGAGCCCCTCGCGAACCCGTTCCCCCCGGAGCTTGCGGCGGGAGCGCGCAGCGCCCTCGTCGACGCCCTGCTTGCCGGTGCGACGCCCCATCAGGATCAGACGAAGCTCCGGCGGGCGCTGGACCGCTTTGGAGGCTATTGGCGCCGCTCCGGCGGCACGCTCGCACAGGCCGCGACGCCGCTCTTGGCCGAGCGGGTGGCGGCACAGCTCGCCGGCGTCCAGTCGTGGGACCAATTCCTCCACACGCCCCTCACCCTCGAGGTCGATGCGGAGGTCCCGGTGCGCATGCGGGACGCCCTCGACGCGCTGCCGTCGTCGGTGCACCTCTACGGCGACCGCGTCCCCGTGGACTACGAAGTGGAGCGGGGGACCGGCGTCGTTCGGCTCCGGCTCAAGGAGGGCCAAGCGCGGCGGCTGCAGCCGAGCGACCTGCCCGCCTTCGACCGGCCCGTCCGGTTCACGGTGCTCCGGGGCCGGCGCGAGGCCGTGCGGGCCGACTCGCTGGAGGAGCTGCGAACGCGGCTGGCGGGACTGACCCGCGACGAGCGCCGCCGGCTGGTGCGGGCCGGGCAGCGGCGCCGCCGGCGGTAGCGGCGCGATGAAACCTTTGCTGGTGGTCGCCGGTACGCATGGGGTAACGCGCATGCGTCCGAACTTCGCTCCCCTCGCCCCGATCGTCCCGCCTCTCGCCCGCGCCGTGCTCGAGGCGCTCCCGGAGGGCGTCCTGGTGTTTGACGCCGCGGGCCGGCTGCTCTACGCCAACGGGTCGGCCCGCGGCGCGGTGGGACACCTGGCGGACGACGGCCTGCGTCACCGCCTGCTGGCGTCGGGGGCGCGCACGACGCCGCTCCGGTCCGGCCCCGACGACTTCGGCGAGGCGGTCTTCCTGCCCGCGGACGGCGCGGCCACCCTGGCCGAGCGGGAGCGGCGCGCGATCGTCCAGACGCTCGAGGTGACCCGCTGGAAGCTCGCCGAAACGGCGCGGCGGCTCGGGATCAGCCGTACGACGCTGTGGCGCCGGCTCAAGGCCTACGGCCTCTCCCGCGAGGACCGCCCCATGGTCTGAGCCTCGGCGTCGCTGGCGCCGCCGCCCCCCTCCCCCCTAGCTTCTCCCGACCCCACCGCCCGCCGGTGCACGCATGTCCGCCACACCATTTATCGTCGAAGAGTACGTTCGCTGGTCCGACGTGGACGCCGCGGGGATCATCTTCTACGGCTCCTACGTCCGCTTCTTCGAGATGGCGGAGACGGAGATGTTCCGGCATTGCGGGCTCGGGCACAGGGATGGGTTCGAGCGCTATGGCGTGTACCTCCCCCGCAAGGCCGTGCACAGCGAGTTCCATCAACCGGCGCGGCTCGACGACCGTCTGCGGGTCGCGGCATACGTGGGCCGGATCGGAACGAAGTCGATGACGCTCAACTTCGACGTGCTGCGGCAGGGCGACCCGCGGCTGGTCGCGGAGGGTTGGATGGTGCTCGTGTGCGTGGACCGCGCGCGGCTCCAACCCCGGGCCCTGCCGCCGGGGCTGATCGAGGCTCTCGCGCCCCACACCCTCTCGATGGGGGAGGCGCGTGCGGCGCTGGGCGTCCCCGCCGCATGAAACAAGTCTTCCCGATCGTGCTGCTCGCCGCGGCCTGCTCGGGCGACCCACGCCCGCCGGTCCGCTTGCGCGCGACCGTGATCCGTCCGGTGACCGATACCACGCGCGACACCGTGCGCTTCGAGACCGGCGCCGTCGCACATCACTGTGAGGGCGGCAGCGGCATGTTGCTCGAGGGGTCGCGCGGCGGGAACGGTTTCCTGGTCTGGCTCCGCCCCGGCGACTCGGCGCTCGCGGGCACATATACCCCACTCCCCCGGGCCGACACGACCGGCCGCCGCGGCGCGCTCGCGGCCGTGCGGTTCATGGCGAATGACGTGGCGCAGGGCACCACGATCGACAGCGGGAGCGTGATCGTGGCGGAGTCCGGCGACCGCGTCGAGGTGACGGCCGGCGGATCAGGGCTCGTCGTGCCCGGAGCGATGCGCGTGGCCGTCACGGCCGTGTTCGCGCGCGTGCCCGCCCCGGTCGACAGCGTCCCCTGCGTGGTCCAGCCGTGACGGTGCGGGTGGGGATCATCGGGACCGGTTTCGCGCGCCGGGTGCAGCTCCCCGGCCTTCGCCTGGTGCCGGACGTGCACGTCACGGCCGTGGCGAGTGGGCGGACGGAGAACGCGGAGGCCACGGCCCGCGAGTTCGCGATCCCACACGTGTTCGCCGACGGACTCGCCCTGGCGCGCGCCACCGACGTCGATCTCGTGCTCGTGTCGTCCACACCCGACACGCACGCGCCCTACGCGATCGCGGCGCTCGAGGCAGGCAAGCATGTGCTGTGCGAGAAGCCGACGGCGCTGGACGCGCGCGAAGCGGCCGCCATGCTGTCCGCCGCCGAGCGCCGGCCTGGCCAGGTGAGCTGGATGGATCACGAGCTGCGTTACGAGCCGAACCGCCGGCGCGCGCGCGAGCTGATCGCGCAGGGAGCCATCGGCGAGGTGCGGCACATCGAGCTGTCACTCAAGCCCTACCTGCGCGGCGACGGCCGCCCCCAGATGACCGACGCGCCCTGGAGCTGGTGGTTCGACGGGCGGCGCGGCGGCGGTATCCTGGGCGCGGTGGGCTCCCACCTGATCGACCTCTGCCGCTTCTGGACCGGGACCGAGGTCATCGAGGTCGCCGGCCTTGCCGACGCCTTCATCAAGCGGCGGCGGGACGAACGGGCGCAGGAGCGGGCGGTCACCGCGGACGACTTCACGAGTTTCGTGCTCCGGCTGGCCGGCGGCGCCGTGGGGAGCATCATGCTCAGCACCGTGGCGCATCACGGGCCGGGTCATTTCGCTCAGGTCACGGGAAGCGAGGGCACCATCGTCGTGACGGGCGAGGCGAAGCTCCC
>Ga0214473_10005576_pt1 | contig 15070 bp, 12 predicted proteins | sample RVTome_7_FD_203509 | JGI IMG/M metagenome (GOLD analysis project Ga0214473, IMG submission 203509) | Soil microbial communities from uranium-contaminated site in the Upper Colorado River Basin, Wyoming, United States - RVT98D197 | ecosystem: Environmental > Terrestrial > Soil > Contaminated >... | reverse complement strand
TTTTAACGATTCCTCGTCACCCCATCTTGAACACGTTAGTTCGATAGCGCGAACGCCTTGTGCATCGTGTTTTGGCGTCTACAGTATTAACTCGGGTAACATCGCAATAAATAACTCAAGTCTTTCCCCGTATGGTGGCACGGGCCTGTACAATGGCAACAATGTCACGACACGTATCGGCAACACACAGATCAATGGATCAGTGACAAACTCAGGGGATCTAAAGTGCGTTGGAGCCTACAATTCGAATTACGATCCACTTGGTACTAACTGTCTGTAAGGACGCCGGTAACGTGGCGCAGAGAACAAAGAATCGCGCCCAAGAGTGGGTTTTATGGCGGGCGTGGTAATGTAGGGGATGGTCTTTCTCATCGGCTATCCGCCTCTTCTTTTTGGATATCGTTCATCTGCTATCCGCTGTTTCCAAAAGCTCCAAGGAGTTACGATATATCAATCTCATATACTCGACGGAATGCATGATTTATACAGGTGATCCTCAGTTCCAGATGTTACTCAGAGTGAGAACTCGAAGGTGAAGTCCACGTTTGCCGCTTTTCCTGGGAGGTCTGTCAGGTCAAGTTGTTTCTGGCATATTTGAGTTTGCTTTTGGATCTGACTGTTCATGCTCTTTTTTAAATCTTTTTCCCATTCGTTGCCCATCTTCTTTTTCCTCGTTTGCTCCCTAGGTTTCTTCTATTGCTATCTCTGTTACATCTTCATTGATTTGTCCATTTCAGATACAATGGTATTTTAAGGCGTTTTATGGTATTTAAACCATGGGAGAGTTGGAAGTCATGAAGTGTACTGCTTAGAAGAGATTTCTGAAAAAGCTCAGAAATCTTTGATTACACGGATTATGGAATGATTACACCGGTTAGAAATGCAGTGAAATTAAAGAAAAATCTGTGTAATCCTTTTTGGGAATCTGCGTAATCAAGAGAGCGAAAGGTAGTTTTTCAGAGCTCGCTAGAAGATGAACAGACGAAAGAGGCGCCGCAGGAAAAGGGAAATCTGATCGAATGATCCTCTTCAACGGAAATATTCTTACCCTCGATTCAAAAAACAGCAGGGCGGAAGCTCTGGCCATTGCCAATGGGAGAATTGCCCAAGTCGGAAGAAACGAAGAGATCCTGAAGGCTGCAGCGCACGGATGGGAATCGATCGACCTTCAGGGGAAAACGGTCCTTCCCGGCTTTATCGACAGCCATGTCCACTTTCTTGCCACGGCCCTCACTGCCACAGGGATCGATCTATCGGAGACAAGAAGTATTAAGGAAATTCTTGAAAAGCTGGCTGAAAAGGCGACGAAAACTCCTCCCGGAGAGTGGATTCTCGGTTTTTTCATCACCCACCTTTCCGACCGTGGAATGCCCACACGATATGATCTGGACCGGATCACAACGACCCACCCTGTCAGGCTCTTTCACCGGAATGGTCACCTTTCTTCCCTGAATACGAAAGCTCTCGAGATATTGAAGGTTCCTGAAGACCTTGATGGGGTTGAGAGGATCTCAGGAGAGATGACCGGTGTCATCCGCGATCCTGCAAGCCTCGTTCTTCCGCGACCGGACAGATTTCTGAAGGAAGAGGTGAAAGAAGAGGCCCTCAAAAAGGCATCGGCCTCGATCGCGGCAAAGGGAGTGACCACAATCCATGCCCTTGACGGAGGACCGAGAAGTCCCGGAACGATTGAGCTCATTCTCAAAACAGCAAAAGATCTCCCGGTCAAGGTCGTTCCTTATTATCAGACGATGGACGTCGAGGAAGCTCTGGACCTTGGCCTTCCTCGAATCGGGGGTTGCATCTGTGCCGATGGAGCCTTTGAATCGCATACAGCAGCCCTTTTTGAGCCCTATGCCGACGAGCCAGATAACTATGGAGCCCTCACATACACCCAGCAGGAGATGACCGATTTTATCGTTAAAGCCCACCGGGCCGGTCTCCAAGTGGCTATCCATTGTGAAGGAGACCGGGCTATCGAGCAGGTGCTCTGGGCCTACGAAAAGGCCCTAAGGGATTCTCCAAGGAATGATCATCGCCACCGGATCGAACATTTTGAGATTCCCACGGAGAATCAGATCGAGAGAGTTAGCAGGGCAGGGATCATGCCGGCGATGCAGCCCTCTTTTCTTCCGACCTTCTTTTTCAGAGGCGGCGAGGAGAGATATGAGGCGTTTTTCAGCCGACCGAGGCTGAAGAGGATTCATCCTTATCGAACAATGATTGACATGGGCATTCCCATTGCCGGGGGTTCGGATAGCCCGGTTACGGCCATAGATCCCCTCGCGGGCATTGAAGCTGCGGCAACCCATCTCCATTCAGAAGAGCGTATCCCGGTTCTTGAGGCAATCAAAATGTTTACCCTAAACGGAGCCCGGTTCGCTTTCGAGGAAGATGAAAAGGGAAGTATTGAAACCGGCAAGGTTGCGGACCTTGTGGTCTTATCAGAAGACCCCTGCGCTGTGGTCCCTGAAAGGATAGGAAAGATCTCAGTTGAAATGACACTCTTGGACGGAAAGATCGTTTTCAGGAAGAGTCCATAAATATTCCATTTGACCCTGCGATTCCAATTTAGTAAGTTAAGAGTAATAGCGAATGAATCGAATGATAGCGAATCAAACGAATTAGGGTTTGCGCAAAAATAATTTTACAATTTCTTACGAGGTCCACTCATGCTGAGGTATCGAAGCATGAACGGTCACCGTTGCCCTTCGATACCTCAGGGCGAGCGGTTATCAGTTCAATTTGCCAAGTTATTTTTGCGCAAGCCCTTACACGGATGGCAGCGAATTTAGCGAATAAAAGATTTCGGATTATTCGGTATCATTCGTGGTATTCGGGTTCCCAATGAAAACCATTATCGAGCCTTTCAAGATTAAGTCCATTGAGCCCATTCGCTTTACCACCCGGAGTGAACGGGAGCGGATCCTTGCGAAAGCGGGATATAACCTCTTCAATGTCCATTCGGATGACGTTCTCATCGACTTGCTCACTGACAGCGGCACGGCAGCCATGAGCGCCAAACAGTGGGCAGGGATTATGGAAGGTGACGAGGCATACGCAGGATCAAGAAGCTTTTATCGCTTTGAAGGGGTCGTTTCGAAGATCACGGGGTTTCGTCACATTATCCCGACCCATCAGGGGAGGGCGGCCGAAGGGATCCTTTTCCGAATCGTAGGAGGAAAAGGGAAGGTCATCCCGAATAATACCCACTTCGATACGACACGGGCCAATGTTGAAGCGAGCGGGGCCGAAGCAGTAGATGTTCCTGTTCCGGAAGGAAGTGTCCCGGCCCTTGATGCCCCTTTCAAAGGGAACATGGACTTGAAAGCCTTGGAGAGCCTCATCCGCGAGGCCGGGCCCGAACATATTCCCCTCTGCATGCTTACGGTGACAAATAATTCCAATGGGGGTCAGCCGGTTTCCATGGAAAATATCCGAAAGACCTCCGAGATCTGTCACTCTTATGGGATCCCGTTATTTCTCGATGCCTGTCGTTTCGCAGAGAATGCCTACATGATCAAGTTGAAGGAACCGGGCTACTGCGACAAACCCACTGCCGAGATCGCCAGAGAGATGTTCTCCTATGCCGATGGGTGTACGATGAGCGCTAAGAAGGATGGGCTGGTGAATATCGGTGGGTTCCTGGCAATGAACGATGATGATCTCGCTCAGCAGGCGCGAAACATTCTAGTGGTCACCGAAGGGTTTCCCACTTACGGAGGTCTTGCAGGCCATGATCTCGAGGCCATCGCACAGGGCCTTGAGGAGGTCTTGGATGAACATTACCTGAAGTACCGGATTCGATCGGTAGCGTATTTGGGCGAACATCTGGATCGTCTGGGGATTCCGATTGTCCAGCCACCAGGGGGACATGCTATTTACATTGACGCTAAGGCATTTCTCCCCCAAATTCCTCCCCATCAATATCCCGGTCATGCCCTGGCCTGTGAACTTTATCTTCAGGGAGGAATCCGGTCATGTGAGATCGGAAGCGTCATGTTTGGCAAAATGGACCCTATCACGGGTGAATTCCATTCTCCCAAGCTCGAGCTGGTACGCCTGGCGATTCCCAGGAGGGTCTACACCCAGAGCCACATGGATTACGTGGTGGAGTGCGCCGGGGAGGTATTTCAGAAGCGGGAGAAATTAAAAGGAATGCGCATTGTCTGGGAACCCCCGATCCTGAGGCATTTTACCGCCCGCTTCGAACCGCTCTATTGACAGAAAATAAAGTCTTCCGGTTACGGTAAGGGCATGGTTCGACAGGCTCACCATGATCCTTCGACAAGCTCAGGATGACCGGTCATGGTGAGCCCGTCGAACCATCACCCTGAGCCCGTCGAAGGGCGGCTCAAGAAGTTCACGCCTGCGTGCCGAAACGCCTGCTTGCCGCAGGCAGGCACTTCGGCACGCAGGCACGTAACCGTCGGACCCTAAACGAAACGGGCTTCGTAACCGTAACCTTTACCTAAGAGCTCTGACCATTTTCGGTCCGCGGGTGACGGACCCGCCATGTAAGATTACGGAGAGGATAAAAATGGCTGAACCGCATGTACTTTATCGGATTGAAGGGAATACTGCCATCATCACGCTCAACCGGCCGGAAGTGAAAAACGCCTTCAGCACCGAGATGATCTCCCTCTGGCGTCAGTTTCTCGAAGAAACTGGTCGTGATGACAATGTTCGGGTTGTCATTCTAACCGGAAAGGGAGACACGTTCTGTTCCGGCGGGAATATCAGGGACATGGCTGAAGGGAAGCTCCGTTCCTGGGACATGAAAAAGTTTTTGTGGGAGGGGGTGCACCGCATCGTCTTTGCCTTGGAAGACCTGGATAAACCCATCATTGCGGCTATTAATGGCGCGGCGATGGGCGCCGGATTGGACATGGCCATGATGTGCGACCTCAGGGTCTGTTCTGACAAGGCAAGACTGGCGGAGTCCTATATCACGCTGGGTGTCGTTCCGGGCGACGGAGGAGCCTACTATCTCCCGAGACTGGTCGGAACCGCGAAGGCGCTGGAATTGCTCCTTACAGGAGATGTCCTTCATCCGCAGGAAGCCCTGGCAATCGGTCTCGTCAATCGCGTTGTTCCCCACGATCGACTCATGGAAGAAACGATGAAGCTGGCTGAAAGGATCGCGAGCCATCCTCCTCTGGCCGTTCGTATGACGAAAAGGGCTGTTTACCAGGGCGAGCAGAGTACTTTAAGATCCCATCTCGATTATATCTCCTCGCAATTGGCTCTCTTGTCGGAAACAAGGGATCACCAGGAAGCAGCCTGCGCCTTCCTCGAAAAGAGAAAACCCACCTTCGACGGAAAATAAAATCCTATCCACCACTCTTGTTGAAATTAGGACGCGGCCTCCGTTATATTGATTCCGGTGAAAGTTTGATTTAGGAGAAATGGAAAAACATTCTGCAGACACTTGTTCGACTGCCTGTACGGCGATATAAGACTGTAGTATCGGTCAGTGTCAGCAAGAAACCTTGGAGAGGTCATGAGCTTATGATTCACGGAGAGTCCCAAGAATTTTTCAACGCGGCGGATTACTTCGTAGACCGCAACATCCGGCAGGGCCGAGGCCACAAGGTGGCGGTCTACACGGAGTACCGCAATTACACGTACAACGATATCCAGAAAATGACCAACAAGACGGCCAACGGCCTGCGTGAACTGGGTGTGCAAGTTGATGACAGGGTGATGATCTTGATGCTCGATGTCCCCCAGTTCTATGCGATGTTCTGGGGGGCTATAAAAATCGGCGCGGTGCCCATCCCGGTGAATACGATGCTGACTCCCGAGGACTATGAGTATTACCTCAACGACAGCCGGGCACGCGTGCTGGTGGTCTCCGAACAGCTCATGTCAGTCGTCTCACAGATAAAGGGGGATCTGTTCTACTTGAGGGACCTCATTGTCATCTCCGAAAAAGAGGGCGCTCACATCCCGTTTCGGCAGAAGTACAGACACGCCCCCTCTACCATAAAAACAGAGTTTACGACCAGGGATGACTCCTGTTTCTGGCTTTACAGCTCGGGATCAACCGGGTCCCCTAAAGGGGCCATTCACTCCCAGTATGACATGGTGGTGACCTCTCAAGCCTTTGGGCAGAACGTACTTCGGCTCACCGAAGACGACATCTGCTTTTCGGCTGCGAGGTTGTTCTTTGCTTACGGACTTGGCAATGGCATGTACTTGCCCATGTCGGTCGGTGCATCCGCCGTGCTCAATCCTAATCCGCCAACGTCTGAAAACGTCTTCAGGCACCTGGAGCGGTTTCGTCCGACCGTATTTTTTGGGGTGCCGACCCTGTACGGACAGTTGCTCGAATACAAAGCGAAGCAGGATCAACAGTCGGGCATAAAGCCGGACCCGAATGCGAACCATGAGTTTTCTTCGGTGCGAATTTGTATTTCATCGGGCGAGGCGCTGCCCACCGACATTTACTATCGATGGAAGCAGCGTTTCGGTGTAGACATCGTCGACGGTATTGGCTCGACGGAACTCCTTCACATTTTCTTGTCTAACAGGGTGGGGAATGTAAAACCCGGGTCGACTGGGAAGCCTGTCCCGGGATACGAACTCAAGCTTGTGGACGATCAGGGTGCAGAAGTGGCGGAAGGGGAAATCGGGACCCTGCTCGTCAAAGGCGACAGCGCTGCCCAGCAATACTGGCGCAGGAGGGAAAAGACCCGTCTTACAATGCAGGGGGAGTGGATCAATACAGGCGACAAATACTACGTGGACAAGGATGGCCATTATTGGTGTGCGGGCCGCGGCGACGACATGTTGAAAGTGGGCGGAATATGGGTCTCGCCCCTTGAAGTGGAGAACTCACTGGGCCAGCATGCAGCAGTTCGAGAAGTCGCTGTCGTTGGATGCAGAGATGAGAAAGACCTTGTAAAGCCAAAAGCATTCGTGGTCTTGCGCGAAGGTTACTCGCCTTCTGAAGAGCTGGCTCAAGAACTGAAGAACTGGGTGCTCGAACGAATGGCGAAGTATAAGTATCCCCGCTGGGTGGAGTTCGTGCCGGATCTCCCGAAGAGCGCGACGGGGAAGATTCAGAGGTTCAAGCTGCGTGAGGACAGGACGTCCCCGTGAGGCGAAAGGAGCAGGGCAATGGCAATTGATTTAACCACTGATAAACTGGCGATTCGTGAAACGGTAGAGAACTGGGTTGTGTGGCGCGACTCCGGCGATTGGGAGCGTTTTGCAACGGTTTGGCACTCGGACGGCTGGATGACAGCCACCTGGTTCCAGGGGCCCGCGCAAAAATTCATCGAAGTGAGCCGGGAAGGTTTCAATAAGGGAGTGAACATCCTGCACCTTCTCGGTGGATGGACTTGCGAGATCGTGGGTAATCGCGCGATCTCACAGGTCAAGATGACGATCAATCAGCGCGCGCCGGTGGAGGGTGTCATGGTTGATGTCGTGTGCACCGGACGGTTTTACGACTTTTTTGAGAAGCGTGAAGGCCGCTGGGGCATCGTCCGACGGCAGCCGATCTACGAGAAAGACAGGCTCGATCCGGTCGACCCGTCAGCGGTTCTCAAGCTCGACGCCGATTGGCTTGCGCGCTTTCCCGAAGGCTACCGCCACCTCGCCTATCTGCAATCGAAGAACGGATTCGAGGTGAAAGCCGGCCTACCAGGTTTGCGCGGCCTCGCGGTGGAGAAGCTTTACGCAGAGGGCAAGGCATGGCTTGCAGGCTCTGCCCTGCCCGGCGAGCCCTCTAAACGCTTCGTCTAACATTGATTCAGATGGAGATTTGGTAAGTCAGTTGGGTGGGCGGTGACCACCGGTCCAAATACCGGGGAGATGTCGCTGTCCCGGGGCGTCAGGACAGAATCAAAACGAAACTACCTTACCGGGAAGCCCCCCGGCATAGGCCGGGGAGAGCTTCACAAGGAAACATAGACTATGTCCAAAGTGATGATCCATCCTGCGGCCTATGAGAGTCTCCGTCCGGCTATAGACCGGGCTTTCGAACTCTTCCCCATGGAATTTCGGGGGAAAAGAGTCTTGATAAAACCGAATGTCCTTCGAGCTTCTGAGGCAAAAGAGGGCATTGTCACCCATCCTGCAGTGCTTCGTGCAGTGGTGGAAAAGGTGGAGAGTCTGGGCCCTGCTTCCATCGTGGTAGGTGACAATCCTGGCCTTTTCGGCTATGGGGCAAACGAAGAGGCCTTCAGAAAAACAGGCCTGATGGAAGCAGCCAAAGGCCATTACCAGAACATCGGAAACGATTCACGGAAGGTTGATTTCAATCCTGATTTTCTGCCCACGGTGAGCCTCTCCAGGATGGTGCTCGATGCCGATATCATCATCAGCCTCCCGAAGTTCAAAACCCATGGTTTAACCATCGTCACCGGAGCGATTAAGAACAGTTACGGCCTCCTGCCCGGTGCTCAGAAGGCAAGGCTGCACAGGGCGGCGGGCACCCCTGAACGCTTCCAGGAGATGATCGTCGACGTGTTTCGTCTCCGGGTACCTGACCTGTTCATCGTGGATGCTGTGGTCGGAATGGAAGGCAATGGTCCGGTTTCTTCCGACCTCAGAGACCTTGGCCTGATCCTGGCTTCTGACAACGGTGTGGCCCTGGATTCTGTCATTGCGACGATGATGGGATGTGAGCCAGGCCGGCTGCGGTTCCTTCAAAAAGCGAAAGAATTGGGTTTGGGGGAGTATGACCTCAGGACCGTTGAGGTGATCGGGGAGTTGAAACGGCTGCCCGATTTCAAGCTCCCGCCTTTAAGTGGTGAAGCACAAGTTCGGAACGAGGCCACGCAGGCGGCGCTCCAAAGCAAAACGATCTTGCGGCCGCAAGCCGACCCTGAGTTGTGCACAGGCTGCGGTACCTGCATTGACCAGTGTCCCGTATCGGCTCTGTCGATGATTGGCCCTATCCCTCAGGTGAATCCCGAAATCTGCATCATTTGCTTTTGCTGCCAGGAGATCTGCCCTGAGAAAGCCATTACCCTGAGATAGGTGATATTTCAGGCGCTGCCCTTCCTTGAGCGGGTCATCCATTTGTTTCCCGGATGGAAACTTTGAAGCCCTAAAAGAAGGAAAAAAGCTTGACAGAGTTTCCAATCTGAATATAATTGCTGCTGAATTCTCTTTCCCAGTTCTGCTTCTTGAATCATGTGCCGGAAATAACTGAATTCGACTGAAGGAGGGGAGAATGAACAAGAAGAAGTTATTCAAGAACAGCGGCCGTATCGTACCGATCATAAATTGTCTCATTCTGATCGCCACTACGGCAGGTGCTCAGCCCGCACTTGCTCAGCTAACAGCGCCAAAAGCAGAGCCGGTTACCATTAACTTTGCAGCTTTTATACCCGGATCTCATCCTGAAATGATAGGGTTTAACAAAGGATTTGTGAGCAAAGCAGTGGAGTTGTCAAAAGGGAGACTTGCTTTCAAATTCCGGGGTGGCCCGGAGACATTTGCCACACCGGATTTACCCAAGGTCACACAAAGTGGAATTGTTGATTTTTCAATAAATCTGGCAGGCGTTGCGGAGACGGTGTGTCCGGGTGTTGGAGCGACGATTCTGAGCAGGATCTCGGTGGAGGAAGAGCGGAAAAAAGGGACCTATGCCTATATGGACCAGCTCTGCAACAAGGGCGGCCTCCATTATATGGGAAGACTGACACCCGCGAACGATCTCCAGTTCTTCCAACTGTTTTTGAACAAAAAGGTCGAGAAACCCGAAGACCTTAAAAAACTGAGAATCGGAACAGCCACCGCAGCCCGTGCCCTGACAGAAGGATGGGGTGCTGCCGTTGTTAACCTGCAGATGACCGATTACTATACCGCCATGGAACGTAATACGGTCGATGGGGTCTCCGGCTCAACATTAACGAACTGGGTCAATTCCGGGTGTCAAGCCGTAACGAAATACCTGGCCCTACCGGGATATCTCCAGAGTTCTGGATTCATCATGATGAACTTGAATGCCTGGAATAAACTTCCGCCGGATCTGCAGCAAGCGATCACGGATGCGATGGCCTACTCCGAGAAAGTCAATGCGGAAATTTGGGCTGAAGACAAGGCCAAATCCATGCAAAGACTGAAGGATGGAAAAGTGGAAATCTATAACTTGCCACCCGATACAGCGAAGTGGCTTGTTGATACGGCTTACACTGCTACCTGGGCGTATCAGATGAAGAGATTTCCTGACGTGACTCCAAGATTAAAGGAATTACTGTCAGGCGGCAAATAACCACCTGAAAATATCCCAGTTATTCCCCTCTTCCCACCCACACCCCCATCTCGGGGAGTAATAGAGAAAAAGACAGCAGATCATCTGCAGAAAGGAGAATGAGAAATGGTAGACTATGGAAGGAAATATGACAGGTTGTACGTGGCGATTGTGACTCCTTACAAGGACAATACGTTTGAAATCGACGAGGGTCAGCTCAGGGCGTTTCTGCGACGGTTCATGCAGCGGAAATATGTTGACGCCGGCATCGGCATCATTATTAACCCCGAAGCAGGAGAGATCTTCTATCTGAGCCGCGAAGAGAAGCGCAGAAATGTTGAGATTGCTATCGATGTGGTGAAAGGCGAGGTGCCGGTCTTTGCCGGAGCCATTGCTCCAGCGACGGCAGATACGGTCCAGGTGGCGATTGATGCGAAAGAAGTTGGCGCGGATGGCATTTTTGTCATCCCCCCGATGGGTGCCATCGATGTGACCACTGCCTGGGATTCCTTTAAATATCCTGAGGTCTGGCTCGAATTGCTAAAAGCCCTTCGAAAGGGTGTCGGAGACATGCCGTTCATTTGCCACCCTACAGGGACCCAGAGCATTCGATATGGCGAAGGTTTGCCGGTTGAACTGGCTGTAAAGTCATGCAATGAGTTTAAGAATATCGTGGGCTGGAAAATGACCTACAACTACACAGGATACAGGACTGTTTCGAGGGCCCTCCGGAACTTGAACCGGCACGTAGGGATTTTTGGCGCGCCTGCAGTTAATTTCCATGAGCATTTGGCCTCTGACTGTTTTGACGGAACGGTAAGCGGGTCCTGGAATTTTGCACCCGAGATCATGTTGGACCACATCGTCGCGGGGCGTAAGGGTGACCTCAAAAAAGCGCTTCGGATCTGGAATTCAGGTCTTGCAGAGCTTCAGGAATATGTTTACTCCGAGTTTTCCCGGTTGCATGTCCGATACAAAATAGCGACCTGGTTAAGGGGATTCATTTCCAATCCTTTCATGCGGCCCCCTATGCCAAAACCCAGGAAAGAAGAAGTTCAGAAGCTGTATAAGTTCTTGTCTAACGCCAAGTTGAAAGTAATCGATCACGCAAAGATGCAAAAGGTGTTAAAATCCTTACCCCTTTAAGAAAGACATCCTATAAAGAGTAAAGAATAGGATGTCTGATTACAAAGATTAAAAAACAGATTACAGTGATCAAAAGCACGTCGGGAAGCTTAAGCTAGAGCTGATCACAGTAGATAAGGTTGTTAATGCCTTAAATCGCTGTAATCTATGATAATCTAAGTAATCAGGTATAATTCATAATTCTTACCTTAAAATTATACCAGAAAGGAGAGAACAATGAACAAAAAGGTAACTGGTGTGCTCTGTTTGGTCCTGGTCATTGTTGGGGTTTATATTCAGCCGGCATTCGCTCAGCAAAAGGTAGAGCCCATTACCCTTAACTGGGCGGCTTTCATACCCGGTTCTCACCCGGAAATTTTCGGTTTCACCAAGGGCTTTATCAATAAGGCCCTGGAGTTGTCCAAAGGCAGACTTGCTTTTAAATTCCGCGGAGGTCCCGAGACCTTTGCAACCCCGGATTTGCCCAAGGTCACACAGAGCGGAATTGTCGATATTTCCATTAACCTGTCCGGCGTGCTTGAGATGGTAGCCCCGGGTGTGGGAGGCACGATCCTGAGCAGAATTCCTTTCGAGGAGGAACGGAAGAATGGGACCTATGCCTACATGGACCAGCTCTGCAATAAAGGGGGCCTACACTACATGGGAAGGCTTGCCCCCTCGAGAGATCTCCAGTTCTTCGTCCTGTTTTTGAACAAGAAGGTTGAGAAACCCGAAGACTTCAAGAGACTTCGAATCGGAACAGCCACGGCGGGCCGTGCGCTGACAGAAGGATGGGGCGCTGCTGTGGTCAACCTGCAGATGACCGACTATTATACCGCTATGGAACGCGGCACTGTCGACGGTGTCTCCAGCTCCACCATAACGAACTGGACCAATTCAGGTTGCCAGGCCGTGACGAAATACTTGGTCCAACCCGGGTATTTCCAGAGCTCTGTCGCGGTCGCGATGAACCTCAATACCTGGAACAAACTCCCCCAGGACCTCCAGCAGGTGATCAACGAAGCAATGATCTACTCAGAGAAGGTCGGCGCCGAAGCCTGGGCCGAAGACAGGGCCAAATCGATACAGAAGCTTAATCAGGCAAAAGTTGAGATCTATAACCTGTCTCCTGATACGGCCAAGTGGCTTGTTGATACGGCTTACGAGTCAACATGGGCTTATCAGCAGAAGAGGTTTCCTGATGTAACTCCAAGATTAAGGGAATTACTGTCGGGCGGAAAATAAATAGAGTTTGTCCATAAACAGCCTTATCCGTCATGCCGGACTTAATCCGGCATCCAGGAGGTCTTGAAAAGACTGGATTCCGGCTTTCGCCGGAATGACGAAAAGAGACGAATAGGCAATCTATAAACAGACTCCAATTAAATCATCTGAAAAGCGTCTTCTTCTATGGGAGGGGCCTCAAGCTCCTCCCATAGACCCGTCTTAACTGATTGATGACCCGCTTCAAACATCCAGAAGGGGGATCAGGAATTTATGAAGTTCTTAGCGAACCTTGGCAAGGTATTCGATCGAATCAATATCATCATGGTTATCATAAGCGCTGTATTTTTGCTGGGCCTGACTTTTATCGTAGGCGCGGATATCACGCTCCGGTACCTTTTCCTGAGACCGTTAGGATGGGTAAAGGAGATCAGCGAGTATATCCTGGTTGTTCTGGGATTCCTGGTGGCCGCATGGATTCTGAAAGATGACGGCCATGTTAAGATGGACCTGGTCCTGACCAAGGTCGGCCCCAGGGCACAAACCCTGATGAATATCATTACCTCCGCGATCAGCACGATTGTTGTTCTTGTGATTACGTGGTTCAGCGTGAGGGTCATCTTCCAGTTCTATCAGACCAAGCTGCTGACGCCCTCGGTACTGGAGCCCCCGAAGTGGATTCTGATCGTTCCCATTGGTGTAGGCAGCTTGCTGCTTGCAGTTCAATTCATACGAAGAACGTTTGACTTTGTAAGAAAGTGGAAAACACTGAACAAACAGAAGGGCAACCCGTAGGCGCTTAGCGTCTCCATATCGACAAAACATTGTCGATGTTGGGGTCATCTATTTTTGATCTCGTAGGGCAGGCGTCCCGCCTGCCATGTCTGTCGGCGGGGACGCCGACCCTACGAAAGAAAAATGCCCCGAAGTTCCGCTCTGAGCGGAATTCCGGGCGAAGTCCCGGACGAGGCGTAGGATCTTATTGCGTTGTAGCACGGGAAAGGTCATCCCATGGATTGGCAAGTTGCAGTCTTGATCATATTCGGCAGCTTGATCCTGCTTATGCTGACGGGAATGCCGATCGCCATCTGTTTCATGTTTATCAATATCGTTGGAGCCGTACTTGTTCTCGGATATCCGGCTGGTTTGGACTATCTCATACAGAGCATGTGGAGTTCCTTGGCGACTTTTACGATCGCCCCTGTTCCGCTATTCGTCCTCATGGGCGAGCTCATGTTTCATTCCGGCCTTGGAGGGGATGTCGTAAAAATCGTAGATCAATGGCTCGGGCGTTTACCGGGCAGGGGAAGCCTGATTGCTGTCGGGTCAGGGGTTATTCTTGCGGCGCTGACGGGAGTCAGTATCGCCAGTGTCTCCATCCTGGGATCTGTCTTGCTGCCCCAGATGGAGAAGCAAGGCTATCATAAGTCGATGATCTTTGGTCCCATACTCGGAGCTGGCGGTTTGGCCGTTCTGATTCCGCCCAGCGGGCTGGCGGTGCTTCTGGCTGCGATCGGCGAGATCTCGGTGGGCAAGATCTTGCTGGCTATTATAGGCCCCGGACTTTTGCTGGCTGCTCTTTATTCCGCTTACATCATTCTCCGGTGCGTGCTAAATCCTTCCCTTGCCCCGCGATACGAAGCCCCCCAGGTGTCCATGCCGGAAAAACTCAAAAACTTAGCCTACAATATACTTCCCGTCGGTGTCATTATCTTTTCAGTGATCGGATTCATGATGCTGGGCATTGCCACACCGGAAGAGGCAGCGGCCAGCGGCGCTATTGCAACCCTGGTTGTGGCGGCTCTTCAGAAACGGTTGAGCTGGCTGGTGATTAAGAAGACGATCTTAGGTTCTCTGAAAGTCACGGGCATGATCTTTCTCATCATTGCAGGGGCCAGGGGGTTCAGCCAGGTTCTGGCCTATGTCGGAGCGACTCAGGCGATGGCCCAGTTTGTCCTGCAGCTGCCCGTCCATCCCCTTGTGATCATGGCCATCATGCAGTTCGTCATCTTAATCCTGGGTTGTTTTATGGATTCTGCGGCCATCATTCTCCTGACCATGCCTATTTTTGTGCCTGCGATTATCTCCTTGGGATTTGATCCCGTCTGGTTCGGAGCCATATCCGTGCTGAATATCGAGGTAGGGCTGATCACCCCGCCCTTCGGAGTGGCTTTGTATACCATGAAAGCGGTGGCTCCACCTCAATATACGATGAGTGATGTGATTAGATCCGTTGTCCCCTTCATTGCCCTTCAAGTGGTCGCGATAGCACTGTGTATGATCTTTCCTTCAATTCCTTTGTGGCTGCCCGGAGGGAAATGATGTTTCCAATCAGGGTATGCGTCCGTAACGGATGAACAAAGCATGGGCGTGCAGATAGAACTTCCTCCTTTCATGTTGCATCTTACCAACGGTCTAAAGGTGGCCGACGTCAATGGAACGACTGTAGGCGAATGCCTTCATGACTTAGTCAAACGATTTCCCGGTGCCGAAAAGCTGTTATTCGAT
>Ga0214473_10005575_pt1 | contig 15074 bp, 13 predicted proteins | sample RVTome_7_FD_203509 | JGI IMG/M metagenome (GOLD analysis project Ga0214473, IMG submission 203509) | Soil microbial communities from uranium-contaminated site in the Upper Colorado River Basin, Wyoming, United States - RVT98D197 | ecosystem: Environmental > Terrestrial > Soil > Contaminated >... | reverse complement strand
TGCACGCGCTCGCGGTGCTCCCGCCGCTCGTCCTCGCGGCGTCGGTCGGATCCAGCGCCCTGTCGATCCCGATCGTGATGGCCTGCGCGACTTCGCTGGGCGTGCTCACCGCCTTCGCGCACCCGGCTCGCGACAGCCTGCTCTCGCAGGTGGCGGGGCACGACGTCATGCGCGCCGTCACCGGCAACACGATCGCCCAGTTCGGCGCGCAGGGCCTCGGCATGGCGGTCGCGGGCGCGGCGCGTTGGTTCGGGAGCGTTCCGGTGCTCGTGGCCCAGGCGGCCTTCGTCGGGCTGGGCCGCGTCGCGACGCGCCACCTACCCGAGCGCGCCGCCCTTCCGGCCTCCCGCGGCACGGGGCCCGGGGACTACTTCGCCGGGCTGCGTTTCGTGCTGCGTACCGACCTGCGCGCCGTCCTCGCGCTGGTGTGCGGGATCGGCCTCACCTTCAATGGCTCCTACTACGTCCTGCTTCCGCTCCTGGTTCGCGACGTGTACGGCGGCGACGTGAGCGGCATCTCCCTGCTGCTGGCCATGTTCCCGCTCGGGACGATCGGCGGCTCGCTCCTGCTCCTCGCCCGCGGCGGGATCCGGCGCAAGGGCCGCGGTCTCGCGTCGTCGCTCGCGGCGGCGGCCTGCTGCCTCGTCGCGGCGGGACGCGCGCTTCCCTTCCCGGCCCTGGTCGCGCTGACGCTGGCCTGGGGGCTCGCCGGCGCCGTCTTCCTGAACACGAGCCGCACCCTCTTCCAGGAGCGCGCGCCGGGCACGGAGCGCGCCCGCGTGCTGGCCGTGAACCAGCTGGGCTTCACGGCGGCCGGGCCGGTCGGCGCCCTGCTCTCGGGCTTCGCCGCCGCACGCTTCGGCCCCGAGAACGCCCTCGCGATCTTCGGCCTCGGCATGCTCGCCCTCGTCGCAAGCGTCACCCTGCTCAGCAACGTCGCCCGGATGGAATGATCATCGCCGCAGGGACAGCAAGCGCGAAGCGCGCGCAGCGAGCCGCAGGCGAGCGGAGTTCATCGGATTAGTCGCAGTAGAATTGCCGGACCCAGCGGCGATAGTCGGCGATCGGGCCGTCCTCCTCGCAGAGGAGCGGATTGGGCCGGTAGAGCTTGTTCTCCCAGATCTCGAAGTCCTGCGTGGCGACGACCGCGTGCTCGTCCACGTACTTCTGGAGCGCGCTCTCCATCGCCTCGTCGCTCTCGCCGTCGCGGCGGGCGATCACGCCGAGCTTGATGCACACCGTGGCCCGATCGATCGGGGTCATTCCCGTCACCACGCAGGTCTGGAAGGCGCCGTCCTGTCGCGTCACGCTGTAGCCGAGGCCCCAGTTCTCGCCGCCGAGGTCGAAGTCCTCCCGGAACTCCTGGAGGGTGTAGTCCTTGGCGGCATCGATGCCCCAGGTGTAGGAGGGCCCCTCGAAGCGGAAGCGGGGGTTCCGGGGCACGTCCATGCGGTGCACCGTCGGGAAGTGCTGCCAGTCGAGCCCGTTCTCGACCATCTCCTGCGGGTGCGTCTTGAGCGTCCACTCGTAACGGGTCCAGCGCCGCGAGTAGCGTGGGTCCTGCCACTCGGGCAGCTCCGGAACCTCGAAGAAGGGCGAGCGTCCCGCCTCGTCGTACCAGACGAGAACCATCCCGTTCTTCTCGACGGCCGGCTGGCGCGGCACCCGCGCGCGCGGCGGGATCCGCGACGCGTACGGGATCTCGATGCAGGTCCCGCTCCCGTCGAAGCGCCAGCCGTGGAAGGGGCAGCGGAGCGTGCCGTTCTCGACCGTGCCGCCCACCCCGAGGTGCGCGCCGAGGTGCGGGCAGTAGGCGTCGAGCACCGACACGGATCCGTCGGAGGCGCGGAAGGCGACCATCTCCCGCTCGAGGTACTGGAGGCGCAGGACGACTCCCGGCGCGATCTCGTCCGAGTAGGCGACGACGTACCAGCTGCTCGGAAGGCGCGGGGGAGTCCGTTCCATTCCGGTGCGAGACTACTCCCTGCGGCGCTGGAGGTCCAACCGGTCGTGACGGCGCTTGACAGGGCGCCGTCGCACGGGGGAGAGTCTCGCTCCATGGGCGCACGGCAGCTTCGACCCGAGAGAGTCGTCGCCGAGGGCTTCGCCTTCCTGGAAGGCCCGCGCTGGCGCGACGGCCGCCTCTACTGCTCCGACATGGGGGCCGGTCGCGTGCTGCGGATCGACCCGGAGTCGGGCGCGAGCGAGACGGTCGCCGTCGTTTCCGAGCAGCCCTCCGGTCTCGGCTGGCTGCCCGACGGGCGGCTCCTCATCGTCTCGATGCGCGACCGCCGCCTGCTGCGCGTCGAGCATGACGGTCGGCTGGTCCTGCACGCGGACCTCTCCAAGCTCGTGGCGCACTGGTGCAACGACATGGTGGTCGACGACGCGGGCCGTGCCTACGTCGGGAACTTCGGCTTCGACATGATGGCCGGCGAGAAGCAGAAGACGGCCTGCCTCGTCGCGGTGGAGCCCGACGGAAGGGCGCGCGTCGTGGCCGAAGGGCTCGTCTTCCCGAACGGGGCCGCGATCACGCAGGACCGCCGCCGGCTCGTCGTGGCCGAGACCTGGGCGCACCGCCTCACCGCCTTCGACATCCGCCCCGACGGGAGCCTCTCCCCGGGGCGGCTCTTCGCGGACCTCGTCGACGGCAGCGCCGACGGGATCGCGATCGACGCCGAGGATGCCGTCTGGGTGTCCTGCTTCCAAGAGAGCGAGTTCCGCCGCGTCGACGAGGGCGGGCGCGTGAGCGAGGTGGTCGCGGTGCCGGGTGAGCACGCGGTGGCCTGCGCCCTCGGAGGCGAGGACCGCCGCACGCTCTTCCTGCTCTGCGCGCAGGGGGTCGAGAAGCTGGCCCAGGGGGGTGCCAAGGCCTGGATCCGCAGCCTGCGCGTCGACGTGCCCGGCGCCGGGATCCCGTAGACTTGGAGATCCTGAGGACCCCCGACGAGTGTTTCGCCGGGCTCCCGGACTACCCGTTCTCGCCGCACTACGTCGAGGTGCCGGGCCCCGGCGGGGAGCGCCTGCGCATGCACACCGTGGACGAGGGGCCGCGCGGTGCGCCGGTCGTGCTGATGCTGCACGGCGAGCCGACCTGGTCCTTCCTGTACCGGAAGATGATCCCGACGATCGTGGCCGGAGGCCTGCGCGCCGTGGCGCCCGACCAGATCGGCTTCGGGCGCTCGGACAAGCTCGCCGACCGCACCGCCTACAGCTACGCGGGCCACGTCGAGTGGATCCAGGCACTCCTCGCCGCGCTCGACCTGCAGGACGTCACACTCGTGTGTCAAGATTGGGGCGGACCGATCGGACTCTCGGCCCTCGCGGCGGAGCCCGGGCGCTTCTCGCGCGTCGTCGCCGCCAACACCATCCTGCCGACGGTGGATCCCGAGCTCACGCGCGGGGTCCTCGAGTGGAGGACCGACGCGCTCCTCGACTGGATCCTCGCGTCGCAGCGAATGCCCAGGTTTTCGGCGGGGGCGATCGTCGCGGGGGTGTGCCGGAGGCCGGTCGCCCCGGAGATCGTTGCGGGCTACGACGCTCCGTTCCCGGACGAGCGGCACCTCGCGGCGGCGCGGCAGTTTCCGGCGCTGATCCCGATCACGCCCGGCGATCCGGGCGCCCTGCGCAACCGCGCCACCTGGCGGGTGCTCGAGCGCTTCGAGCGCCCCTTCCTCACGGCCTATAGCGACGGGGACCCCGCCACGCGCGGCTGGGAGACGATCTTCCAGCACCGCGTCCCGGGCGCACGGGGCCAGCCGCACACCACGATCGCGAACGCCGGCCACTTCCTTCAGGAGGACGCCGGCCCCGAGCTCGCGCAGATCGTGGTCTGCTTCGTCGCGTCGAGCTGACGCCGGCTGTGCTCCGGCCCGGGTTCAGTCCTTCAGCTCGACGATGATCTCGTGATAGGTGCGCTTCCCGATGTTGTGCGCCACCTCGACGCCTCCGCGCGTCACGTAGATCACGTTGCCCGGGAACACGTCCGCCTCGAGGTACTCGGCGTAGGGGCCCGCCGTGTCCGGCTCGGGATGGACGGCGACGCGATCGCCGTCGAGCTGGATCAGGAGGTGGTCGAGCTCGTGGCGGTGGACGGGGCCCTTCGCTCCCGGCGGGAGCCGCAGCTCCCAGATCCGCACCCGCTCGTTCTCGAACACGACCTTGTCCGCAATCGCTCCGAACTCCCGCTCCGCCTTCGCCATCGGCTCGTCTCCTCGCGCTGGGGCGCCCCCGAGCTTAGCGCGGGCCCGCGTGCGCGGGGACCGTAGTTCATCGAACTAGCCCCGGGGTGCCATCCGGCGCAGCGGGACCTTGTAGAGCCGGCTCCAGTTCTCGCCGACGATGCGCAGCTGCGACTCCTCGGGGATCGGGAGCTTCGCGAAGGCCTCGACCGCGTGCGGGAACTTCGAGTCGCCGTGCGGGTAGTCGGTCGAGAAGACGAGGTTCGAGTCGCCGAACCACTCGATGTACTGCCGCGCGGTCTCCTCGTCCGCCTCGACGGAGAGGAAGCAGTTGCGAAGGAAGTACTCGGAGGGCTTCATCGTGAGATCGCGCGCTTCGAAGCCGCCGACCCACTCGTAGTGCTCGTCGAGCCGGTGGAAGAGCCAGGGCGCCCACGAGCAGTTTCCCTCGAGCAGCGCCACGCGCAGCCTCGGGAAGCGCTCGAGCACGCCGCCGGCGCAGAGGCTCACGGCCGCGGTCATGATGCCGAGCGGCTGCGAGAAGGTGTGCCACATCATGAGCTTGTCGAAGATCTCGAGCGAGAAGTCGGGCCGCAGGTAGGTCTGGCCGCCGCCGTGGAAGGCCAAGGGAACGTCGAGGCGCTCGATCTCGCGCCAGAGCGGATCGTAGTGCGCGTCGTGCCAGGGGCGGCGGTCGATGCACCCCGGGGCGAGGAAGACGGCCTTCATGCCGTACTCCTCGACGCAGCGACGCGCCTCCGCGACGGCCGCTCCGACGTCGTGGGGCGCCACCATTGCCGCGCCGAAGATCCGCTCCGGGGCGAAGGAGCAGAAGTCGTGGAGCCAGTCGTTGTAGGCGCGCGCGATCGCGGCGGCGAAGTCGGGCTCGAGCCCGTCGGTTCCCATCATCGCGCAGGAGTCGAGGCCGAGCACGAAGAGGCCGCGCGAGGGAAAGAGCACGGCGAGGTCGACGCCCTCCTGGTCCATCGCCGCGAGCTGGCTCGCGGCGTCCCAGCCGCGCACCTCCGCGTCGGCGTACACGGAGTCGTGGTCGGAGCGCCACCCCGTGGTCCGCTTCGACGTCTCGCGATGCGGCCGTACGGAGCCCGTCCGCAGGACCACGCAAGACTTGACCCGCACGCGCATGTCGCGCCGCATCTCGGTGAGGCCGACGGGCGCGGCGTGCAGGAAGGCCGGGTCGATGTAGCGCTGCCAGAGGTCCGGCGGCTCCATCACGTGGAGGTCGCTGTCGGCGACGACGTGGTCCCCGAGCGACATGGCTCAGACGATCCGGCCGGGGCGCGCCTGCGTGTAGCGCCCTCGCTCGACCAGCGTCTCGCCGCCCACCACCACCGCCTCCACGCCGACGGCGTCGCAGATGTAGCGGTTCGCTCCGCCCGGCAGGTCCTTGACGAAGACCTCCTTTCCAGGGGCCACCGTGTCCGCGTCGAAGACCACGAGGTCCCCCGCGAGGCCGGGCTCGAGCCGGCCGAGGTCGCGGAGTCCGAAGAGCTCGGCCGGCTGCCCCGTCAGGCGGTGCACCGCCTGCTCGAGGCGGAAGTCGCGGCGCTCGCGCACGAAGGTGGCGAGGAGCAGCGTTGCATCGGAGGCGCCGCAGAACTGCGAGACGTGGGCCCCGCCGTCGGAGGCGCCGAGGATCACGCGCGGGTGCGACAGGATCCGGGCGGTCACCTCGGGGTCGGCGTGCAGCGCGTCGCGGATCGCGAACTCGGTATGGAGCTCGTCGCGCAGCGCGATCTCGATCAGCGCGTCGACGAGCGTCCAGCCCTGCTCGCGCGCCACGTCGGCGAGCCGGCGCCCGCGCAGCGCCGCGTTCTCCGGGCTCGTCGTCTCGCCGATCCAGGCCTTCTCGAGGAAGAAAGAGAGCAGGGGCAGGCCCTCCGCCACGAGCTTCGGGCGGAGCGCCGGGTCGGCGAGGAGGGCCGCGCGCTCGCCCGGCGGCCGCCGCATCACGTCTCCCCAGCTCGGGATCAGGAAGAAGCTGAAGAAGGTCTCGTCGAGCCGCAGCTTCTGGTCGAAGGGACGCGGGGAGGCCTGCCCCAGGACGCGACCGCCGCGCTCCCACTCGCGCTCGAGCCACCCAAGGCTCTGCTCCCACAAGTCGGGCTGCGGCGGGTAGTAGAGGATCGGCTGGAGCATGCAGAGGATCCCGCTCTCCCGGGAGATCTGGCCGAGCTCCTCGACGGTCGCGCGGAACTCGGTCGGGTCGCCCGCCAGCGGGACGGTCTCGAGCACCGAGCCCCCGGCGTCGACCACGGCACGGGCGAGCGCGATCTTCTCGCGCAGGTCGGCGAAGCGGCTCGGCACCGGGCGCAGGGTCTCGTCGACGTCGAGGTGCGAGAGCGAGAGGCCGTGGGCTCCCGCGCGCACCGCGTCGCCGAGGATCTCGCACATTCGGGCGAGCTCGGAGTCGGTGGCCGCCCGCTCCTGCGAGGCCTCGCCCATCACGAAGAGGCGGAGCGTCGAGTGGCCGACGAGCGGCGCCAGGTTCACGCCGAGTCGCCCGCGCAGGTGATCGAGGTACTCCGGGAAGGACTCCCAGCTCCAGGGAACGCCGGCGGCGAAGCTCGCCTCGCGGACGTCCTCGATCTGCTGGAACATGCCGACGATGCGCCGGATGCCCTCCGGCCGCACGGGAGCCACCGACAGCGAGCAGTTCCCGGTGACGACGGTGGTCACCCCGTGCAGCGGCGACGGCGTCGCGAGCCCGTCCCAGCAGAGTTGCGCGTCGTAGTGCGTGTGGACGTCGATGAAGCCGGGTGCGACGACGAGCCCGCGGGCGTCGATCTCGCGCTCGCCGCGCCCCTCGAAGCGTCCGACGGCGAGGATGCGGCCGTCGCGCACCGCTACGTCGCCGCCGAAGGCCGCGCGCCCCGTTCCGTCGACGACCGTGGCATCGCGCACGACCAGATCCGCAGCCTCGCGGACGCTTCCCGTCATTCGATCTCCTCCCCTGGCTTGCTCCACGCCCACAGCTTCGCGGCCGTTCGTCCCAGGCACCAGGCCTGGTCCTCGGCCGGGAGCAACGAGAAGGCCTCGCGGCCGAGCGCCACGAGGCGGGTGTAGGCTCGATCGTGCGTCTGGCAGAAGTCGGAGCCCCACATCAGCCGCTGGGCTCCGAAGCGCTCCGCGAGGGCCACGACGAAGCGGCGCGGGTCGCCCCCGCGCGCCGCGGCGTCGAGGACGTGCGTTGACACCTTGAGGTGGAGCTTCGGATGGGCCGCGAGCGCGAAGAGCGGAGCGGCTTCCGGCCAGGGATCCCGCACGAGCGGCGGGAAGCCGCAGTGGTCGAGCGAGACGGGAAGCTCGGGGAAGTGCTCGAGAACGCTCCGCAGTCTCGGAATCTGATGGTCGAGGATCGTCACGACGATCCTCGCGTTGAGCTCCGCGGCCCGCTCCCAGAGCGGGAAGGTCCGCGGATCGTCGAGCCAGCAGGAGTCGTCGCGCGAGAGCGCGAAGAGCCGGACGCCGCGCATGCCGCGATCCCGCACCCAGTGGGTGAGGGCGCCGACCGGATCGTCCCCGTTCGGATCCACGCAGCAGACGCCGACGAAGCGGTCCGGGTGCCGAAGTGCGCTGTCTGCCGTGTAGCGATTGTCGTAGGAGTAGGCGCCGAGAGGCTGTACCAGGATCGCGCGCGCGACGTCGCTCTCGTCCATGGCTTCGAGGAGCCCCTCGGCGGAGCAGGGCGCCTCGCGGTACCAGGCGCCCGAGAGCTTCATGGGCCGGAGCGGGTACGCGGTCTCGTCCTCCGCGATCACGTGCACGTGGGTGTCGATCACGCCGGGAGCGACCTCGGCCATGGCCGCATACTCAGCCGCGGCGCAGGGCGGCTTGCGCGGTGCGCGCGAGCTCTTCGACGCGCGCGAGACCGGCGTCGAGGCGCGCGCGATCGAGCTTCGGCACGAGCTCCTTCCCTCCGGCGCGCTCGAGCATCTGCGGCAAGCGGTGGCGCAGCTGGCCGAGTGCCCAGGGGAGCATCTCGCCCATCGCCACGCGGTCGAACTGAACGACCGTCTGCCGCTCGCCGGAGGGCTCGATGTAGTGGTAGTGCGGGTCCCGCTCGAACAGGTCGAAGCGCAGGTACTCGTGGCCGTCGTGGGCTCCGGCGACGTGGATCGAGACGCCGTTGTCCTGGACCGTCCGGTCCTGGAGCGCCGCGCGGATCTCCTCCATCTCCCGGCCCGCGTAGTTCGCGGCGAGCTCCGCCTCGTCGAGCAGGCGGACCTCGACGCCGATGCGCAGCGCCCCGGCCTCGACCCAGGTGGTGTGCTCGGGGTCGGGCGGGATCGGCGGAACGGTGTAGACGATCCCGGTCATGGCTTCTCCTCCCGCGTGGGTTGCAGTCGCGTGAAGATGCCGCGCGCCGCTCCCTCGAGGAGTGCCTGGCGCGCGGGCTCGCGCAGCTCGAGCTCTCCAAGGCGCACGAGCGCCTGGCGGTGCCCCGCCACCGGGAAGCCCGTGCCGAAGAGGGTCTTGCCGCGGCCGGGGCCCTGCAGGAAGCGCACGAGCCCCTCGGACCAGTGGTGCGGAGGGAAGGCCGCCGTCCCGAGGTAGACGTTCGGGTGCTTGCCCGCCATCGCGATCGCCTCGTCGACCCAGGGCCAGCCGGTGTGCGAGAGCACGAAGCGCAGGTCCGGGAAGTAGAGCGCAGGACGGTCGATCCCGATCGGCCGGCCGCACTCGCTCGCCATCAGCCCTCCCGAGGTACCGGCCTGCATCACGACGGGCACGTCGTGCTCGGCGGCGAGCGCGTAGAAGGGATAGAGGTCGCGATGGTCGAAGGGGCGGTCGAAGCTGTGCGTGTGCAGGTGCAGCCCGACGAAGCAGGGCAGGGCGAGCGCCTCCGCCGCGCGGCGGACGGCCTGCATTCCGTGGCTGGGATCGAAGGACCAGAGCGCCGCGAAGCGCCCCGGATGGGCGGCGGCGAGGGAGCGCGCCTCCTCCGGCTGGGCGGCGTAGCGCTCGTAGGCGAAGGGGCCCGCGTGCAGGGGCACCTCCGCGCAGGGGAGCAGCAGCGTCTCGAAGCCGAGCTCGTCCATGCGCGCGACCATCGCGGCGGGCAGCGCGAAGGCGTCCTCTCCGTCGCGGCGCACCTTGATCGAGAGGCCCTGGCGACCGATGGCGGCGTCCCAGAGCGCGCGCCGATCCGGGGTGAACGCGTTGCACCAGTAGTCGATCGCGCCCATGCCTAGTGATTCCCGGAGCTTCGCTCGTCACGGAAGCGCTTCGGCTTCGGCGCGGTGTGGATCTCGGTCCACGCGTCGAGGGCGCCGGGCTTTGCCACCTCCACCCGGATCCGCAGCCCGAGCCGCTCCTTCAGGCGCGTCTCGGCCGCGATCGCGATTGCCGCATGCTCGGCGGGCTCGGCCCGCGTCACGACGTGCGCGATCATCTCGTCGCGGTTTCCCTCGCGCACGGCGCGCACGAACCACTCGGGCTCGAGCCGCGGGTCGTCGCGCGCGATCGCGCCCACCGCCTCGGGCCAGAGGTTCACGCCGCGCAGCTTCACCATCTGGTCGCCGCGCCCGGCGAAGGGAGCGATCCGGCGCAGCCAGCTGCCGCACGCGCAGCGCTCGCGCGGGTAGAGGGTCGAGAGATCCATGATGTTGTAGCGGAACTGCGGGCTCCCGGTCTTGTAGATCTCCGTCACGCACAGCGAGCCCTGCTGGCCGTCCGGGACCCTCTCGCCGGTCTCGGGGTCGACTATCTGCACGACGTAGGCGTCCTCGAAGACGTGCAGGCCCGCGCGGGCGGGGCACTCGAGCGCGACCCACTGGACCTCGTGGAAGCCGTAGGACTGGTAGTTGGGCAGGCCAAAGGTCGCCTCGAGCTTCTCGCGGTCGCCGATGTTCGGCAGCGCGCGCAGGGCGAGGTCGCGCTTCGGGTCGAGGCCCATCTCCTTCGCCACGGCCGCGAGGTGGAGCAGGTAGTCGCCCGTGGTGAGGATCGCCGTCGCGCGGTAGTCGCGCGCGAGCTCGACCTGGCGCCGGCTGCTCGTGACGTTGCCCGTGCCGGTCGTGATCACGACGCAGGAGAGCCACTTGTGGAGCGCCTCGTCGAAGTTGAAGGCGCCGTTGTGTGTCGAGTAGGCCCAGGCGTTCACGACCACGTCGCCGGGCCGGATTCCCTGGAGATAGAGCGCGCGAGCCGTCAGGATCGCGCCGACCTCGCGGTCCCACTGCGTGTAGAGCGTCGGGCGCGGGGCGCCCGTCGTGGCGCCCGACATGAAGATGCGCAGCGGCTCCCGGTCGGCGTTCGCGAGGCTCGCGCCCTGGTAGTCGCCGAGGGGCGGGTTGGCCTCGATGCTCTTGCGGAGGTCCTCGACCGTGTAGGCCGGAGCGCGCCAGAGGTCTTCGAGGGACCGGATCCCTTCGGGATGGAAGCCCGCGGCGTCCCAGCGCCTTCGGAAGAAGGGCACCCGGTAGGCCTGGGCTGCGCGCTCGCGCAGCCGGGCGAGCTGGCGCTGCTCGATCGCCTCGGGCGGAAGGAACCACTCCGTCTCGAAGTACTCGGGCGGCGGGGCGTGGGCCCGCATCAGCGCCGTGGTGTCGACGGCCTCGAAGGGTCTGCGCATCGCGACTGCAGTCTACACCGCGAGCCGCCGGGGGCGACGAGATCGTCCTCCGCGCGGTACCCTTCCGAATGCCAAGATGGACGCTGGGGCTTTCCCCAAGGGCCGGGCCGTGGAACTGCTGCTCTTCATCGGGGTGCTGATCGCCGCCGCGGCGGTCCTGTGGGTCGGCGGTCCCCGGCGCGGCCGCGTCGTCGCCGCCGGCTGCGCGCTGCTCGCGGCGGCCGGGCTCTGGCTCTACGAGCCGGGCGGGGACCCGGAGCTCGCCGCGGCCGTCCCGGGCGCGGTGGCGGAGGGCGGCTTCGCCACCTCGGCGACCTGTCGCGCCTGCCACCCGGATGCCTACGACGCCTGGCATCGCTCCTTCCACCGCACGATGACGCAGGTGGCGAGCCCGGCGGCCGTGCTGGGATCCTTCGATGGGGTGGTGCTTGAGGATCAGGAGCTCTCCTGGCGGCTCGAGCGGCGCGGCGACGAGTTCTGGGCGGACATGCCCGATCCGCTCTGGTTCCTCGACGACTCGCCGGACCGGACCCCCGCGCCGCCGCGCATCCAGGCGCGCGTCGTGATGACCACCGGCTCGCACCACCAGCAGAAGTACTGGGTGCGGCGCCCGGCCGACGGGCCCGTCTATCGGGATCTACCCGACAACGGGGCGCTGGTGCAGATCCCGTGGGTCTGGCTGGTGGACCAGCGTCGCTGGATCCCGACGCGCGACGCGTTCCTGACACCCCAGCTCCCCGAGTCGCCCGCGGTGTGGAACACCTCGTGCTTCGCCTGCCACTCGGTGGCGACGCAGCCGCACTTCGACCCGGAGGAGGTGAGCTTCGCGACGAAGTCGGTCGAGCTCGGCATCGCGTGCGAGGCCTGCCACGGGCCGGCCGAGGAGCACGTCCGGGCGAACGCGTCGCCGCTGCGCCGCTATCGGGAGCACTTCGCCTCGGACGACGAGGGCGACCCGACGATCGTGAATCCGGCCCGCCTCGACCGGGAGCGCTCGAGCGAGGTGTGCGGGCAGTGCCACAGCTTCTTCCGCACGCTCGACATGGAGGGCTGGCAGAAGACCGGCGTGCCCTACCGCGCCGGGGACGAGCTCGGCGCCTCGAGAGTGGTCTTCCGCTTCGGGCACGATCGCGAGGACCCGCTCCTCGCCGAGGAGCTGCGGACCGATCCCAACGCCCTCGTCGGAACCTTTTGGCCCGACGGGACCGTCCGGGTCGCGGGTCGCGAGTACAATGGCCTGATCGAGTCCCCCTGCTACCAGCGCGGCGAGATGACCTGCCTCTCCTGCCACTCGATGCATCGCTACGGGGACCCGGCGGACCAGCTGGCGCAGGACCGCGCCGGGAACGAGTCCTGCCTCGAGTGCCACGGCGCCTTTCGCGACCGGATCGCCGAGCACACGCACCACGCCCCTGCTTCGGTCGGGAGCGAGTGCATGAACTGCCACATGCCGCACACGACCTACGGCCTCTTCACGGCGATGCGCAGCCACCGGATCGACAGCCCGAGCGTCGCGGTGTCGGTGCAGAGCGGTCGCCCGAACGCCTGCAACCTCTGCCATCTCGACCAGACCCTCGAGTGGACGGGACGGCGCCTCTCGGAGTGGTACGGCGAGCCCGAGATCGCGCTCGACGAGGACGAGCGGACGGTGGCCGCGTCGGTGCTGTGGGCCGTGAAGGGCGACGCGGTCCAGCGCGCGATCGCCGGCTGGCACATGGGGTGGGAGCCGGCCCGGCAGGCTTCGGGCCGCTCCTGGCAGGGCGCCTACCTCGCGCTGCTCGTCGCGGACCCCTACATCGCGGTCCGGCGCCTCGCGGAGCGATCGCTCCACAGCCTCCCGGGCTTCGGCGACTTCCAGGTCGACTTCGTCTCGAGCGAGGATGCCGGCCGGAAGCAGCACGAGGCCATCACCCGCTGGAGGGCGCTGGTGGCCGGAGGGCCGGACCGCAGCGGACCGGGTCTCTTGATGGACGCGCGCGGGGAGCTCGACCGCGCCGAGTTCACGCGCCTCCTCTCGCAGCGGGACGATCGCCCGATCCGGATCGCCGAATGAGCAAGCGCGGACGGCCGGCGGCGGCGCGCGAGGAGCCCGGTCCGGACCTGTCGCGCCTGCACCTGCGGGTCGGCTGGTGGGCGCTGCTCTTCTTCCTCAGCGCCGGCACGCTGCTCGAGGCGATGCACGGCTTCAAGCTGGGCTTCTATCTCGACGTGTCGAATGAGACCCGGCGCCTCACCTGGACGCTCGCGCACGCCCACGGCTCGCTGCTCTCGATCCTGAACCTGGTGTTCGCCGCGACCCTGCAGCTCGCTCCGGGGTGGAGCGGCGCGTCGCGCGTCGTGGCCTCGCGCTGCCTGATCGGCGCGCTGATCCTGCTGCCGACGGGCTTCCTGCTCGGAGGGATCTTCGTCCACGCCGGGGATCCGGGGCTCGGGATCCTGCTCGTCCCCCCCGGCGCTGCCCTGCTCTTCGTGGCGGTATTGCTCGCCGCGCGGGGTGCGGGCTTGCGCGGCCGCTGACCGCAAGCGCGCGAAGCGCGCGCGCAGCGAGGCGAAGCCGAGCGAAGCCCGGAGCCCGAGCGCGAGCGATCAGCGAGCGCGAGGCCCGGGTAAGGTCGCCGCAGGCGAGCGAAGCTCAGCGACTCGCCTCTTCGAAGCGCTTCGGCAGGTAGCTCTCCGGGAATCGGTAGAAGTCAACCGCGTTGTCCCACAGGATCTTGCGCTTGCTCGCCTCCGAGACGCGCTCCTGCTCGAGGAAGGTCTCCACCGCGTGCGGGTACTTCGAGTCGGGGTGCGGGTAATCGGTCTCGAAGAGGATGCGGTCGTCGCCGAGCTCCTCGATCACGTGATAGACGAGCCGCTCCTCGCACTCGGTCGTGACCCAGCAGTTGCGCTGGAAGTACTCGACGGGGCTCCTGGTGCACTCGGGCGCCTCCATCCAGCCTGCGAGCTCCAGGTGCTCCTCGATGCGCCACAGCCAGAAGGGGAGCCAGCCGCAGCCGGCCTCCATGTAGGCCACGCGCAGGCGCGGGAAGCGCTCGAAGACCCCGCGCGTGATCATCGAGAGCATCGCCATCTGCGCCTCCATCGGGTGCACGCAGGTGTGCCACTCGACGAAGCTCTCGAAGCGGTCGGCCCCCGCGGAGGGACCGTTGAGTCCCATGAACTCGTGCGTCGAGAAGGGGACGTCGAGGCTCTGGAGCACCTCGTAGAGCGGGTCGAAGTAGCGGTCGCCGAGCGTGCGGTGGTTGAAGGGGTTGGGGCGCGCCCAGAAGCTGCGGATCCCGAGCTTCTCGTAGGCGTAGACCACCTCGTCGACCGCGCGCGTCACGTCGCCGAGCGGGACGGGGCCGGCCGCGAGCACCCTGCCCCCCGAGGTCTCGCGCATCTCCTCGGCCCAGCGGTTGTAGGCGCGCGCCATCCCCGCCTGGAGGTCGGGGTCGATGCCGTCGACCCACATGTCGTAGCCCGGCCCATAGAGGACCATCAGGTCGACACCCTCCGCCTTCATCGACTCGGCGACCCCGGCGCCGTCGAAGCCGCGCGTGACCACGTCGCCGTACTTCGCGACCATCGCCTCGGTCGTCCAGCGCACGGCCTCCTGCTGGCGGCCGTAGAGCGTCTTGTGGCTCTGCGTGTAGCGCCCGTCGACGAGCGCCGGGCGGAAGCGGTCCATGCCGGGAATCGGCTGCTGCCAGGTGACGCGCGCCTTGAACTTGGGATCGAGGAAGCGCTCCCAGAGGTTCCTCGGCTCCACCACGTGCGCGTCCGCGTCGAAGACCTTGAAGCCGTTTCGCATCTCTCGCCTCGCTTCGTCCTTGCCGGGTTCGATTCGTCTCAGTTCCGCGTGTCTTCCAGCCACTCCGGAAGCTCGATCGGAGGATTCGGGAGCCGCTTCGCCCCCTTCTCCGCCAGGAGCTTCTCGAAGCCGGCCGGGTCCGCCGGCCAGGAGCGGGGGTCGCCCATCATCACCTCGAAGAGCACGACGCCCTCCGGGCCGGCGACGAAGGGCCCGAAGGTCTCGCCGTGCGGCAGCGTGATGTGCATCCCCGGCGTGCAGCGCACCTCGCCGCAGCGCATCTCACCCTCGATCACGAAGATGACGTGATCGCTGTTGTGCCCATGCTTGTGGATCATCATGCCCGGGTCCCAGCGGGCGTAGAGGCTCAAAAAACCCGGCGTGAAGTCGAGCCACTTCTCCCAGACGGAGGCGCGTCGCTCCCCGATCTGGATTGCTCGCACCTCGTGCCACTTCTCGTCGTCGGTATGGCGGAATCGCGGCCCGGGCACCGGTCCCT
>Ga0214473_10005574_pt1 | contig 15075 bp, 11 predicted proteins | sample RVTome_7_FD_203509 | JGI IMG/M metagenome (GOLD analysis project Ga0214473, IMG submission 203509) | Soil microbial communities from uranium-contaminated site in the Upper Colorado River Basin, Wyoming, United States - RVT98D197 | ecosystem: Environmental > Terrestrial > Soil > Contaminated >... | reverse complement strand
TGTTTATAATCAAAATCAGCGATAGCCTTTTTTACAATGCCGACACATTCTGAAGTATTTTCGGGTCCTGATTTTTCAAAATAAGTTATCGTCCTTTGCATGTTATTACCTCCTGCTTTTTCAGATTTAATTTTTGATTTTTTTACCCTATCCTTACAGAGCCAAATCCTCTAAAATTAATACCCAGCATTATTTGGTACTCATGAGGTTTCCTGGTAAAAGAAATTGTCAGGTCCCAGCACTGGTGTGTATATATTGATTTAAGATTAAATTCCTGAACGCCGCTACCCTTTAAGTCATACAATAATTTTCCATAGAGGTCTACCGGGAGCGCCTTGCCGAATATTTGTAATGGCTTCCTGGCACCAGCCTCAATTGAGTACTGGTCAAGCAGAGTTGAGCGTCTGAGGTGTTTGCCAATGCCTATAAATCCCCTTTCTCCTTTAAGCTCTACCGAGGCAATAGTTTCTGTTATGTTTTTGTCATAGACATCGTAGAATGCGTTGGCACTGAAATTCAAATTTTTGTTTGATAGGACGGTTTCCATCAGAATTGGTGCAAAAGGTTTCTCCACGTTAAGCAGACTATAACGCTGGGAAAGCCTGAGTCTTGCCTCTGAACCACCTAAAAAAGGTCCTGTAAGTCTGTTGATGAAAGAGTAAATGACGTCGCTTGTCCGGGGCATGGAGTCTATCGAGTCAAAAACCGGTATTTTGCTGTGGTCTACAGCCGGTATATATGCATATTCAACAGAGGGCTCGATAATGTGAATAAAGGAAGGATATTTTTTTAAGAACCTTGTTGTTAGAACTGAGCTGGTATCAAAAACCTCTCTGCTTAAATTCTCAGCAGGGTTTTCAAGAAAATAGAGAGTCTCTCTTAATCCGATTTTTTGGGTAAAATTTACTGTCCGACCTAAACTCAGATAAATATTAGGGTAAATGTCAAGCCTCTTTCCATGTTGCCCTTGTTCTCTCCAGAAATTCGTACCTGTAACAGCCATGTTAAAAAAACTCATGCCTAAATTCCCTGTATTAATAATAAATCCCGCCTCGGGCAGGCTTTGCGGGATTGTTCCTGAGGTGTCCTCAAGACTCTGTCTGTATTGTCCTAATAAATAAGTCCTTCCTCTTGAAAAAGATTTTGTTAAGTGAAGGTTTGACTCAAGATATTTCTGTAGTCTTTCCCCTGATGCAAATCCAAATAGGTCTGATTCCCATGTAGACAGCCCGATCCTTTTGTAAGATGTTGACTCAAGCACATTGTAGTAATCAAATTCATTAACAAAGTGCATTTTCAGATAGCCTGACATATCATAAGGTAATTTCTGGTTATGGTATGACTTGAGCTCAAAGAAATCCCTTAACTGGTCATTGTCTCTCAGGTGATACATCCATAATTCACCATTGGTTTCAGGGAGCACTATATATCTATAATCAAGCCCTTTCCCGATACCTTTTTTACTGTAATAGTCAGCGTAGAAGGTTGCATCCATGTTGTCTTTTATAGCCCAGAAAAAACCCTGTTTAAAAGTTAAACCTCTTGTATTGCTATAGCCGAGACTCGGTATAAGTAGACCTGTTTGACGCTCTTTGACAAGAGGCGCATAAAAATATGGGCTATAAAGCACAGGGATACTTTTAATATAAAAAACTGCATTTTTTACCTTTATATTTTCGTGAAGTGTTATCTTTATATCTTTACCTTTAAAGTGCCATTCAGGGGGGATAGAATCGCATGTTGTAGCAGTTGCATTGTCCATAAAGTATGTTGTCTCTCCGAGTTTTTTCAGGTTCCCTCCCTGGATGTAGTAATTGCGGGTCTTGTAGAAGATGCTGCTGTTATAAATTGTGCCGAGTTTGGTGTCTAAATTTAATTCTATCTTATCAGCTTTTATAATAACTTCTGAATCCTCATAAGTGACATTGCCAGTTGCAACGGCATCAGCAGTAGTATTATTAAAGTGGATTTCATCTGTATTTAAGGTAGCGTCTTCATAGATGACCTTAACAGAACCTCTGGCAGTGTATGTGTTGGTTTCCTTGAAATGTTCGAGGTGGTCGGCAGAGATGTTTATTGGCTCTTCTGCAAAAGCGGAAGTAGCGAGTAGCAAGTAGAGAGTAGAAAGAAAGCAAACAGCTATCAAATTAAGAATAGACGAGAAATTAATAATTTGTAACTTGTTTTTCATTCACGTAACCTCGATAAGACACCAGTGGTTTGGTTTAGATACTCTTTTGCTTCCCCTGTAGTGTAAAAGGAGCCTGTTACAAGAATGATATACCCTTCTTTCCAGAGTGCTTTTGCAGATTCTATTGCTTCAGCTACTGTGTCGGTTGTTACTAAACGAGGTGTAAATTTCCCCTCACCCCCCTTTAGTAAAGGGGAGAAGGTGGGATTATTTTCTGTCTGCAGGTTTTTTATGCTTTCTTTGAGTTTTTCTGGAGATGCTGCTCTTTCACCTTTTGGCTTTGTTAATATTACTGTGTCGGAGACTTGCATCAGGGGGGGCAGGATCCCCTCTATATCTTTGTCTTTCATTATCCCTGCAATAAGAATAATTTTTTTAAGTCTGGATTCAATAAAGATTTCTTTAACAGCATGTGCAAGTACCTGTGCTGCTTCAGGATTATGAGCGCTGTCAATAACTATCGGGGGTATTTGAGAAATCAGTTCAAGCCTTCCTTCAAGATTTAAATTTAAAAGTCCTTTGCTAATAGTCTCATTAGATAGGTAGATCCCTTTCTTTGCTAAAATCTCACATACCCTTATTGCCAGGGAAACATTGTAAAGTTGGTGTTTCCCTGAGAGGGGAAGGGAAAAGGTGTGAGCCATTGATGGGTTTGTGCTGCTGTAATCAAAGACCATATGTTTTTCATCCATGGAGATTAAGGTGCTTTTAAAGTCCCTGCCATAAATATGTAATTCAGAGCCACAGTTCTTTGAAGTTTTTTCTAAAACCATTAATGCGTCAGGATGTGCTGCAGCAGTAACTACAGGTACTGTGGGTTTTATAATCCCTGCTTTTTCAAAGGCGATTTCAGAGATAGTTTCTCCAAGGAATTCTTTATGGTCAAAACCTATGTTTGTTATGATACTCACCTCGGGCATGAGTACGTTGGTGGCATCAAGCCTTCCGCCCATCCCTGTTTCAATCACAGCCCAGTCAATTTTTTTTCTTTTAAAATAGAGAAACGCCATCGCTGTGACAAATTCAAAGAAAGTTGGATTTAGTTCGGAGGAGGGGTCGGAATCGACTCGTACCGAGCTTAGGGAGGGGGTGTTCTGCATGGTATTTCTTATCTCATTAGCAAGTTCAATAACTTCATGTTCTGATATTTCTTTATTATTGACCCTAATTCGCTCCGTGAAACTGACAAGATGTGGAGAGGTAAAAAGCCCTACTTTGAGCCCATTTTCTTTAAGGATTGAGGCTATTATTGTAGCTGTAGAGCCTTTGCCATTGGTTCCTGTGATGTGTATAGAATGAAATGATTTCTGTGGTTCTCCAAGGATACTAAGCAGTCTTCTGGGGTTTTCAAGCCCCAGCTTTATTCCGTGTTTTTGCAGACCATATAGATAATTTACAGTGTCAGAATAATTATGATTCTTTAGATTTGAAGACATAAATAATTTCTAGCCACAGATTTTTACTTAAATTGAGGATTTTTTATTTAAAGAAACCTTCTCTGCCTTTATAGTTAAAATTTTTTATCTCCAACCGTTAAAGATAACAGCTTGATAATTGTCTGTTTCAGTTCTTTACGATTGACGACTATGTCTATCATTCCATGTGCTAAAAGAAATTCTGCCCTTTGAAAATCTTCTGGCAGTTGTTGTTTTATGGTTTGCTCTATAACCCTTGGTCCTGCAAAGCCTATCAGGCTCTTTGGTTCAGCAATAATTATATCTCCTAACATTGCAAAACTTGCGGTCACGCCCCCGAATGTTGGGTCAGTGAGTATTGAAATATATGGCATATTGTTTTTCTTGAATTTTGCTATCGCTGCTGAAGTCTTTGCCATTTGCATGAGGGATAATGTACCCTCCTGCATCCTTGCGCCTCCAGATGATATAACAGCGATTAACGGCAGATCTTCCTCAAGGGCTTTCTCAGTGGCTATTGTGAATTTTTCTCCAACAACTGACCCCATGCTCCCACCCATAAAGGCAAAATCAAGGACCACAAAAACAACAGGATATTCCCCTATCAAAGCACTGCCAGCGATTGCAGCCTCTTTTATATTTGTCTTTTTCCGGGATTCTTTAAGGCGTTCTTTATAAGGTATTTGGTCCTTGAAATTTAAGGGGTCTTCTGATAAAAGGTTATCACCTATTTCGTTAAAACTGTTCTCATCAACAAGGAGTTGTATTCGTTCTTTTGCTGAAATCCTGAAATGGTAATTACACTTTGGGCATACCTTAAGATTTTTTTCCACCTCCCTGCGATAAACAATTTCCTTACAGGTCTCACACTTTACCCACAGACCCTCTGGTACCTTAACCTTTCTGGGAATAGTTGTTTTTTTAAACCAAGCCATACAAACAGTGAACAGTGAACAGTGAACAGTGAACAGTAATTCTTACTAACTACTATTCACTAACAACTATTCACTGTTGTTTATTGCCTTTCTTAAGGATTTAGCAAAATCTTTAATGTCTTTGCCTTCTGAAATTAACCTTACAATGGCGCTCCCGACTATTACACCATCAGCCAATGCTGCTACTGCTGATGCCTCTTCCGGGGTTGAAACCCCAAAGCCAACTGCTACGGGTTTTCGGGTAATTGTTTTTATTAGAGACAATGTGTCTTTCATGGATGTATCCATTGATAGTTTTGCACCTGTGATGCCGGTAATGGAGACATAATATATGAATGCAGTTGTTGCCTTTACAGCTTTTTTAATCCTTTCTTCTGTGCTTGTAGGTGCAAGGAGAAAAATAGTATCAAGTTTGTATTTTTTTGTAAAACTCCTGAGTTCATCTGCCTCATCTGGTATAAGGTCAGGGATTATGATTCCATTAACCCCAACTCGTACAGCTTCTTTAACAAATGCCTCAATGCCGTATTTAAAGACAGGGTTGTAATATGTCATTAAAATCAGCGGGATTTTTGAATCTTGTCTTATCTCCTCTATAAGTGCAAGAACCTTTCTGAGCGTAACACCTTGCTTTAATGCCCTTTCACCTGCCCTTTGTATTGTAGGACCATCAGCAAGGGGGTCTGTAAAAGGAACACCAAGTTCAATAATATCAGCCCCTGCATCTGAGAGTTCTCTAATAAACCTCTTGGTATCATTTAGCGTTGGGTCTCCTGCCATGATATAAGGTATAAAGGCTTTTTTACCTTTTGCCCGCAGTTCTTTAAATATTCTTGCTATTTTGCTCATAAATTTATTTCCTTAATCCTCGCCACCTCCTGCACATCTTTATCCCCTCTACCAGAGAGGTTAATTATAATAATAGAATCTTTGTTCATGGTTGGTGCCACCTTGATTGTCTCTGCAATTGCATGGGCAGATTCAAGTGCAGGGATTATTCCTTCGATACTGCTCAGGAGTTCAAATGCCTGCAAAGCCTCTTCGTCTGTTGCATAGGTATATTCAATCTTTTTAAAGTCCCTGAGATAACAATGTTCAGGTCCTATTGAGGCGTAGTCAAGCCCGGCAGAGACTGAATGTGTTCCAAGAACATTCCCATCATCATCCTGAAGCAGATAACTCATACAGCCCTGAAAGACACCTAATGAGCCTCCTGCAAAACGTGCTGCGTGCTTCCCGGTATCAATACCAAGTCCACCTGCTTCAACACCAATCATCCTTATATTGTCCTTAAGAAAGGCATAAAAAAGCCCTATTGAATTACTTCCGCCACCAACGCATGCGATAAGACAATCAGGTAATCTTCCTTCTGCCTTAAGTATTTGTTGTCTTGTTTCATGACCTATTATGGACTGAAAGTCTCTTACCATTATAGGATAGGGATGCGGCCCGAATACTGTACCCAGGACATAATGAGTGTTACGGACATTAGTTGTCCAATCCCTTAAAGCCTCATTTATTGCATCTTTTAATGTCTTTGAGCCTATGGGAACCTCTGTTACTTTTGCTCCGAGGAGTTTCATCCTGAAGACATTCAGTGCCTGACGTCTCATGTCTTCGGTGCCCATGTAGATTTCACAGTCCAGCCCGACCAGTGCAGCACCAGTTGCTGTGGCAACCCCGTGCTGACCAGCACCTGTTTCTGCGATTATTCTGCTCTTGCCCATTTTCTTTGCAAGCAGTGCCTGAGCAATTGCATTGTTGATTTTGTGTGCTCCTGTGTGACAGAGGTCTTCTCTTTTTAAGTAGATTTTTGCACCGCCAAGATGCTCTGTAAGATTTTTAGCAAAATAAAGTGCAGTGGGTCTTCCTATATAATCTTTCTGGAGTGAATTAAGTTCCTCAAGAAAAATTTTATCTCTTTTATATTTTTTATAGGCTTTCTCAAGCTCAATGAGTGCAGGCATGAGGGTCTCCGGCACAAACCTGCCTCCATATTGACCAAAATGCCCTTTAATGTCAGGGGTTTTTTTATTCATTATCGCTAAAATCTCCAGGTAAGTATTATATCACAATAGCAAAATTCAAAAACCCAGATGTTCGCAGATAGGAAACAGTTAAAAATTATCGAAGTTCAACTTCGATAATTTTAGAGTCTTTTCCTGAACATCGAGAAGAATCTTTCCAGAACCTTCTCATAAAAGGGGCGTTTTGACCATGTATCTATATCAATTTTTATTGAGTGGCGCAGGTCTTCCTGAAAGACTTCTGTCATCCCCCCTGCAAAATCATTATCAAAGATTCCCACATTGCTTTCATCGTTTCGTCTTAAAGATTGAAAATCAAGGTTGGCAGAGCCGATTATACTCCAGCAGGAATCAAAGACAGCAGTTTTAGCATGGAGTATGCTGTCCTGATAACTGTAAATCTCTACCCCTGCTTTTAATAATCTTTTATAATAATTCCTGCCTGCATAAAGGACAGGTACAAGGTCGCTTTTCCCTGGAAGAAGGAGTTTGACATCAACCCCCCTGTTTACAGCCTCCTCTAATACAATTAACATCCTTTTACTCGGAGTGAAGTAAGCATTTGTAATAAATATTTTTCCCTTTGCATTGCTGATGCTGTAGAAGAATAACTTTCTTAATTTTTTTCTTCCCTTTGCCGAGCTTGTAAAGATAGGAATGACAGAGAGTCCATTCTGCCTGTTCGGTAGACAGGGCTCCACGGGTGGAGCTTTTTTATCCCGTATAATCGGTTTTCCTTTCCATGCTGTCCAGCTTTTTTTAAATATTTCAAGCAAAGTTGTAACAATAGGACCTTCAAGGTAGATACCCGTATCTCTCCATGCCTGTTTCCATTTTTTTAAATAACCATGATATTCATCGCCTATATTAAATCCACCTGTAAATGCCTTCTCCCCATCAATTATCAGAAGTTTTTTATGGTCGCGGTGGATGTAATGCTGGGGTGATGACCATTTAAAAGGATGGGATGCCCTTAGATTTATACCTGCCTTTTTCAGTTCCCGCCAGAAGTTAATTGGTGTCCTGAACGAGCCAAAATGGTCATAAAGAAAATATACCTCTACTCCTTGTTTAACCTTCTCTTTAAGGAGTTCAGCGAGTTTTTTGCCTGTATCATCATTTTTAAATATATAAAACTCAATACAGATAATATGTTGTGCGTTTCTTACGGATTCAAAGATAGCCTGAAAGATTTCCTCTCCGCTTTGCAACAGTCTGACATGGTTATTTTCAGTAAAAGGTATTTTTAATATCTCTTCAATCGCTGACTTGTTATAGTTCATAGCTGATAGTTCATAGCTGATAGCTCTTAGCTGATAGCAGTTACTATGAGCCATGAGCTAAGAGCTATATGCGGAGGCTCTTCTGGCTTTCTCAATAAATAATTTTAATTTCCTGTGGTCTTTTTTCCCTTTTTTATTCCCTTCAACTCCTGTAGCTACATCAACTCCATATGGTTGAACCCATCTTATTGCCTCTTCTACATTTTCTGGTTTAAGCCCTCCTGCAAGGATTATGCGTCCAAATTTTTTTGCTTCAACCGCAATATCCCAGTTAAAAATCTGACCCGTACCGCCCATTATGTGAGGAGAGTATGTATCAAGGAGAAAGGCAGAAACCCTATAGCTTTTCAACGGCTCAAGGTCTGTTAAATCCCTTACCCTTATAGCCTTGATTACTTTTCTGCTCATCTGACACGCATCCGGAGGTTCAGAGCCATGAAGCTGAACGATATTGAGGCTCACAGACTGAGCGATTTTTTCTATCTCCTCTTTGTTCCGGTCAACAAATACCCCTACGGTGGCAGTAAAAGGCGGCAGCGCAGATACAATTCTTTTTGCCAGCTCAGGCGTAATAGCCCTTGGACTTTTAGGCTGGAACACAAAACCAAGTGCATCTGCTCCATATTCAACCGCAGCAAGGGCATCCTCAAGGTTAGTTATTCCACAGATTTTAATCCTGACCATGAGATTATTTTATCATAATAACATTGTTCATTTATAAAGTCTTATGAAACTATAATTTTACTTTATTTGCAAACTATGACAAATACCAAAATGTATACTTATTTTACACAAAATAACAATTTTCTTGACAAAAAAACAGGTTTTTTGATATTAATATAATTATATTACTATAATTAAAGTGAGAAATTTAGTCTAAAAATATGACAATTTTTTTATGAAAAGAAGGGAACTTCATGGGAGGCAAGCAGAGATATGTTTATTGGTTATTTTTCTGATATTATTTCTCTCTTCAAATGTCTATTCCTTTCCTTATAAGGACTTTGATATAGCCATTCAGGGGTCAATTGGCGAAATGTATGATGATAATCTTACATATGTTAAATATGATAAAAAAGGAGATTTTATAACAACGCTGGGATTTGTCCTGGATGCAAGATATGAGGGGAAAAGACGAGCCCTGCAGTTTACAGGCACTATAAATCAGCTATTCAATACTAAGTTCAAAGATATTAAAAATTCCTCTGAAAATCTTACTTTTAATTTTAACAATGAGTTTTCAAAATATGACAGAGTAAGTTTGACAGATACTTTTTCTCATACTCAATCGCCTGCTACTTTTGAGGAGGAATTTGGCAGGATCAGAAGCAGATATAACTCTTACTCGAATAACATTGCTCTTAATTATAGTAAAGATATCAGTGAACAGTTTACCCTTGTCACGAGATACACTAATTCGCTGAATAGAATTTCCGGGGAAGGAGCACAGACTTCCTATCGCGATAACAGGCTGAGTTTTGAGGTAGATTATACACACAGCATTGCCACTATATTCTTCCTCTCATATGATTTTTTTAAAAATAATTTTAATATTTTCACTCATACATTTACTGCCGGTATGAAAAGATATATTACGAGGCGTCTCTATCTTGATGGAAGAGCAGGAGTGGATGTGACAACTTTTAGTGATAATAATAAAAGTACGCAGCAGCGTTTTGATGTCTCAATTACAGATGAGATAGATGAAAATACAACTACAAGACTTTCATTTATAAGAAGAGGACAGGCAACCTCTGAGGTAGGAGATGTTTTTAGGAATTGGCAAATTACAGGTGGCATTTCAAGGGACCTGTTGAAAAGACTAAGCGGTTCACTTTCTGGTTTTTATGGCCAGGGTAGATTTGTCTCAACTGATATAACTGATACACTTCTGGGAGCAACGTTTTCTCTCAACTACGTGTTTAATGAACGTTTACAGGGAAACCTGCAGTATTCATATTCAAATTTAGATTCAACAGATGAAACTCGAGGGTATACTAAAAGTACAATGTTTTTAGGGTTAACCGTGACATTTTGATTATAGCCTTTAGCTCATAGTTGATAGAAAGAAAAAAATAAGTAAGTAAGAGGAAAAGTTGAAGAAAGTAATTTACTTTAAGTATTTAGCTAAGAGCCATGAGCTAAGAGCAACGAGCTAAACTATGATTAAAGAGCAGAATAAAATATTTAGAAGAGTTCAGATGGTAAGCGACCTTTTTTTAGTGACAGTGGCGTTTTTTGCAGGGTACTTTTTGAGGGATAAGATTCTCGATATTTACCCTATTAGTTTTTTAGGAAAGTTTTTAAAAGATGAGCATCTTCGCTCTATAAGTTATTATGTAGTTTATGTAGGGCTTTTGCCTGTTCTGCTTGTTATTTGGGGAGGCCTTCTATCTTATTTTGGTATGTATAAATCTGTTAATGTGACTCGAATACCTGATGCTTTACTTATTATATTTAAGACAACTCTTGTTGGTTTTATTATTTTCGGCAGTTACGTTTTTGTACTCAGATTGCAGGAGGATATCAGCAGGCTGTTCATAGGGTTTACATTTCTTTCTGCGGCAACTCTTATTAGCCTTGAGAAAATTGTACTGGTATATGTTTTTAAAATACTTAGTAAAAGAGACACGAGTTTCAAAAGTGTCTTAATCGTTTTCAGGAGAGTCTTGATTATTGGTACGGGTAAGAGGGCAAAATATTTTATAGACCTGATAAACAAAAACCCTGACTGGGGTATCAGAATCGTTGGGCTTATTGATATGGATTCTGGTAAAAAGGGGGAAATAATAAAAGGGCATGAGGTGATAGGGACACTTGAAGATATACCAGGAATTATCCATAAAAATATTATTGATGAGGTTGTATTCATTGTTCCACGTAAATGGCTTGACAAAATAGAAGATATAATGCATTTTTGCGAAAGTGAAGGTATTAGAGTGAATCTTGCAGTTGACCTGTTTAAGCTAAAATTTTCAAGGGCAAAACAGACAGATCTCCACGGCTTTCCTTTGCTTACTTTTGAGAGTACCCCCGAAAAATTGGGGCATCTTTTTATCAAACGGTTATTTGACTTTGTTGCCTCTGGAGTTGCTCTTGTTGTGTTGGCACCGGTATTTGTGGTTATAGCTATTTTGATTAAAGTGACATCAGAAGGACCTGTTTTTTTTAAACAGTTGAGGAGTGGTCTGTATGGCAGGAAATTTATATTTTATAAATTCAGAACCATGGCTGCTGATGCGGAAATCAGACTCAAAGATATTCTAAGATACAATGAGATGACCGGTCCTGTTTTCAAAATGACAAATGATCCGAGAGTAACAAAATTTGGAAAGTTACTGAGGAAATTTAGTATAGACGAGTTGCCACAACTGTGGAACGTGTTTAAAGGTGATATGAGTTTGATAGGTCCTCGCCCTCCTCTTCCTGCTGAAGTTGAGAATTATGATGCCTGGCAAAGAAGAAAGCTGAGCATGAGACCGGGTATTACCTGTCTCTGGCAGGCAAGCGGAAGGAGCAAAATTGTTGATTTTAATGAGTGGATGAGGCTTGACCTTGAATATATTGACAAGTGGTCACTGTGGCTTGATTTTAAAATTCTTTTTAAAACTATACCGGTTGTATTGTTTGGAATAGGAGCAAAGTAGTTTAATATGGTAATTCTGGATTTAACTTAATATAGTAATGTAGCATGAAAAAGGAGGTTTTGGATTGTGAAACATTTAATTATTATTTCCCTGTTATTTTCATTCCATGTAATAGCTGATTATTCTTCGGCTGGCGAGTATACTGTTGGTATAAACGATGCCCTGGACATAAAAGTGCTTGACCATGAAGAATTGAGGACTCTTACTACAGTGGCAGCTGACGGTTCAATTACTTTCCCTTATATTGGCACAGTCAATGTAAAAAACATGACGTTATCAGAGATCGAGGAAGATATAACAAAAAGGCTTAGCGAGGGATATATAAAATATCCTGTTGTTTCAGTATCATTGGTGAAGTCTATGAGCAGGAAAATCTTTTTATATGGTGAGGTTAATAAGCGTGGAGAAATTCCCTTAGATGAAAATATGACATTATTAAGGGCACTTTCAGCAGCAGGGGGGGTATATCCAAGTGGGCTTTACGGGAAGGTAAATGTAAGGCGTAAACATAAGGATAAACCCGGATATACAGATACAGAGATAGACCTTAAGAGTATTTTAGATGGCAAGGGTTCAGATGATATACTCCTTCAGCCTGATGACGTGTTGATTGTTATGGGTAATAAAATTTTTGTTCACGGTGAGGTTGGCAGGCCTGGGGAATTTGTGCTTGAAAAGGATATGACAGTAGTGAAGGCATTATCAATAGCTATTGGTGTTACAGCAAATGGTCTTTATGGCAAGGTCAAGGTGAGGCGTAAACAAGAGGGTGAGCCTGGATATAAAGATATACCAATTGACCTTAAAGGCATGACAGAGGGTAGTGAAACAGGTGATATGCCTCTTCAGCCTGATGATGAGGTAATTGTTGAGCGCAACAAGACGTTTTTTGTTCATGGTGAGGTTGGCAGGCCTGGGGAATTTGTGCTTGAAAAGAATATGACAGTAGTGAAGGCATTATCAATAGCTAGTGGTGTTACAGCAAATGGTCTTTACGGCAAGGTCAAGGTGAGGCGTAAACAAGAGGGTGAGCCTGGATATAAAGATATACCAATTGACCTTAAAGGCATGACAGAGGGTAGTGAAACAGGTGACATGCCTCTTCAGCCTGATGATGAGGTAATTGTTGAGCGCAACAAGACGTTTTTTGTGTACGGTGAGGTTAATAGACCCGGACAGTATGTGCTTGAGGATAATATGACAGTGTTTAAGGCAATAACGGTTGCAGGGGGGTTCACGAGATGGGGCTCTCCAAATCGGGTGAAAGTTTTGAGACAGACAGAGGACAATACCGGGCTTGTGACAATCAAGGTAAAACTTAAAGATGTTATAAAAGGAGATGCTGGTGCAGATGTCCTTCTTAAGCCAGGAGATACAATCGTTGTTTCTTCAGGGATTTTCTGAGATAGGAGGGTAATTAATATGGAATATAGCATAAAGACACCTACTTTTAGGGATTACTTAAGAATTATTTTCAGGCATAAAATAGTATTTATTATTCTTCCCCTTGCGATAATGATACCCACGCTCATATGGCTGGAACTTCCAACCCCGGTTTATGAGGCAGAGGTTAAAATGTTTGTCGTGGCGCAAAAACAAACAGAAGCAGGTTATTACAGGGGTTTCATTAATGTTCTAAATATAACGGCAGAACATACCGAGCTTGTAAAGTCAAATATTGTAATTGAACGCGTAGCTAAAGCCCTTGAGTTTTATCAACAACGTCCACTTGATTATGAAAAGAGGTTTTCTTCCAGGCTAAAGGCTGCTTTAATAGACTATAATCTTAAAAAATTTATGCCTACCTTAGAAATGATGTCCCCGGAGGAAAAACAGGCATTTTTTCTTAGTAGGGCAATTAGTGATTTAAACGGGAGTATAGAAGCAATACCTATAAAAGAGACTAATCTATTTTCAATAAAAGCAAAGGATTTTGATCCCGGTGTAGCTGCTATTATTGCTAACTCTGTAAGCCGTTCATATATCATCTTTGACCTTGAACAGCAAATTGCAGAACTTCAGTTGAAATATGGAGAAAAGCATTCAACAGTTTTGCAATTGAAAGATTATATTGCAGAGTTTCAAAAAACCCTTGATGGCAAACCGATTCCTGATTTAGAGGCGATTGGTCCTGCATCTGTTAAAATAATGCAACAGGCACAAGTGGTTGGACAAACGAGTGGAGTTAATAAACAGCTTTTACGTATTTTTGCCTTTTTTGGAAGTATATTTTTAAGTATCATATTTGCTTTTTTGTTTGATTACTTAGATCAGACATTTAAGACACATCAGGATATAGAATCATATCTTAATATCCCGTTCTTAGGCTCTATTTCTAAAAGAAAATCTAAAGATAACTTGTTAATTAAAGATATAAATCCAGTTACAAGTTATGCCATGTCGTTTCAGAATCTCTCTGAGCAGGTATATTTGATGATAAGAGACAAAAACTTAAAAACTCTTTTAATGACAGGTGCTGAAGAAACAGAGGGAACTGCTGCTGTTACTGCCAATCTCGGCATTTATTTAGCTAACAAGACAGGGCATAAGGTGCTTATCGTGGATGCCAATCTTAGAAATTCTGCCATGTCTAAACTCTTTAATATCTCTAATGGCACAGGTCTTACCGATGTGCTTGAAAGGAAAATATCTTTTTTAGATGCAGTTCAGGATATTGGCAATAATTTATATTTTTTACCTGCAGGGGATACTGTATTCAATCCAATCACCCTTTTAGATTCCTCTATGGTGTGTGAAGTAATAACGAAGGCCAGGGAGCAATATGAAATAGTCTTAATTAACTGTGCAGATTTAAAGAATTTTATTACAGACGTTGTTATTCTCTCTTCTATTGCAGACGGCACTATTTTAGTTATAAATGAAGGTAAAATTAAACGCCAGGTTGTTAAGAGTGCAATTTCACCTCTGGAACAGAAAAAGGCGAATATTATCGGAGCAATCCTGAATAATCGTACATATGTTATTCCTAAAATAATTTATAAAATTACTTGAGGTTTTTACCCCTCACCCTAACCCCTGTCTGCCGAACAGGCAGGCTCTCCCGCAAGGGGAGAGGGGACTTTAATGATGGTTATGAACTTTTATATTCCCCTCCCTTGATGGGAGGGGATGAAGGGGAGGGTGAGAAAAGAAAAGTATTTTCAAATGAGAGGAGATAAGATGAAGGTATTAGTAACAGGTGGTGCGGGGTTCATCGGTTCGCATATAGTAGATAGACTTATTGATGAAGGTTATGAAGTTGTGATAGTAGATGACCTTTCTTCGGGAAAAGAAGAGAATATCAATAAAAAGGCTAAGTTTTACAAATTAAATATTCAGGATTTGGAATTAGAAACAATCTTTCAAAAAGAAAAACCTGATTGTGTTAATCATCATGCTGCCCAGATAGATGTGCGCCGTTCAGTGTCTGACCCAATATTTGATGCAAGTATAAATGTATTAGGCACAATAAACATTCTTCAGAATTGTGTTAAGTATAAAGCGAAGAAAATGGTTTTTGCCTCATCAGGTGGTGCTATCTATGGAGAGCAGGAGATTTTTCCTGCACCGGAAACGC
>Ga0214473_10005573_pt1 | contig 15076 bp, 10 predicted proteins | sample RVTome_7_FD_203509 | JGI IMG/M metagenome (GOLD analysis project Ga0214473, IMG submission 203509) | Soil microbial communities from uranium-contaminated site in the Upper Colorado River Basin, Wyoming, United States - RVT98D197 | ecosystem: Environmental > Terrestrial > Soil > Contaminated >... | reverse complement strand
GAACCCCGCGCGGGCGGGCCCCACCACCCGGACCTGGCGCCCGCCGCCCGGGAGCACGGCGCCGTTCTTGTCCAGGGTGGCCAGGCGCAGGACAGGCTGCCCGCGGGCGATGGGTACGTGAAAGGCCTGCAGGCTGGGATCCCGGTCCTTGTGCGCCCCCTGCGGGTCGTAGGGCACGATGCGGTAGCCCAGGGAGGCCCCCTTGACCTGCTCCACGAAGAACGGCTCCTCCCGGATGACCTGCTCCTGCCCGCCGGGCCCGGCCAGGCGGATCGCCGCCTGGGGGACCTGCTGGATGCGCACCCACTTCATGACGCTGGGATTGCCGCTGGCGTCGTTGCGCTGCATCTTCTCGTAGTAGAGGTCGTTGTACTCCTGCTGGAAGAACGGGCGAAGGTACAGGTCCGCCGAGCCGTCCACGTACAGGACCGAGGAGGGCGTGGTGGATTCCACCGGGCGCGTCCACTTGTCCCCCGGGATGACCTCCAGGCCGATGCCCTCGGCTCTACGCTTGCGGAAGCTCACCACCCGGCGCTCGGAGCCTTCCATCACGGAGCCGTCCTCGGCGAAAAAGCGGATGGCGTACTCGCCCACCGGCAGGTTGAGCACGAAGGCCTCCTCCACCGGGCGGGGCGGCACGATGTAGTCCCGGGGGAACTCCGGCTCCTTGGGGGAGCTCAGGTTCTGCAGCACCTCCACCAGCCTGGTCACGTCCTGCCCCTGGTCGCGCATCCGGGTGATGCGAATGGTCAATTCATTGAGCATGGCGTCGTAGGCTCCCCGCGCCTGCTGGTACTCCTGCACGCGGGCGTAGTAGTCTTCCATGAGCTGCTGGTATTCCTGCCAGGCCTGGTCGGCCGCCTGCCCGGTGGCCACCTTCCAGTTCAGCTCGTATTCCCCGCGGGTGTTGTAGTAGGTGTAGCGCACCGGAGTGATGAGCCTTGGCTCCTTGAGCCCGGGTCCGGTAAGCTGCAGGGTGCCGGTGAACGGGACGTTCAGCACGGAGGTGTCCGTCTTCCAATCCTGGGTGATGGGCCAGTAGTAGACGAAGGCGTTGCGGACGGTGAGGAAGTTGTCCACCTCGGACACCAGGTACAGGCTGTCGGCCCCCGCCCGGGCGAAGGTGGCGGCGTAATCCTTGCCGTTGAAGGCCAGGATCGAGTAGATGAGCTGCTCCCGGCGCACGGGCGCCTGGGCCCAGGCCAGGGCTCCAACCAGAAGGACTGCGGCCAGGATGCTGCGGCGGGCGCTCACGGGCGGACTCCTCTCGCTCTCAGGATGAAGTGGCTGGCGGCCAGCACGGCCGCGCCCAGGGCGAGCTGCAGGGCCAGGTTCAGCGCGTACAGCGGCCAGCCGGACACTTCCGCGGCGCGCAGGGCCTGGTCCCAGTAGTAGAGCGGAGAGAACCAGCGCACGATCCAGGCCAGCACGGTGGACAGGCCGGCCACGTAGCCGCTGGCGATGGTGAAGGAACCCAGGAAGACCAGCAGGAAGAACACCATCAGGGCCAGGAACACAGCCAGCGCCGAGGCGGAGTTGTCGGTGAGGGTGGAGGAGAAGATCCCCCAGGCGTAGATGGCCGCGGAGGCGAAGGGCAGCAGGGCCAGGCAATAGTAGAAAGTAGGTCCCAGCACCAGGTTGTGCAGCGCCGCGGTCACGGCCAGGAAGCCGGTGAGCGCCGCCAGGTACAGCAGGGTGGCCAGCAGGTCCTTGATCAAGAAGGCCAGGAAGTAGGAGGTCCCGTCAGCGGGCCCGTAGGACAGCAGCTCCACCGCGCCGACCTTGCGCTCCAGTCCGAAGCGGTAGACGCTGGAAGCCGCCAGGAACAGCAGCACGGGCAGGAAGGCCACGTAGAGCACCAGCTGGAACGGCCCCTCGGCGAAAAGCTTCTGCACGACCGTGCCCCCGAAGGCCCCCTGCAGGGAGCGCCCGACCAGGTCGAAGACCGGGTGCAGGCGGAAATCGAAGCCGCTGGAGTCCACCGAACGGGCGAAGCCGGACACCAGCAGGTAGCCCAGCAGCAGGCCCAGCGCGGCGGCCACGTAGAAGCCCGGGCTGAGCAGCAGCTCCTGGATCCTGCGCCGGGCGATGACCCGGGTGGCATGCAGGCGATGGTTCATGAGCGGCCCCCGCTTCCGGCCCCGATGCCGGTGAACAGCCCGATGTTCTCCTGGGTGATGGTCACGAAGGCCTCCTCAAGCGTTAGGGACTTCTCCTGGATGGCCAGGGGCACCAGGCCGCGGCCGATCAGGAAGGCGGAGAGCTCCTTGCGGTAGTCGCCGCTCTTGGGGACCTTGACCTTCAGGGTGTTGCCGGCCGCGTCGGCCTGCAGGACGAAGGCCAGGGAGCGCACCGCGCGGGTGAGGTCCTCCGGCACGCCTTCCAGGTCCACGTGGATTTCCCGATCCTTGGACAGGCCTCCCAGCAGGCTGCCCATCTGGTCCTCGGCCAGCAGGCGCCCGCGGTAGATGATGGCCACCCGATGGCAGATCTTCTCCACCTCCGAAAGGATGTGCGAGGAGATGAAGATCGTGCGCCCCTCGCGGTTTTCCTCCAGGATCAGGTCGCGGGTCTGCTTGACCCCGAAGGGATCCAGGCCGGATATGGGCTCATCCAGGAACAGGATGTCCGGGTCGGGCAGGAGGGCCCGGATGATGGACAGCTTCTGCATCATGCCGTGGGAGAACTCGGCCATGCGCTTGCGGCGCACGCCGCTCAAGCCCACCTTTTCCAGCAGGTGGGCGATGCGCCGGCCGGCTTCCGGCACGCGGAACAGCTCGGCGAACAGGCCCAGGTATTCCTCGGCGGTCATCCAGCCCCACATGCCCAGGGGCTGCTTTTCGGGCACCACCCCGATGCGTTTGCGCAAGTCCAGGCGCCCGGAATGGTACTCCTCGCCGAAAAGGCGGATGGAGCCGGAGGTCGGCCGCAGGATGCCCAGCAGCATCATGATGGTGGAGGTCTTGCCGGCCCCGTTGGGTCCCAGGAAACCGTAGATCTGCCCGGCAGGGATGCTCAGGTTCACGCCGTCCACCGCCGTGAACCTGCCGTAGCGCTTGGTCAGCCCGGTGGTCTGGATCATTCGGCGGCCCCCTTCACGTTCCAGGAAGTGAAGACTTCCACCCGCAGCTTGCCCTGCTCCTGGTAGGGGCGCAGGTAGGCCTCCACCTCCTCGGGCTTCAGGTTCCAGGCCTTTTCCATTATGGCCTCCAGTTCCTGCTTGCCGATGGCCAGCGGCTGCGGCAGCACCACCAGGTAGTCCACGACGCGGTAGGGGGCCTTGCTGGGCCGGATTTCGGCGCCCGGAATGAGCGCGCTGTAGCGGAAGACGGTTTCCGGGTAAGGGTCGAACTTCCACTGCAGGCGGCCTCGGAACAGCTCCTCCCCGCGGGTGGAACCCTCTTCGGTCTCCTCCTGCACGGGCAGGCCGTTCTTGAGCTGCACGGTCATCCGGGCCCCGATCCACAGGTCCAGGCAGGGGTGGTTCAGCACCGCCGGGCCCGCGTTGCTCACCGGGCGGATCTCCACCTGCACGCCGCTGCCGGCCAGATCCTCGAACATGATGAAGCCCTTCAGCTCGGGCAGCTCCAGGCCCACCAGCTCGATGGGCTCCTCCAGGCGGTTGGCCCCGCGCTTCAGGGTGAGCTCGCGGCTTACCGGCTGATACCAAGGGGCCTGGATCTGCAGGGTGGCCCGCCCCGGCTTCAAACGGGTGAAACGCTGCGGCTCGGGTCCCTGGTCGGACTGGAAGTGGCTGCGGATCAGGCGGCCCTCCAGCCGGAATGAGGCGTCGTATACCCAGGCCTTGCTGACCGCGTCCCGCACCAGGAACTCCAGGGTGGTGTCCACCGGATTCATGGCGAGGTATACGACCACGGCCACAATGGCCAGAACGATCACAATGGCCAGCGGAACCAGCGCCTTCTTCCACTTCATGCCCGCCATAATCGCCGATCCGGCAGTGTTGTGCAAGGGCCGGTTGACTCTCGAACGGGCAAGGCGCTAAACCTGAGAGCACCTTTCAGAGCGGGGAGGCGGTCATGGCTGGCGTATCCGACAGGATCCAGGACCTGGAGCGGCGTCGCGCCCAGGTGGCGGGCATGGGCGGGCAGGAAGCGGTGGCCAAGCAGCACGAAAAGGGCAAGCTCAGCGCGCGGGAGCGCGTGGCCGCCTTCTTCGATCCCGGCAGCTTCCGGGAGCTGGACGCCCTGGTGGAGCACCGCGCCACGCGCTTCGGCATGGAATCCCAGGTGATCCCGGCCGACGGAGTGGTCACCGGCCACGGGCGGGTGGACGGGCGCACCGTGTTCGCTTTCTTCCAGGACTTCAGCTCCCGGGGCGGCTCCCTGGGGGAGATGCACGCCGGCAAGATCTGCAAGGTGCAGGACCTGGCCCTGAAGGCCGGCTGCCCGCTGGTGGGCTTCAACGACTCCGGCGGCGCGCGCATCCAGGAAGGCATCGACGCGCTGTGCGGGTACGGCAACATCTTCTTCCGCAACGCCCGGGCCTCCGGGGTGATCCCCCAGCTGTCGGTGATCCTGGGCCCCTGCGCGGGCGGGGCGGTGTACTCCCCGGCCATGACCGACTGGGTGTTCATGGTGCGCGGCTCCAGCTTCATGTACATCACCGGGCCCGATGTGATCCGGGCGGTGACCGGCGAGCAGACCAGCCACGAGGAGCTGGGCGGGGCGCTGGCCCACAACCGGCGGGCGGGCAATGCCCACTTCCTCTGCGCCGATGAGGCGGAGGCCTTCGCCCAGGCGCGCCGCCTGCTGGCCCTGCTGCCCCCCAACAACCAGGAGGACCCGCCGCGGATCGCCGCCTCCGACCCGCCGGACCGCCCCTGCCCCGAGCTGGACGCGCTGATCCCGGACCAGGCCCGCCTGGGCTACGATATGCGGGCCCTGATCGGCTCGGTGATGGACCGGGACACCTGCCTTGAGGCCCAGGCCCTGTACGCCGAGAACCTGCTGACCTGCTTCGCCCGGTTGAACGGCCGGACCGTGGGGGTGGTCGCCAACCAGCCGCAGGTGCTGGCCGGCTGCCTGGACATCAACGCCTCGGACAAGGCCAGCCGCTTCATCCGCTTCTGCGACGCCTTCAACATCCCGCTGGTGACCTTCGCCGACGTTCCCGGCTACCTGCCGGGGACCGACCAGGAGTGGGGCGGGGTGATCCGGCACGGGGCCAAGCTGCTGTGGAGCTACGCGGAGGCCACCGTGCCCAAGCTGACCGTGATCGTGCGCAAGGCCTATGGGGGGGCCTACATCGCCATGTGCTCGCGGCACCTGGGGGCCGACCAGGTGTTCGCCTGGCCCACGGCGGAGATCGCGGTGATGGGCGCGGAGGGGGCGGTGAACGTCCTGTACCGCAACGAAACCCCCGAGGAGCGCCGGAAGAAAGCGCAGGCCTACGAGCAGGAGCTGTACAACCCCTACATCGCGGCCCAGCGGGGGTACGTGGACGAGGTGATCCGGCCGTCGGAAACCCGTGAGCGGCTGGCCACGGCCCTGGAGGCGCTGGCGGGAAAGAGCGAGAGCCTGCCGCCCAGGAAGCACGGGAACATCCCGTTGTAGGAGCGAGCATGGCAGGGACTATCGAAGCAAAAAGGGCGGCGGCGGTGGCCGCCGTATTCAACTACCTGGCCCAGGGCGCCCTCCAGCCGGGGGCCCCGCAACAGCACGCAGCGGTGAGGCCGCCGGGGGTCAGCCTTTGGGCCCTGTACGGCCGGCAGGCCCTCATGAGCCAGGCGATCCGCCTGCAGGCGAGGAGGAGAGGATGAAGAGCCACAGTCACGGCGCGGTGAAGATGACCGCCATGCGTTACGATGCCGGCCGGCCCAAGGCGGCCAACCCGGTGAAGGTGCAGGACCTGTCCCTGCGCGACGGTCACCAATCGCTGTTCGCCACGCGCGGGCGCACCGAGGACCTGCTGGCCGTGGCCGCGGCCATGGACCAGGTCGGCTTCCACTCCATGGAGGTTTGGGGCGGGGCGACTTTCGACACCAGCCACCGCTTCCTGAATGAAGATCCCTGGGAGCGCCTGCGCCTCTTGCGCGCCCGCATCACGGGCACCCCCCTGTCCATGCTGCTGCGCGGGCAGAACCTGGTGGGCTACCGCAATTACGCCGACGACGTGGCCGAGGCCTTCGTGCAGCGGGCCTGCGACCACGGCATGGACATCTTCCGGGTGTTCGACGCCCTGAACGACTTCCGCAACTTTTTGACCGTAGTGAAGGTGATCCGGAAGAACAAGAAGCACTTCCAGGGCACGATCTGCTACTCCCTGACTGAGCCGCGCATGGGCGGGGAGGTCTACAACCTGGACTACTACCTGGACAAGGCCCGCGAGCTGGAGGCCCTGGGCGCGGACTCCATCTGCATCAAGGACATGGCCGGCATCGTGGCCCCGTACGACGCCTACGCCCTGGTGGCGGCGCTGAAAGACGCGGTGCGGCTGCCCATCCACCTGCATACCCATTTCACCTCCGGCATGGGCGACCTGGCGCTGCTGAAGGCGGTGGAGGCGGGGGTGGACGTCATCGACACCTGCCTGGCCCCCTACGCCTACCGCAGCTCCCACCCGGCGGTGGAGCCGCTGGTGGCCAGCCTGCTGGGCACCAATCGGGACACGGGTCTCGACTTATCGAAGCTGGCCGAGATCGGCCGAGAGATGGAGAAGCACATCCCCAAGTACGTGCACCTGGCCGACGCCACGCGCTTCGCCATCATCGACATGGACGTGCTCCTGCACCAGACCCCGGGGGGGATGCTCTCCAACCTGGTCAACCAGCTGCGGGAGATGAAGGAGCTGGACAAGCTGGAGAAGGTGTTCCAGGCGCTGCCCGAAGTGCGCCGGGAGCTGGGCCAGCTGCCGCTGGTCACCCCGACCAGCCAGATCGTGGGCATCCAGACCGTGAACAACGTGCTGTTCGACAAGCCGGGCCAGCGCTACGTCCGCATCACCGAGCAGGTCAAGGACCTGTGCTACGGCCTGTACGGGGCCACCCCGCGGCCCATCGACCCCCAGGTGCAGGCCCGGGCCCTGGCCGACTACCCGCGTGGTCAGAAGCCCATCACCGTGCGCCCGGGGGAGATCCTGGAGCCGGAGCTGGAGACCGCCCGCAAGCACGCCGGGGAGCTGGCCCGCGACCTGGACGAGCTGCTGATCTATGCCCTGTTCCCGGTCACCGGCAAGCGCTTCCTGATGTGGAAGCACGGGCTGGAAAAGCCGCCCGCGGAAGTGGTCCCCCGGACCCTGGAGGACGTACAGCGCGAGCGGGATCTGGTCAGCCGGACGCTGCAGCAGGCGCGGGTCGCAGGACCGCAGCCTGCGCCGCAGGCCGCGCTTCCTCCCGCTTCTCCGCCGAAGGCGGAGGCCGCCGCCCCCCGCGCCGGCCTGCAGTCCTTCGACGTGTATGTGAATGGAGAGTACTTCCGCGTGGAGGTGGGGGCCGAAGGGCTGCCGGCCGTCGCCGCCGGGCCCCTGCCCGCCGCGGGTCGCACTCCGCAGGCGGCCCCCGTGGTGCAGCCGGGCCTCGCGCCGCAGGCGGCGGTGCCTCCGGCAGCGCCCCAAGTCGTCCCGGCGCAAGTCGGCCCGACGCAAGCAGGCCCGGCGCAGGCGGGCACCCTGGTCACGGCCCCGCTGCCGGGCATGGTGGTGGGCTACAAGAAGCGCGCCGGCGAGACGGTGCGCACCGGGGAAACGGTGGTCGTGCTGGAGGCCATGAAGATGCACAACAACATCGAAGCCCCCTGCGACGGGACCCTGGCGGAGCTGCACTGCCGGGAAGGGGACTCGGTCCCCAAAGGCCAGCCCCTGTTCCGCATTGTCTAGGCGCCTTCAGCAACTCCACTAGACATAACTCTGGACATATTGGGGCATGAAATTATGCAACATAATGTAACATATTGCTCTAAATATAGTTAAATGTACTATATTGTAGTATGACGCGGACATATGAGAGGACACATCCCTGGCTTAAGTTCAGTCTGAATCTTTTGCCAGCCCCTCGCCTGTTTTGGATGGCTCTGGGCGAAATCCGCTCAAAATGCGAACACATAGCAGGAGTTCCCCTCCCCAAATCAATCGGGGACCAGCTCTACCAGCTCTATTTGGCGCGGGGGATTCAGGCTACTACAGCCATCGAAGGCAACACTCTCAGCGAGCAGCAAGTCCGGCAGCAAATTGAAGGAAAACTTCAGCTCCCCCCCTCCGTGGCGTACCAGGGCAGGGAGGTAGAAAACATCCTGATTGCCTGCAATACCATTCTTGAAGACGTGATTGCCGGCAAGCCTGCCAACCTCACTGCTGGACTTGTCAAGAGCTTCAACGGCTTGGTCCTGGCGGGATTGCCCGCCAAAGAGGGCGTCGTCCCCGGTGAGATTCGCAAGATTCCCGTAGCGGTCGGTTCCTATCGGGGCGCGCCTGCAGAAGATTGTGAATATCTGTTGGAAAGACTCTGCTCGTTCCTGAATGCCGAGCGGGAACGCGAGACGAGCCTGGATCGGCTTTCCTTATTGGTCCTGCTTGCGGTTACCGCTCACCTCTATCTGGCCTGGATTCACCCCTTCGGGGACGGCAACGGCCGGACGGCCCGTTTGGTTGAGTTTCTTCTGCTTCTCAACGGGGGAGTGCCCGCCCCGGCCGCGCACCTGTTGAGCAACCACTACAATAAGACCCGCCCGCAGTACTATCAGGAATTGGATCGAGCCAGTGGATCCGGCGGAGAAGTGATGCCTTTTTTGCTCTACGCGCTTCAAGGATTTGTTGATGGATTGAAAGGGCAGCTGGAAGACATCCGCCACTTCCAGCATCGAGTGATGTGGCGAGACTATGTGCGCGAAATATTACAATCCGAAGGCAACACCCGCTCTGTAGAGGTACGCGCTCGTCAACAGCTCCTGGTACTCGCTCTTTCAGAGCGAGAGCAGCCTGTAGCCCCCGCGGAGATCAAATTGCTCACCCCTGAAATCGCCCAGGCTTACGCCCGTAAGACACCCAAGACCGTTAGCCGCGACCTGAACGCTCTGCGAGAACTAGAGCTCATTGAGATTGGCAGAAGCGGCGTGAGGGCACGGACCGAAACAATTCTATCCTTCTTGCCTCCCAAGAAGAAAGCCTAGCGAGACCGCAGAAGCTGGTGCCACCCCTGGGGGGCAAGGGCCCGCCCGGCCATTCTTGTTGACAGGTCAGGGAGCCGCCGGTATTCTGGGTTCTCATGAAATTCCGCATGGGCGTGGACATCGGTGGCACGTTCACCGACGGCGTGGTCATCGACCCGGCCGGCGTCATCCACCCGTTCAAGGAGCTGTCCACCCCCAAGGACCCCTCCATCGGGCTGTACAACGTGATCCGCAAGGCGGCGGCGCACTTCGGGCGCAGCCTGGAAGAGTTCCTGGGCGAGCTGGACTTCTTCGCCCATGGCACCACCGTAGCCACCAACACCCTGCTCACCGGCACGGGCGCCCGGACCGGCCTGATCCTCACCTCCGGTTTCCGCGACACCCTGGAGATGCGCCGGGCCCACAAGGAGAACATCTGGGACCTGTACCTGCCCGTCCCCGAGCCTCTGGTGCCCCGCTTCCTGCGCCGGGGGGTGGCCGAGCGCATCGACTACCAGGGCGAGGTGCTGCAGAGCCTGCGGGAAGATGAGGTGGTGGAGGCCTGCCGCCTGTTCCGTAAGGAAGAGGTCACGGCCGTGGCCGTGTGCACGCTGTTCTCCTTCCTGAACGACGCCCATGAGCGAGCCATCCGCCGGATCGTCGAACGGGAGCTGCCCGGGGTGTTCGTCTCCATCTCCTCGGAAGTGCTGCCCCAGATCCGCGAATACGAGCGCATGTCCACCACCGTGGCCAACGCCTACGTGGGGCCCAAGCTCACCGTGTACCTTTCCAGCCTGGAACGCAAGCTGAAGGCCGACGGCTTGAGGCGGGCCTTCTACATCACCGCCTCCAACGGGGGGGTGATGACCGCCGAGACGGCCATCCGGCACGCCTCGGCCACCCTGCTGTCCGGGCCGGCCGCCGGCGCCATCGGGGCGGTGTTCTTCGCCGGCCTCCTGGAGCAGAAGAACCTGATCCTGATGGACATGGGCGGCACCTCCTTCGACGTGACCCTGGTGAGCCAGGGCCGGGTGACCCTGAGCACCGAGGGGGAGATCGCCGGCTACCGCCTGGCCAAGCCCATGATCGACATCCACACCATCGGGGCCGGCGGCGGCTCCATCGCCTGGATCGACGGGGGCGGCATGCTGAAGGTGGGGCCGGCCTCGGCTGGCTCGGACCCCGGCCCGGTGTGCTACGGGCTGGGCGGGGAAAAGCCCACGGTCACGGACGCCAACCTGCTCCTGGGCTACCTGAACAAGGACTACTTCCTGGGCGGGGAGATGCGGGTGAGCGAGGAGAAGGCCCGCGCGGCCATGAAGAGGCATATCGCCGAGCCGCTGGGCCTGGACGAGGTGGCGGCGGCGGCCGGCGTGTTCCGCATCATCAACCAGAGCATGGCCGATGCCACCAAGGTGGTCTCGGTCCAGCGCGGGCACGACCCGCGCGAGTACGCCCTGGTCAGCGCGGGCGGGGCCTGCTCCGTGCACGCCTGCCGGATCGCCGAGGAGGTGGGCTGCCGCTCGGTGATCGTGCCCAGGGCCGCCTCGGTGTTCTGCGCCCTGGGCATGCTGGAGTCGGACATCCGCCTGGACCACGTGCGCACCTTCAACGCCATGATCCCCGGCATCGACTTGGCGGCCTTCAACCAGACCATCCGCCAGCTGGAGGAGCGGGCCCTGGCCGAGCTATTATCAATGCGGGTGGAGCGCGAGCGGGCCACGCTCCTGCGCTACCTGGACGTGCGCTACGTGGGCCAGCACCACGAGGTGACCATCCCCATCCCCGGCGGCGCGATCGCGGAGAACCACCTGGGCGGCATCGCCGAGAGCTTCCACGCCGCCCACGAGCGGCTGTACACTTACGCCACCCCGGAAAACGAGCTGGAGGTCATAAATCTAAGAGTGACCGCGGTGGGGGCGGTGGACAAGACCGGCCTCGGCCGCAAGCCCGCCGGCGGGCCGGATGCCGAAGGGGCGCGCAAGGGGCGGCGCCAGGCCTGGTTCGAAGAGAGCGGTGGATTCATCCAGGTGCCGGTGTACGACCGGGACCGCCTGTCCCCGGGCCACCGCCTGGGGGGGCCGGCCATCGTGGAGGAGCGCATCACCACCGTAGTGGTGCACCCGGGCTGGTCGCTCGCCGTGGACGAGTTCGAAAACCTCGTAATGGAGAGGGACCGGTGAAACGCAAGGAGTTCGAGGGGGCCCGTGACCCCATCACCCTGTCGGTGATCTACAACCGCCTGCTCACCATCAACGCGGAGATGGGCATCACCATGATCAACACCTCCATCTCGCCCATCTTCGCCGAGGTGCACGACTTCTCCTGCGCCATCTGCGACTGGGACAACCGCATTGTGGCCCAGATCGACGGGGTGCCATCGCACACCGCCTCGGCCATGGAGGCGGTCAAGGCGGTGGCCCGCGAGTTCCGGGGCGACATCCACCCGGGGGACGTGTTCGTGCTGAACGACCCCTACCTGGGCGGCACGCACCTGCCGGACGTGACCATCATGAAGCCCATCTTCTACGAGGGCCAGCTGCAGTTCATCGGCATCAACCGGGCCCACCACGGGGACGTGGGCGGCCTGGAGCCCGGCTCCTACGCGCCGGGGGCGCGGGAGCTGTTCCACGAGGGCATCCGCATCCCGCCCCTGCGCATCTACCGCGACGAGCGGCCGATCATGGACGTGATCAACATGATCCGCATCAACACGCGCCTGCCCGACGCCCTGTGGGCGGACATGAAGGCCCAGGTGGCCTCCTGCCGGGTGGCCGAGAAGCGCATCCTGGAGCTGATCGGCAAGTATGGGGTGGAGCGGACCCGGCAGACCATCGAGGACATCCACCGCTACGCCGAACGGCGCATGCGCCTGGAGATCGGCCGGTTGCAGGACGGGGTGTACGAAGGGGAAGCCTGCCTGGACTCCGACGGCTTCACGGACACCCCGATCCGCATCCGGGTGGCCATAACCATCAAGGGCGAGGAGGCCTGGGTGGACTTCGCCGGCACGGACCCCCAGGTGACCGGCTTCGTCAACTCGCCCCTGGCCAACACGGCCACGTGCGTGTACGTGGCCTTCCTCACTACCGTAACCACCCCGGACATTCCCCACAACGAGGGGGCCTACCGGCCCATCCACATCAGCGCCTCGGAGGGCAGCGTGGTCAACCCGCGCTTCCCGGCCCCGGTGGCCTCCTGCACCCTGGACACGGCCTGCGCCATCCTGGAGGCCTGCTGGCAGGCTCTGGCCAAAGTGCTCCCGGAGCGCGTGCCGGCCGGCTGGAACCGCTGGAACGGCCCGACCATCACCGGTGTGGACCCGCGCAAGGGCAGCTTCTATGTGATGTTCGGCTTCAACGGCTTCGGCGGGGCCGGGGGAATGCCAGGTATGGATGGAAGGCACTACATCGGCGACGGCATCGACCTGGGGGGGCTCATCGCCCCGAACATCGAGACCAACGAGAGCGACTACCCGCATGTGACGGAGTTCAACGAGTTCACTACCGACTCCTGCGGAGCGGGCAAGTTCCGGGGCGGCTGCGGGGCCAAGTACCGCATCCGGATGTACGACCCCTCTCCCAACCTGGTCATGTTCGGGGACGGCAAGGTGCATCCGCCCTACGGGCTTTTCGGCGGGAAGCCCGGCTCCTGCAACCGGGCCTTCATCAACCAGGGCAGGGCCGGGGAGCGCGAGCTGAAGGCCAAGGAGGCCGTGCAGCTGAAGGAAGGGGACACCTATACCAGCTATCCCTCCGGCGGCGGCGGCTGGGGGGATCCCCTGGAGCGGGACCCCGAGGCGGTGCGCCGGGACGCGCGGGGCGAGATCATCTCCCTGGACAGCGCCCTCCGGGTGTACGGGGTGGTCCTGGAAGGGGAGGAGTTGTTGGTGAACGAGCAGCGGACGGCGGCCTGGAGGAAGAGCCGCCGCGGAGGTTGACATGAAGAAGATCCGGAAAGTGGCGGTGCTGGGGGCCGGCAGCGGCGGGCTGATGTGCGCCGCCGACATGGGCGCCCAGGGTTACGAGGTGGCCTTGTTCTCCCGGGAGGAGGACAAGCTCACCGAGGTGCGGGCCAAGGGCGGCATCGACGTGCTGGACATCCAGTCCCGGCCGACGGGAATCTTCGGCAAGGTGGCATTAGCCACCTCCGACATCGGCGCGGCCCTGGAGGGGGCCCAGCTGGTGCTGAATCCCGTGCCCTACTTCGTCTGCGAGGAGTACGCCCGCTTGAGCGCCCCGCACCTGGAGGAGGGGGCGGTGGTCCTGTACCTGGGCAAGGGCGGGGCCTCGCTCACCTGGGCCAAGGTGCTGCGCGACCTGGGCCTCCAGCGCAAGGTCTACCTGGCGGACTGCAACACCCTGCCGTACGGGGCCTCCAAGAAGGGCGGCGCCCAGGTCCGCCTGGAGAACCGCACCCAGAACCTGATCGTGGCCACCTTCCCGGGCCAGGACATCCAGATCGTGGCCGAGGTGGCCGAGACGGTGTTCCCGAGGAAGAACGGCTACACCATCCGCCGCGGGCAGAACGCCATCGATTCCATCCTGGTGGACTACAACGCCATCACCCACACCCCGCCCATGATCTGCAACGCGGCCCGCATCGAGAGCGGCGACCGCAGCTTCTGCCTGTTCGGCAAGAAGGAGAACAGCCCGGCGGTGGTGCGCCTGATCCAGCGCATCGACCGGGAGCGGATGGCCATCGGGACGAAGCTGGGCCTGAAGCAGTACCCGCTGGAGGAGGAGATCCTGATGGTGAAGTGGAACCCCCACGGCGAGGACCGGGTGCTGCCGCTGTACGAGGCCATCCACACGCCGTTCCTGGAGGTGTGCGAGGGCCCGTTCAAGCTGGACACCCGCCACCTGACCGAGGACATCCCCTACGGCCTGGTGACCTTCTCCTCGCTGGGAAGGATGCTGGAGGTGCCCACGCCCGTCACCGACGCGATGATCACCCTGGCCGAAGGCCTGCTGGACCGCGACTTCCGCTCCATCGGCCGCACCGTGGAGTCCATGGGTCTCAGCCCCAAGTGGTCGTTGGCCCAGCTCAAGCGCTATCTGGAAAGCGGCTCGACCGCGAACAAAAGGAGTTGAACATGGCCAACTTGAAAGGCAGGGACCTGAAGGGCATCGCGGATTTCAGCCGCGAGGAGATCCAGAACACCCTGGAGGTGTCCGGGCTCCTGAAGCGGGAGCTGCAGATCGGGCGGGCCCACCGCCTGCTGGAGGGTAAGAGCCTGGGCGGGATCTTCGAGACCCCCTCCACCCGCACCAGCATTTCCTTCGAGACCGCGATGACCCAGCTCGGGGGCCATATGCTCTGGCTGGACGAGCATCGCCTCTGGGTGGGCGCCGCGGAGGAGGAGGACTGGCCGGACACGATCAAGACCATCGACCGCTACCTGGACGGCATCGCCTACCGGGCCATCCGGCGCGAGCGGCTGGACCTGGCGGCCCAGGTGGCGCGCATCCCCCTGATCAACGCTTCCTGCCCGGTGGAGCACCCCTGCCAGGCCTTCGCCGACGCCATGACCATGATCGAGAAGAAGGGGCCGCTCCAGAAGGCCAGGGTGGCCTTCCTGTGGGGCTGGCGCACCGCCAATCCCCCGGCCGGCCTGACCAACTCCACGATGCTGATGGCCGGCAAGCTGGGCTTCGAGCTGGTGATCGCCTGCCCGCCGGGCTTCGAGCCCGACCTGTCCATCAAGGCCGAGGCGGACCGCGAGGCCTCGACTTCGGGCGGGTCGATCAAGATCGTGCACTCCTACGAGGAGGCGGTGAAAGGGGCGGACTTCATCAACGTCTACTCCTGGGTGTCCCCGGCGGTGTTCGCCAAGGGCCTGGAGACCCACTTCAAGGGCGACCCGGAGTTCCAGGCCGCCAAGGCCAAGTTGAAGAACGACTGGTGCGTCACCAAAAAGGTCGTGGGGCAGGCCAAGAAGGACGCCCTGGTCATGCACTGCATGCCCATCT
>Ga0214473_10005572_pt1 | contig 15078 bp, 11 predicted proteins | sample RVTome_7_FD_203509 | JGI IMG/M metagenome (GOLD analysis project Ga0214473, IMG submission 203509) | Soil microbial communities from uranium-contaminated site in the Upper Colorado River Basin, Wyoming, United States - RVT98D197 | ecosystem: Environmental > Terrestrial > Soil > Contaminated >... | reverse complement strand
GCTGAAACAACAGCAGGACCAGCATCCAGAATGCCAGGTAGAGTTGCACGGCAACGGAGAGTGCATGCCGGTCGGGAGCCATGGCATCTCCGTGCCAGGTCAGAAACACGTGGGGGAAGACCAGGAAGTTCATGAAGACGAAGGCAACCCATAGGCGATTGTCGCGCCAGAATCTTCTCCCGATGGTGAGCAGCGCGGCCAACGTGGAGAACCCCCAGATCCACAGGATAAGCTGCTCGGGGTAGAGCACGGCCGCCACGGCGGTCGGCAGCAGCGGAACGTAGCGAACGGAAAAGAAACGATCTACGCTGGAAAAGGCGATCAGCCCCCCGGTCTGATACAGCGCGGCCCGAATGCTGGCAATCGGATCGGTCACGAGCCAGCCAACGTAGCATGCTCTGCCCCGGTCTCGGAGCCAGTCGCGGAAGGCGCCCAGGTCCGGGCCGGAGAACATGGCCTGATCATCTGAGTTCGCAAATTTGCCGGAAAGCTGCAGGAGCGCGGGCGAGACAGGCATGCCGCACCTCTCGAAATATCGGAGGGCAGAGTCATCGGGCAGAACCCGCTGGGTGATCAGATTGCCGAGCGGAAACAATGACCGCTCCCCAAAATTGGCGCTGATGTCGCTGAGGAGAAATGCCAGCCCCAACAAGATGACGAGGATCCATGCTCTGCGTTCGAGCCATCCGGCGAGCAGCGCAATCAGGATCAAGCCGGCGAGCCCGAGCAACATCCACGCGTTGGTGTCGCGAGTGAATGCGAGCAGGACTGACGCGAGAAAGAAGGCCGCCACCCGGCCGACGTGCCAGCCTTGCAGCAACCACAAGCCCGCGGCGATGAAGAGGGCCAGGCTGGAGAGAGAAAGCGACTCGGTCAACATCACAAAATCCCAGGCCGCGATATGACGATCGAGGCTGAAGAGCAGCACCAGTGCGAAGCCGGCCACTTGCAGCCAGCTGAACTTGAGGAAGCCGCTGACCGCAAGGGCCAGCACGCCCCAGGCGAGTATCGAGAGCCCGAGCTGAAGAGCGGCGGCCCGGTTGTAGTCCTGCTGCGCGATCTTCAGGAGCAGCGGAAAGGCCGGGGGGCGCGAGCCCGTCCAGAAATCCCAATGGTCGATCGGCTGCGCTGAGATTCGGGTGTAGGCGGTCGTATCGGCAAGTACGCGCGGCTTTTCCAGGACCCATGCCCCAGAAGCCAGGCGCAGGCCTGCATAGGCCAGGAAGATCAGCAGGACCGCAATCAGATGTAGGCGACTGCGGGATAGTATCGGGTGCATGAGTTCAACGTCACTATTCGAACCGGGAAAGCCGCGCCGCACGTGATGGCATCACCGGACGGCTTCCAAGCTTTCCGTCTGCCAGCGCGTGCCGCGCACGCCATTCTAATACCCCGCCAGACAGCCCCTGAGTCTACAGGTACGGCCTGTTGACTTCATCCAGCTTCTGTTTGAGCACCGCCAGTAACGCCGCGGCCGTATCCGGCGCCTCATCGGTGAGATCATGCATCTCTTCAGGGTCCGACTGGATGTCGTACAGCTCCACCCTTATCTGGTCGTTCCCAAGCTGCTCGTACCCAAAATAGCACGTGAGCTTGTACTTGCCCTGGACCATCATGGCGCTGGCATGGGTCAACGCCTTGTCCGGGTCGTTTTCCTTGGGATGCAACGCGTACACGACTCGCTGCAGATCCGGCGCGGTGGGGGCAAACGGCGGAAGCACCACACCCTCGGCCCAATCCGCGGGATTCTCCCCGCTTACGTGGAGCAGCGTCGGTAGCAGATCCACAGCGCTGGTGGCCGCATCAATTTGCATGCCTGAAGCGCGCCCCGGCTCAAATATCATCAGGGGCACGCGAACCACAGGCTGGTAGAGCAGCGGCGAAATGTGGCCCCGCACTCCGCGTTCGAACAATTCCCCATGGTCCGAGGTCAGAACGACCCAGGTGTTCTCGAGCACGCCGCTGCCATCGAGAAAGTCGAACAGACGTCCAAACTCCCGATCCAGATAGAGAATGTACTCATCGTACGCCGCCCTCTGCCGCATCAGATCCGGACGCGTCAACTTCGCGGACAGGATATCCGTTGGCTTCCAGGGGGGACTGTAGTCGTCATGCATAAATGTTCCATAGAAATCAATGCTCGTCGAGGTGGGAGCATGCGGCGGCATAAAATGAAAGTACCCAAGATACGGTTGTGGCAGCCGCCCGATTTGGTTTTGCAGCCAATCGATGGCATCTTCCAGCAGGAAATAGTTGTCGCCGCGGATGCTGGGGATGCCGCGCGGATATCGCGAACCGACCTTCGCGATTTTGTTCTGGATGGACAGTGCGTACAGGTCGGACAGAAAAAGGGAATACGAGTAGCCGTCTTCCCCTTTTTTGATGGTCCGCGTCCAGCCCACATCCGCGATATCTTCGTCGTTCCCCAACAGATTGTGGACAAGAGAGTCGGCGGTCAGGAACAAGCGATCCTGGGGCACGTACTCGTCCAGATCCGCCGTGAACTGCTTAAAAAGCGTGTTGACCAGCGGATTATGCGAGTAGACGATGCGGTGATAACCGGAAAAGGCCTCGAAGACGGTCTTGTGAGCGTAGGCTTCGTTGACCGTGCCATTCAGCTGGAAGGCCCGGTGCGTCCACGGCAGCGTCCCAGTAAGCATCGAGGCCGTGCCCGGAGTGGTGAAGTTCCCGGCGGCGAAGTGATTGTGATAGACGACGGCGCGCTCCGCCAATCTGCTCAGGTTGGGAGTCGTCTCACGCGCATATCCATAGATGGGGATGTTATACGCAGAGAAGGCATCGAAAACGATCACCAGCACGTTCTTGCGCCCGTCTGCTGGAGGCTGCGAGGGGTTGTACATTCGCAGGAATGGCGGAAGCCCAAGGCTGAGCGGCAAAATGCCCGCCATCTTCAAAAAATCGCGGCGACTAATCGAAGACTCCATTAAGAGCGAACCCTCAGAGGTTGCGGATCACGACGATCACGAGCGCCGCCACATCAAACACCAGGTAAAACGTTGCCAGCAAGCCCAGCCGGTCAATCAGCCCGGTCATAACCCCGGTTCCGCGGCCGGGGCGCACAACCAGCACACCGGGGACTACGAAGGAGGCGCCGACCACCGTCAGGACGCCCGCATAGAGTAAGCGCGCAGGGTGTCCGGAACGAACAAGGAAGGCAATGATGGCCCCGGGGACGTGCACGTTCATCAGAAAGAATAGCTGCGACACCATCGCCCACAGCGACATCACCAGCACCACGATGCTCAGCACCGCGAACCGCCGCTTTGGCTCCCAGCGCGGCGGCGTCAAGAACCCAAGCAGTGATGCTGCCAGGAACACAACCACGCTCTCAAGGAATGCAAACAGCAACCCGTAGCACAGCACCCCCACTGCATCCCATGCATTGGTGCGATCCGTCAGCCAGGAGAGATCGCGGAACGCCAGGATCAGGGTCCATAGGTGCAGCGGCAGCGCGCACATTAGGAACAACGACCATAGTCCCCGCCGCGTATAACGCCCAAGTATCAAGTTATCCAAGAGTCCGTTCCTCTACCCGCCGGCTCGCCGATTGCGGCGTCAGGCGATTATACAGGCAAAAAAAGTTGTGCCCGCGCTGTGAGTGAATCCTCACCTCAACGAATTACCCGGACGGCGCTGCCCCGCACCCTCACGCCTCCCGGAATCGCCTGTCAAACATAGGGCTGGTTCACGTCCTTGATTTTGGCCTTGAGTTGCCGAAGCAATTCGGCAGTAAGGTCGGGCTGACGGGACGACAGGTCGTCCAGCTCCTCTGGGTCAGCCTCGATGTCGTAGAGCTTAACGAGTTCATCGACGCCTTTCTGCCTGTAACCGAAAAAATAAAGCAGCTTGTAGTTCGCCTTCAACAGCATGGTGGACGCCTGCGTCAGGGGGGCAGACGGGTCGTTCTTGGCCGCTCGCACGACGTAGATGTTTCGGTTGGCATCCGCCGATCCTCCATCGTACGGCGGCAGCACCGTGCCCTCTGACCAGTCCGGGCTCGCATGCCCGGTTACGTGCGCCAGCGTCGGAAGCACGTCAACCGCGCTGGTCGGTGTGTAGATATCGGTGCCGGTCTGTCGGCCAGGCTCAAAAATAAGCAATGGAATGCGGACTACCGGCTGGTACAGGGCGTCCGTGCTGTGGGCGCTGATGCCGCGCTCGAACATCTCCCCGTGATCTGAGGTCAGCACCACCCACGTGTTCCCGAGCAGTCCGGAAGCATCCAGGGCGTCGTAGAACCGCCCGAATTCCTTGTCCACGTAGAGGACAAACTCATCGTAGTCGGTGCGCCTGCGGAGCAATGTTTCGGGCGAGACGCCTTCCGTGAAGACATCGTCCGGCTTGGGCACCGGCGTGAAGTCGTCATCCTTGAACCGATTGAAGAACTCCAGCGTGGTGTTGTACGGTCCGTGGGGCGGAAGCAGGTGGAAATATCCAAGGAAGGGACGCCGCACGCGGGTGATGCGCTCCCCGATCCAGTCGACAGCGGTCTCCAGCAGAAACTGGCTGCTCACATCGCCGGTGGACGGAATGCCGCGCGGAAACAGCCGCAAGAGCGCAGGGTCTCTCCTTTCCTGCAGCACCTGATGCAGATGGGAGAAGAAAAGCGAGTACGCGTAACCCTCGGCTTTGAAGTTGACGTTTCGAGTCCAGCTTACGGAAGCAATGTCATCGTCGTTCGCGAAGAGACTGTGGATGAAGCTGTCGTAGGAACCCAAAAAGAGCGTCTTCCATGGCACCACTTCGTTCATCACCGGACTGGCTTGCTCGAGCAGGATGTTCGCCCAGCCGTTGTGCGAATAGCCGATGCGATAGTAGTCCTGGAACGCGCCGAAGATATTACGGCTTACAAAGGCCGCCACCACCCGGTCCTTGGCTCGAAACGCCCGATGCCTCCACGGCAGCGTGCCGGTCAGGAGCGAAGCCGTCCCCGGCGTGGTGAAGTTGCTGCCGGCAAAGTGGTTGTGATACACAATCGCCCGCTTCGACAGCCGCGCCAGATTCGGAGTCGTGTCGCGGCTGTAGCCGTATAGTGGAATGTTGTATGCCGACCAGGCATCGAACACCACGATGATCACGTTCTGGCCCGCGGCCTCCGCCGACCCCAGTGCCGTCAACATATCCAACAGGCGCGGCGAGGCCAGGCTTATTGGGGCAAGACCCGTCAATTTGAGGAAATCCCGGCGATTCAGGTTGGAGTTCACTATGGAGCTCTCTTCAAGTGTGCGGATTTCTTATCTGGACGCGGTTATGCCCTGGTTGGAGACCCCGGCAAGTATGCATCATGGGCTCTGATAGGGCCGATTGGCATCCGCCAGGCTTCTTTTTAGCTCCCCGAGCAGCGCGGACGTAATGTCGGGCCGCGAGGTTGACAGATCCACGAGTTCCTCTGGATCCGCCTGAATATCGTACATCTTCACCACGTCCTGCATCTCAAGCTCGGCATACCCGAAGTAGTAGATGACTTTGTAGCGCCCCTTCACCAACGTGATTGTGGCCCGCGTCAACGGCAAGTATTGGTGACTTTTCCTCGCCTGGACCGCATACACGCCGCGATCCGGGCCTGGCTCCGCGCTCGAGTACGGCGGGAGTACCGTGCCTTCCGTCCAGCTTGGGATCGCGTGTCCGGTCACTTGGGCCAGTGTGGGCAGCACGTCCACGGCACTCGTCACGGCATGGATGTCCATGCCAACTTCCCGCCCCGGTTCAAAGATCAGCAGCGGCACACGGATCACCGGCTGGTAGAGCGTGGGATTCCCATGCCCAATCAGCCCCCGCTCGAACATCTCGCCATGGTCGGAGGTGACCACCAGCCAGGTCTGATCCAATCGTCCCGATCTCTCCAGCGCCTCATACATGCTTCCAAACGCCTTGTCGGCATACAGGATAAATTCGTCGTACTCTGTCCGCGCCTCCAGGGCGGCTTCAGTGGCTGGCTTGCTTCCGAATTCGTCGAAGGGTTTGTTCACCGGAGTCAGGCCGTCCGAGGCAAACCTTCCAAAGAACTCCAGCGACGTCCGATACGGAGCATGCGGCGGCAAGAAATGGTAGTAGCCGAGAAACGGTTGAGGAATTACCGTTAAGTGATCCTCGAGCCAGCTTGCCGTCTGTTCCATTAGGAAGGCGTCGGAAGAGGCGTTCATCGGCAGACCCCGCGGGAACTTCGCCTCGAGGTTGGCCGTCGCCGCATCCCGAACAGACTTGTATAGCCGGGAGAGGAACAGCGAGTACGAATAGCCTCCCTGAAGCTTCATTTCGCGGGTCCAGCCCACGTCCGCAACATCGTCATCCCGGTAGAACAAGGCGTGGATCAATCCGTCATAGGTCTCCAAGTACATCTTTTCCCGGGGCACCAGATCATCGATCGCCCGCCGAAATTGATCGAGGAGCGTCATGGCCCAGGAATTGTGGGTGAACGCTGTCCGATAGTAGTCAGGGAATGCCCTGAAGATGTTGTGATTAACTTCAGAATCCCCCACCTTTCCATTGTCTTCAATTGCCCGGTGTGTCCACGGAAGGGTGCCGGTCAGAAGCGAGGCCGTGCCGGACGAAGTGAAATTGCTGGCTGCGAAGTGATTGTGATACACGACGGCCCGCTTCGCCAGCCGGGCGAGATTCGGCGCTGTTTCCCGGGCATAGCCATCGAGCGAAAGATTCAGGCTCGACAAGGCATCGAAGACCAGCACCAGCACATTCTTCGCACCGCCTGCCGCCGCCGGCAGTCCGCCAAGCAGGTCTGCCAGGCGCGGCGAAGCCAGGCCCAACTGCGCGAGGCCCGTCAATTTCAAGAAGTCGCGGCGGCTGATGCGCGGGCTCACTGCGGTGATCCTCAGAGATGATTCCTGTAAGTACGGCGACCGATATGAAAGCTTACGGATTTAAGGACGACGTGCGGCCAACAACAGCCTGTGCCCGCACTTGGCGTTGGCGATTATACAGGGAAAGCCGCGCAGGCCCCGAACTCTGCCTTCCCAGCCAAATGCATGTTGCGGGTTTGCCGGTCCATGGTGTTCGCTAAGAGAGTATTCCCCAGCTACATTAACGAAGTCTAATTCACGTGCGACGAAAGCATCACACGTCCAGGCCGCGGAGCAGCACGTCAGCGTGTGCATGCCCCTGCCGGAAGGGGACTCGGTGAATTATTTCATTAGCCCTGAGGGCGGATGGCAATCGTGAACGACCCTGTGCAAAAGATGCGCCTTGACGGGCCTGCTATTCCAAATAATTCGCATTATTATCCTAATTGTCGAAAAACCAACCGGAGAAGGAAGGAAAACACAATGTTCAGCAAATTCGTCAAGAAGAGCATGGATAAGAGCCCGGAAGAGGCCCTGAACGACGGCCGGAAGGCTATCAACAAGGGCATCACAGGCGGACTAACCAAAGCCTTCATGGGCCAGGAGTTCGTCGACAAGATGAACAGCGCCATGGACCAGGGGCAGGCCGCCATCGATATGCAGAAGTCCGGGAACATGCTGGCGATGACCGGCATGGATGCCACCGCCGTGGTCCTAGCTATCGAGGACACGGGCGCGATGATCAACATGAATCCCGTCGTCAAACTGACCCTGAAGGTCACGCCCGCGATGGGCATGCCGGCGTTCGATACAGCTGGCGAAGTGACGGTTTCCAAGGTCGCGATCCCTCGCAAGGGCGACTCCATCAAGATCAAGTACAATGTCGCCGATCCGAAACAGTTCGTTGTGATGTCATAGGGGACGTACGCCGGTTGAGAATTGCGGGGCATCGCCCGCTCGGCACGGAATTAGTGAGAAGAGCAGTCAAGAGACTGCTCTTCTCTTATTGGAATAGCGGGGGCCCCCCATTGTCCATGCCAACTCCGCGCTTATCGCGCTGAAGTGTCGGCCGCGCGGCCCGCACCAATGCTCTGGCCGCTCCGAAATTCCGCGCTCCCCCGTTTGACACTTACCATTGTCGAGTCAAGAGCCGACCATGTTCCAATCGCTGCCCCATTCTGCCCAGCCCTAGATCCCGTCAAAGAGGTGCCGATTCTCCTGAACCCAATTTACGAGCCGCTCGATTCCCTGCTCCAAATCGATCTTCGGTTCCCAGTTCAGTTCCCGTTTGGCTTTGCGGAAGTCAGCGTAGAAGACGCGCTGATCCCCCGGTCGCCAGTCAGCCTTGGCCACCGGCATTTTCTTGCCAAGCAGCTTCTCCAACAGCGGGCCGAACTCCGCCCACACCGCCAGAATGTTCGCCACCCCGCCGCCGACATTGTAGACCTGGCCGCGGGCAGTCTCGATACGGGCAATCGCGTCATCATACACATCGAGCAGATCATCGACGTGCAAGACGTCCCGCACCTGCTTGCCGTCGCCGTAGATGCTGATCGGACGGCCCGTCACGGCGGCAATGATCATCCACGCCAGCCAGCCCTGATCCTCCATTCCAAACTGTCGCGGCCCATAGATGCAGGATTGCCGCAGCACCACCGACCGCAGACCATAGATCCGCGCATAGTCCCGGACGTACTGATCGCCGGCGCCTTTGCTGCAGCCGTAGGGGCTGTGAAAATCCAACGGCTGCGATTCCGAGCAGCCGTATTCGAGGTCGGCATACGTCCAGCGGGTCGCCTCCTCCACCACCTGCACATCCTGCATCTCCCCATAGACCTTGTTGGTCGAGGCATAGATGAAGATCGGATCGCCGGCCGACAGCCTCGCTGCCTCCAGTGCATTGAAAGTGCCCAACGCGTTGGCTTCAAAATCCTGCCTGGGGTTCGTGACCGACGTCGTGACAGCCACCTGGCCTGCCAGGTGAACCAGTACTTCACAGTCGCGCGCGGCAGTGGCCAGGTGATCGCCGTCGGTCACGTCCCCAACGACCAACTGCACAGCCGCTTCACCAAACTCTTGCTGAAGCCAGTCCAGATTCGCCCGCGCGCCCCGACGACTTAGATTGTCGTAGATGACCGCGCGGTCGCCTCGATGCAGCAGCCGGTGAACGTAGTTGGAGCCAATGAAGCCGGCGCCGCCGGTGACAAGGTAATTGCGTGCCATGATTACTCCGTAGTCTCGACTCTGCGTGGTCCGCCCGGCCGTCAGTAGGGGGGACGGGCGTGAGCGGCCACGTGCACTGCCTAGGAGTACGCTCGGCGCCTGGCGAAAACGTAGACCGCGAGCATGCCGAAGACAAAGCCTCCCACGTGCGCCCACCACGCGACGCCGCTGCCGCCCGCGCCGCCCAGCGTCAGCCATCCCGAAAACAACTGTGAAACGAACCAGAACAGGAGAAATATGAAGGCGGGGACATCGATGATGGTGAAGATAAAGAAGATGGGCACGAGACTCGCGATGCGTGCCTGCGGGTAGAGCAGGAGGTACGCTCCCAGCACGCCGGCGATCGCTCCGCTTGCGCCGATCATAGGTTCGCGGCTACCGGGCAGGAGGAAGGACTGCAGCAGGGCCGCGGCCGTGCCACTCAACAAGTAGAACACGAGGTATCGGCTGCCTCCCATACGGTCTTCGACGTTATCCCCAAAGATGAATAGAACCCACATGTTGCTTAAGATATGGAACCAGCCTCCATGCAGGAACATGGAGGTCAAAATCGTGATCCACGCCACCTCCGGGTGCGCGAAGAGCGACGCCGGCACGAGGCCCCAGGTGCCAGTGAGGCGCGCCAGACCCGAGGGGCTGAGCTGGATTTCGTACAGGAATACGAGGACATTCAGCGCGATCAGCAGCCAGTTGACGATCGGCAGGCGACGCGAATGCAGCGTGTCATACAGTGGAATCATGGGCCTCCCCCTTGGATGTGAACTTGACCAGCTGCTGGTAGGTCCCAGAAAGGGTTTCGCCTTCGCGCGACAGGCCGTAGCCGCCCAGGACAATGCTCGTCAGATAGTTGAAGAAGCGCGAGGTCAGCGCCACGGCCAGTGACGTCGATTGGTCCCCTGAGAGCAGCGTCAGGGCGCCCCCGAAGGCGCCCTCGAAAGTACCCACGGCCCCGGGCAGCGAGGGCACAGCGCCTCCGAAAGCAGCCGCCCCCAGGCCAAACATGCCCCAGGTCCAATGCGCCTGCGGAAAGAACGCCTTGATGATCACAAAGTAATTGAGGATTGCCATCCCCCAATTCAACGACATCCAGAACAGGAATCGCGCGAACACCCAGACGTCGGTGAGCACGCCCAGGCCCGCCAGGAACGATTCCAGCAAGTTGCCGCCAAAGCGCTGCAACGCGGGCCAGCGTGCGCTCCAGCGATGGAAGAGGCCTAGCGCCGCCGCCTGGTTGCGCGCCAGGACGTACAGAAGAACCAGCCCCAGCACAATGACAATGCCCAGCAGAATGGCGATACGGCCCGCACCTTCAGCGCCTACCACGAAGGGCAGCGCCCCAAGAAGGATCGCGGCGCTGAAAAACAAATCAACTGCCCGCTCGATGACCACCGTCGGCAGGATCTCTGCAAACGCCAGGTCCGTTTTTCGACTGAGCAGGAAGGCCCGACCGATCTCCCCGAGCCGGAACGGCAGAAAGTTGTTGAGCAGATATCCTTCGCTCAGCGCCAGCAGCGTGTCCCGATACGGAGGGCGGTTCCGCAGCAGCGAGCGCCAAACCACGGCGCGCACAAACATCCACGCAAACGCCAGGACCGTGGCGATGGCGAGCAGGCCGTAGTTCGCTGTCCGGATGGCGGCGAAGACTTTCGGTAGGTCCACAAAACGCAGGATCGCAACGATCAGAAGAACGCTGATCAGTGTGCCCGGGATCCAGCGCCTGGTGCTTTTCAGGAATCCCTGCATGCCGCCGGGCTTCTCCTCCGTCTGCATTCCGACCTCAGCCGCCTAGTCGCCCTCGAGTTTCAGCACGGCCATGAAGGCCTCTTGCGGGATTTCCACATTCCCCACCAGCTTCAGGCGTTTCTTGCCCCTTTTTTGTTTTTCCAGCAGTTTCTTCTTGCGCGAGATATCGCCGCCATAGCACTTGGCCAGCACGTCCTTGCGCGTAGCCTTCACGTTCGCGCGGGAGATCACGCGCCCGCCGGCGCTGGCCTGCACGGCGACGTCAAACAGCTGACGCGGGATTATGCTTTTCAGCTTGGTGATCAGGCGCTGCCCCTTGTAGAACGCATCTTTCTTGTGCACGATCGCGGCGAGGGCATCCACCGGCTCCCCGTTTACCAGGATTTCGAGCTTCTGGAGTTCATCGGGACGATACTCGAGGAACTGGTAGTCCAGGGAGGCATAGCCTTTGGTGCGCGACTTCAAGTCGTCGAAGAAATCGACGATGATCTCCGACAGCGGTATCTCAAAGTTCAGTTGGACGCGATGGGGGGCGGGGTACTCCTGCGATTTGTAGGTGCCGCGCCGGCCGGTCGCCAACTCCATGATCGGCCCGTAGAACTCCGTCGGGGTGATGATCTCGATCGTCATCCATGGCTCGCGGATCTCCACGATCTTGCTTTCATCCGGCAGATCGGCCGGCGAGTCAACGGCGATGGTTGACCCATCGATCAGGCCCACCTCGTATTCTACGGACGGAGCAGTAAAGACCACATCCAGCAGGTATTCACGTTCGATCCGCTCCTGGATGATCTCCATGTGAAACAATCCCAGGAAACCCGCCCGGAATCCGAAGCCCAGAGCTTGCGAGGTCTCGGGTCCGAAGGTCAGTGAAGCGTCGTTGAGCTGCAGCTTGTCAAGCGATTCGCGCAATTCAGGATATTCATCCGCCTCCACCGGATAGATGCCTGCGAAGACCATCGGCTTCGGAGTCCGGTATCCGGGCAGCGGCTCAGCAGCCGGCCAAGAGGCGAGTGTCACGGTGTCGCCCACCCGGCAGTCATGGACCGTCTTCAGTCCGGTGGCAATGTAGCCGACCTCTCCAGCCGAAAGACGGGGCACCGGCTGCATGTCGGGTGCAAAGATGCCGATTTCCACGGGCTTCATGTCGGCCCGGGTGGCAAACATGTGCAAGGTATCGGTAGGTTTGAAGGTGCCCTCGAAGACCCGGGTGTAGGCGATGACGCCCTTGTAGGAGTCGTAGTGGGAGTCGAAAACTAACGCCCGTAGGGGTTTATCGGACTCGTCCTTCGGCGGCGGCACGCGCTGTACGATGGCCTCCAGCACCTGGTCCACGTGCAAACCGTCCTTGGCCGATATGCGGAGCACGCCCTCCGCCTCCACCCCCAGCAGAGCGGCGATGTCCTCCGAGACCTCGTCGGGACGCGCGGACGGCAAATCGATTTTGTTGATCACGGGGATCAGCGTCAAGTCCGCGTCCAGCGCCTGATACAGATTGGCCAGCGTTTGCGCCTCTATTCCCTGCGTGGCATCCACGACCAGCACTGCCCCCTCGCAGGCTTTGAGTGCACGGCTGACCTCGTACGCAAAATCCACATGCCCCGGCGTATCAATCAGGTTCAACTCATACGCATTTCCGTCGGCGGCCGTGTAGTTCATACGCACGGCCGAGGCCTTGATCGTCACGCCCTTTTCCCGCTCAAGGTCCATCGTGTCGAGTATTTGTTCTGTCGTGTCGCGGTCTGGGACGGTGCCGGTGAGATGCAGCAATCGATCCGCGAGAGTGGACTTGCCGTGGTCCACATGCGCGATGATGCAAAAATTGCGGATCTGAGCGGTCATGGCGCCGCGGAGTATAACCGAATTCAATCTTGGGACTTTTCGCCGTGTCTTGTCACCTCCTCGAGCAGCGAGTCTGTATCTGCCGGTTGCGCGGCCGGGTCGAGCCAGACCAGGAACTCCGCGTTGCCTTTGGGTCCAAGCAGCGGACTCTTCAACAGTCCGCGGGCGCCAAGGCCTTCAGCCTGTGCAAAATCCAGCACGGCGCGCAAGACCTGCGCGTGGATCTCCGCGGCGCGGATGACGCCCCGGCCGCGGGAAACATCCTGCCTCCCAGCCTCGAATTGCGGCTTGATCAACGCCACGATGCCGGCATCCGGCTCCCGCTGTTCGCTCTCGGAGGCCAACGCCAACCACGCCTTTACGACCGGGAGCAGCAGGCGCAGCGATATGAATGAAGCGTCGATCGTGACCAGTGAAACCGGCTCTGGCAGACCCTTGAGGAAGCGCGCATTCGTCTGTTCCATAACGATCACGCGCGCGTCGGTGCGCAGCTTCCAATGCAGGACGCCCTTGCCAACGTCGATGGCGTACACCTTCCTCGCCCCTCGTTGCAATAGACAGTCGGTGAATCCACCGGTGGAGGCCCCCACGTCCGCACACATGCGGCCGTGCACATCCAGGCCGAAAGCCTCCAAAGCCGCATCCAGCTTCTCGCCGCCCCGCGACACAAAGCGTGGCCCTTGCTGCACATCCACCCGCGTGCCGGAGTCCATCGAGGCGCCGGGCTTGAGCACCGTCTGCCCCTCGGCGCGCACCTGGCCGGCCATGATCAGCGCCTGCGCCTTGGCTCGCGATTCTGCAAGTCCCTTATGCACAAGCAGTTGATCCAGCCGCATCTTAGGCATGCACGCATTGTAATGCGGGGGCAGCGGTCTGGAGGCGGCTCACCCTCGCGGCTCCCCGCCGAATTGGGCGGCAGTGTTTTTAAGTTATCATTGCGGCATGTTCCGCGCGTTGCTCAAGAGCATGCGTCCCCGCCAGTGGACGAAGAACCTGTTTATCTTCGCAGCCTTGGTGTTCGACAAGCAATTGCTGGTCCCGGAATCATTCCTGCGGACACTGGCTGGCTTCTTCCTGTTCTGCCTTGTATCCTCCTCCGTCTACATCTTCAACGACATTGCAGACGTCGAAGCCGACCGGGAACACCCGGAAAAGAGACACCGCCCAATCGCCTCCGGCAGGCTGTCCTTGAGAGCGGCATGGATCGCTGGAATCCTGCTGGTCGTGACCTCGCTGGTTGGCGGCTACTTCCTTTCCGTGCCCTTTGCGGCCGTCATAGCCGCCTATTTCCTCCTCAATGTCGCGTACTCCAAGTGGCTCAAGCACATTCTGATCGTGGATGTGCTCGTCCTGGCGGCGGGTTTTGTGCTGCGGGTGGACGCGGGCGTGCGCCTGATCCATGTCGAGCGCTTTTCGCCGTGGCTGTATGTGGTCATGACCCTGCTCGCGCTCTACCTCGGCTTTGGCAAGCGCCGCGCCGAGCTGGCGCTGCTCTCCGAGGATGCGGCCAACCACCGCAAAGTGCTCAAAGGCTACACCATCCCATTGCTTGACCAGTACATCTTGATCGTCACCGGCATGACCATCGTGGGGTACGCGCTGTACACGTTCTCGGCGCCAAATGTGCCTGCCAATCACAGCATGATGCTGACCATCCCCTTCGTGGTCTACGCCATCTTTCGTTACTTGTACCTGATCGAGGTGGAGCACAGCGGCGGAGAGCCCGAAGAGATTCTCCTCAGCGACCGGCCGTTTCAGATTTCCATGGTGCTTTGGGCAGTCGCCGTGCTGGCCGTGTTCTACCTTTCCAAGTGAGAGCCTCCGCGCCCGGTAAGATCATCCTCTTCGGGGAGCACGCCGTTGTCTACGGGCGCCCGGCGCTGGCAGTGCCGGTGCCCCAGGTGCGGGCGCAAGTGGAGGTTTCCGAATCAGCTCGGCCGGGCATCTGGATCGACGCCCCGGATATTGGCTTGCGCGCAGAGCTGGAGACCCTGCCTGCTGATCAGCCACTGGCTGCCCTCACCCGCAATCTGCTCGCCGCCATGGGTAAAGAGCCCCACCCCGACCTGCAGATCACCATCACGTCCACAATTCCCGTGGCGGCCGGCATGGGTTCCGGCGCCGCGGTGTCCGTCGCCCTCATTCGCGCGCTGGCTTCCGCTCTCGCCTGGCCTCTCCCCGATGAACAGGTTAGCGCCTACGCGTACGAGATAGAGAAGCTGCATCACGGAACCCCTTCGGGCATCGACAACACCGTTGTTACATATGCCAGGCCGGTCTTCTTTGTCAAGGGTCAGCCCGTGCAGACGTTGGATGTTGGGGCGCCGTTCAACGTGGTGATCGGCGATTCCGGCCTCCCCGCGCCGACGAGGGAATCTGTCACCGATGTCCGCAGGCTGTGGGAATCAGACAAGGGCAAATGGGAGGCTGTCTTCGACGAGATCGGGGACCT
>Ga0214473_10005571_pt1 | contig 15078 bp, 11 predicted proteins | sample RVTome_7_FD_203509 | JGI IMG/M metagenome (GOLD analysis project Ga0214473, IMG submission 203509) | Soil microbial communities from uranium-contaminated site in the Upper Colorado River Basin, Wyoming, United States - RVT98D197 | ecosystem: Environmental > Terrestrial > Soil > Contaminated >... | reverse complement strand
AGGGTCAGAGGCGTGGCGAGTGTAGTTATGATTACCATTATGACCACGACCCCGAAGGTCGAAGGCGTAATAACCGGTTGGTATCCTCCGGTTGCAAGTGGCAGAGTCAGAGTTGAGCCAATTCCGGCAAAGATCAGTCCAACCTCTCCCCGAGGGATCATACCGACGCCTATCGCGAGCCGGTTGATCCCGCGTTCAAGCACACCCAGGGCGCATATCTGTTTTCCAATAATTGCAGCGATGGTTAGCAGGAAGGCATAGCCGAGTAAGTTCAGCTGTGCGAAGTACCGCAAATCGACGTTCATGCCCATTAGGACAAAGAATATGGGCACTAACACGGTACTCACCGGCTGTAATAGTTCCTGCAGGTCCCGCTCCTTTCGCGCGTGCACAGGCTTGTAATGGACCTCATCGAGCACCAGGCCTGCTGCAAAAGCGCCGACTATAGGAGCCAGACCCACTTTCGCTGCCGCCCATGAAAGGAAGAGACAGATAGAGAGCGCCACTGTTAGGAGCACCCCTCGCGTCTCCAGACGCCCAGCACGGCGCAGAATTTGTGGAACGACGAAGTGGCCGAGAGCGACGGAGCCGATTAGGAAGAACACTGCTTTACCCGCAATCACACCAACATCGAGCAAGGAAAGATCTGCTCCGGTCCCGGCGGCTCGGATTGCTCCAGCTACTAAAGCGAGAATCAGCAGCCCTAGTACATCGTCGATCACGGCCGCACCCAGAATGATCCGCGCTTCGCGAGTGGCCAGCTTACCCAAATCCTTAAATACGCGAGCCGTGATTCCGACGCTGGTGGCGCAGAGAGTGGCTCCAATAAAAATGTGTTCGAGTTGAGGGCTTTCAGGGTTGAAGTAAGCCGAAACTGCCCATCCCAAAAAGAAAGGCGCCACAACTCCCAGCACAGCTACAAGCAGAGCGGAGCGGCCGACTTCCATCATCTCGCGCAAATCTGATTCCAGTCCCACCTCAAACAGCAGAATGATCACGCCCAATTCTGCTAGCGCTCCGATCACACTGTTGGTACGTATTTGTTCCGCGCCGCTAAACCCATAAAGAATCAGACTTCCGAGAACAATTCCGCCAATTAGCTCTCCCAATACTGCAGGCTGTCCAAGGCGCTCAAACAACTCTCCACCGAGTTTGGCGACTACGAGCATTGCGGCAATACCTATTAGGGTAGACGGCTGGAGGCCGGCAGCTGCCAATAAGTCGCCAAAGTAATCAGGTGGGATGGTGAGCACCAGCAAGAGCACGCCGACGAAGCTCGCAGTTATTACGGATCCCAGTCGCATAGCTTATAAATGGATAGTTTCATTATTACACAGCCTCAACTTGCAAATGGCTGTAAATCAACAGATCACTGGACTTTTATGGGGTTTTTAGCCCGGACCGGAAATAAGCCGCGCCCTAAAGATTGGGTTTCTGGCCCCCACCTGCTCTTGCAATAGTTGCCTGAGGGATAGAGGCCCTCTATAATGCGCCCATTCCCCGGCGCCAAGTTTTCTGGCAGTAAACCCCAGGCGTCAGTGTCAAGGCCCCGGAACGAAGGAATGGCAACTCCCAACAGTTGGAAGCAGAGCAGGCGGATCAGCCAGTTTGGTTCCCCCGGCAGACCTGAAACGCCGTTGCGCACGCTCGCAGTCGCCGTAGCCCAGGCTGCCCGTTCCGCGCTAGCCGAGCCCTACATGCTCACCGTCGAGCACAGGGCAATTCGCCTTAAACGACTACCCCGAGCACTGGATGGATTTCGAGTCGTTCAGCTCTCAGACATACATCACAGCTCGTTCACGAGTCGCGAGCAAATAAACCGCGCGGTAGAAACAGCTAATCGTCTCCAGCCCGACATTGTTGCGCTCACCGGAGACTACATTTCCAAGGAACGCGGATATGCAGCCCCTTGCGCGGAATTGCTCGGCCGATTGAAGGCACGTTGTGGGGTTTATGCCGTGCTGGGGAATCATGATCATTGGACTGATGCAGCGTTGATAACCGATCTCTTTCGGGCTGAGGGTATAACGGTACTAGTTAATGAAGGCATGCGGTTCCAACAAAGCGGGGCCGCGTTTTGGCTCGCAGGCGTTGACGATACGATGGTCGGCTTGGAAGATTTGCCGCTGGCGCTTGCAGGATCGCGCGAAAATGAGATGAAGCTACTGCTGGCTCACAATCCAATTATCTTGCGGCGTGCGGCCAGGGCCGGCGTGGACCTTGTGCTTAGCGGGCACACACACGGCGGACAAGTGAAGCTGCGGTCCGAAAGCAATAGTTCAGGTGGCCCTCGGCGCCGGCTCCTCCGCGGGCTTGCGCGGCAGGGTGAAACGCAGATCTACGTTACTCGCGGCCTTGGCACGGTTATCTTGCCGATAAGATATGGTTGCCCACCAGAAGTTTCTCTCTTAGAACTGCGATGCCGGTCGTAACCTCCGCCGCCGCGCCGGCGAAGCACTCCACACCCCTGGAAAACAAGACTAACAATGTTCCTGTGCAGTTAATGTCCTCCAGGATCATTACTGTACCCAATATGCTTACGGTCTTCCGGATGATACTGATTCCGGTCTTTGTCACGTTTCTTCTTTATCAAAGATTCGTTTGGGCACTTGTGACCTTCCTGATAGCTGGAGTGACCGATGGTTTAGACGGACTACTTGCGCGCCGTTTCGATCAGCGCTCGCAGTTGGGAACTATTTTAGATCCCATAGCAGACAAGTTGATGTTGGTAACGGCGTTTGTAATGCTGTCCATGCGTAGTATCTTTCCTCAGCCCGTCCCTAATCACCTGCCAATCCCATTATGGGTAACAGTGGCCGTAATAAGCCGCGACGTGTTCATTGTCGTTGGGGGCGCGGCAATCAATGTGATGACTGGATTCCGTGCCTTTAGACCTTCATGGCTGGGTAAGCTGAGCACCACGGTTCAGATCATCGGTATCGGTGCGATCATGTTTGCGGCGAGCGTCCCCTACGGCACTGGTTACTACCTTCCTACGATTTACACCACTGTCTTCTCGCTGGCCTTACTCTCCGGAATTCACTATATCTTCTTCGCTTCAAAATTATTGAACGAAGATCGGGCCCGCAGCGACTAGCCTTACAGCCCAAAATCGCAAAAAAACCTGTAATCCTGGCAACTTAGACCCTTAAGCGCGCCACTAAATAAAAGTTGACAAGGACACACTCAGATATTATATTAATCGATGATTAAAGGGTCCTTAGGCAGGGCGAAAGGCTGTAAATTTGGGAAAGCGGGGCAGGTGGGTAGCAGCCCGCATTTCCCTCAATTTTGGAGACAAGTAAACACATGAGCAAGATTATAGGTATTGATTTGGGAACGACCAATTCAGTGGTTGCGGTGATGGAAGGTGGCGAACCGACTGTTATCACCAACTCGGAGGGCGGACGCACCACTCCTTCGGTGGTGGCATTCACCAAGGATGGCAGCCGGCTGGTTGGCCAGGTAGCCAAGCGCCAGGCGGTGACGAATCCGGAGAATACAGTCTACTCGATTAAGCGCTTCATGGGTCGCCGCTATAACGAGGTCACTGAGGAGATCAAGCAAGTTCCCTATAAGGTTCAAAGTGCCTCAAACGGCGATGTTCGAATACTCGCCGGCGGTAAGGAATGGAGCCCACCCGAAATCTCGGCCATTATTCTTCAGAAGATGAAGCAGTCTGCTGAGGACTACCTCGGACAGAAGGTGGAGAAAGCTGTCATTACCGTGCCCGCGTACTTCAACGATTCTCAACGGCAGGCCACCAAAGATGCGGGTAAGATTGCCGGTCTTGAAGTAATGCGTATTGTGAACGAACCGACCGCCGCTGCATTGGCTTACGGCCTCGATAAGAAGAAGGACGAGACAATAGCGGTATTTGATTTTGGCGGCGGCACGTTTGACATTTCGATTCTTGAAGTCGGCGAGGGTGTAGTCGAAGTGAAGTCGACCAATGGTGATACGCATCTGGGTGGCGATGACATCGACGAGCGATTGATTGAATGGATTATCGAAGAGTTCAGGCGAGATCAGGGTATCGATCTCTCGAATGACAAGATGGCTTTGCAGCGTCTGAAAGAGGCTGCTGAAAAGGCCAAGATCGAGTTATCTAGCACAATGGAGACAGAGATTAATCTGCCGTTTGTGACGGCTGATCAGTCTGGTCCCAAACATCTCGCGATGAAGCTGACTCGCGCAAAGTTTGAGCAGTTGGCTGACTCGATCCTGCAGCGACTCAGGCCTCCTGTAGAACAGGCGCTTAAAGATGCAGGTGTGGATTCAAAGAAGATTGACGAGGTTGTGTTAGTTGGCGGTTCGACGCGCATACCCAAAGTTCAGCAGATGGTACGCGACATGTTTGGTAAGGAACCGAACAAGAGCGTCAATCCTGATGAGGTCGTAGCTATTGGCGCCGCGGTGCAGGCCGGGGTGCTGTCAGGCGAGAAAACTGACATTCTACTTCTTGATGTCACGCCTCTCAGTCTCGGAATCGAAACCTTGGGCGGGGTCTTTACGAAGCTTATTGAACGCAATACGACCATTCCGACGCGCAAGTCGGAAATCTTTTCTACGGCGTCTGACAATCAGACCTCGGTGGAGGTCCATGTGCTTCAGGGTGAGCGACCGATGGCCACGGACAATCGTACCCTCGGTAAGTTCCATCTGGTCGGTATTCCGCCGGCGCCGCGAGGTATGCCACAAATCGAAGTCGCCTTTGACATCGACGCTAACGGCATCGTGAACGTGTCAGCGAAAGACATGGGCACCGGCCGTGAACAGAAGATCACCATTACAGCATCCTCTGGTCTGGCGAAAGAAGAGATTGACAAGATGATGAGGGATGCTGAATCGCATGCCTCCGACGACGCCAGGAAACGCGAGGAGATTGAGGCCCGGAACCGTCTGGATGGTCTCACCTATCAGATGGAGAAAACGCTCAACGACAATCGCGAGAAAGTTGGTGCGGTCGCGTCTGAAGTGGAGTCGGCGATTGCCGATGCCAAGAAGGCGCTGCAGGAAGGCGGAGTTGAAAAACTCAACGATGCTTTCAACCACTTGCAAAGCGCCTCACACAAGCTTGCTGAGGCGTTGTATCAACAAACTGGCGCTGGTGGGCAACAGGAAGCGGCTGACCAAGCTTCAGCTGCGGGTGCTGCGTCCTCTGGCGGCTCGGGTGAAGACAACGTGATCGACGCAGAATACGTCGACGTCGACGAAAACAAATAAAGTCTGAAGATTGCCGGGCTTTAGCTCTTTCGTTTGCCGATTGGTCGCTGTCAACTCCTTGAGTAATGTCGCAAGGTGGCGGCGGTCAATCGGCATTCGGCAATCGGCGACCAAGTAGGCCTGAAATGGCGAAGCAAGATTACTATGAAGTGCTGGGCGTCAAGCGGGAGGCTAAACCGGAAGAGATAAAGAAGGCTTACCGGCGGCTTGCGCGAAAGTATCATCCGGATGTGAATCCGGGTGATAAGAGCGCCGAGGAGCGTTTCAAGCGGACCAGCGAAGCTCACGATGTTCTTTCAGATCCAAAGAAGCGAGCTGTTTACGATAGGTTTGGTCAATACTCCGATAACCTGGCCGATGCCGCGGCACGGGGCGCCGCTCCAACCGGCGGTCATGCCGCCCCAGGCTTCGACTTCAGTGGTTTCGATTGGGGTACTAGTAGCACCACCTCAGGTGGAGGATCCAGCTTTCGCGATATCTTTGCCGATCTGTTCGGCGGAGCTACAAAGGAACGAGAGCCGCCGCGCCCGCAACCCCGGCGTGGCGTAGACATTGAGATGCCCCTGGCACTCTCCTTTGAAGATGCTATCAGAGGATTGACGACCAATTTAACCGTCAATCGTTCGGAGCAATGCTCTCGTTGTAACGGCGCTGGTGACATCGGTGGCCCCTTGATGGTCTGTCCGACGTGCAAGGGTTCGGGTCAAGTGCAACGAGCTGGAGGGCGGTTGCGTTTCTCGCAGGAGTGCCCAGACTGCGGCGGCAGTGGCCGGCGAAGGTCCCCGTGCTCGTTGTGCAAAGGCGCAGGAACAGTTCCCAAGCTTGAAACTGTGAAGGTGCGAATTCCTGCGGGTGTTGAGACGGGCTCGCGTGTCCGAATACCGGGAAAGGGTGAAGGAGGTCGCCTGGGGGCGCCGGCAGGAGATCTACATATAATCACCAACGTCGGCACGCACAAGTATTTCACGCGCAAAGGCGACAACATCTACGTGACTGTACCTATAACAGTTCCGGAGGCCGCGTTGGGCGCCAAGATTGAGGTACCAACGGTGGAAGGCAAGGCACAGTTGCGCATTCCGCCAGGTACGCAATCAGGGCAAAAGTTTCGTTTGCGGCAGCGCGGTGCTCCATCGCTGCGCAACCCGGGCGCGCGCGGAGATCAATTTGTCGAAGTTCAAGTGACTCTACCGTCCGTCATATCCGAAGAAACGAAGGAGCTTTTGCGGCAGTATTCGCGGATGAACGCGGAGAACCCCAGAGTTCAGATGGGCCTGGATTAACTCTTTGACGATTGACGATTGACGATTGACGATTAACGAGCTACCCGCACATGAAACGGAAGGCCAAGACTTACACCATTAGTGCAGTAGCGGATCAGTATGGCATCCATCCGCAGACACTGCGTCTTTATGAGCGCGAGGGCCTGTTGAAGCCATCTCGCTCAGAAGGCAATACGCGTCTTTACACCGACGCCGACCTTGAGCGTCTGGAATTGATTCTCTCTCTGACTCGCGATCTGGGCGTGAACCTTGCTGGCGTTGAAATTATTCTGAACATGCGAGAGAAGATGGACGCGATGCAGCAAGAATTCGAACGCTTCTTTCGCTACCTACAGTCGCATGCCGAGGAGTTCAGCAACTCTCTCGACCCTGAACCTGGACAGACGGATGCTCTCGTCCCGTTTAGCCGCGTTGCAGCCCTCCGCCGCCGCCGCAGCTAGAACAGTCATCGCACACCAAATCACACGAATCACTTCCACAGCAGTTGTCAATAATTTCCTCTTGTTTGCCTGTAGCTGACGTGATAGAGTCCGCTCCCGTTCGACAAGCGTCTGGTGCCAGCTTCCTCATTTTTGCGATAAGGCACCGCGTTTAAGAGCCAGCTCGCCCAGGCTCTTCATCACTTCACCCGTCGTGCCCTGCATACCAGCAGCACTTCAGGGTCAGTCACCTCAGGAGACCCAAATGAATATCGTTCCCTCACCTACTCGAATCCTCTATGGCTTTCCGTGTGTCTTACTTCTTGCGACTCTAAACTTACCCATCGCAATTCCCGTAGCTGCTCAGGACCTCGACAATGCCGCAATCTCAGGAAGCGCAGTGGACCAGAACCGGGCTGCGCTTCTCGGTGCGGAAGTAAGGCTCGTCTCCCACAGAACCCAAATGCAGCGTGATACTACGACCGATGCCGCAGGACGTTACGGCTTTATCCAGTTGGAACCTGGCACGTACGACATATTCGTGTCGTCACAAGGATTCGCAAACGCAACCCGGCGCGGCGTTGTTCTACAAGCCGCCCAAACTGTACAAATAGAGATCACGCTGTATCCCGAGGACGTGATTGTAAATCCAGTTACGGTGACCCAGGCAGATGTTTCACCAATAGATACGACTCGAACAGTTGTCGGCGGGAACATAGAAAGCCGCGACATTGATGCGTTACCTGCTGTTAGCCGTTCACTTCTTGATCTCCTTTTCACGCTACCCGGTATCACCGAAGAGCCGCTATCCACACGCGAGCTCGCCGAGGAGCGCGCCGCGGCTGCGACGGCACCTGAAGAAGCTGGCATCTTTGCTCTTTCAGGCGGACCAGCCTACTCCAATAATTTGACCATAGACGGATTGGACAACAACGATGATCGGACGGCGAGAGAGAGGTTTCTACCATCAATTGAGGCGGTCGAGGAGGTACAGGTCATTACCAACCAATTCTCAGCCGAGTATGGCCGGGCTTCCGGAGGCCGCGTCAATTTTCGGACCCGTGCCGGGGCCAAGAGTTTTCGGGGCCGCGCCTTCTACATGTTTCGGGATGAATCACTAAACGCCAACACCTTCCGTAACAATTCTCTGGGCCTCAACAGAGTGCCGCTGCAGGAACATAACCTTGGGTTCACCCTCGGCGGCCCCTTCCGATTTCTCCACTGCGGAAGTAGATGCCAGACGTTCTTCTTTGTCGCTTACGAATTAGGAAAGCAGCTAGACAGCGCTCTCATCAATACTCTCGTTCCCACGCAACGAAGCGCGCTTTTTCCCCTGCCGCGACCTACCGATTTAAGGGGCGCGAGACAGGAAGATGTCGGAGAACCGGCACTGAGTGCGGAAGTTGCTCCCTATGTCTCCATAGTTAGTACTCCGCTAACAAACCACACTGCCACCGCGCGGGTCGACCATCAGTTTACCGAAACACATAACGGTGCTTTCGTTTATCACTGGGGCCGTTCAAGAAACTTGAGGACATTTGCAGGTGGGAACCGATTGGCGGAGGCGCTACAAGCCAGCAATCGCAATTCAGATGCGCTCTCTTACACTGACAATTATGTGTTTAGAGGCGGCGCCGTAAATCAAGTTAGATTGCAGTTCTCACGACTTCAGCCAGCGTTGGCGACACCATCTAGAGGACCCGTGGTGCTGATAACGATAAACGACGCGCTTGATAAGGAAGATCCCTCTAGTCGTTCCGGCACCCTGATCGCCGGATCCTCGACAGCCGGGGCAACAGACCGGCGAGAGACTCGACTTCAGGTCCAGAACGTGTTTGCCTACACTGCCGGTTCGCACTCACTGAAATCGGGATTTGATCTCCAGCGAATCAACTCAACTTATGTGGATCTCACGGACGCGTCGGGTACCTTCACGTTTGCCAGCGCCGGTGATTTTCTGGCCGGTATACCAAGCCGGTTTAGACAGAATTTCCTGACGCAATCAACACAGCGAAACGTCTACGCAGGATTCTTCCTGCAAGACGAATGGCGGCCACTGTCGAATGTGTTGGTGAGTTATGGGTTGCGTTATGAGAGCGAGAGCATTCTCAAGGACCATAACAATTTTGGTCCTCGGGTGTCGTTCGTCTACGATCCATTCAAAACTGCGAATACGGCGCTGCGGTTTGGCGCCGGCATTTTCTACAACCGTGTCTTACTGAGAACAATCGATGATTTCACCTTGGGTACTCGTGAACTCTTCTTCGATACCAACGAATTACGTAATCCGGTGACAGGCCGTCTCTTCACCGCTGGCGAGCGACGGGCCTTCATTCTTGCTAATCTTCAATTTCCTCAGACGCTCGATTTGAACTCCCAGCTGGTACGCAAGTTCGGGGTTCTCAATACAAACTTTACGCGTCGGCTAGATGCAAGCCTCCGAGTCCCGGAGAGTTATCAACTGAATTGTGGGATAGAACATGCGCTCTTCGGCAGCCTCGTGCTTGAGGCTAATTACACCTTCAATCGAGGCCTTCATCTCTGGCGGGAATTCAACTGGAATGCGCCCGTGTTACCTGCAGGATTTGAAAACTTTTCGGAATATCTCGCGTCGCGCGACTTCGCCAACTTTCGCGCCGGTCCGTTCGGCTTGCGACCTCTCTACAACGCCGCCAGCGCCGGTGAGCTCGTTAGATTTCTTTTGAATCCTTTAGATAGTTCTACCCCAAATGCGATCCCGCGGCTTTCGGAGTATGGGGTACCGATTTCTGTGTTCAACCTGAACAGTTTCAGTTCAGCTGCGGTGGTTGATGTCGCGCTCGCTGCGTTGAACAACCTGAGAGGTGATCCCTCGCGCGGTGAGGTTGAGCAACTAGCCGCTATTGGCAATAGTTCTTATCATGCCCTTACGATCACTCTCCAAAAACGCCTCGACAACAAGACCAACAATCTGCGATTCACATTTCGCGGCGCCTACACACTTTCGAGGCTGCTTGATGACGGCATTGTCAATACCTCTGACGCGCTCGAACCCGGCAACTTTCAGGCGGAGTGGTCGCGCAGCCTGCTGGATCGGCGACACCGGTTTGTCTTCTCCGGAATATTCGACTTGCCCGGCTTTCTCGGAAGGATGACTCTTGCCCCTATTTGGCGTGTGTCGTCAGGGGCGCCATTCAATGTTTCACTCGGGGGCGCCGACCGCAACCTCGACGACGTCGGTAACGATCGACCGATCTTCACAGGCGACTTGAGACTGCTGCGCTGGCGGCGACCCGGGGAACAGATTGAGCCAACACTTATCACTTTGTTTGGGTTACCCACAATCGGGCAGAGTTTAAATCTGCCTCGAAATGCCGGTAGGGGTCCTGGCTTCTTCATGCTTGACCTGAATGTTAGTCGCGACTTTCAGCTGAGCGAGCGCCGTCGTTTGCGGGCCTCTATCGAAATTGACAACCTCTTGAACAAAACCGTTTTCAGCTTCGGTAGCGAGTTCATAAACTTTAACGGCCTTGGGCCCACGGCTAGCGCGGACCAACGGCACGCCTTTCTCGACACCTTTCTCGTTCCTACACGCACACTGCGACAACGCCAGATTCGTGTCGGGCTGCGGTTGAATTTTTAGGAACTCAGATAGGCGGTAAGGAGTGCAGAAACCGTTTTAGTTGACTGAGTTGGTTCGGGTCGGGGTCGGTGAAGCATGAACCGATGAGATAGTTCACCACACCTCCGGCAGCAAACTTCTTGAAGTAAACTGGCAGAGCCTTGAACTGCAGCCGTGCTGCGGGCAGCTTGATCTGAATAAGAAAAGTGCTGTCCTTTTGCTTAAAATAGCGGTCGATGTTATTAGCCGCAACAATCAGCGCGATTCCCGTTTCGCTTATATCACGGCTTCGGCCTACCAGCGTCAGCCCGGAATCGACAGTGCTTTTTTGGATTGCTTTGGGTGGACGAAGGGTAATACTAACTTCCAACTGCACCGCTCTGCGGCGAAACGTGCGGCGGCTGGAGTGAGTTGTAGGCATGAGGACGCGAAACTACTGAAAAACTAGAGGACCTTGCCTTACGACATAAAATGTACCACAGTTGGAACATTACGTGTCACCTAGCTGCCTGAAAGTTCCGTCGTTAGCCGGCGAGCGCCCCTATTCGCGCCACGGGTTTTAAGCCAAATGGCCTTTTCTGCTGAGGCCAGCCAGCAATGGCTTTTCGCGTCCCGGAGGGCTGTCTCCTCTGTGTTTCAGCCCGTTCGCAGCGCGCCCGCGAACGCTCGATCCTTCTTCTCATCCACCTTCTCATACGATTGACCCGATCCTTTTCCACTTCACATACGAAATCTGACAAAAAATGGATCAAGCAAATTTAAGCTTGAACACAATTGAAACCGCATGTTCTGTGCCATGGTTTCCATGAATTAGGGAGAGCAGTGGGATCAGCTGAATAGGGAGACGTCAGAACGCGGCAAGTTAGTGGCACTTCTGTAGTTATGGGCTTTTAACTCGAGCTTTCCGATCTGGTGGTCAAACGGCTGCCAGGGATTTGTCAGGCAGCAGGATTTTGCGGACACACGAGATCGTCGGCGCCAGGTGACGAATTGGGGATCATTCCCGCTTGTCGGGCTTATGATAGACTCTTGACTAGAGCGGCAAATCTGTAGTTTCGCGCGTGATGGTCAGCAAAACGCACTTAGACGCGGAGCAGGTCAATGAGGTCGATACGGCCCTGCTCGATGCTGAGCTTTTTATGAAGTACAAGGCGCCGGACCGTGCCCTCAAGCGCCTCCGCGTTGCCCTGGAACAAAACCCTCGATCCTTGCCTCTGCGCGAACGGTTGCGAGAGATCGCTATCGCTCACAAACACTCTGACGAGGCGGCCCGGCAATGTTTGGCGCTTGCCAGCCTCTACATCGAACGCGATGATTTTGATAGCGCTTACGATCGCCTCCTCGAAGCAAAACAGTTGGATGCGCGTATCAACATCGCAGGTGGACTTGAGGCAATTCGGCGAGCACGTCGTCCTGATCTACAGCCCTCCCAGCAACCAACCGAAACAGCAATTCCAGCCAAACAAAGTGTTTTGGCCGGAGACCTTTCCGCAATTAGTGTCTTCGACGTGATTCAGGTGATTGAGAATGCTAAGTTGACGGGTACGTTTCTTCTCACTACCAATACACAAAACGGGCAGATTCTTTTTAATGCTGGAAAAATCGTCGATGCAGAGTTTGCGGGCTCAAGAGGTGAAACCGGCTTTCGGCTCATTGTGGAGAGTACTGGTGGCGCTTTCGAATTTCGAAAATCGGCCCGACCCTTTCCGGTTTCGATCCAGGTTTCCAGCAACACCAATCTCCTGCTCGACACTTTGAGAATGCTGGATGAAGAGAAAACCTAACTATTTAGTCCAGCAGCAGGCGTGCGTCTAGCGCTTCTGCTCGCTCAAGTGCTACCAACAGTCGAACGTATTGAGAATAGTTCTTGCCGCGGTAGCTCAAGCGCGTGAGTTCTGAGAAGCCCAGATCGTTGCGCAAAATCAGATCCAGAAAATCATAGAAATCCGCTGTTGCCTCCGGCGGAAGCTCGCGAGTGTAGGTGGTTTGCTCCTTATCGTCGGAGCGAAAACCAGCAAGCAGATCAAAGAGATTGTCAGTAGTAATATGCCCGCCTTCGCGTGTTAGCCGAATAGGTAAGCGCAGTTCGAAAAACCGCAGGCCTTCCGCAGTGGTCACCCTGCGCAATTCTTTGGTGGCTTCGCCATCGAAGGGAGACTCGGGGTCAATAAGAATGCGCAACAGACGAGGCTGATCCTGCTGATCGATAGTGTCGAGTGCCAGCTGAACGCGATCGGCAAGAAACTTCTCAAACTGCGCTTCTATGGGATAGGTGACTCGACCCAGGCAACCAACACGCTCGCCCTCACCGGCATTCTCCGGAGGCAGGCATGCCGGACAATCCGCACAGACAACTGTTGCATCCTGCATAAGCTCCATCTGCTCGCGAGCGTTTTCAATCCACTCAAGTTTTTCGGCGGACGGAGGACTAGCGTCTCCAGTTGTCAAGCAGGTGTGCAAATTGCTCAGTCTTCCCCATTCGCGCAGCTGCTGTTCCGAATGGCGCGCGCGTAACACGCAGGGATGATGGATTGCAAACTCCAAAGACATGTTTATTCGTTGAAAGCTTGCCAGACCTTCATTTCAAATCACTAGCACAATGGTAAGAATCCAGCAAGGAGAGCTGTCACTCACTGTGGCCAAAGCTATTGTGATAAGCTCTGTTTCTCCCAGAAAGCCTCGGTAGAAGGTATCCCTACCATGATATTGGAGTTATCGAAAGGCCCTCTCATGGCAATAAGTCAAGACCTGCTCGATATTCTTGCCTGCCCCTCCTGTAAGGCCAAGGTGGAGCTCAAACCTGACGGCAGCGGCCTTAAGTGCGTCGAATGCAAACGAGTCTATCCTATTCGCGACGATATTCCGGTGATGTTGATTGATGAAGCAACCATCGAAGATGAACAGTCTGCGCGAAATAGTTGAGGCGGCGCCGCAGTTCCGGCATCTTGCGATGGAAGGCCTGCGCGGCGAGAATGCACCCCAGCCGCTGGGAACCGCGCCTTGGGACTGGCGCAGCGTCGAACGGGTTCTCATGGTCCGTCTGCGTTCAATTGGGGACACAGTTCTGGCGACACCCTCACTGTTCGCTCTCAGACGATTTCTTCCGCGAGCACGGATCGATGTTTTGCTCGAAGATTGGGTTGCTCCGGTGCTGGAGGGATTTGATCATGTTGACAGCGTTATAACCTTAAGGTCTCACAGTACTGCCTCACGATTACGTGTAATCAGACAACTGCGCGCCGCTTCTTACGACGTCGCCTTCAATCTGCACGGCGGCACGACGGCCACCTTCCTAACCAGCGCTTCAGGCGCCACCCGCCGCGTGGGTTATGCTCACTATCGATATCGAAGACTGCATAACTATCTCGCGCCATCTTCGCTACTGCTCTGGGGCAAAGAGCGCGCGCATTCAGTGGAACAGCAGCTTGCTTTGCTTGGCTGGACGGGCGTTCCGGTTACCGATCGTCCACCCACGCAACTGGTGGTGGTCAATCATGCAGTAACCAGCATAGACGCCAGACTTCGTGCCAGTGGAGTTGATCCATCGATCCCGCTTGCCATGCTTCACCCAGCTGCAGCCTACAATACTAAGCAGTGGGCAACTGAAAACTTCGCGAGGGCTGCGTCCGGGATAGCAAACCGGGGCTTTAACATTGTCGCCGTGACGGCGCCGCAGGAGGCCGATGTCGCACAGCGATTGAAACAGTTTGCTTCGATCCAGATGACCACGTTTACCGATCTCTCCTTGCCGGAGGTTGCAGCTCTTGCAGCGCGAGCCCGCCTTTTCCTGGGGAATGATAGTGGCATTGCTCACATTGCTGCCGCTGTTGGCACTCCTTCGGTGGTAGTCTTTGGATCTTCAAATATCTCCCACTGGCGGCCGTGGTCCACCGCGCCAGCCGAGATCGTTAAAGAAGACATGGATTGTCAACCATGCCACGGCTACTACTGTGAGAAGTTTGCTGAGCCCGAGTGTATTAAGCGGGTACCTGTGGAGCGGGTAATGGCGGCTGTTGACAGAGTTCTGCAATCATTCCCTTCGCATTAACAAAGCGGCAAGCAGTGATTGGCCGGTTTATAATCTAAGTTTTCTTGTGAAACCATTTGCTAAAGAACGCGCCGTCGAAATCGTTCGCTCAATACGCGATCAAAGCGTCGTCGTGCTAGGCGACGTTATGCTTGATGAGTTTGTGTGGGGCGACGTGTCTCGTATTTCGCCTGAGGCGCCGGTACCTGTAGTTGATATACAACGCGAGACGGTGCATTTGGGAGGAGCGGCTAATGTACTAGCAAACCTGGTCGCACTGGGAGCGAAAGCTTGTGTGGTTGGAGTGATAGGTAAAGACAGCGCCGGCGAGCGGTTGCGCGAGAAGTTGCGCGAGATTAGCCCGCGCCATCAGGACCAGTATCTGGTGGAGGAGGAAGCGAGGCAGTCAACCATAAAGACGCGCATAATCGCTCACAGCCAATTGGTTGTGCGCGCGGACCGCGAAAGCCGTAACCCGGTATCAGCGCAGTCTGAGGAGAGATTGTTAAGCGCTCTGAGAGAGGC
>Ga0214473_10005570_pt1 | contig 15081 bp, 17 predicted proteins | sample RVTome_7_FD_203509 | JGI IMG/M metagenome (GOLD analysis project Ga0214473, IMG submission 203509) | Soil microbial communities from uranium-contaminated site in the Upper Colorado River Basin, Wyoming, United States - RVT98D197 | ecosystem: Environmental > Terrestrial > Soil > Contaminated >... | reverse complement strand
GCGGGGCGGTGCCTCGGTCTCGGGATTTCTGCGTCCCGAACTCCATCCCGCACACGAGAGCCAATCGATCCTTGTGTTTGTTGTCGAGCTACCAGATGCGGATCGTGCTCGGGCTCTCGAGGACATATCGGGAAGTATTAAGCATCCGAACCATTCTCAATTCGGATGCGCCGAGGGTCGTCTCTTCTGCCTTGTAGTCGGACATTCGATCCTGAAGGGTGTTGCCTCAGTCGAGACGCCAACGAGTCTGGCGAGGTTCGGGCCAGGGATCAGAGCGGCCTTGCGACGATTGGTCGCCAATTAAATACCGCTTATCCGCAAGGGCAAACCTGGCGGTATTTTCCGGCGCGCTCGCAAGCACCACCCTCACTCCACGACACGCTGAGTACATTCAGAATCAACCGCCCCGCCATAATGCATGTCAGCCCATTCGCAAAATCAAACGCGGGCGCAATCTCAACAATATCCAACCCGACAATCCGGTTGCGCCGCGCAACGCTCCTTAACAACGGCGCGAGTTGCCTGAAGTAAATGCCTCCCGGCGTCGGCGCCATCACCGCCGGCATTTCCGTCGGATCCAGGCCGTCCGCATCGATTGTGAGATAAACTGCGCGCCCCTCCGGAATCGTCGCCAACACCGGCTCCATGGCCTCCGCATGGATCTGCTCGGCGCTGAACAGCTTCGAGCCGAATGCCCGTGCCGCCTCGACCTCGCGACTCCTCGCACTGCCGATCGCCCTCAACCCGATCTGCGTCATCCCCGATACCGCCGGATTCTTGCTCGCCCACTGCAGCGGGCTGCTGTAACCGCGGCGCACACCGCCCACTTCCTCGCGCCAGTCCAGGTGCGCATCAATGTGCAGGATATGAACCGGCTCGCTCAGGGCGTCGAGCGCATCCAACACCGGGATCGTCACGCCGTGATCACCACCCAGCACCACGAGCTGCGCACCCTGCCGCCATAAATGCCGCACGCGCTCCGTTATGGCTGCGGCATAGACCCCATAATCACCCTTGCCCGACCAGGCCACATTCCCCATGTCGATATGTCGCGGCGGCAGATTGGACGCGAGGTCCGTGCCGGTGTCGAAGTCCCAATGCGCCGGGTCGTAGCAGAAGCTCCGGGATTTCGCGCGAATCGCATCCGGCGCACGCGATTGGTCGTTCGGAAATGGGTCGTGAGCGTAGGGCTCGCTGTGCTGGATTCCGAGGAGCGCAACATCGGCCTGCCAGCCGGCAGGATCCGTGACCACCGGCCAGTCCAGGAAGGGTCGGATGGGCGCGGCGGTCGGCTGCAGGCTCGTCATTTCAAGGCTCCATTGCGGCCCGCATCAATGGTAAACCAGAGCGCGGCCGCCGCGATGGACGTTACCGCACCCGTTGCGAAAACCACCGTCCAGCTATGGCCTGCCGACAACGCCGCGATGATCGGCGTCGCCACGACGCCGCCAAGATTGCCACCGGTATTGAGAACGGCCGTCGCAGCCATCGTGTCTGACGGAGCAAGCCGCATCGTCGCTCCCCAGAACGAACCCTCCGTCACCTCGACACAGGCAAACCCGAGGCAGAGCGCGGCGATCGCCCAGTACGGACTCACCACTGACACCGTCAGGTAAAGAAACACGGCCGCGCAGGGCAGGGCGACGAGCGGGATGATGCGCATCCCGATGCGATCCCCGAAGCGCGCGCGCAGCCGGTCCGCGAGCCTCCCGCCGGCGGCCGAAGCCGCACCCGCGACGACGAAGGGCAGGCTCGCGAGCCAGCCGCTCTCGAGCACGCTCAAGTGACGCTCCTGCACGAGGTAGAGGAAGCTCCAGAACATCACCAGGTAGAAGACGTAATTCATGATGAAGTAGGAAGCCGTGATCCGCAGGATCTGCGAATCGGCGAGCACGCGAAATACCCGCCGCGCCGTCAGCGGTGCGCCCGGATCGTAGGGAGGATTGCCGGCAAGCTCCGCGAGCTCAGCGGGTGAAACCGCAGGATGTTCCTCGGGCCGGTCGCGCGCGAATGCATACCACAGCGCCACCAGCAGCAACGACGGCAGGCTGGTGATGACGAGCGCCGCCTGCCAGCCGTAGTCCTGCATGAGCCGAGCGATGAGCGGCGAGGCCGTCGCCGCGCCGAGCCAGAGCCCGGTCACGATCAGGCCCTGCATCGAACCCCAGGCACCCACCGGATACCAGTGACGAATCGCCCCGGACGCGATCGGGAAGAGGGCCGACTGGGCGACGCCCAGCAGGGAGCGGGCGAGCAGCAGAGCGATGAGCATGACGCTCGCGGCCGCGAGCACCGGTGCGGCCGCGGTCAGGACGCTCGCGAGGATCGTGACGAGGCCGATCGCGGCCAGCACCCGGCGTGGCCCCAGCCATTGTCCGACGAGCGCGCCCGGAATCTGGAAGATCGAGTAGGTGAGGAGAAAAGCGGTGAAGAGCCAGCCCACCTGGACCTGCGACAGGCCCAGCTCCGGCATCATCCGCTCGGCCGCGATCGACACGCTCGTGCGCTGGACATAGCCCGTGAACGCGAAAGCGAACAGCATCGCGAAGATGGGGGTGCGGATGCGGAAGCGACGCATTGATCGGCATTCTTGCCGCTTCCGACGGCAAAATCACGCGACGGGAGTAATATCACCGGCAATATCATCTCTGGGTGAGTAATGCGGCGAAGTTGCTTGACCAGATGCGCCGAAACCTGCGCGACTGGCGCATCGAGGACTTGCGAGTGGTGGCGGCGAGCATTGGCTTGATCGTGCAGCCTGGCAAGGGCAGCCACGTCAAGTTCAGCCATGCGCACCTATCAATGCTCGTCGTCATTCCGGCCCGCCGACCGATCAGGGAAGTCTATGTGAGGCGATTCATTCAGCTGATTGACGAGGTTGCGAAGGCGACATGAACAAACCACGCTTTGAGGACTTTCGGTTCGAAATTCGACCGCTTTCCGCTGAGGACGGCGGCGGACTGATGATCTCGTTCCCGGATCTGCCAGGCTGCTTTTCGGATGGGGATACGTACGAAGAGGTCATCGCGAATGGTCGCGAGACCTTCTACGAATGGGTCGAAGGCTGGCAGGAGATGGGCCGGAAAGTTCCGCACCCGAGCGCGGATGATGACATCGACCCCTCGAAATTTGTGGTCCGCATGCCGCACTCATTGCATCTTCGGGTCATGGCTACGGCCGCCGCCGAGGGCGTCAGCGCCAACATGCTCCTTACAACAATCATTGCGGAAGGCGTCGCGGTACGTGCCCCGCGGAAGTCGATCGCCGAACCCAAGGCCCGCTATCGGGTAAAGAAGGCCACCAAGCCCGCGCGGTAGCAAAAGAAAGCGACCAGAAAGCCGCTAAATTGAAGGCGAGGAATACGGCATGACAAGACGCTGCATGCCAAAGTGCCCGCTGGTGGCAAGTCTCGTCCCGAAGGTAGACTTGACTGGCGAGCTTGCGATCACATCTGCCGAAAGTGGTGCAGATAGGTGCGGCTCACGGGCAGCGTCTCGGCGCGGCCTTTCAGGTGGATGTCCGCAGTCTCGTTCGGGCCACGCGTGACATGGCTGATCGCCCGAAGGTTCACCACCACCGAGCGATGCACCTGCACGAAGTGCGCAGAATCGAGTTGTGCCGCCAGTTCCTTCAATGGCGTACGGATTACGGCTTCGCCCGGCTTGCCCTGGTCGCCGCGCCAGGCGATCAGCGTGTACTTCTCGTCGGAGCGCAGGTAGTCGATCTCGTCAACCGAAATCATGCGCAGTGTCTGCCCGACAGACGCCCGGATAAAGCGCAGCGGCTCCGGGCCGGCTTTCTTGTGCAGGTGCGCCGCCAGACGCACGAGTAGCGCTTCGATCTCGGGCAGCGGTTGCGCGACGCGCAGCCGCTCCTGCAGACGCGCCACGGTGTCGGCCAGGCGAGCCGGCTCTACCGGCTTTACCAGATAGTCGAGCGCCCCCTGCTCGAAGGCCTGCACCGCGTACTTGTCGTAGGCCGTGACGAACACGAGTTGAGCGCGGCGACCGATGAGACGTGCCGCCTCGACACCCGACAGGCCCGGCATGTGCACATCGAGAAAGCAGATATCGGGCTGTCGTGCCTCGAACTGCTCGACTGCCTCGCGGCCATTGCGTGCCTGCGCCACGACCTCCAGTTCGGGCCAGGCCTGGGCCAGCAGGCGCGTCAGCGACTTGCGCAGCAGCGGCTCGTCGTCGGCAATCAGTGCGGTCGGACGTCGGCTGGTCATGCCGGGTTCCTCTGGGCCGGGAAGTCCACTTCGGCGCGAAGGCCATGTGGTTCGAGCGTGAAGAGCCGCAGTTGCGCATCGCCACCAAAGGTCAACTGCAGGCGCTCGCGCAGCGTCGACAGGCCGGTGCCCAGCCCATCGCCGGGATCCCGCAGGCCCACGCCCGTGTCAATGATCTGCGCGCGGCAGCGCCCGTCCCGCACTCGTACGCGGACCTCGATCCGGCCGCCTTCCTCGCTCGGATCGATGCCGTGGCGCACCGCGTTCTCGACCAGCGTCAACAGCGTCATTGGCGGGCAGCGCAGCCCCTGGGCCGTCTCGTCGGCGTGAAGCACGAATTGCAGGCGGTCGGGCATGCGCATTTGCATCAGCTCCAGATAGGCACGCACCAGCTCAAGTTCCTGCCCCAATGTGGTTGCCGGCTCCTGCAGACGGGGCACCGCAGCGCGCAGGTAAGCGATCAGGCTGCCCAGGACCGTGGAGGCCTGCGGCGAACCGGAATCCACCAGTTCGCGCACGTTCGCCAGCGTATTGAACAGGAAGTGCGGCTCCACCTGCGCTTGCAGCAAGCGCAGACGGGCATCGAGCGCCTTGCGCTCCATTTCGCTGCGCTCGCGTTCAAAGACGACCGCCTGACTGCGCACGGTTTCATCGCGCTGACGCATCAGCGCCGACATGGCGATCCATGGCGCAAACAGCACGGCGGTCATGGACATGGTGAAGAATCCGTTCATCCGCGTTTCTTGCTGCCAGAACGGCACCGAATCGCCATGGGTGTTCACCAGATAGAGCGCCAGCACAGCGAGTGGCACCGCCAGTGCTACGCCCACCACTTGCAGCACCCAGCGTGCGAGCCAGCGGGGCAGACGCTTGGGCCATCGCTCGAAGAGCCCGAACACCAGCATGAGGACCAGGCCGACCATCACCGTGCGGCCCATCAATACGAGAGTCGGCGTCGTGGTCCAGGCGGGGCTGAGGATCAGACCCCACAGCGACGACGCAATGAGCGTGAACCGCACTCGCCGCCAGTTCACCGGGAGAGCGAGGCGGCGCAGCGCTGGAAAAGAGGCAACAGAAACCATGGCGTGGCGATGGTAGCAACTTTCGTTGTTGGCGCAGCGCATACCGCGGGCGTTCAGCGCTCAGAATCGGCCTCCATCCGCCCATACCGTGGCTCGACCGCGATCAGCGGTCGTTCATCGCAAGAAGCTTTGCGGCCCACAGATGTTCGGCCACAGTTGCACGTCGAACACTGCCAACGCTCCAGAGGTGCTTGTGAAGATTCTTCGTGCAGCGTTACTTGTGCTCGCTTTGCTGCCGTCCGGAATGGCGGCTGCCGCAAACGCACGCACGCAGGGCGAAGCAGCCCTTCGTGCTGGCCAGCTCGACCAGGCCGCGGAGCATCTCGAACGCGCCGTCAGCGAATCCCCAAACGACGCGGCCGCCCATCATCTCCTCGCCGAAGTCTACGGTCGCCAGGCTGGCAGCGGCGGCATGATCACGAAGATGCGCGTTATCGGAAGGATTCGCGAGCACTACGAGCGCGCCGTCGCGCTGGCGCCGGACGAAATCGAATATCGCGAGTCACTGCTGCAATATTACGTCCGAGCGCCGGCAGCGATCGGCGGTGGGCTGGATAAAGCGCGTGCGGAAGCGGCGCAGATCGCGAAGCGTGATCGCGTGCGCGGCCTCGTGGCGTCCGGTCTGCTCGCTCAAGTCGCCGGCGATTCCGAGACTGCGCTATCCAGGTATCGCCAGGCGGACGAAGAGCGGCCGGAGGATCCGCGCATCGCGCTGCGATTGATCATCTACCTGGAGGAATTGAAACGCTGGCCCGAGGCCTTCGCGCGACTCGATGCGCTGCTGGCCCGCGATCCGTCAGTGAGCTCCGCCTGGTATCAGCTTGGTCGCACTGCTGTATTGTCGAACACGCGGCATGCCGATGGCGAGGCAGCATTTCGGCGTTTCTTTTCGATGCCGCGTGAAATCGACGACCCGCCGATCGCGGCGGCGCATTGGCGGCTCGGCATGCTCCATGAACAACAGGGTCGCAAGCAGGATGCCCGGAAAGAGTACCAACAGGCGCTGCAGATCGACCCGGGGCATGCAGAGGCCAAGGCGGCGTTAAGGAAACTCAACTGAGGATATGCACAACAAGATCGCAAGAAATGATTGAGCAGTTCTCCAACGTCTACGAAGATCGGACGCGCTCCGAAGCCTACGCTTCCCTGGAATTCCCCGGTACCTACTACCTGGCGTACCGGGACCTGCCCGCGATCATTTGCAAGCATGTTTACGGCACGATCGCCTCGTGTCAGATGGCGACCTGAGCGGCCTCCAGGAGGGCGTCATTCTCCACGAAGGACTTTCCCGAGAACCGCACCGCGCGTTGCGGTGTACTAACGCAGGCACCCCAAAGCGCGCCAAGTCGGCGTCCATCCGCTCTAATCGTGACTCGACCCCGCAGAGTCTTCGTTCGTCTCATGTGGCTGGCCTGATCGGCGCGGATCGGCAATAGTTCAAGCCTCTGCTGACGGCGCAAAGGTTTGAAATGATATCTCTACGTCGCAAAATCACCGGCGCTATTTTGCTGCTCCTGGCCGTTGCGCTGGCGTCGCTGGCGTTCACCCTGAGCCACGATTCTCCCTGCGGCCCGGCGCCTGCGCTTGCCAAGGACGCGAAATCGATGAAGGCCGTCGTTCGTCGTTGCTACGGTCCACCCGATGTCCTCAGACTGGAGGACATCGAAAAGCCTACGCTGGCGGACAATCAAGTCCTGGTCAGGGTTCACGCCGCTGCCGTCAATCCCTTTGATTGGCACTACATGAGAGGCAAGCCATACCTCATGCGCATCGACGCGGGTTTTGGCACGCCGAAGAACCCGCGCCTGGGTGTTGACTATTCAGGGACGATCGAAGCCGTCGGCAGAAACGTATCGCGGTTCAAACTAGGCGACGACGTATTCGGCGGGAGGTATGGGGCCCTCGCGGAGTATGTGACGGCTGCTGAGGATGGAGAAATCGCGCTCAAACCGGCCAACCTGACGTTCGAGCAGGCGGCTTCAGTCAATATGGCGGCAGTCACGGCATTACAGGCTCTTCGCGACAGAGGAAAGATCCAGCCGGGACAGAAGGTCCTGATCAACGGCGCATCGGGAGGCGTGGGCACCTTCGCCGTGCAGATCGCAAAGTCGTTCGGCGCCGAGGTGACCGGCGTCTGCAGCACGAGGAACGTGGAGCTGGTCCGATCGCTCGGCGCAGATCACGTCATTGATTACACGAAGGCGGACTACACCCAGAGCGGGGAGCATTACGATGTCATCCTGGACAATGTCGCGAACCGCTCGTTGTCGGACAACAGGCGCGTCCTGAAATCCGAGGGGAAATACATCCTGATCGGAGGCGGAGGACCAGACGTCGGTCCGTGGATCGGAGTCTTTTTTGGTCCGGTCAAGGCACTCGTGATGTCATGGTTCGTGACCCAGGACATGGGCATGTTTCTGGCGGAAGCGAGTCAAGAGGATCTCGCCATTTTGAGCGAACTCATACAGGCCGGAAAAGTGACACCGGTCATCGACCGGCGTTACAAGTTGAGCGAGACGGCGGAGGCGATCCGGTATCTGGAACAAGGGCACGCTCGCGGAAAAGTCGTCATCAACGTCGAGTAGGGCAGTCTTGGGCGATTCCAGGGACGTTGCGGTCGTCGGTGGCGGACCCAGCGGCATGACGGCTGCGCTCCTGCTCGCCCGTTCCGGACATCGGGTGCAGCTATTCGAGAGTGCCGCGGAACTGGGCGGGTTGTGGGCGACCCGGCTGGACGCAGACGGCCACTACCAGGGCGAGAACTCCTGCAAGGTCTACCAGTCCAGCTACCACTCCGCACCCGCGCTGTTCCGCCTGATCGGCACGCGTTGGCAGGATCACTTTGTCGCACGGCACGACCTCAAGTCCCAGTGGCTGCGGCCCCTGCTGGCGGACAGCTCGCTGACCGACCTAGCGAAGATGGCCTGGGCTTTCGCGCTCTACATCACCGGGATCAGGTCCTACAAGGACGTATCGGTCGAGCGTTGGCTCGAGCGGAACAAGTTGAGCGAGTCCTGTCAGGCCTGGGTCCGGGCGACCGCGCTCGGCGCCGTCACCGGCACGCTGCGCATGACCGTTTGGGAACTCCTGTATCGCTTTCGCAGGAACCTGGATTGTGTCTTCCTCGCCAAGGACCGCTTGTTGTTCTGGAACAAGCAGCCGCCCAACGCCGCCGAGGGATTCGTCAGTGTCTGGCACCGGGCGCTGGAGCGATTGGGCGTGGAAATTTCGGTGAGCGCCAGCGTGTCCGGCCTCGAACAGGGCCCGGACAGTGTGATCATCAAGACCGCTGACGGGGCCCGGCATACCGCTGGTGCGGTCTTTTTGGCCGTGCCGCCCCCCGCGCTATCCAGGGTACTGGCGGGTAGCAGCGAAGGCATCGCTACCGGTTTCGGTCACTCGCGGGAGAGCTTGGCCACCATGCTTCGCGAATCGGTCTACCAGCACTTCGGCCTAGCCTGGTTCTTCGACCGCCCGTTGCCCAATGACCTGCCATTGGGCGGTCACAACGTGCGCAATGGCTGGCACCCCATCCTGATCCAGCACTCGCAATACGCGCCTTATCTGGCCAAGCCTGCGGTAACGGTGGTCGTCGGATCCCTGAGTCTGGCGACGGACTTCGTGCACCCGGTGCACGGCAGCAAAGCGCGCGACCACGCACCTGAGGAGCTCGCCCGCATCCTCTGGGAGGACGAGCGCCGTGCCGACCCGACCCTGCCCGAGCCCATCGGCGTGCGTGCCCTGGGCGTCTCAAGTGCCACGCAGATCGTGCATCACGGTGCCTTGCCCGTGCGCGCCGCGTCATCCGAGGTGTACATCGCGACCAGCCTGAATGGCCAGGCGCCCTATTTCACGTCGTCGCTGGAGTCGGCCATCCAGGCAGGTGCCGCTGCCGCTGCCTCTTTTGACCCGTGTGTCGAGCGGTTGCCGGTGGCGCAGACCCTTCCCTCAACTTCGTCCCCACCCTGACAATCGCATCGATCACCGGAACGAGCTCTCGCCCCAGCTCCGACAACGAATACTCCACCGACGGCGGCGACGTCGGCACCACCTCCCGGATCACCACGCCCTTCTCCTCGAGCTCCCGCAGTCTGGTCGTCAGCATCTTCGGCGAGATCTTGGGAATGTCCCTGGACAGCTCCCCGAATCGCCGCGGCTCGCCAGAGAGCTTCCAGATCACGCTGGTCGTCCAGGCGCCGCCCAGCACCGCCATGCAGGCCGCCATGGGACAGCCCGGCGGGGGCGGGAGCGCTTTGCTCTTGCGCATCTTCAATGCCATCGGGACATTCCTGGCCAGTTACCGCGAGGTTAGTGGATTCTTAACCTTACGTAAAGCTAGGTACTATACAAAGGTAAGTATAGCGGCTACATTCATGCCAGATCCAACAACCGCTACAGGAGATTGGCATGAAACTCTTCTACGCCCCCGGCGCCTGCTCGCTCTCGCCGCACATCGTGGCAACCGAGGCCGGTATCCCACTCAAGCTCGTCAAGGTCGACACCAGGACCAAGACCATCGCCGCCGAAGGCGACTACTGGGCCATCAACCCCAAAGGCTACGTCCCGGCGCTCGAGCTCGACAACGGCGAGATCCTCACCGAGGGCCCCGCTATCGTCCAGTACCTGGCCGACCAGAGGCCCGAGGCCCGGCTCGCGCCTCCGAACGGGACCTTTGCGCGCACCCGGCTGCAGGAGGCGCTCAACTACATCACCTCCGAGATCCACAAGAGCTACAGCCCGCTGTTCAACCCCAAGGTGTCGACCGAGGTTCGCGCGGAACGTGTCGAATACCTCCGCCGGCGCTACGCACTGCTTGATGCGCAGCTCGCGGGCCGCAAGTGCCTGTTCGGGGACCAGTTCACCGTCGCCGATGCGTATCTGTTCGTCGTCACGCGGTGGGCGGACTACACCAAGGTCGATCTGTCCGACTACGTCAACCTCCAAGCCTTCCAGCAGCGCGTCGCCGCGAGACCGGCGGTGAAGCAGGCCATGATCCAGGAAGGGCTGATCAAGGCGGAGGAGGCTAACCGACGCGAGGCGAAAATCGCCTGAGGGTGCATTCAGGGCTGGCGCGCCCTCCCGGGAAAATTGCTGGGCGTGCAAGCACATATGTCTGTCAGTGAAAACGACGGGTCGCGTTTCTGGAACTGGTCCAGGCCGTTGGTGTAGTCTCTCTGCAGCGGCGCGTGGCGTGCCGCCGGGACGCGCGATTCAAATAAGCAGGCTGCGGGGCAGGCCGGGAGGTGGCTCGTGGCTGGCGAGTGCAACACGTGGAAGACGGACGATTTCGACGTCCGTCATCAATACGAAGCGTGGGACGAGGAACTCAGCGCCGTATACGGCCGTTGGTCGATTGCGGTTCCCTGCACCATGAAGTTTTCCGCGTCCGTCGAGAGCCGGTCGATGGACACCTTCAAAGTCATCGAATGCATTTGTGACCCTTGCGGCGCGCGGCGCGGGCATGCGGAGATGCTCGCGGACAACAGCGACTTTCTCGCGCTGCAACTTGTGCTCGACGGCTACGAACAGATCCGTTTCGCTGGCGAGGAGGTCGAGCTCAATGCCGGCGATATCTTCGTCTGGGACAGCACCAAAACCATGGACTTCCGGGTCGTCCGGCGGCTGCACAAGATCTCCGTACTCCTGCCGCTGAACCGCTTTCGTAACTGGCTGCCGACGTCCTGGCAGTCCATCAGGCGTCTCATCCGGCCGCAATCGGATTCCGGACGGTTGCTGGGGCAGTATTTAGCCGCGCTTTCACCGCGCAGAATGGTGACTGGGCTGAACAACTGCGATGCGCTGATCGAGACGACCATCGGGCTGCTCGTGAATTCGCAGGCGATTGCCGTGTCACGGCCGCCGGAATCGCAACGGGACATGCACCTGGAGCGTGTTCGCAGGTATATCGCACAACATCTCACAGATCCCGATCTGACGCCGACACAGGTGGCTGAAGCCAACAACATCTCGCTGCGCTATCTGCACTGGTTGTTCAACTGCATCGGCACCAGCGTTGTGCAATACATCATCTGCGAGCGCCTGCAGCGCTGCCGCCAGGAACTCGCAAGCCCGGCCACGAACCGGCGCAAAGTGGCGGACATTGCGCTCTCCGCGGGATTCAACGACGCGACGCACTTCAGCCGGCGCTTCAAGCAGGAGTTCGGCATGTCGCCGCGCGCCTTTTCGAGAGTGCAGAGTCCACGGGCAACGACGGTGACGCAGACGGCGACCTGATCCCTGCCCTCATTGTCCACGTGCCCCCGGATCCCGACCGATTGCGCTGTTGGCAACGTGGCCTTGCCGTATCGAGCAAGAATTCACATTGCGCCTCCGTTAGATTACTGCCATCAATGAGGCACGCCGCTTTTTTCGGCGGAGTTGATGTCAGGAGATATCGATCCATGAAGAAGCGCGACACGATCAACTGGAAGTACATTGAGGAACTGAAGAAGACCGAGGAATTCAAGACGCATTGGATTCCATATGGACTTCCGGAAATTGTTGACCCATTCCATTCAAAATACGGCGACATCGAGGTATATCGCAAGTGGGACGTGCCTGACAAAGTGGTCATTTCGCAGACCATCAACGGCGCCTTCTACAGCAAGAAGTCCAATCCGAATATTCCGGTAACTCCGCAAGAGATCATCAAGTCCGCCAGGGAGTGTGCGGCCCTCGGTCCAAGCACCGTACATGTCCATGTACGCGACGAGCAGGGGTATAACGTGCTGGATCCGGAACTCTTTCACCGCTGCATCGACCCCGTCCGGGAAGAGTTTCCCATGCCGGTTTTTGACGGTTGCATGGTCCCGTTCCAGGCAGGTGAATGGGATCGAATGGTTTCCGTCCTTAGTGACCGATTGTTGGAAGTCACCCCGATCAACACGACCGCCTGCTATTGCGGCGATACGCTGTTTGCCAAGCCGCCTCACGTGATGATCGAGAAGACGCGGTTGTGTCAGGAATTGGGAGTCAAACCGCAGATCGCGGTGTATTCAGATGGTGACGTCGACAATGCGGATCGTTACCTGATCAAGACCGGGCTGCTGGAGAAGCCGTATTACTGGATCATTCTCGCGACACTGCCCGGCGGCAGTCCGATGCATAATCCGAAACAGATGGTGAACGGGCTCATGCATCTGTGCGAGTTGATTTATGACATCGACAGGGAATCCATCATCATCGTCTGTGCGTCCGGGCGGGCATCGACCTATCTTGCCGTAATGGCAATGCTGCTCGGTCTCCATATACGCGTCGGCATGGAAGACACCATTTGGGAGTTCCCACACAAGGACACCTTGATCAAGTCCAACGCCGAGTGCTTCAGGAAATACAAGCTCATGGCGCAACTCCTGGGACGCGAAGTGGCGGATGGCAATGAATATCGCAAGCTCATCGGGCTTCCGGTGCAAGGAAAGGCGGGAATTCCCGCCGCGGCCTAACCGGCTGGCATGCGCGAGCTATATGAGCGAATAAGCCAGCGCTTGGTCGGCCGGCGCGAGGAAGTGATGGTCATATTGGCGGCCCTGCAGACCGGGCGCAATGTGTTCCTCGAGGGCCCTCCGGGCACATCGAAATCCACGATGTTGAAGGCAGTGGTCGATGAAATCGGCCGGCCATTCTACTGGGTGACGGGTAACAGCGATCTCACCGCGACCAAGTTACTTGGATATTTTGACCCTGCACTGGTGCTGTCGGAAGGGTACCGGCCGGAGCACTTTGAATACGGAGCACTGACGCTTGCGATGAAGGAAGGCGGGATCCTGTACGTCGAGGAATTCAACCGTCTTCCGGATGATACGAGCAATGTCTTTGTAACCGCCATGTCGGAGCGGGCGATTCCGGTTCCACGGCTGGGCACGGTCAAGGCACGGCCGGAATTCTGCGTGGTAGCGTCACTCAATCCATACGACGACGTCGGCACCCTGCGCATCAGTCGTGCGCTCCGCGACAGATTCTGCTCCATGTGGATGGAATACCAGGACAAGGATGAGGAAAAGGAGATCGTGTCCCGCGAGATCGCCGGTGCACCGGCTTTATCATGGTTCGACCTGCCCAGCCTCATCGATCTTGCCGTGGAACTCTGCCGCCGTACGCGGAAGCATGACGATATCCATCTGGGTGCCTCCGTAAGGGGCGCAATCGACATGACCCTGGTTGCCTTGCAGTTGCTTGCAAACAGCGATGGTGGAACCGGGCGTGGCGATCACTCGGCGCTGATCCGAATGGCGGCACACGCCGCACTGCGGGACAAGATTCGCTTGAATGACGTCAGTGAGCGCAAGGTGGATGATGTCATCGATGACATCTGGGCGACGATTGCGTCTGAACTATCGATCGATGAAGACAAGTTCTGGCAGGCGGATTGGCAGGACGCACTAAAAAAAAAGCCGCAAGCAGTCCGATTGACGTCCTGACCGGGGAACATCTGCATCTGGCGGATGAACCGGATGTGCCCACCCGGACGCATCAGGTTCCCAGACGAATCCTCACGGCCGCTGAGCAGCGGCTACTCGCCCATCATCCTGGCACTCCGGGGGACCATAAGCACAACCTGAATACGCCGTTCGATCGCAAGACCGACCGGCTCCTGCGTGAAGGAGCGCTCGAGGATGTCATTTCGCTCGCGGAATTCGCGCCTGCACGCGTGGCAGAGGCAATGATTCGCAACCGGCTCGTGCTCGAGCATTTCCATGACCATCAGGCGCACGACAGGCTGCTGGCGCTCACTTGGGACGCTCTCGATCCGGAAACGCGGCGCAGAAATCGCAAACGCATGCTGATGATGGTCCAGAAAATGGCAAGGAAGGTCCTGCATGCGGCCCAAAGATACGACGGTGTCGTGGAGACAATGCCGTATCGGTTTGCGGCGGATGAGCTGGAGGTGGACGCATCGATAGAGAAACTGCTTGCGGATGCGAAGGTCGTACGGGGGCGGTTCGTCACAGCCAGCTATTCGGACTTCCGCGTAATTGAACGGTCAAGGCGCCCTCGAGCCTATGCAATCATGATTGACGAGAGCCGGTCCATGCGGGGTTCCAAGTCCGTGGCAGCGGCGCTGGTGGCCGCCGTGCTACTGCTCAATCTTGAGCCCGATGACGAGTACGCGGTGACCGGATTTGCGGAGGAGGCGCGCGTGATCCGTTCCATGGGACAGCGGCTTGTCAGGGAGCGAACGCTGCAGGACATTCTGGACATGCGACCGGCGGGTTGCACGGATATCGCCGCAGGGCTTGAATCCGGACTGCGTGAACTGAACAAGGTCGGGACGTCGCAGCGCATCGGGATCCTGGTATCCGATGGATGGCTGAATACGGGACACGATCCCATGTCGCTGGTACGGCAGTTTCAGAGATTGCACGTCATCGAGCTGCCCGGAGGCGATCACAAGGTGTGCGCGGACATAGCAACTGCCGGCAGGGGCGTCATAACCCTGGTACGGGATTTGTCCCAGGTTCCAGTCGCTGTGAGGCAGTGCCTTGCCGCTTGACGGCGTCTTGACTGCCGTTTACCGGTCTTAGGGAGTCGCGATGCTAAGCATGCTTGTGATCGGTCTGGTCTTTGGCCTGTGGCATGCATTCGACCTGGACCACATCGGGGCAATGATTACGTTCGTGGCGTCCCGCGATTCGTCCCCCAGGCAGGCGATCAAATACAGCGTGTTGTGGGCCACTGGACACGCATTGACGCTCCTGCTGATGACTCTGCTGATCATGAATTTTCAGGTCGAAGTGTCTGGAGAGCTGGCATCCATCATGGAGTTCATGG
>Ga0214473_10005569_pt1 | contig 15081 bp, 17 predicted proteins | sample RVTome_7_FD_203509 | JGI IMG/M metagenome (GOLD analysis project Ga0214473, IMG submission 203509) | Soil microbial communities from uranium-contaminated site in the Upper Colorado River Basin, Wyoming, United States - RVT98D197 | ecosystem: Environmental > Terrestrial > Soil > Contaminated >... | reverse complement strand
CGCCTCCGCGAGCTCGAGCCGTGTCTCGAGAGCGCGTTTGACCAGCACCTCCACGGGCTCGAAGGCGTCGTCGGTGGCCGGCAGCGCCACCGCCTCGGGCTCGACGGGATCGCCGGGCGGGACGGCGAGCTGGGCGCGGAAGCGCTCGAGCGCGGTGGCGAGCGAGGACTGCGAGCGCAGCATGGCGTCGTGCGCCTGCGCCGCCTGCAGCTCGGCGCGGAACACGTCGAGCTTGCTGGCGAGGCCCACCTCGAGCCGCGCCGCGGAGGACTTCTGGAGCGCCTCGGTCCGCTCGAGGCTCTGGCGCGCCACCTCGAGCAGCTGGCGTTGCGCGATCACGGCGTAAAACGCCGCCGCCACCTCGACTGCCGTGCGCTGGCGAGCCAGCGCAAGCGTGCGCTCCTGGCCCTGGACCGCGCGGCGGGCGTTGGTGAGCTCGAAGAAGGTCGCGTTCGGACCCACGCCGCGCAGCAGCGGCTGTGTCAGCAGCAGCCGCAGGTCCGTCGTGCGCGGGAAAGGCGCGTCGGCCTCGGGCTCGGTCAGGTAGCGGCCGGTCGCGGTCAGCGTGCCGCCTGTCCAGGGGAGCCGTTGCGAGAGGTCGACGCCGAAGGCGGTGCGGTCCTCTCCACGCTGGTAGATCGGGGTCACGCTCGGGAAGAACTCGGCCACGGCGGCTTTCTGGCGCCAGCGGGTGGCGGCGACCGCGTCCTGCGAGTCGAGCAGCGCGAAGCCCTGCGCGAGCGCGGTGCGCACCGCGGCGCCGAGGCCGATCGTCGGCGCGCCCGGCGTCGGCCCAATGACGCGCTCCGGCGCGTTGGGCTCGGCGGGCGGCAAGGCGGGCTCGGCAGCGGGGGCGGCGGCGGCGCCGGGCGGCGCCGCGGGCGCCTGCGCCGTCCGAGGCTCCGCGGGATGCGGCAGTGCCATTGGAGCGCCTGCGGCGATCACGGCGACGAGCACGGTCCTTTGGGCGCTCTCCACGTCGATGACGAGGTTAGCGGTCGCTCCCGCAGGCCGTCAAATCACGCACGTCACTTCGGCTTCTGGAAGGCCGTGACGAAGTCCTTCAGGAGCGTCGGGTTGTTGCTCTTGACCCGGCCGGTCAGGAAGTCCGCCGGGCCGAGCTGGTGCGTGCCGTTCCAGACCTCGAGAAAGAGCTCCGCCGGGCCCTTGAAGAAGCAGTCGGCGTCCTCGGTGTTGCCCTTCTCGACCCTGCACTCGTCCTTCAGGACGTGCACGGTCCATTTCTCGTCGTCGCCGAGCGAAAAGTAGTAGCGGCGCTCGGCCTTCACGTTGGCCTTGTTGAAGCGCTTCGGCAGGCCCTTGAAGATCTTGGCGATCTCGCTCACGCCCGGCCTTCCTCGGTGACCCGGGGCAGCTGCTTGATGTAGTCGTCCACGAGCTTGCGCTGCGCCTTCTCGCTGAGCGAGGACTTCACGATGCGCGAGGCGGCCTCCACCGCGATGTCGGCCACCTGCGCCCGCAGCTCCACGATCGCCTGGTCCTTCTCCCGCAGCATCTGCTCGCGCGCGCGGGCCACGACCTGCTCGGCGTCGGCACGGGCCTTCGCCTGGAGCTCGGCGCGCAGGGCCTCCGCGTCCTTGGTCGCCCGCGCGAGGATCTCGTCGCGCTCGCGGCCCGCGCCGCGCAGCAGCTCCTGGTGCTGCGCCAGCGTGCTCTTTGCGTCGGCCGCCGCCTTCTCGGCCGAGTCGACCTGGTCGCGGATCGTCTTCTCGCGCTCGTCGACGATCTTGAGCAGCGGACCCCAGGCGAACTTCGCGAGGATCCAGGCGAATACGGCGAAGGCGACGAGGGTTGCCCAGAAGAGCGTCCGGTCGACGCTCATCATGCCGCCTCCGCCGGCTTCCGCCGCGGCCAGCAAGACTTGGGCTGCGAGCTGCATCGGCATGCAGTCTACTTGAACGCGAGCACCATGGTGACGATCAACGCGAAGAACGTGGCGCCCTCGATCAGGCCCGCGGCGACGATCATGGCGCCGCGGATATCGGCGACCGCGGCCGGCTGGCGCGCGATGCCTTCGAGCGCCGCGGCCGCCAGGCGGCCGATTCCTGCGGCGCCACCCACGATCGCGAGACCGGCCCCGATGCCCGCGGCGAGATACGCGAGACCCTTGGGATCCATTCTGGTTTCCTCCTAAGCGTGTGATGTCATGGACGAGTATCAGTGCGCGGGATGCGCATACATCCCGATGAAGATGGCGCTGAGCAGCGTGAAGATGTAGGCCTGGATGAACGCCACCAGCACCTCGAGCAGCATGATGAAGACAGCCAGCGCGATCGAGACCGGCGCCATCGCCGCCCCGGCGACCCAGTTCAGCTGGCCCATGAGCGCGATCAGTAGCAAGAGCGTCGTGATCACCATGTGGCCGGCCAGCATGTTGGCGAACAGCCGAACCGTGAGCGCGAACGGCTTGGTGAACATGCTCAGGATCTCGAGCGGGATCATGATCGGCAGCAGCCAGATGGGCAGCCCCGGCGGCACCAGGTTGTGGAAGTGGCCGACGACCCCGTACTTCGAGATCCCGGCCCACTGCTGGGCGGCGAACGAGACCGTCGCGAGCGCGAGCGTCACCGCGATGTTGCCGGTCGAGGTTGCGGAGAAGGGCAAGAGGCCCACGAGGGCCGCCGCCAGGATGAAGAAGAAGAAGCTGCACAGGAGCGGCGTGAACCTGCGCCCGTCGCCGTGGCCGATGTTCGGTTCGGCCACCTCGTCGCGAATGAACACCACCAGGCTCTCGACCGCGGCGCCGAGCCCGCGCGGAATCCGGCCGCCGCGGTAGCTGCGCACGGCGAGCTGCGCCACGACGACCACCAGGCTCGCGACCAGGAACAGGAACACCATGTGCTTCGAGGCGAAGATCCCCAGCCAGGGACCGTCCTGCACGTGGTGCATGAGAATCTCGCCGGGACCGGCGGCCTCGTGGCCGGGCTCGCCAGCTTCGGCCGGGGCGTGGCCTTCCGGGGCCGGCGAGTGGGCCGGTGGCGGGGCTCCGGCAGCGAGCGCTTCCGCGGGCGGAGCGTGGGACGCGGCGGGGGATGCGGCGGGAGTCGCCGCCGGGGCCGGATGCCCCGGCGCCACCTGCAGCACGAGCGCGAGCAGCAGCGCGGTCATCGCGGCTCCGCGACCCGCGCGTGGCGGCGGTGTTGAAGCCGGAGCTCCAGCGTCAGGAACAACGCGAAGTAGCCGAGGAGCGAGACGACGAGCGGCAAGCGCGGCAGCTCCAGCACGAGCACTCCCATGACGACCGCGCCGAGCATCAGCGCCATCCGGCCCAGCATCCCGCCGAGCACGGCGGCCAGGAACACCTTCGTGGACCGGCGCTCGGACCATTCGACGAGCGCGTGCGCGGCGAGCGCATTGAGTCCGGCAATCGCGGCACCGAACGCGATGGCCGTGCGCACCGGCGCCTCGGAGGGGACGAGCGCCCACGCGACCGCGAGCGTGACTCCTGTCACGGCGAGGACGAGGATCGAGTATCTCTGGAGGCTCACTGACTGGCTCGCTTATCGCTTCTGTAGTCCCGTTACGGTCTTGAAGAAGTGGTAGAGCCCCGCGGCCAGCCCGAGCGTGCCTCCCAGGACGAGGAGCATCGGGCTGGTTCCGAGCCGCCCGTCCAGCCAGTGCCCCCCGGCCACCCCCGCGAGCACAGTGACCGCCAGGGTCGTCCCGAGTCCCAGGTAAGGCGCCGCCTCGCGCAGGCCGCGTGTAAAGCCCCGAGCGCTCCCGCGCGAGCCTTCGGGCCTCACAGGCGGGGTCGATCGCGACGGCAACGGCTAGACGGTATCACGAGCGCCCGCACCCGGCAAGAAACGCTAAGCCGCTGACTCCGTGGTGGATCGGCCCTCCGACTCGGTGATGGATGGACTCGACGCGCTGCTCGCCACGCGCAGGACGTCGAGCCTATAGATGCGGATCGCGGAGAGCACGAGCGAGAGCACGACGGGTCCGATCAGGAAGCCGAAGACGCCGAACGCCAGGACACCGCCGATGATCGACAGGAAGCCCATGAGCGGGTGGATCCGCGCGGAGCCACGCAGCAGCATCGGCTTGATCACGTTGTCGCTGCCGCTCACGACGACGGTGCTGTACACGAGCAGCCCGATCGCGGGGCCCGTGGCGCCCTGCAGCGCCAGGTACACGCACGCGGGCATCCAGGCGAGCGGGGATCCCACGAGCGGCACCGTGGCGGCCAGGATCACGGCCGTGCCCCACACGAGCGGCGAGGGCACGCCGAACATCAAGAAGCCGATGCCGGCGAGGATGCCCTGCACCACCGGCACCACCACCACCGCCTGCAGCGCGCCCTTGATGGTCCGATCGAGGTGGTCGAAGATCTGTCGCTCCTGCTCGTCGGAGAAGGGCGACACGGGCCGCAGCTCGGCCTTCAGCCGCCCGCCGTCGCGCAGCAGGAAGAACAGCATCAACAGGAACAGCCCCAGGTCGATCGCGGCGTGGGTCACGCGGCCAAGCACGTTCTGCAGCAGCCCGTTCGCGCCGCCGGCGAGCTGGGAGATGCCGCCCGCGAGCACCGGAGCGATCTGAGCCTGCAGGAAGGCGATCCAGCTCTTGAGGCCCGGGTAGCGGCGCGGAAGCTCTTGCCAGAAACGCTGCATCTCCTCCGGCCCGAGCAACGGTTGGAGCCTGATCCAGTCGAGGAAGAGCGCCGTCTGGCGGGCCAGCAGGAAGAGGGACGTCAGGACCGGCACCAGGATCACCACCGTCGTGACCAGCACCAGGATCGCAGAAGCGAGCGTGCGCCGCCCGCCGAGCACCGCGCCCAGGCGCTTCTGGGCCGGCCCGAGCAGCAGCGCGACGCAAGCCGCCACCGAGAAGACCAGGATGAAGGGCTTGAAGACCCAGAACGCGAGCAGCAGGATCACGGCGAGCGCCAGCAGCAGCGGGGTCAGCAGGTCGCGGCGCCTACGTTCCGGCATGATCTCGAATGATCTTACCGCGGAGCGCCGCTCAGTCGCGGCTCACGCTGTCCGGCAGCTCGTTGCTGTCCTGCCGTCCCGAGCGACGCGGGAAGTGTCGGGCGAGCTCGTCTCCGACGCGCGTGACGGCGCTCACGATCCCGTCGCTGAAGCGGGAGGCGCGGAACTCGGCGGCGATCCCGGCTGCGATCTCGTCCCAGAAGCCCGGCGGGCACCGCTCGTCGATCCCCCGGTCGCCCACGACGGCGAAGGTCCGGCTCTCCGGCGCCACCAGGATCAGGACGCCGTTGTGCTCGGCGGTGGCGGTCATGCCCAGACGCACGAAGCCCGCTTCGGCGGCGCGGCGCGCGTCGGGAACGACACCCGCGGCGACGTGGACGCGGATCTCGCCGCGGGAGCGGGCCTCCGCGTCCCGGATCGCCGCCACGATCCTCGCGTCGTCCAGGGCCGCCACGAAGGCTTTGGGCTTCACCGCTCCCCCCTCACCAGCTGCTGGAGGCGCCACCGCCTCCAAAGGAGCCCCCGCCCCCCGAGAAGCCGCCGCCGCCCCCGCCGCCACCGCTCGACCAGCCTCCGCCGCCGCCCCAGGAGCTGCCGCTGCCCCAGGAGCCGCCGCTCCCACGCCATCCGCGGCTGCCGTAGGTGCGCCCTGCCTGGGCTCGCCGCGCGGTCTGCGCCAGCGACAGGAGGATGAGCACGAAAAGGACGATGATCAGGATCGGGACGATCGGAAGCTGCGGCTTCGGCTTCGGCGGCGACTTGTACTCGCCGCGCGTCGCCGCCAGGATTCCGTCGATGCCGGCTTCGAGGCCGCCCACCCAGTCCCCCGCGCGGAAGCGGGGCCGCACCTGATCGTCGAGGATGCGCGCGGCCAGCTGGTCGGGCAGAGCTCCTTCCAGCCCGTAGCCGGTCTCGATCCGCATCTTGCGGTCGCCGACGAACACGAAGAAGACGGCGCCGTTGTCCCAGTCTTTGCGCCCGACGCGCCAGTGCTGGGCTGCGCGCACGGTGAAATCCTCGAGCGAGGGGGATGGCAGGCTCGGGTAGACCGCCACCACCACCTGGGTGGAGGTCTCCTCGGCGAAGCGGCGAAGCTTCGCGTCGAGCCGCTGCGCGTCGCTCGCCGAGACGAGGCCGGCGTAGTCGTTGAAGTACGCCGCGGGCGGGGGCGGCAGCGTCTCCGCCGCGAGCCCCGCGACACCGAAGGCGAGACGGACGCAGACGACGAGCGCGCTCAGGCAGGCGCGCATCCCGCGGTCCCTAGCGCTGCTCCGCCGGCGACGGCTGTGGCGAAGCGCCGAAGTTGAACTTCACGGACGGGGGCTGCTCGCTGCCGGCCGCGGCCTGGAAGTAGGCCTTCTCCCTCATCCCGACGAGGTTCGCGAAGAGCATCGTCGGGAAGCGGAGCCGCGCGGTGTTGTAGAGAAGCGCCGCCTCGTTGTACCGGTTGCGCTCGACCGCGACGCGGTTCTCGGTGCCCTCGAGCGCGACCTGGAGATCGCGGAAGTTCTGGTTGGCCTTGAGCTCGGGGTAGCGCTCGACCACCACCATCAGCCGCGAGAGAGCGCTCGACAGCGAGTCCTGCGCCGCCTGGAAGCGGGCGAAGGCGGCGGGGTCGTTCGGCAGGTTGCCCACGTTCACCTGTCCGACGCTCGCGCGCGCCCTGACCACCTCCTCGAGCGTCGACTTCTCGAAGCTGGCCGCGCCCTTGACGGTCTCCACCAGGTTCGGGATCAGGTCGGCACGCCTCTGGTACTGGTTCTCGACCTGCGCCCACTGCGCGTCGACGCCCTGTCCCAGACCGACGAGTTTGTTGTAGCTGCCGATCGCCAAACCACCCACGATCAGCGCGACCACGACCAGCACGCCCAGACATCCCATCCACTTCATGAGCGTCCTCCTGCGGGCGGGACCGCCGAAGCCTGCCCGGATCCTGCGTCAGTGGCGGAGCCAACAGGCTACTCGACTCAGCGCAGAGGGTGAAACCGTAAGAATCGACAGGTAGCCGAAGGGGCTGGCCAGAACGCAGGCCGAAGGCCCTGGCCCGGACGGGTTCACGAAACGAACGAACAGAAACCGAACGAGCGAACAAGGCCAAGACTTACTGGACCGAGCTTTCGGGGGGCTGAGCGCCCCCCGAACTCCCGCTAACGTGGGCCGTCGCCGCGCCGAACTTGGCCGGCTGCAGGGTCGCTGCGATGCGAGCCGCGGGCTGGTGCAGGAACTCGAGGAACGGCTTCGGGTATACGCCGATCCAGAAGCACAGCGCCACGAGCGGCACGAGCGTCGCGATCTCGCGCGCGGAGAGGTCCTGGAGCTTCTGGTTCTCCTCGTGCGTGAGCTTGCCCCAGAACACGCGCTGGTAGAGCCAGAGCAGGTACGCCGCCCCGAGCACGACGCCCGAGACGGCCCAGTAGGCCCAGACGCGGTTCGCGGCGAAGGCGCCCTGCAGGATCATGAACTCGCCCACGAAACCGTTGAGCAGCGGAAGCCCCATCGACGCCAGGAAGAGCACGAGCGTCAATGTGGCGTAGACCGGCATCACCTGCGCCAGCCCGCCGAACTGGGCGATCTCCTTGGTGTGCCGCCGCTCGTAGATGAGGCCGACGATCAGGAACAGCCCGCCGGTCGAGAGGCCGTGGTTGACCATCTGCAGCACGCTGCCCTCGAGCCCGAGCGGGTTGAGCGCGAACATGCCGAGCATCACGAAGCCGAGGTGGCTGACCGACGAGTAGGCGACGAGCTTCTTCATGTCCTTCTGCACCAGCGTCACCAGCCCGGCGTAGACGATGCTGATGATCGCGAGCGTCACCATCCACGGCACCGCGTCGAGCGTCGCCTGGGGCAGAAGCGGCAGCGAGAAGCGAATGAACCCGTAGGTTCCCATCTTCAGCAGCACGCCCGCCAGGATCACCGAGCCCGCGGTCGGCGCTTCGACGTGGGCGTCGGGCAGCCAGGTGTGGAACGGGAACATCGGCACCTTGATCGCGAAGCCCAGGAAGAAGGCCAGGAACACCCAGAACTGCAGGTCGGGCGGGATCCCCATCTGCATCCACACCGTGTAGTCGAAGCTGCCGTTGAGAGCGTGCTCCGGCAGCGTCTTCGCGTGGAAGTAGAGCGCCAGGATGCCGAGCAGCATCACCACCGAGCCGGCGAGCGTGTACAGGAAGAACTTGATCGCCGCGTACAGACGCCGGGCGCCGCCCCAGACCCCGATCAGGAAGTACATCGGGACCAGCATCACCTCCCAGAACACGTAGAACAGGAACATGTCGAGCGCGCAGAAGACGCCGATCATCCCGGTCTGGAGCAGGAGCAGGAACACGTAGTACGCGCGCACCCGCTCGGTGATGGCCTTCCAGGAGGACAGGATCGCGACCTGGCCCAGGAGCGTCGTGAGCAGGACCAGGAGCGCCGAGATCCCGTCCAGCCCCATGAAGTACTGCACGCCGATCGAGGGGATCCAGGGAGCCTTCTCGACGAACTGGAAGCCGGTAGCGCCGCGGTCGAACCAGAACCAGAGCGGCAGGCTCACCAGGAAGCCCAGCAGGCCGAAGCCGTTCGCCACCCAGCGGACCGCGTTCTCGCGGGCCCGCCCGCGGAAAGGCGGCAGCAGCAGCAAGAGCGCGCCCACGAGCGGCGTGTACGTGACGACGGAGAGCAGATGCTCGCGGTAGAAATCCATGGGCTCTCTCGGGCCTCCTCTAGTAGAGCCCCAGCACGAAGCGGCCGGCCGCGATCATCAGGAACAGGCCGATCAGCATGCTGAGCGCGTAGTGCTGGACGAGGCCGCTCTGCACGGCGCGGAAGACGTAGCTCAGGTTCTCGAGCAGGAAGGCCGCGAGGTTGACGGCGCCGTCCACCACGTAGCGATCCCACAGGTTCGAGGCCTTCGCGAGCAGGTCGCGCACGCCCCAGGCGACGCCGTTGACCCCGAGCCCGGCCCTGAGCTCGCCGTCGCCGCCGTCGATCACGAAGCGGTCGTTGGCGTGGAACGCCTGGCCGCCGCCGAGCGCCAGCCCGCGGACGAAGACGGCCGCGTAGGCCTCGTCGACCCAGTACTTGTTGACGAGCGTGCGGTAAGCGCCCGGGAAGGCGGCGGCCAGGCGGGTCGGGGCCTCGAACGCGCCACGGTAGAAGCGCCAGGCCACCAAGATGCCCGCGGCCGCGACCAGCACGCTCAGGCCCATCAGGCCGAGCTCCGTCCCGTGACCCGGGACCGGGGCCACGAACACCTCGCCGAGCGCCTCACGCGCCGGCTCGAAGACGGGCTCCAGGAAGTGCTCGACGACGTTCGGCATGCCGACCACGTGACCGATCACGACCGGCACGCCCAGGAAGCCGGCGAGCAGCGACCCCACGGCCAGCACCTGGAGCGGCAGCAGCATCGACGGGGGCGACTCGTGCAGGTGATGCGCCTGCTCGGCGCTGCCGCGGAAGCTGCCGCCGAAGGTCATCCAGTACAGCCGGAACATGTAGAAGGCCGTGAGCGCCGCCGCCGCGATGCCGATGGCCCAGACGTGGCGCCCGTAACCCCCCGCGCGGAAGGCCGACCACAGGATCTCGTCCTTGGAGAAGAAGCCGGCGAGCGGCGGGATGCCGGCGATCGCGATGCAGCCGACGAGCATCGTCAGGTGCGTCTTGGGCAGCTTCGAGCGCAAGCCGCCCATCTGACGCATGTCCTGCTCGCCCGACATGGCGTGGATCACGGAGCCCGAGCCGAGGAATAGAAGCGCCTTGAAGAAGGCGTGCGTGAACACGTGGAAGATTCCCGCGCCGAAGGCCCCCACGCCGCAGGCGAGGAACATGTAGCCGAGCTGGCTCACGGTCGAGTAGGCGAGCACGCGCTTGATGTCGTTCTGTACCAGGCCGATCGTGGCCGCGAGGATCGCGGTGGCGGCGCCCACGATCGCCACCGTCGCCATGGCGTTGGGGGCGTGCGCGTAGATCGGCGCCGAGCGGGCGACCATGTACACACCCGCGGTCACCATCGTCGCCGCGTGGATCAGGGCGCTCACCGGCGTCGGGCCTTCCATCGCGTCGGGCAGCCACACGAAGAGCGGGATCTGCGCGCTCTTGCCGATGGCTCCGACGAAGAGCAAGAGCCCGATCAGGCTGAGCGCGCCGCCCCAGGCGTATTCGACCGGCATCTGGGCGGCCGCCGCCATGACCGCCCGGAAGTCGAGCGTGCCGAAGGTCACGAACACCAGGAACATCCCGGCCAGGAACCCGGCGTCGCCGATGCGGTTCACGATGAAGGCCTTCTTGCCCGCGTCGGCGGCGCTCTGCTTGTGGAACCAGAACCCGATCAGCAGGTACGAGCAGAGCCCGACCCCTTCCCAGCCGACGAAGAGCACCGCGTAGTTGGCCCCCAGCACGAGCGTGAGCATCGCGAACATGAAGAGGTTGAGGTACGCCATGTAGCGCGCGTAGCCGGCGTCGTGGCCCATGTAGCCGATCGAGTAGACGTGGATCAGGAAGCCGACGAACGTGACGAACAGCACCATCACCGACGAGAGCGGGTCGAGGAGATAGGCCCACTCCACGCGGAGGGCGGTGGCGCCGGCGCTGCCGCCGACCGCGGTCTCGGCCGCCCCGCCCGGCAGCCAGGTGAAGAGCGTCTCGACGAGGGCGTGCCCGGGCGTCTGGTGCGCCTGGACGACCCCGTAGACCGCGATCAGGAAAGAGAGGAAGACGGTGCCCGCGGCGACCAGGCCGATCACGGGATTCGGGCCGTGCGCGGCTTCGTGCCCTCCGCCGTGAACGACCCCGGAGGGCCTTTGCCCCAGGACCCGCACTCCGACCGTGAAGTTGAAGAGAAACCCGACGAACGGCAGGAGAGGAATCAGGAAGAGGAAGGGAGGCATGTCACCCTGGCTGGAACGCGATCGCCGCGGGGATCATATGGGACCGCTCGAAAGAGCGTCAAGCCGGGCAAACGCATCATCTGTCGGGGAACTTCATCCGCCGCAGCAGCTCCTGGAACCGAGGCTCGCCCCGTAGCTGGCGCGGCTCAGGCGAGGTCGAGGGCGACGGCCCGCGGCCTGCGCCAGCCGATCGACGGCAGCCAGGCTCGCTTCGTCAATTGAGATTGCAGTAGTTTTCACATCGGGTTCATAAGAGCAGGAGCGGGCTCCTTCAAGCCAGCACAGCGGTCCCTTCAGTGCCCCGTGCGTCCCTCGAGCAGATCCACCACGTGCGGCAGCAGCGGCAGCAGCGCTTCGAGCCCGCTCTTCACGCCTTTCAACGAGCCGGGCAGGTTCACGACCAGGCAGGCCCCGACGAGGCCGGCCCGGCCGCGGGAGAGCGCCGCGAACGGTGTCTCGGCGAGGCCGCGCGCGCGCAGCTGCTCGGCGATTCCCGGAGCCTCGCGCTCGAGGACGTCGAGCGTGGCTTCGGGGGTCACGTCGCGCGCCGCGAGGCCCGTCCCGCCGGTCGTCACGACGAGCGCGGCCGAGGACGCCGCGGTGCGGATCGCCGCGGCGATGGCGGCGCGATCGTCGGCTACCACGACCGGTCCCGAGACCTGCCAACCGGCCTGCTGGAGCAGCCGTTGGGCTTCGGGGCCGGAGAGATCGGGACGCTCGCCGCGGGCACTGGAGTCGCTGACCGTGATCACCGTGGCGCGCGGCATGTGTGGTGGTCCTTTCCCGGTGCCGTGGCGCGCCGAGCACTGGTTTGACGCTGCCGGACGGCCGAACCTATAGTGGTCTCAGCATACAGGGCAAGTCCCGCGGGGCCCACGAGTCCCATTCAGGAGGCGACGATGTCGGCGTTAGCACTGGCGGTCCTGCTCGTGGGCCAGGCCTCGACGGCCGCGGCCGCCGGCACCGAGATCCGCGCCCTCACCGTCACGCTCGTCGACGAGAAAGGCCAGGAGGTGACCGACGTCTCGGCCGCCGACGTGGCGCTCGTGGAGAACGGCGTGCACCGCGACATCGCCTCCTTCGCGCGCGACCTGCGGCCGCTGACGGCGGCGATCCTGGTCGATTCGAGCGCCGCCGTCTCCAGCTCCTACCGCCTCAACGTCGTGGACGCGGTCGTCGGGTTCGTCGCGCGGCTGCCGGAGGGGGCGCGCTACTCGATCTGGACCACCGGCGACCGGCCGACAAAAGTGGTCGACTACACCGACGACCGCGGGGCCGCCGGCGCGGCGCTGCGGCGCGTGGCACCCCAGGGCGGCAACTACACGCTCGACGCGCTCGCGGAGGCATGCGTGGACATGGAGAAGTTCGCCCGCGAGGGCGACCGCCGCGCGGTGGTGGCCGTGAGCGGCCTGGGGCCGGAATTCAGCTACCGCGACAAGCAGCGCGCGGCCGAAGAGGCCGAGAGCCGGGCCGATCTCTTCCTTTCCGTGCAAGTCGAAGCAGGCGAGGGCGACTTCGACACGCGCACCCGCCTGAGCTACGCGCTCGAGCGCCTGGCGACGGCGAGCGGCGGGCGCGCCGACCAGGTGCTGTCCTACATGGCGCTCGACTCGACGCTCAAGAAGCTCTCCACGTACCTGAGCTCCGCGTATCGGCTGCGCTACGCGACCGTTCCGGAGCTCAAGAAGCGCAAGCTCGAGCTCCGCGTCGCGCGTCCCGGCACCAAGGTCGTGGTGCCCCAGGCGACGGCCCGCGACGGTTCGCGCGGCGAGAGCTAGAAGCAGAGCCAGCCATTCCGCCTCCCATGAAGACGCGACTCCTCATCGCCCTGGCGCTCACGCTGTCGTGGGTCGCGCCCGTGCCGCTCGGCGCCCAGGCACGGCCGCAGGCGCCGGTGTTCGGCACCGGGATCGAGATCATCAACCTGAGCCTGTCGGTGACCGACACACGCAACAACTTCGTGACCGACCTGCTCCAGCGCGACTTCGCGGTGTTCGAGGACGGCATCCGGCAGGAGCTGACGCTCTTCACCCACGAGGATCTGCCGATCTCGCTGGTGCTGCTGATCGACACCTCGGCCTCGATGGAGGAAAAGCTCAAGACCGCGCAGGAGGCCGCGATCCGCTTCACGAAGACGCTGCGCGCGCAGGACCTGGCGCAGGTGGTGCAGTTCAACGAGCGCGCGACGCCGCTGCAGACGTTCACCGCCGACCTGGGCGCGCTGGAGAAGGCGATCCGTGCCACCGAGGCCTCGGGGCCCACCGCGCTCCACAACGCGCTCTACGTGGCGCTCAAGGACCTGGGCCGCGACAAGAAGGCGGCCGAGCTGCGGCGGCGCGCGATCGTGATCCTGTCGGACGGCGAGGACACGGCCTCGCTCGTGACCGACGACCAGGTGCTCGAGCTCGCGAAGAAGAGCGAGATCAACATCTACGCGATCAGCCTGCGGCCGCAGCGCGCGCAGGACCGCCAGCGCCAGGCCTTCAGCCAGGCCGAGTACCTGCTGAACGCGCTCACGCGCGAGACCGGGGGCCGCGCCTACTTCCCGACCTCGGTCGGCGAGCTCGACTCGGTCTACGAGCGCATCGCCGAGGAGCTGCGGACACTCTACAGCGTCGGCTACGTCTCGGCCAACCTCAGGCGCGACGGCAAGTGGCGGCGGATCGTGGTGCGCGTGCCCGAGCGCGAGGGGCTGCAGATCCGCCACAAGCTCGGCTACTACGCGCCGCCTGGATAATCGGAAACGGAAGAGCTGCAACGAACAACCGAGAACGGAAACGGACAACGGACCAACGGATCAGACAAAGCCCGGACGGGAGCCGCGACCCGGACGGGCTCCCGTCCGGGCATCGGAATCAAAAGCCGAAGTAGAGGCTCAAGCCGACACGGGGCCGGCGGCCGCGGTAACTGCGGTAGGGCGGCGGCGGCGGGTAGTAGCCATACCCATCGTCATAGCCGTAGCCGTACGGTGCCGGCGCGTAGCCATGGCCGTAGTAGCGGGGGCGGTGGCCCCGATATCGGGACGAGTACCCGTACGGCCGGGAGTAGTAACCGTGGCGGCTGCCGCGGGAGTACCCGTCGGAGTAGTAGCCGTGGCCGCTGCCGCGAGAGTACCCGTCGGAGCGGTACCCGTCGGAGTAGTAGCCGCGGTGACCGCAGCGCGGACCATGACGGTGGCCGGCCTCGACGGCCGCCGGCAGGCACAGCGCGGCGACGAGCGCCAGCGTGGGAACGAGAGCCTTCATCGCAACCTTCATGGCGACCCTCCGTGTGCGAACGGCTGCCTGCAACCATCTGCAAGCAGCGTTCCCGGCTCGGTCGCTCTTACGGCTCAATCACTTCGCGGGGCCGAGGCGGCTGAGCGTCGCCAGTCGAGCGCAGCCCCTGTCGCCTGCGGGGGACGAGCTACTCGACCCAGACGCGGACGGTCGCCTCGTCGTCCTCGATGTCGACGAGCGCCTGGCCGGAGTCGAGCGCACGCAGTATCTCGCCGAGGGTCACGCCGCAACGATCCCGCTTCCGGCAGTGGTGGCGCGACGGGATCGGCCAATCGTCGCCCACGGAGCGCACGAGCCCGATCGGCAGATTGAGCGAGAGGCGTGCACGCTTGCCGGCTTTCTCCACGATGCGGACGCGGAACCACAGCGGCCCTTCCGTCGGCCGCGGCTTCGCCTCGGCCGTGCGTGGCCCGGGGTCTTCGGCGGGCGGCCTCGCCTGCGACACGCTCGCCGGCGACTCGGACGAGGCGAGCACCGCCTTCTTGACGGCCTGGAGGTCGTCGTCCGCGCTTCCGGCCCGCGCCGGCGCCGAAAGCCCCACTCCCAGAGCGGCGGCCAGCAGCAGCCGCCCGGTGCACGATTCGAGATCTGACCGCGTCATGGTTTGCCCTCAACAGGAAACTGAAACAGCCAACGGAAACGACCTACGCATCAGACAAGGCCTGGATGTGAGCGCACGACGGGCTCCCATCCAGGCATGTGAATCACTCGAGCCAGACCTGGATCCGCTCGCCGTCCTTGCCCTCGATCGTGAGGATCTCGGCCGGCCCCGTCTTCTTGAGCGCCTGCCAGAAGCTGCGTGCGTCGTAGCCTTCCTTGCGCAGGTCCGCGATCGCCTCGTCCGGCAGCGCCTTGAAGACGAGGTCGGCGAGCGCCACCGGCAGGTTGATCGCCACGTTGGGCTTCGACTCGCCCTTCTCGTAGATGCGGATGCGCACCCAGGCGGCCTCGCGTCCGCGCGGCTTCGGGTAAGGAGCCGGGGCG
>Ga0214473_10005567_pt1 | contig 15083 bp, 14 predicted proteins | sample RVTome_7_FD_203509 | JGI IMG/M metagenome (GOLD analysis project Ga0214473, IMG submission 203509) | Soil microbial communities from uranium-contaminated site in the Upper Colorado River Basin, Wyoming, United States - RVT98D197 | ecosystem: Environmental > Terrestrial > Soil > Contaminated >... | reverse complement strand
CGGAGATGATCCCTCCGAGAGTTAACCCTTGGGCCAAGACTGCGACGAGGCTGCCCAGGAAAAAAGCCTTGTTCCATGGGCCTTTTCGAGCGGCATTCGCTCTGAATTCGAACGTGACTCCCCGGAAGATCAGGCCGAAGAGAAAGGTCAGGAGAGGGATATACATAGCGCTGAAAAGGACACCGTACACGACCGGAAAGGCGGCGAAGACGGCTCCTCCGCCGAAGACGAGCCAGGTCTGATTGGCGTCCCAGACAGGAGAGACGCTGCCCATCAAGAGGTCCCTCTCCTCTTCGTTGCGGGCAGTCGGAAATAGCAGGGCTACCCCCAGGCTGAAGCCATCGAGTACGATATAGAGAAAGATGGCAAAAGCCAGTAGGCAAGCCCAGACTGTTATAAGATCCATTTGATCCTCACTTCCCAAGCCGGTATAGCCGGAACCAAACAGGAGTTGAAATTCCAAATTTCGATCTAAAATGACCAAAACGCTTTTCCTATGTTTGGAATTTGAACCATTGGAATTTATTTGTTATTTGGCGCTTGTCATTTGGTGCTTCAGCTGCGTAACCAAATCTTTGTTGCCATTTTGCGGACAAATTCATTTATAAGCGCCTGAAAGGTTTCAATCCTGCTGGTCGCTGAAGGGACGGAATGGGACTTGAGAGGTCCGGTCCCCTGCGCAATGTCTTCAGGATGAAATTGAAATAACTTGCCAGGACCACGGCGAAGATGACGGAAAAGAGACTGAGAGACCAGATGACATTTCCCACGGGAATAGGAGAGAGACCCTCGCCGGTCCGCATCAGGTTATAAACCAACCAGGGTTGGCGTCCGACCTCGGTTGTCGTCCATCCCAATTCCGTTGCAATAAATCCTAAGGGATGAAGGATTAAGAGAGTCCGGAGAAATGCCCGATGCTCATAAAGCCTCCCTCGCAGCCACAGGATGAAGGCCCAAACCATGAGAAGAAAGAATATAAAGCCAATCGCCACCATGAGACGGAAGCTCCAAAAGAGGACGAAAACATTGGGACGATCCTGGCGGGGAAATTCTTTCAGCCCCGCCACGCGGCCATGAGAGGAATAAGTGGCAAGCAAGCTCAGGCCAGTGGGAATCGAAAGCTCGAAAAGGTTGCGCTCCTTCTCCATGTCCGGAATCGCAATGACTGAAAATGCAGCCCCGCCATTCGTATTCGTTTCCCAATGGGCTTCCATCGCCGCAAACTTGGGCGGCTGGTGGTGGAAGACCTGGCGGCCGCTCACGTCGCCCAGGAAGATCTGAAGAGGAGCGAAGAGGGCTCCCATCACCAGGGCTATTCCCATGGACCGGCGGAAGAAGAGGACTTCTCTCCCTTTGAGAAGGTAGTAAGCGCTGATTCCGGCCACAACGAAGGCCGATGTTTCGAAGGCAGCCATCGTCATATGACCAAAACGGATAGGCGCGGAAGGATTGAAGATCGCCGCTGCGAAATCGGTCACCATAAACTTTCCGTTCACCAGATGGTAACCGGCAGGGGTCTGCATCCATGAGTTCGCTGTTAGGATCCAGAATGCAGAAATGACCGTTCCAACGGCGACAAGACAGGTCGCCAGGAAATGAACGCCCCGTGGCACCTTCTCCCAACCCAAAAGCATGATGCCGAGGAACCCTGCCTCCAGGAAGAAAGCGGTCAAGATCTCGAAGGCGAGAAGGGGAGAAAAGACATTGGCAACCGCCTGGGAGAAACGAGCGAAGTTCGTTCCGAACTCAAATTCAAGCACAATGCCGGACACCACGCCTATTCCAAAATTGATTGCGAGAATCTTCACCCAGAACCGGAAAAGACGGTAATAGATCTCCTTCCTGGTCAGCAGCCACAAAAACTCGATAATCACCAGGTAGAAAGAGAGACCGATCGTGAGCACCGGAAATAAGATGTGGAACATGGTGGTGACTGCGAACTGTATGCGGGAAAGAAAAAGAAGATCCATATTAAACACCGTGGGCATGTCTACTTTTTATTATGAACCGGCTCCACAAGGAGAACGAGCCCCTTCATACCTCGAATGGAAACCTTCTCCCCCTTTTCGATGGCAGGCACCTCTCCCTTGACTTCAGCCTGCCAGATCTCTCCGTGGACCCGGACATGGCCGGAGGGGGCAAGCCTTTCCTCTGCAATGCCTTCAGTGCCGATAAGGTGCCTCGGGTCTCCCGGAGAGGGTCTGTCATAGGCGCGCCACACGAATGGAAAAACAAGCATGTCTTTGCCCACCCATGCAGAGATCAATCCCCAGAACAACCATGAAGGAAGGGTGATCCACTGATCGAGAGCGATCAGACTCAGAACAAGGATCGTCATGTCGGGAATCTGAAAAAGCGCATACCTTCTGAGGATTCGCCATTGATGCGTTTTCGGCAGCGATCTGAATGGAGTAGCGCTCCACACCCCTGATGTCCTCACACTCTGTAGAGTTCTTTCCTTTCCTGAATGGCCTATTTTACCACAAACCGTTTTATTTTACTCCTGGGCCTGAAAGGATGACAGAAATTCCATTCACATGAAGTTCAAACTGTGGTAGAATGGCAAAAAATCTTTGGGGGGGTACCTATGAAGCAGCTTCGTTGGTTTCCTGTTTTCCTACTCGGCTTGATTCTTTTCGGTTGCGCGGCAGGAGGGGTTTATTCCCTGCGTCTGCGTTATGAACCTTCAAAAGAGCTTCCCTCACTCCAGCAGAAGATGGGGCCTGTCGTGGCCATCGCTCCTTTCAAAGACGAACGGGCCGATACCCTCTATATCGGGCTCCACACGCCTTTCCAGGGAAGAACAATGTATTATAAGAGCGACCCTTTTCCGCTGGAAGCGGCAATTCGGGAACCTCTGCAAGAGGTTCTTTTGAAGAAAGGCTTGAAAACGACGGTCCTTCCAGCCTGGGACGGGAGACCCGAATCCCTTAAGGCGATAGACGCGGACTCTGTATTGATGATTCAGATCAAGAAGTTCTGGATCGAGGGGAAGGATGACCTCCTTTTGAGAACAAGCATAAAAGCCTCCGTGCATCTCACGATCCATCTTGGCGTAAAAAAAGAGGGGAAGGCTTTTACGAAAAACGTGGAGGTTGAAAGGGAGAAGACCGTTTTCGGCGGAGGATCGGAGCAAATTGGACAAATGATCAACGAGATCGTGACGGATGTTTTCGATGCTTTCCTCTTGAATCCCTATTGATCAGCATGATTTCACCGCTGAGCCGCGGAGGGCGCAAAGGAAAAGGAGAAAAATCATGAAGGTCTTTTTCTATATTGCCTTTATCATCGTGATCGGGATAGCCATTTTTGCCGTACAGAACTCGGAGGCCTCTCCAGTGACCATCAAGTTTCTCATCTGGCAGTTCGAAACTTCACTGGTCTATACGATCCTGGGATCCATTGGAGTAGGCGCCTTCATCATCCTTCTCATCTGGATCCCAAGAGCCATCCGGTCATCCTGGCAAGGGAGAAAACAGAAACAGGATATTACCTCTCTATAAATATGTTCTTCAATTGACGCCCCATGCCCGGAGGGCGCCCTCGAACCATGAAAGTAGAACGAAGATGAGAAGATGAGAAGTTACGAAGTTGCGCTTCCCATTTTTGTTTTCTTATCTTCTCAACCTCTTATCTTCTCAACTTCGTTTTCTTCGTAAAGAACGGATCAGGAGCCGAACGGTGAAAGGATTGAAGCTCTTTCGTGTTCTGGGGATACAGATTTCTCTTAACTATACGTGGTTCATTGTCTTCGGACTGGTCGCCTGGAGTCTGGCGAACGGTTACTTCCCCTATCATTACCCTTCCTTAAGCCGGCCCGCTCATTGGACGATGGGATTCCTGGGGGCCGTTTTTCTTTTCCTCAGTGTTCTGATTCATGAACTCACCCACTCCTACATTGCCAAACGGGAAGGGATGGAGGTTAAGGAGATTATCCTATTCATCTTTGGCGGCGTCTCCCAGTTGACCAAAGAGCCAGACGATCCGGGAAAAGAGTTGAGGGTGGCCCTCGGCGGTCCGATATCGAGCCTGATCCTCGCCTTTCTATTCTGGGTCCTCTCGAAGGGGATTTTCCAGGCCCCTGCGTTCGCGCTGATTGCCGGCCTGTTAAACTATCTGGCCTTTATCAACCTGTCACTGGCGATCTTCAATCTGATCCCCGGATTCCCGCTGGACGGAGGGAGGGTCCTTCGAGCCATTTACTGGAAGAAGAGCGGCAGCCTGAAGAGAGGGACACAGATTGCGGCGGAATCAGGAAAATGGGTGGGAACGGGGATCATTCTTCTCGGTCTTTTCTGGCTGTTGATGGGGAATATCTTTGGGGGAATCTGGTTTGTCATCATTGGTATGTTCCTACGGTCTGCCGCGGAGGGAGGATACCAGCAGGCCGTAATGAAGGGCGCGCTCGAAGGGGTGAAGGTGAAGGACGTGATGAGCCGGGGGGTCATTTCGGTCTCTCCTTCCCTTCGAATTGACGAATTGGTGGAGGACTTTTTTCTGCGGCACAAACACGTCACTTACCCGGTCACTGAAAACGATCGGATCGTCGGGATGATTACGTTAAAGCGAGTGAAAGAAATTTCACGGGATCAATGGGCGGAGAGAACAGTGAGAGAGGCGATGCTTCCGGTCCGTGAGGAGATTCTCCTTGATCCGGAAGAAGAGGCGGTGGACGCCCTCCAAAGAATGGTTCGCACCGGAGAAGGCCGCCTTCCCGTCGTTCAGAACGGAAGAGTTGTGGGAATGATCACCCGCAAGGATATTCTGAATCTCCTTGAAATCAAGTCCGATCTCTCAGGCTAACGATCAAGATCCCCTTGCCGCATTTCCATCTCTTCCATTTCTGATTTCAGGCTTGTGTTGATGGCAACGAAGCGAAGCAAAACCAGGACAAGGGCAAGACTTCGCCTTCTGCCGGAGGCCGTGAAGAAGTTCGGCCGGGATCACGGTCTTTTTCTTTCGGCCGGGATTACGTTCAACCTCCTCATCTGCATCATCCCTTTTATTCTTCTGCTTCTCGCCATGGCGGGCGCCTACCTCTACAGCTCGCGGGAGGTCCTGAATTATATCCGTCATTATCTGGAGACCATGGTTCCTTCTCTCGATCCGAAAATTACGCAAGACATCCTGAGAATTACCCGGGACCGCAAGATTGTTGGAATTCTGGGAATAGGAGGACTCCTCTGGACCTGCACCTGGGTGTTCAGCTCCATGCGAACAGCCCTCAACATCATCTTTCAGGTAACGAAGGAGAGAGGGATTCTCCGGGGAAAAGCGATTGACGTCCTGATGATCTTCCTGGCAGGGATCGCCCTTCTCCTGAGCATGACCCTCACTTCTGCGATCACTTTTCTCCAGGGCTTTCACGTTCAGCCCCTCCTCGCAATGGGGCCGGTCCTCCGGTGGGTCCTGAAATACATCGTCCCCTTCTTTTTCACCTATTCCATGTTCTTTGTGATTTACAAGATCATTCCTAATCGAAAAATCAGCGCTTCATCCGCCCTACAGGCGGCCTTTTTCACGAGTCTACTCTGGGAGGCGACCAAACAGCTCTTCGGATGGTACGTTCTCCATCTCGGGAGGTTTTCGGTGGTCTATGGGTCCCTGAGCACCCTGATCGTCTTCTTTCTCTGGATTTATTACTCCTCCGCCGTTCTCCTCCTGGGAGGCGAGATCGCTTTCTTGCTCGAAGAAAGGCAGCCTTCTTCCAATCGAAAAACAGGGAAATGAGAAGGCTATTTCTTGAAGACACTGAACAATCGATCCAGCCCCGATTTTTCAAGGGTAGAGACGGTTTCCAATTCTCCCGCATCGAGCCAGACCCCTTCGCAAGCGGAGCATTTGTCTATCTTGATGCCTCTGTAATCGATTTCAATCAGTTCCATCCCGCATTTCGGGCATTTCATGAAATGGATTTCCTTGAGTGTCTTCTTGTCTTCCCCTTTGAGTCTTGCCTGTTTTTCTTCTTCCAGCCTCTTTTTCTTCTCGAACTCCATCCTTGCAAAATACTCTTCTTCTTTTTCACTCGGTTTCCACGCCATCGTCTCCTCCTTATGTAGAAAATAAAAGTGTCAGTGTCAGTGATTAGTGTCAGTAATTGCCCGAAAACATAACACCTTCTATATCATTTTCATGGTTCGAGGGTGCCCTCCGGGCATGAGGCATTCAGGTGAAAAGTGAGCCATTATGCTCTATTTCCCTCCGATTTCCCACTCTCAGGGCCCTGACTGACAGGATGGCCCCGTTCAAGATAATCCATTGCCGAAGTGATTTCTTTTTTCCTCCCGATCAAGAGGATTGCGTCCCCCTCTTTCAAGACGAAATCCGGGGGCGGGTTCTGAAACACCTTGCTTTTCCGTTGGACCGCAATGATGGTCGCTCCGGTGTTCGCCCGGAGGTCCAACGCCATCAGGGCCTGCCCGTGAGCGGCCGCCCCTTTTCCGATAAGGTAAATCTCCGATTCGATATCCTGTAGAAAGGCCGTTCGCTCGCCGAGATGCTTTTTGGGGAGTTCAACCCTTCTCAGGACCTTGTACGAATTCTCACGGATATGATCGGTGTGTTCCAAGATGAGATTGATCGGGACATGGTAATGATGAAGCACTCTCGAAAAAATCTCCACAGAGGTTTCAAACTCCTCGGGAATGACCTCATTGGCGCCGAGGCGAATCAGATCGTCGACCTCGGACGTATAGCGCGTTCTCACGATGACGTGGAGATCGGGGTTCTCTCTTCTGACAAGCTGGGTGATTCTTCGGGTGGCCGCTGCGTCCGAGATGGCGGCGACGACGACCTGGGCATGCTGGATCCGGAGTCGTTGGAGGATTTCAAGACGTGTTCCGTCGCCATAATAGATCGGCTCGCCCTTCCTTTTCATCTCCCTTACGATATCAATATTGAACTCCAGAATCACATAAGGGATCCCGGACTCCCTCAGGACTCTTGCCAGGTTTCTTCCGTTTACCCCGCACCCGATAATGATCACGTGGCCCGTGATCTTCTCGGGGTACCGTTCCCATTGTCCCCGGACACGGTTTCTATCGAGCCGCTGCAGCAGGCCCCCGGAAGAGAGAAAAACAGAAAGAGGGGAGGAGCCTTTCATCAAGAGGGGGGTTAAGAGCATGGTGAGAATCGAAGCCGATAGGAAGAGCTGGTAAAACTCCTCCGTGATCAGGTTTACGGCTTTTCCGGCAACAGCCAGGACAAAAGAGAATTCGCCGATCTGGGAGAGATAGAGCCCCGTCTGAAGGGCGGTCCGGAGTGAATAACCGAGCGTCAGGGTCGCGAGGGAGATGGTCAGGCTTTTCGCAACGATAATAATCATAACAGCGCTCAGAACAAGAAGGATATTCGTTCTGAAAAAAGAGAGATCCATCAACATGCCGATCGAGACAAAGAAAAGACCGGTAAAGCTCTCCTTGAAGGGCAGGATGTCCGACATCGCCTGGGAAGCATACTCCGACTCGGAGATGACCACCCCCGCGAGAAAAGCCCCGAGTGCGAGGGAAAGGCCCAGTAAGGCAGTCAGAAGCGCTGTTCCGATACTGAGCAGGATAATGGCCATCACAAAAAGCTCGGGCATTCTCAGGCTTACCACTTGATGCAGGATGGCCGGGACCACCCACTTCGCCATGAACAGGACAGCGGCCACCATGGCCAGGGCCTTGAAAAGGGTGAGGACCACATTCCCGATTTCCTGCTCCGCGCCGGAAAGCACGGGAATAAAGAGCATGAGCGGAACGACACAGAGATCCTGAAAAAGAAGGATTCCGAGAGAGACCCGGCCATGAGGTGTGTGAATCTCTCCCCAGTCAAAAATGGTTTTGAGGACAATGGCCGAACTGCTGAGCGAAACAAGAAATCCGTTAAAGACAGCCTGATTCAGGTTTTGATGAAGAGCAAAAACAGTAAGGAGAGCAGTCCCCCCCGTAGTCATTAGCACCTGGAGGAGCCCTCCTCCGAGAACGACGGACCGGAGCTTGATCAGGTTCCTCACCGAGAATTCGAGCCCGATGGTGAAGAGGAGCAAGACGACGCCCAGTTCAGCGATATTTTCGACGGTGTCGATGTCCGCGACAAGATTGAGGCTGTAGGGTCCCACAATGATACCGGCCACAAGAAACCCCACCACCGAGGGAATCTTGAGCTTCCCCAGAAAAAAGACCACAAGGGCTGAGGTGCCGAAAATGATGATGAGTGTTTTCAGGAATGCGAATTCCATAAGATTATGATATCATATCCGCTTCAAGCCTTTTCTTTCAATCTTTTTTCGAGAGCAGGCGTTTGTTTTCTAACCGATGTCCCATGCCCGGAGGGTGCTCCCGCCTGCGCTGAAGCTTCGGCGGGCAGGCTCGAACCATGAAAACTCAATGTGTTACGGACACGCGACACGGACACGGGCACGTTATTTTCTGATAATAGGAAGGAGGGATCGAATCCGATGAACACTGAGACAAATGACCGGAAGACGAAGATTGTCTGTACCATTGGTCCGGCCAGCGAGTCGCCCAGGGTCCTGGAAGAGATGATTCAGGCAGGGATGGATGTGGCAAGACTCAATTTCTCCCATGGGACTCATGAGGATCATTTAAGAAAAATCGCCACCCTTCGGCATCTCTCGGACAGGCTCAAGCAGCCGGTGACGATCCTTCAGGACCTGGCCGGACCCAAAATCCGGATCGGAAAAGTAAAAGAAGGAGGGGCGGAGCTAAGGCGAGGAGATATCTTTCTCCTGAGCATTCGAGATTTCCTGGGTGACGAGAGAGGGGTGTCCGTGACGTATCCTCCTCTTCCGAAGGAGGTGAAGCCCGGAGATACGATTCTCCTCTCCGACGGGACGATTGAGCTCCAGGTCCTCAAGAGCACAGACCAGGATGTCGAGTGCCGCGTGATGGTCGGAGGCGTCCTCACGTCACATAAAGGTATTAATTTTCCGACCGGAAAGATTCTGGCTGCGGCATTTACCGAAAAAGACCGTGACGATCTTCGGTTCGGTGTCCAGAATGGAGTCGATCTGGTCAGTCTCTCTTATGTCCGAAGCGGCAGGGACATTGAGCAGGCCAAGAAGTTTCTCAAAGAGGCAGCGAAGCAGATTCCGGTGATTGCGAAGATCGAGCGGAAAGAGGCCCTGGAATCGATCGATGAAATCCTGTCTGCTGCGGATGGGGTGATGGTGGCTCGCGGGGACCTGGGGGTCGAGACTCCCCTTGAACGAATTCCGAATGTCCAGAAGATGCTGATTCGAAAGGCCAACGCCCTGGGAAAACCCGTGATCACTGCGACCCAGATGCTTCGATCCATGGTCGATCACACCCGTCCAACACGGGCAGAAGTGACCGATGTGGTGAACGCCATTTATGACGGGACCGATGCGGTGATGCTCTCCGAAGAAACGGCAACGGGCCGGTTTCCGATTGATTCTGTCCGGATGATGGCCAAAATTTCCCGGGCTGCCGAGGAGCAATTTCCTTTCGATCAATTTTTGAAGGCGGCGCCTGACGGAAAAAGAGACCTTCCCCATGCCATCAGCAACGCTGCCGTATTTTTGGCCGAAGAGGTCAAGGCCGTTGCCATCGTCACCCCCACGGAATCGGGAAGCACGGCCCGGTGGGTGTCGAGGCTGCGACCGCGGCAGTCGGTCCTTGCCTTGAGCCGGCATCTTTCCACGGTCAGGAGCCTGAATCTATGCTGGGGGGTCCGGCCCGTTCTTGTCCCGAATTGGACGGACACCGATCAGATGTTGGAAGAATCGAAGAGGATTGCGAAGGAACTGGGAATGGCTTCGCCGGGAGACCGGATCATCGTGATTGCGGGAGTCCCCATCAGCATTCCGGGAACGACCAACCTGATTAAAGTGGAGATTGTGGAATGAAAGGGTCTCAGGGAAGATTCAATTTTTCGGATAATTCTTCTTTCATCTGGGCGGCGGAACGAAAATGAATCCCCTGCATTCCCAATGATTCAGCCACTTCCACATATCTCTCGATATCATCGATAAAGAGAACCTTCTCCGGTTTGACGGAAGCCCATTCCAGGGCCTTCTGGAAGATCCGGACATCCGGTTTTTTGAATCCCACCTCATAAGATAAAATCCATTTATCAAAAGCCGAGAGGATTGGAAATTTTGATACGATGTAGTTGAAATGGAGGATGTCCGTGTTCGAAAGAAGCCCGAGTCTCCACCTGCCTTTGAGGGCAAGAATGGTCTTCGAGACTTCGAGGTCTTCGGTAAAAATTTCATTCCAGATGGGAACGAAATCCTCGAAATCGAGGGAAAGGCTTAGATATTCTTTGATGGATTGAAAGAATTGGTCAGGGGAAATTTCCCCCAGGTCAAAGAGATTCACCGCCCCGGATTGGTAATCGAAGAGATAAGAGAAGATCTTCACGGGATCCTGGAATTCTTTCTTCCGGGAAAACCGGGAAAGTTTTTCTGCGATCTGGAAATGACTGAAGGGAAGGATGACATTTCCGAGGTCAAAGAGGATAACTTCGAGCATAATCCCTGCGAGTTGCGAGTTGCGAGTTACAAGTTACAGGTTACAAGTTACGGGTTTCGGGGTACAGGTTACGGCTTTAGGACCTGCAACTCGCAACCCGTAACCTACCTGTCAAGATTCATTTCTCTGAGAAATACTTGGCGATGGCCTGTGTCAAAGCCGGGATCGTGTAAGCTTCCGGCTGGATCCGGACCTTCAAGCCCAGTTCATTAGCGGTCCGGGTCGTGATCGGCCCGATACAAGCAACGACCGTATCTTTGAGAAACGATGCCACATCGTCTTTCTTCACCAGGTCGGCAAAATGGTTGACCGTTGAGGAAGAAGTGAAGGTGATGATATCGATCCTGCCATCTGAAAAGAGTCGCCGCAGCTTCCTTGCTCCTCCCCTGGGTTTAATCGTCCGATAGACTTCCACCACATCGACTTTCGCTCCCATCTGTCGAAGACCCTTTGGCAAAACGTCCCTGGCTACTTTAGCGCGGGCCAGGAGGATCCGCTTCCCGTGGACCGACATCTCTGCAAACCCTTTGAGAATGGCTTCGGCAACATACTCTCCCGGAATATAATCGACCCGGACCTTCTTCTCTTTTAGTTCCTTGGCGGTGGCAGGGCCGATGGCGCAGACTTTGAGGGAAGGCGGAAAGATGAGGTACTTTTTCCTCTCTTTCAACCTTTGCCAGAAGAATTTTACCCCGTTGGCGCTCGTAAAGATAATCCAGTCGTAGGAAGGCAATTGATCCACGGATCCATCGAGGGCATCCCACCGGAGAGGAGGGACGATTTCGATGGTCGGGAATTCAATGACCTCGGCGCCGAATCCCTTGAGGCCGGCCGCAAATCCGGAGGATTGACCCCGGGCCCGGGTAATAAGAATCCTTTTTCCAGCCAGTGGTAGGTCTTTCATAGGCCCTTTGCGAATCGATATTGACAATAAATTGTCAATATATCGTGTTGAATCTCATCTTTGTAGCCGTCCCGGTTCACCGGGGCGTAAAGCGTCGGCATTCAACAGGACCTGTACGCAAACTAAAGTTTGCGGCTACAATGGAAACGACTACCCCGGAGGGGCCATCTCTTCCGGGTAAAATCCCGGAAGAGGCATAGACGCCGGGGAGCGTCATCTGTTATTTTGTTCTTCGATCGAGACAGCGGGAGCATTCATCCGGTAAACCTCTTCAAGGATCTCCTTTGCTCCCCTGCTGAGCAAGTCTTCGGCAAGTTCGATTCCAAGACTCTCCGCTTGTTGCGGATCCCCTTCGACCGCCCCCCTGATCAGGCGCTTTCCATCGATGGCGCCTACCAGGCCATCGATGCGGAGTCTGGAATCGCTGATCTGGCCAAAGGCCGCGATCGGAACCTGGCACCCGCCCTGCAACCTCTTGAGAAAGGCCCTCTCTCCGGAAATCGTGATGAAAGAAACCGGATCATTCAGGAAGCGGACCTTTTCTTCGACCTCTTCGTCCTCCATCCGGGTCTCAATCCCCAGGGCGCCCTGTCCAATGGCGGGCAGGGAGATCTCCGTAGGAATGATTTCCGTAACCCTGGGTTCAAAACCGAGCCTCCTCACGCCCGCAAGGGCGAGGACGATTCCGTCCAGGCGCTCCGTCTCCAGTTTATTCAGTCGGGTGTTTACATTTCCTCTCAACGGGATCATCTCGAAGTCGCCCCTGAGATGAAGAATCTGGGCCTGCCGCCTCAGGCTGCTGGTCCCGATCTTTGCGCCCCGGGGCAGGTCTTTCATGGAAACCCCGGTTCTTGAGATGAAGACGTCCCGGGGGTCCTCCCTCTTCGTGATCGCCGAGAGGTGAAGTCCCTCTGGAAACTCTGTGGTGACATCCTTGATGCTGTGGACGGCAAGATCGACCCTCTTCTCAAGCAGGGCGTCTTCGATCTCCTTCACAAAGAGGCCTTTTCCTCCCACCTTGGCAAGGGGAGCATCCAGGATCTTGTCCCCTGTGGTCTTGATTTTGACGAGGGAGACTTTGAGATGGGGATGGGCCTGGGTCAATTGCTCTTTGACCCAGTTGGCCTGGTACAGGGCCAACTGACTACCGCGGGTGCCAATTCTCAGATCACGAGATCTCATTCGATTTGAGTCCTTCCTTTCCTTCTTCTTCAATCTCCTCCTGGATCCCGAAAAGGGCCCGCAGCGAATCCACATAGAGGTCTGTCACCGCTTCTTCATCCTTTCTCTTGAGCAGACTGAGAGGGGGATGGAGGATCTTATTGACAATGGCAGAAGTCATGGCCTCCAGAGATCGTCGCTCCTTTTCTGTCAGGTCGGGATGGAGAGAAAGAGTTTTCTGTAACTCGCCTTTTCGTATCTCTTCGAACTTCTTTCTCAGGGCCGTGATGGTTGGCGTTACTTCGAGGGACCGATACCACCCGACGAACCTGACGACCTCCTCCTGGACTAATGCCTCCGCCTTCTGGGCCTCTTTTTCCCGGTCTTTGATGTTGTCATTCGCCACTTTTTGAAGGTCATCGAGATTGTAGAGATAAGCGTTCTCGATATCCCCGACTTTGGGTTCGATATCCCGGGGGTCCGCAATGTCGATGAAAAAGATGGGCTTCTGTCTTCGGTCCTTTATCACCCTCAGAATTTGATCGTAGCGAATAAGATAGTGAGGCGAATCCGTAGCGCTGATGACGATGTCCGCTCTTTTCAGCCCGGCGTTCATTTCTTCAAAGGGGACGGCTTCCCCTTTGAATTGATCTGCAAGGGCGACCGCCCGTTCATAGGTCCGGTTGGTCACAAGGATCTTGTTCACTCCTCCCGCCATCAGATGCTGGGCGGCGAGTTCACACATCTCCCCGGCGCCGATCAACAGGACGGTTTTCTGTTCCAGGGTCTCGAAGATCTTTTTCCCCAGTTCAACCGCCACAGAACTGACGGAGACCGGGCTGTTCCCGATCGTGGTTTCCGTCCTTACCCTTTTGGCGACATGGAAGGCCCGATGAAGCAATCGATGGAGGATGAGGCCGGACGTTTTTGATTCGACGGAAAGCTGGTAAGCAGACTTGATCTGGCCCAGGATCTGGGGTTCTCCCACAACCATCGAATCCAGGCTCGACGCCACGCGAAAGATATGCCGTACCGCCTCTTCCGAGGTGAGCAGATAGAGGTGGCTTTCGAATTCTTTCAAGGGCAGGCCGTGAAACCTGGAAAGGAACTGTTTCAGCTCGTAAGCCGCCTGGTCTTCGTTGCGAGCCGCCCCATAGATCTCCACCCTGTTGCAGGTGGAGACGATCATGTTCTCTTTCAAAGATGGCAGGGATTGGACCTGGTGGATCGCCTTTTCGAGTCCGTCCTCGGAAAAAGCAAGCCGTTCCCGGACCTCAATCGAAGCCGTTTTATGATTTAATCCAATGACAATGAGTTCCATACTCTCAAAAAGCAATGTTGGAGGTTTAAGGTTAGGGGTGAGAGGGGAAAAGAAGTTGCCTCCAGCCTTCGGCCTATTCCCTCAAACATTTTCTACCATTTAGAATACGAGTGAAGCCCCGGAAGGATAAGATTCACACCCAGGAAAGTGAATAAAGCGGCAAGAAACCCCACAACAGCCATGATCGCCGCCTTACGTCCTCTCCACCCGACCGTTAAGCGCTGGTGAAGGAGCGCCGCATAGAGGAACCAGGTGATCAGGGACCATGTCTCTTTAGGATCCCATCCCCAATATCGGCCCCAGGCATACTCTGCCCAGATGGCGCCCGTGATAATCCCCAGGGTCAACAAAGGAAAACCAAAGGTCAGGGACTGGTAGTTCAAGTCGTCCAGGACCTTCAGGGAGGGCAGCCTTTTCGCAATGGCTCCCATCTTTTTCGCCTTGAGCTGGTTTTCCTGCATAAGATACATGATGCCGCAGCAGAAAGTGAGGGTGAGGACGGCGTTCCCCAAAAAGGCAAAGACCACGTGGAAAGGGTGCCAGAAACTCCTCAACACCGGGGCCAGGGGAAGAATGTCTTTAGGAAGGGTGTAGGCGAATATCATGAGAATCAGGGCAACGGTGGTCAGGAGAGAACCCAGGACTTTGATCTTATATTTCAGATTGGCAATCAGGAATACGCCTATTATCATCCAGGCAAAAAAGGAGAGAGATTCGTGCAGATTGGTCACAGGCGTGTGGCCTGCCTCCACCAGCCTTGTCAGGAAAGCGAGGGTGTGGGAGGCAAAACCAATGGTGACGATCGTGATAGCCACCTTGGAGAGTGACTCTTTGAGAAAAAGGATATAGGCTAAGTACGTAAGGGTACCCAGGAAATAGAAGAAAGATGAGAATTTGAAAAAAAGGATATTCATCTCTGGGATCGGAAACTGCAAAAAGATGATGTAATTTTAATAGATTATCCAAGGGTCGTCAACAGAACCCGGACAAATCCTATCGCTCTCCCTTTGACCTTGGCGGCTTATGGAATTGGAAAATATCTGGTGAATAGATTGAACATCAAGGGGATGGAGAGAACAGAGAAAGCGAAGCTGCCCAGGATGAACTGGTTGGTAATGGACCAGTTTCCACCGTGGCGCTGGGTCTGAATGGGTATGCCTGTAATCGGAGGGACTGCGCTTTGTAGAAACATGATCAG
>Ga0214473_10005566_pt1 | contig 15084 bp, 16 predicted proteins | sample RVTome_7_FD_203509 | JGI IMG/M metagenome (GOLD analysis project Ga0214473, IMG submission 203509) | Soil microbial communities from uranium-contaminated site in the Upper Colorado River Basin, Wyoming, United States - RVT98D197 | ecosystem: Environmental > Terrestrial > Soil > Contaminated >... | reverse complement strand
GCGCCGCAGCCGACGCGATGGGAGTGTCGGCTGCTGCGCGCGATGGGTCTTCGCGACGGACCCCTTAAACTGCGCTCGGCTACCCAGAACCGCCCGGGGGTGGGGAGACCGCCCGCCCGCCCGCCCGCCCCCTGTGCGCCCCCTGCGCGCGACTAGAACCGCGCCACGTGGGTATGACCTTGGCGGTCGGGCGCTGGAAAGGAGTCCACCCTGGGTGAGCAGGCCGACACGTCTTCAAGGAACGATGACAGGGCCGCCGGGAAAGAGGGCGGCTGGCGTTCGCACTGGGTGAGCTACCTCAGCTGGGGCGTGTCTGCGGCTGCCCTGGCATACGTGCTGTCCAGGCTGCGGCTCTCCGAACTCAGCAAAGACCTGCCGGGCGTCACCTGGTGGCTGATCGCCGTTGCGATCATTGTCGAGATCATTCCCCGACTTCTTGAAGGCCTGAGGTGGCAGTACCTGCTCAGACCGCTCCGCGTGCGTTTCGGCCGGCTACTTCAAGCGATCTACGTCGGGACTCTTTACAGCGCTGTTTTGCCACTGTCTGGAGGGGACGCGGTACGGGGCGTCATCGTGGCCCGGCAGGCTCGCGCCAGCGTCACCCGGGTGTTGACGACCGAGCTCATCGAGCGGGTCGCCGACGCCCTGGCCATCATCCTAGCCGCCTGGTTCGCGCTTCGAGGGCTTGCCATACCCTACGCGCTACGGATCGCCCTCACCCTTCTCGAGGTAGGTGTGGGCGTGGCCATTGTAGCCGGCTTCCTAATGGCGGCACAGCAGGTGAACTTGTCAACCCACCTGGGGGCGTGGCGGACGTCGCGTCGCATCTCGCGTGGCCTCAAGTCGGTCGGTCTCGATCTGATCCAGGCGGCCGGCAGCGTGCGCGTGAAGACGATGCTGGCCGCGATCGCCGCCGGTCTAGCAGCCGCAGCCGTCAACATCTTTGCTTACTGGCTGATCCTGCGCGCGTACCACATAGACCTCTCGGTGCTGCATGCCGCGGCTCTCTTCGTCATCGTGATGATCGGGACGTTCCTCCCTGGAACGCCCGGCAATGTCGGCACCTGGCAGTTCTTTTGCGCCGTCGGTCTGCAGTTGTTCGGTATATCGGCCGCTCGTGCCGCCGGATTCAGCCTGTTCGCTTACGTCATCTGGACAGCGCCACCCGTGCTCATGGGCTTCGCCGCATTGCTCACGTCACCACTGAAATGGTCCGAACTTCGCGCCGGCCGAGGCGAGCCGGGTACTGGAGACAGCAGTCCCTGAGAGAGCTACGCTCCCCTGTCGTTCAACCACGTAAGCACGGAGTCGGCGACTTCCTCCCAGCCTTTCTGCCCGATGATGAAGTGAGTCCGTCCCGCAAACTCTAGGAAGTCGGTTACCGAAGGTGACTGCTTGTATTTAGCCTGGTTGGATCTGTTGAGCGAAGCGGGGATGAGGTTGTCGGCCGAACCTGCGACGAACAACAGTGGCGGATGCGCTTTCTTGAAGTCGACTCTGGCGCTCAGTGACTCGCGGGGAACGCGGCGAGATTCCGGCACCACGTATCTGTCGTAGGCTGCTCGTTGCTCCACCAACGGCAACGTATTAGCGAAGGCGTACTGAAAGCGTGTAAACGTCATTTCTATCGGGCTGCTCTGAGAAACGAACGGGGTGATATGCGGCCAATTGGACTTCAGGAACGACCACTTGAGGGTGAATACACCCCGGGGCGGTGCGGAATCAATCGCGACGCCGGCGGTGGCCAGGTCTCTTTGAAGCAGCAGTTGAACGACGAGCCCGCCCATCGAGTGGCCGATGAGAATGGGCTTTTCGTCAAGTGCCTTGATGGTATCCACGAAGTGATCGATCACACTTCTTAGAGTAAGCGCACCCAATTGTGGGTCGGGATCACGCTTGCGAAGCGCGTCAATCGGCTGGTCTCTACCGGGCCACGCCGGGGCAAGGCACGTGTAGCCTTTGGCCTCGTAGTAGTCGACCCATTGTTCCCAACACAATGGATTCATGTACATCCCGTGAACGAATATGATTGTCTTGGATTTCATCGCGCGCTCCCTCGATTGGACGGCTGTGCCGGAGCGGGAGCAGGTCCTTCCGATCCATGCGCCACGTTTTTCGCTACCGCCTCCGCTTCCAAAGCCGCGCCCACGGCGCTTCCGTCTACCGTCTCTTGGTCCAACAGCTCCTTGGCCAAGATCTCGAGGGCACCGCGGTGCTCGCGCAGGATTACCTGGGCTTTTTCGTATTGCTCGGTGATGATGTTCTGCACCTCGGTGTCGATGACCTCGCGGGTGTGCGGACTGAGTTGACTGTTGTCCTGCATCACCCCGCCTAGGTATTGCAGTTGCTGGCCCGCGTACCGCACCGATCCCAGCTTGGCGCTCATGCCGAACTCGGTGATCATGCGCCGGGCCAACTCGGTGGCCTTCTGGATGTCGTCGCTCGCCCCGGTGCTTATGGTGCCCAGCACCGTGGTCTCCGCGGCCCGTCCGCCCAACATGACGGCAACTCGGTTGGTCAGCTCGTCCTGGGTAAGAATGTAGCGGTCTTCAGTGGGCATCTGGAGGGTATAGCCCAGAGCGCCGCGGCCGCGTGGGATGATGCTTATCTTGGCCACCGGATCGGTGTGTGGGAGTAGCTCCGCCACCAGTGCGTGCCCGGATTCGTGGTATGCGACCGTCGTCCGCTCGCGCTCGTTCATCACCCGGGTCTTCCTCTCCAACCCGGCGATAACCCGTTCCATGGCCGCCTCGAAGTCTTTGATTCCAACGGCTGTAGCTCTCCGGCGGGCTGCCAACAAGGCCGCTTCGTTCATGGCGTTCGCCAAATCGGCACCGCTGAAGCCGGGGGTGATGCGAGCAGCCCGGTCGAGGTCGAAGTCGTGAGTCAACTTGATGCCCTTGCTGTGGATCTTCAGTATCTGCACCCGTCCGATGAGGTCGGGGTTGCCCACCTCCACCTGCCGGTCGAAGCGGCCGGCCCGCAGCAGCGCCTGATCGAGCACTTCGGGTCGGTTGGTAGCCGCCATGATGATGACCGGCCGGCTCATGTCGGTGCTGAACCCGTCGATCTCGGCAAGAAGCTGGTTTAGCGTCTGCTCTCTCTCGTCGTTGCCGCCGCCAATCGTGATGCCGGCCCCTCGACTCTGGCCGATGGCGTCGATCTCGTCGATGAAAACGATGGCCGGGGCCGCCTTGCGGGCCTGCTCGAAGAGGTCGCGTACGCGAGCCGCCCCCACTCCCACGAACATCTCCACGAATTCCGAACCACTGCTCTCGAAGAAGGTCACCTCGGCTTCACCGGCGGTGGCCTTCGCCAGAAGGGTCTTGCCGGTGCCCGGTGGGCCCACCAAAAGGACGCCTTTGGGGATGCGGCCGCCCAGACGAGCGAACTGCTCAGGGGTCTTGAGGAACTGGATGATCTCCCTCAGTTCCGCGATGGCCTCATCCGCGCCCCCCACGTCCTTGAAGGTGACTCCCACTTGCTCGGGCGTTACTTGAGTGGCCTTGCTCCGCCCCACTCCGAAGATGCCGCCTCCTCCCCGTCCGGCTGCCCGGGCCGCCCGCCGATAGATGTAGTACCAGACCACCCCTATGAGCACGAGGGGCAGAAAATAGAGCAGGACCCCCCCGATCGGGCTGGATGGAGCGGTGAACGAGTAGTCGACTCCCGCGGCCTGGAGCTCCGGCACCAACTGGGTGTCTGCCCCAGCCTGGCTATTGGTCTTGAAGTCCAGCGGCTTTGTGGCTTTCGGGTCGGCGTTCTTCATCGTACCCGTGATCTGGCTCTGTCCGATCACAGCCGTGAGTATCTGTCCCTCGGCCACCTTCGTCTTGAAGGCGCCGTAGTCGAGCTGGGTGGAAGGCGCGGTCATGGGGCCCACGACGAATTGCTGGAACATGTACAGAAGAATGAGGGCGACGACTATATAACCAACCGTATACCACAGCTGCCGATGGGTGTGCCGGCGGCGCTCGTCGTCATGCCGCGGCCCCTCCGGGGACGGCGGGCCCGGACGCGCGCCCCGTGGCCCAGCGCCGCGCGGGCCCGGGCCGGGGCTGCGCCTCTCCGAACCGGGCGAGCGGGGGCTACGCGCCCTGCTGCCGCCTCCGGCGCTGCTACGCAGATCGTCGCTCTGTTCGTCCGCTGCCATGTAACCCCGCTTCAAGTACCGAGCGGTCCCCGGCTTTCCTGGCGGCAGATACCCAGTTTCTGTCGCAAGCAACCCCCAGGATGCCTCACTACACCGTACAGCGCAGGATGTACAGTCCTTGGTGGAGCGTGTCTATGTAGATGTAGCCTCGGTTGTCGATGATGACATCCTCGGTAACAGAGATGTTCGGACCCGGGAAGAGATCGCCGGCTTCGTTGTTGAAGGCCAACTTCTCCGGATCAGGTGGGATGTAATAGGCGATTTCCCTGGGCACGAAGGGATCGCTTATGTCGTATACCCTCAGGCCGGCGTGAAAATAGCAGCAGTAGATGCGGTCGTTTCTATCTTCAAGGGCAGGGTGATAGTGGGGCTCGTGCAGGTTGTGTGGTCCAAACGGGCCGACGCCTACCTCCGGATGCTCGTTGAAGTTCTTGAACGGGTAGCCCGGCGGTATTTTAGGATAGGGGAAGGTGGAGATAAGGGTCGGGTCTGTCGGATCGGAGACATCCACCATCCCTATGAAGTTCAGGGCCTGCGGTTTGCCCTTCATTATCTCTTTGCTGAAGACCGGGAACCTCTCGCCCGTGTATCGATGGGCCATCGAGCATCTCCAGCATGCCTGAAGCCTCGGCCGAGTCATCGAGCGTTCCTCCTTGGGATTCGATATACCCTGGCCTATACTGCTCGGGAGCCCACCATCTGCCCACCTCCACAGGAGCAGTGGGGTCGGCAACATCGATAATCCGGTAGATCCATCCGGTGAATCCGCGGCATGCGCTCGACAGGTGGGCGTATCTGCCCCCGTCGTAGAAGAATCGATGGACGCCCAATGCTTCGCTCGTTTTCCAATGCGACAGCCACTTGGGGTTCGCCGGGTCCTTCACATCCCAGATGTAGATACCCTCCTCGTAGGGGTCGTCCCAGGAGGTTCCGTGAAGGAATGGGAACAACTGACCAAGAGCTGTGATCATCAGGCCGCCGGCCACCTGCAGCTTCGGCGTGAATTGGCCTTCGAGATCCGGACCGGGAACGAATTTCAGATACTCGGGCTTTGAAGGGTCTTGACATCGATAATGGCCCAGCCCGAATGCCTGAAATGACTCAGATACAGATAGTACCTGCCGTCCATTTCCCGCATCGCCATCTGGAAGCCAGGCCTGCCATCCAAATCATGATATCCAACTACTTCTATGTTCTTGGCGAACTCTGGTTTTCTTACCATTTTGTTCGCATCCCCTTTGTCGTTGGCGCCGAAGGTCACGTCCTTCAGAGCCCCCTGCCCAGCCCAGCCATTTGAAAAGATCTGAAGCCCCATAGCCTGAATGGAGTTTGATTTGACCCCCGTGCGCGGATACAGTCATTCTATGCTTAAAGGAGGAGTAGGAGGCGCACGTGAGCGAGCTGTTTCCCGCTAGGAGCATCGCCATCGAGGTGGTGAGCTGCACCGATCCGTCCAAGATCCGGCTCTTCAACCGCTGGTTCGACGGGCAGTATCTTGAGAAGCTCAAAGCGACTCCGGGGATTGTTGATGTCTACCGGTATATCGACATCGAGCCGGATCTGGGGGACCTGGCCGTGGGCCGCTTCGCGCCTTCGCCGGGAAGCCCGACCCGGTATCTCACGCTCTACCGTATCGACTTCGACGATCCTTGGGGCGTGATGCAGCGGGTCCGGAAGGACAACGAGCGGAGAAGGGCCGAACAAGAGCTGCCCGAGTACCTGGAGTCATACGAGACTACCGTTTGGGATTTCGTCGCCGTTCGGCAGACCGTGCAGGAGCCCGTGAGGCCGGCAACCAAGCTTCCGGACGGCATGCCGGAAGTCGTTCTGCTGGTGTTCAACAGTACGAACCCGACGAAACAGATCGAGCATACCGACTGGTGGTTGTATGCTCACGCCCACGACTTGCTTGAAACTCCCGGCATGACGCAGTGCGAGCGCTACCGCAATCTCGATCCCGATCGAGCCGATGAGGACGCTCTCTTCTTGAACATCTACGAATTTGACGTGAACGACCCGGCGGGCGCGCTCCGCAAGATCCTTGAGGACGACGAGAAGGTGCGCAAGCCCCAGGGTCGGTTCAGTCCGTTCAACCGGCCCTGCAAGCCGCATGCCAGCGGTCTCTACCGGCATTGGGATCTCATGGGAAGACTCTAGCCCCAAGTGGATAGCCAGCAACGCTGAGCCAGTTAACCAACCGAGAGCGTAAGGGAGAAAAGCATGGCTAAGAAGACGTATGACTGGTCGAAATACCCCAAGGTTGGTTTCTACGACTACACCCCTGAGGAACTCGCATACTGGCCGATGCAGTCGGTGCACGCCAAGTGGAACATTCCTTCCAAGGTTTCCATACAGGTCGCCATCTCGGGAGGTGGCGCGCGCATCACTCCCCAGCAGAACCCGTATCACCCCGGGGACAACCTCGACAATATTCGCGATGCCGCCGATGAGGTCCTGGCGCTCGAAGAAGGGCCCACGGTCGTGCACTTCGATCATGATCTCTATTCGTGCAAAACGAGGGACGGCAGAGAGGTGTCGGTGGGAGACTCCTATCCGTACGTGGTCGATCCGCTGGTCAAGAAGTACGGTTGGGATAAGCTCTGTAGTCACATCAACTGCCTACGGGGCGACCTTGAAGAGCAGATGAAACCGGTTGTCACCGGTCGGGCCGAGCTGACCTACACGCACGCCAGAGGGTCCGAACTGTGGCTGAAAACCATCATTCCGCTCTACACAGAGAATGGTGTCAAGGTCGAGATCGTGGCGCATGTGAACAGCGAGATCGAGCTCGCCGAGCGCGTTCTGATCAGGTCCGGTCTCATGCCGAAGCCGAATCTGTGGATTCTGCTCTTTGGGCTGCCCTGTAAGGGACCGAGGTGGCACTTCGAATACATCCCGAACCAGATGGCGATGTGCCGGGCCCTCGTCAACGCGGTCGAGAGAATACGAGAGGTAGACCCGGACGCATTCATCACCGTCATTGGTGGAGGACGTACTTCGCGCTACATGGTGATGCAGGCCATGCTCCTGGGCCTGCATGTCCGCGTGGGCCTGGAAGACACGGTCTTCCAGTATCCGCACAAGGATGATCCCTGTCGGAACAACGCTGAAGAGGTCACATGGGCTGTCGAGGCGGCCAAACTCGTGGGCCGGGAGATCATGACGCCGGCGGAATTCCGGGCGACGGTTGGCCTGAGGCCGCGGACTGGTTTCGATCCGGACGCCTACTCGAACATCTGAGCAATTTCAGGGGGAAGACGATGGCCGCTGTTTATGGGGTGACCCAGTTCGAGTTCGACATGGAGAATGACATCAAGAACTACGGCGCGTGGTTCTGCGAGGTCTCGCATGGAACGCCACCGTGGAAGCCCTTGTTTGTCTTGCACTCCTGGTTGTGGCCCGGCTACCGCTCCATTCAGCGGGCCTACGAGAAGCTCTCTGTTCCCACCAGCAAGGGCTGGGACATCAGGTTGAAAGACGGATACCCCTATCCCAGCGTGATGCTGACCTCGGATGAGGAGGCCAAAGTGCGGGCGGTCGCTTTCCGGGAGAAGATCCGACCCTACATCGAAGATACGGCAGGACTGTGGAATGTGGCCAAGGTGGATCTGCTTGAGACCTATGAAGACCTCAAGAAGAAATACGGGCTGGAGAACTACGAGTCGATCGAGCAACTGAGCAACATTGACCTGCTGGAACTTCTGGAGGACTACCAGCCCGTCAATTTCAAGCAATGGGACGTGCACATGGACTTCTTCGTCCCTGTGTTCTACCTCTTTGGCCTGTTCGAGAACATGTGCCGCGACCTGCTGGGCATCGACCACACCAACGCTTTGTTCTCGAAGGCCATGGGCGGCTTCGACAGCATGACGATGAACTTCAACAGAGGCATCTGGAAGTTGGGGGCCCGGGTGATCGAGCTGGGGTTGGAAGGCGTCCTCTCCGGCAACTCCGACGGCGAGGCCTTACTGCGGCAACTGGAGTCTGACGACTCCGGCAGGCAGTGGCTCGGCGAATACCGCGAGTTCCTCAAGATCTATGGCTGGCGTTGCGACCGCATGCTCGATTGGTCGACACCCACCTGGCTGGAGAAACCGAGCTTGGGCCTCCCCGCGATCAAGATGGCCGTGGCAACCAAAGGATCCTCGGTCATCGACGCGAAACTGGAGCAGGCCGAAAAAGAGCGCCTAGAAGCTGAGAAGGAGCTCCTCGCCCAGGTCGCGGTCGACCAGCGAGAGTGGTTCGAGGCTCTCATGAAGGCCGCGCAGGTGGCCGGCTACTGGAGCGAGGACCACAACTACTACTGCGACCTCTATGCAGCCGCACTGGGCCGATGGATTACCCGAGAGGTCGGACGACGTTTCGCCGAGGCCGGCGTCATCGATGACCCCGAGGACCTCTACTTCCTGATCCTCACGGACATCTACCGGGCCATGATACCGATGGGCCGCGTGAAGCTTCAGGAACGTGTCGCCGCCCGGAAGACCGAATGGGAGGGGTATCTCACCCTTGCTCCGGAGATGCTCTTGGGCAGCCCGGAAGCCATGCAGGAGATGGCAAAGAAGGATCCCGTCCTGATCGCGGCTTTCGCTTTTCCCAACGTCAGGGAGGAGCTCAAAGCCGACTTGTACGGAGGGGGGGCCGCTCCCGGCGTCGCCGAGGGCGTGGCCCGCGTCATCATGACCGAGAGCGATCTGGGCGAGCTTCAACCGGGCGAGATTCTGGTGGCACCGGGGACCAGCTCACAGTGGACCCCTGCGTTCGAGATCATCAAGGGTATTGTCACCGACGGCGGTGGGGCTTTGTCCCACGCCGTTATCGTGGCGCGCGAGTACGGCATCCCGGCGGTCACCGGGTGCCAGGAGGCCACCAGGAAGATAAGAACCGGCGACCGGATCAAAGTCGACGGTGATCTTGGGATCGTATTCATTACCAAGGTCGCGGGTTGAGGACGCGGGCCGCCGGCTACTGGCCGCCGTACTGCATCCCCCCATCTATCATGTACATCCCGCCGGTACAAAAGCCGGCTACATCAGAAGCCAGATAGAGCATGAGCTGCGCAACTTCTTCCGGCTGAACGAAGCGCTTTAGCAGCGTCGCCGAAAGGAGGATGTCCCGACCCCGCAAGGGATCATCCGGGCAGATGCCCGCTTCGACCACTCGCATCATCGGAGTATCCACCAGCCCCGGATTCACGGTGTTGACGCGGATGTTCTTGGAAGCCAGCTCCCGTGCGGCCACCTTCATGATTCCGGTAAGGGCATGCTTGCTCGTGGTATACGCGACTGCTCCAGGGTTCCCGATCAATGCGCCCACCGAGGAGGTGATGATGATGCTGCCGCCTCCACGCTTGGCAATGTGAGGAACCGCGCACTTCATCGTAATGAGAACGCCGCTCACATTCACGCTCATTACCCGCTCGAAGTTGTCCATGGGACACTCTTCTATCGGGGCCTGTGTGCCAAAAATGCCTGCATTCGGGACCACAATATCGACGCCACCAAAGACTTCGGCGGCTTTTCTCATGGCCTGCTCAATCTGAGCTTCCTGGGTCACATCGGCGACGAACGGCAGCACACTGGGGCCTGCGGCCACGACGGCTTCTTGGAGAGCGCCGGACTCCAGGTCGATGCCCAGCACGCTTGCGCCCTCTTGGGCAAAGAGCTTTGTCGCCGCGAGACCGATGCCTGAAGCCGCCCCCGTGATCACCGCGACTTTGCCTGATAATCTGGTCAACTTCTCTCCCCTCTTTGACTTACCCGATGAATCAAATGGTGGTGGGAGCTCCCCATCCCGCAGGTCTTCCTAGCTGGCCGGCGGCGCACCAACCGTGATGTAAAAGAAGTCCCGCTTGTAAGGTCGGAAGAAACGGTAGTCGCCCACCGCGATACCGTCAACAGCCGGTTCGGGCACGAGCTTGTCGTCCTCCAACACGGCCTTGTCGAAACGCGTCCACGGCCTGTTGATGTCGAGCTGAATGCCGTTCCACACCCCGGATTGTTGCATAGCCGCGGCCATGGACCCGGTGGTGAGGCTCGGTCCGATGACGAAGAACAGGGTCTGGCGATCCTCGCTCAAGCCCACGCCAGACCGGAAGGTCGCTACGCCGCCGCCGAAGACGTAACCCCAGGACTGCGGGTCGATGTCGGCCGTGTGTGGGTTGATGTCCCCCTGAGATACCATCAGCGGACCATTCTGCCGCCACGCCTGAATGTCGGGGCTCGACTGGATGCCGGCGCCCCACACGCCCAGATCGACCCGCCCGTCATTGTAGATCGCAATCGTGCCGAAGCCGTCACGGGCGGGTAGCGCAACTTGACCGTCGGCCATCGCCCCGAATTGGCCGTGCTTGGCCTGAAAGCCGCCGTTAAAGGCGCCGAGGATGATCCCCGGCCGGAAATCTTCCTTCGGGATCGCGCCGGGCCGATCGAACTTCTGGTCCGACACCGGCTCCTCCTAGCCGAGCACGTAATGAAGATAGGAGTGACGCAGGTCCATGGCCACAATCACAGCATGCGCGAAGCCGCGCTTCTTGTCCGGCTGCAGCACGGTGCGGCAAGCCACCACCCGCTGATACTTGTCGGTGATGTACGACTGCCACTGACCCTCGTTCTCGAGGGTGCCCATGGGAGTGAGCGGAGCCGGGCGAAATGGCGGTTCTGTCGTCGTGGTCGAGGACGGGAGGGTGCTCGATGTCGCTCCGGTCGGGCCATCGTTCGCCGCGACCTCGGTCGTAGTCGTAGTGGTCGTCTCGAGCGTTGTGGCCGTGGGGAAACCGACGTTCCCAGCGGATCGCGGTTGTGGCCTATCCCCATGCCGTACTCGACGCGATGGACCCAGTCCGCGGTCGAGAGCATCGCCCCCTCGATCTTCGCGGTGATCCTGTCGCCTAGCACGACCCTCATTGCCGCTGTTCCTTTCGCCCCCAGGTTCGGCCAAACGGTAACGGACCCGAAGAGAACGACGAGAAGAAGGATGATGATCGCCGCAGCCACGATCCCGCGGAAAAGAGCCACCGCCTCTGCCGCAGGCGCTTCCATCGCGATCTCTTGCGATTCGATCTACGTTCCGTGCCGACCAATGCCAACCTCCCCCGGGGAAGGATAGGCCATCTCAGGGTTTTGTCCAACAAGAGCTCGCCCCGGGGACCTGTGGCTTCGAGAAAGCCGGGGGCGCTACGGGATCCGAGAAGCTCCGTGGTAGCCGCGTTGCCACACGTCGCTGATCTGCACCTGTGAGCCGGTGGCGTTGATCATCCTCCCGTTGCCGATGTAGATACCCACGTGTTGGATCGGGTTGTAGAAGAAGACGAGGTCACCGACCTTGAGCTGATCCCGGGAGACCGGCTTGCCGACGCCATACTGCATGCGGCTGGAGTGAGGCAGAGTGACCCCCACCTTGGCATAAGAGTATTGGACGAGCCCGGAACAGTCGAAGCCGCTGGGGCTGGCCCCTCCCCATACATAGGGCACCCCGAGGTACTGCATGGCGATCTTGACCACCCTCCCGCCGCGGGAGGCGGCCAAAGCTTTGGCCGCCCTTGCTTCAGCCGCCAGTTTGGCCTGCCGAGCCGCCTCTTCCTTCTTGAGCTGCGCGATCTGGGCTTCCTTACCCTTGAGGGCCTCTTTCTGCTTGGCCAGCTGAGCGAGCACCTTTTGCCTCGCGGCGGCGGCCTGGGCCGCATAGGTCTTCTCCTGCTGGAGCTCAGAATTCAACTCGGCCTTACGGTCCGCCACCCTGGCTCTGTGCCCCTGCACCTGCTTGACCAGCTGAGCGTCCTGCTCGCCGAGCCGGGTGAGCTCGCCGAGACGGGCGATCAACTCGGTGAAGCTGTTCGCGTCCAGGAGGACGCCCAGCATGTTGGGTTTCCCGGCTTTATAGATGTTGACCACGCGCTGATTGAGTTGATACTGGGCGGACGCCAGGTCTTTCTCCGTCTTCTTCAGGTCGGTCGACGTCTTCTTCGCGGCCGCCTGGGTGTCCGCGAGCTGCTGGTTCGCATAGTTGTAGTCTTCGGTCTCCGCGCCCAGCTCCTCGTCGAGTTGACCGATGAGTTCGCTGAGAGCCTGGGCTTGGCTCTTGGCCTTGTCGATGGCCGGTGTCGAGGCGTGAGCGAGGCTGGAGAAGCAAAGGACAAGAAGCGATGACGTCAAGACCAGCGCAAGCACGCGCCGGCGAGGCGTCCGTTCGTTCCATCTGTGGCCCGGCATTATCCCTCCTGATCGACCCGGGTCCTGGCGTGGGCCGGGACGGGGTCCTGCCAAAGGCTTTCGCCTCGCGCCGAGCAGGTCCTGCTGCGCGAACATGAGCTTGCCGGTTCGCGCTGTCTTTGCGCTGCGGTACACTGAGGGAAAGCCGTCCGGTGCACAAGTCCGGAGGATCACATGCTTGTTCGCGAAAGGATGTCCAGGAACCCCATCACCACGAACCCAGCCGCGTCGGTGCCTCACGCGCTGAACGTGATGCAGGGGAACAAAGTCCGCCAGTTGCCTGTGCTGGACAAAAAGGGCGAACTGGTGGGCATCGTATCTCTCGTTGACCTGTTTCGGGTCTCGCCTTCGCCGGCGACCTCTCTCAGCGTATGGGAGGTGAACTACCTACTCGAGAAGATGAAGGTCGAGGAAGTGATGACGCGCGAGGTAATCACGGTCACGGAGGACGCCGCGATCGAGGAAGCCGGGCGCATCATGGCGGACAAGAAGATCAGCGGCCTCCCTGTGATGCGCGGTGGCGAGCTGGTCGGCATCATCACCGAGTCCCATCTCTTCAACATCCTTCTTGAGCTGTTTGGCGCCCAGCAGTCCGGCGTGCGGGTAACGGCGACAATGCCTTTGGTCAAGGGAGGTCTCGCCGAACTAGCCACCGCGATCGCCGAGGTGGGCGGCCAGTTCGTCGCCTTCGGCGAGAGCATGGATAAGGGCACCGTCACTTTTAAAGTACGCGGGGTGGAGCGTGAGGTGCTGCTCAAGACCATCGAACCCCTCATGAGCAGCATTCTAGACGTGCGGGAGTCCTAGCCGGTGACGCTCATCCACCAGGCGTCTTGTTCGGGTGGCGAGAACGAAACATTCGAACGGAGGCCCCGAAGGACCTCCGTCAGCTGTGGGTTGAAATCTTGGGTGGGGGTCTCTAGCTCCGAAAATCCTCGCCCGCGGGCATGGCTGCTATGGCATAAATCCCCTCGACGGGGAATGGAGCGCCGATTTGCTCTGTGGCGGCGGTGATGACTTCACGAATGGCAGCCGCGTCTTTCGCGTCCCACTCGCAATAGAACTTGCCTTCCTCTGGTAGATACCAGCTTCGAACCCAATAGGCGTCGGCAGTGCAGTTTGCCTTCACGGCCTGGCCCACCGGCGTAGCCGCCTCCATGTCCATGTCTCCGCCCACTGGGTGAACGGCCACGAACTTGCCCATCAGATGCCTCCTTCTTCTGAACTTGAACAGCCGCGCTTCATTTTCCTCGAGCATCGTGCACGCCGAAAAGCGGGTCTCTCACGTCAGAGTCTACGCCATCGTTTTCTTGGCCATCTCCATCCCCTGATCCGCTGTCACCGCCGGGTAGACGGTCCAAGAAATGACGTCATCCCAGTCAGATATGGCGGCCATTATGGGGGCGACGTCGTCGGCCTCTGCTACGGAGACCACCGCGGGACTGGGTGACAGCAGGAGATACTCAGCCACCGGTTTCAGTCCTGGAGGATAGGTCCAGGTTAGCCTCCGGGCCATCCTTTCCTTAGCTGTGCCTGCCCGCACACTACCTATCGCCACGAATAACACGACAACCTCCTTTGGCCAGGTCGACCTCCAGAAGGGCGGGGTGCGCGAGCGTGAACTCGTGCGAGGCCCCATTCTCAAGGCCGCCCCGAGCGATAGACGGGGAGTATCACTTACTCCCTGGATAGCCCCAGTATAGGCCGGTTCTACTCCGCGTCAATTGCTCCGATGAGATGGATGCTATGCAGTGTAGGTCTTTGTAAATCGCAATGGCGCAACAAGAACGGAGGCCCCGAAGGACCTCCGTCTTTCTGTCTGTTGTTACTAGGCCGCTCAAGAAACCGTGAAGCACCGGTCACACGCAAGCTACAAAGTAGCTGTCAGTCTTGCTGAACCCCCACGTGAACCTGGATATTGCCGTTAGTAATAGGAACCGCCCAGAAGGTCTGCATCCAGGGCATCGTCGGAAAACCGACGAATAACCAATTCAGCATCACATCGGCTCTTCCAGGCTCATCAGAGTCGATGAACATGAACCTATAGGGAACAACTGGTGAACCCGCGTCCAAGTACAGCGCTACCCACGGCAGTAATTCTGGGTACTCCGAAACCGGGACGTATGCCACGAAGTCGGCTACGGCCGCGCCCTCATAGTCGAACCACCAGCCTGGAGGAAGTCCTAGATCTGCTTCTGGCCAATTGCCCGGTGCCGCAAAAAAGAATTCTGCGTAGGCAGGGTAAGGACCAAAAGTGAAGGCACTGGTCTTTACCACGTAGTTAAATAGCGTTAGGTCTAGTGGATGGTTGACTGGATCTAGCGCCCATAACTCACGAAATACCTTTACTACCACTTCACCCCTGACACTGCCATCTGCCAACTTCTGTACCTTCGCTGTCGTACCCGCGTGAAGAATGGCACCGTCGGCCGGTTCACTGTCTAGCAGCAGCCTGTTTGTGTTGGTACCAACACTCACCCAACTCACCGGCTTGTTGAGGTCCGACTTGCCGAAGGCTGCAGCGGGCAGAATTAGCGCCACAGCAAGTAGGGCTAAGGTGAGCACGACCAGAAGGAGTGATTTCTTGGCTTTCACAGGGCACGCACCTCCTTACTTGAAAGAGCCGAAACCTACTTCACCGCGTAGAGGTAGCCATCCTCACTGCCGAAATAGATCACCCCCTCCGAGACGGCCGGGGAGGAGCCGACGGGACCCCCCGCC
>Ga0214473_10005565_pt1 | contig 15084 bp, 13 predicted proteins | sample RVTome_7_FD_203509 | JGI IMG/M metagenome (GOLD analysis project Ga0214473, IMG submission 203509) | Soil microbial communities from uranium-contaminated site in the Upper Colorado River Basin, Wyoming, United States - RVT98D197 | ecosystem: Environmental > Terrestrial > Soil > Contaminated >... | reverse complement strand
CCACAGGTCCACCCCGTGGGTCCGCATGACCGAGGGAAGCACGCGCTCCAGCCGGTCCTTGAGCCAGGACTGCTGGATCCCGGCCTGCTCGCGCAGCGTGCCGAATGGGCGTTGGGGCGCGGCCGACTGACCCGCGGCGGCGGAGGCGAGGAGCAGCAGGGCCAGCAATCCGATTCCGCGGCGCACCGGTGACTCCGGGGAGGTGGGCCGGGGAAGATAGAGGGGCTACTCCCCCATGGCCACCGTCTCGGTCAAAACGGCGTAACCTATTACTCTGGCGGCAGATAGCCTGCATAAGATTGGCAGAGAGGAGCGAACCACACGTGCTCTAGCGCAGCTTCACGCTGCCTCGCACCGTGGATGCGGGGCGGATCGCGGCCAAGTTCGCGCATGGGCGGCTGACCGTGACGCTGCCCAAGGCCGAGGCGGCCAAGCCGCGGCGGGTGGAGATCCCGGTGAAGTAAGCGGGGAGGCACAGTACGGGCGACCCATGGGTCGCCCGTACCTTTTTCCGAGCTCCGGAGGAGGGACTCGAACCCCCGACCCGGCGGTTAACAGCCGCCTGCTCTACCAGCTGAGCTACTCCGGACCGTCCAGCCTGTCCGATTCTAACCGAGCCCCTGCCTCGCGGGCAAGCGACCCCGGGACGGTCCTCAGTTGGCCGTATTGATGAAGATCGCGATGGACAACGCCACCTGCAGCAGGGTCGCCACCAGGAGGAAATCGCTCCGGGTGAACCACTTCCGGGGCACCACGATCTCGTCCCCCGAGCGCACGCCGATCTCCGAGAGGGTCCGCCCCGCGAGGGCCTCGCGCTCGAAGTCCACCCGCAGCTCCTGGCCGCCCCGGATCAGGCGGATCTTCCGCAGGTTCCCTTCCGGGGTGGAGCCGCCCGCCATCGCCACGATGTCGAGGACGCTGAGCGTCGGGTCTACCGTGTAGAGTCCGGCCGCGCGGACCTCACCCAGGACGGCCATGCGGAACAGCGGGGTGACGGTGACGAACGGGGTCCGGAAGATCTGCTCGAGCCCGGTGCGGACCCGCTCACGCACCTGGGTGACGGTGAGGTTCTGGACGCTGATCTCGCCCAGCACCGGATACTGGATGGTCCAGTTCTCGTCCACCTGGAACTGGCCGGAGAACTCCTCCTGTCCCCACACGCGGATCTGGAGGATGTCGCCCGGGCGCAGTTGGTAGGCGCCACCGGCGCCGGTCACCACGCCGCCCGGCGCCTGCCCGTCGGCGACCGATACCGCCGCCGCGCACATGACGATGGCCCTGATCAGGGTTCGCATGGCGCCTAATGTTGTGTGGTCCGCGAGGGCGGTCAACGCCCGGCGGCCACCGGGGCGGGAGTGGCCGAGAGGACCGCTCGCAGAAAGCGGCCGGTATGGGTGCCCGATTCCGCCACGGTCTCCGGCCGGCCGGCGGCCACCACGCGGCCTCCGGCGGCGCCGGCTTCGGGTCCCAGCTCGATGACCCAGTCGGCCCGCTTGATCACGTCCAGGTGGTGCTCGATGACGATGACCGTATGGCCCTGGTCCACCAGGCGGTCCAGCACCTTGAGCAGGACGCGCACGTCTTCCAGGTGGAGGCCGGTGGTGGGCTCGTCCAGCAGGTAGAGCTTCCGCTCGGTGCGCGGGCCGCCGGCGGCGAGCTGGCGCGCGATCTTGAGCCGCTGGGCCTCGCCGCCCGAGAGCGTGGTCGCGGGTTGCCCCAGGCGGAGATAGCCCAGCCCCACCTGCTGCAGGTGCCAGAGCGTGCGCCCCAGGCGCTCCTGGTGCCGGAATCGCGCGATGGCGTCTTCCACCGTGAGCTGGAGGACGTCGGCGATCGAGAGGCCCTTGATCCGCACGTCGAGCACCTCGCGCTCGAACCGCGAGCCGCCGCAGGCCTCGCAGGGCACGAACACGTCGGCCAGGAACACCATCTCCACCTGCACGTGCCCGGCGCCCTCGCAGGCGCGGCACCGGCCGCCGTCGGACGCGTTGAAGCTGAACGTCCCCGCGTCGTAGCCCCGGGCCCGGGCCAGGGGCTGGTCGGCGAAGAGCGAGCGGATCTCGTCGAACGCCCGCACGTAGGTGACCGGGTTGGAGCGCGGGGTGCGCCCGATGGGCGACTGGTCCACCAGGACCACGTCCGCCAGGGATTCCCAGCCCAGCAGCCGGCGCACGTCCCCCACCGGCTCGCCCAGGTGCTCCTTGGCCCCGTGGGCGCCGCGGAGCCGCTCGGCGAGCCGGCGGTAGAGCACGTCGTGGACCAGGGTGGACTTCCCGGATCCCGACACGCCCGTCACCACCGTCAGCGCGCCCAGCGGAAAGCGGACGTCCACGTCGTGGAGGTTGTGCAGCGTGGCGCCTTCGACCGCGAGCCACCGGGCGTCCACCGGGCGGCGCTCGGCCGGCAGCGGGATGACGCGCCTCCCGTCGAGGTACTCGCCGGTGAGGGTGCCGGCGGCCCCGGCCCCCGCGACGGGACCGCTGTAGACCAACTGGCCGCCGTGCTCGCCGCTCCCCGGGCCCAGTTCGACCATGTGGTCGGCCACGCGGATGGCCGCCGGATCGTGCTCCACCATGACGACCGTATTGCCGCCGGTTCGCAGCCGGAGTAGGAGGTCGAGCAGCCGCCCCACGTCACGCGGGTGCAGGCCGATGGTGGGCTCGTCGAGGACGTAAAGCGTTTCGACCAGGGTGGATCCCAGGGCATTGGCCAGCGCGATGCGCTGGGCTTCACCGCCGGAGAGGGTGCGGGTGAGGCGGTCGAGCGTCAGGTACCCGAGCCCCACGTCCCGGAGGTAGGCCACCCGAGCCTCGACCTCGCGCAGCACCGTGGCGGCGACCTCCCGCTCGAACGGAGGAAGCCGGAGGGCGGTGATCCAGCCGTGCAGCTCGTCCGCCGTCCGGCCGGCCAGCTCGCCGATCGACGCCCCCTCCACCCGCACGGCCAGCGCCTCGGGGCGCAGCCGTCCGCCGCCGCAGGCGGGGCAGGTCCGGGCCATCTGGTATTGCCGCAGGAAGACCCGGATGTACTGCTTGTAGCGCTTGGCCTCCAGCGCCCGCAGGAACGGGAAGACGCCCACGAACCGACCGGACTTGCCGTGCAGGAAGAACCGGCGCTCGGTGGCCGGGAGCGCGCTCCACGGGCGATCGAACGCCACGCTCCGCTTGCGGGCGATGTCGCGCAGAATGCGCCGGCGGCCGTCGTACCGCGGCTTGGTCCACGGATCCAGGGCGCCCTCCCCCAGGCTCTTCGAGGCGTCGGGGACGATCAGGCCCTCGTCGTATTCCAGCACCGCGCCGAAGCCGTTGCAGCCGGGGCAGGCGCCCGCCGGGTTGTTGAACGAGAAGAGCGCGGGGGTGAGGCGGGGGGCGGGCGTCCCGCAGTTCAGGCACCGGGGGTGTTGCGAGAAGGTGAGGGGATCGCCGTCGGCCAGCGCCTGGGCCACGCCCTCGCCTTCCGAGAACGCCAGGGCCACGGCGTCCGCCAGGCGGCCGCGATGGGGTTCGTCGGCGATCATCCGGTCCACCACTACGCCGACGTCGTGCTGGTCGAGGCGGACGGTGGCGGGGAGCTCATCCAGGCGGACCGGCGGTTGGGCGGTCAGGCGGTTGCTCCGTCCGCCTGACCGCCCGTCCGCCTGACCGCCCGCGAGCACCCGGGTGAACCCCATGGCCGTGAGGTTCTCGACGATCAGCTCGTGCGTGGTGTGGGCCGAGCGGGGCAGGGGGAACGTCACCAGCACGTCGCGGCCGGCGAGCGCCTCCAGCACGCGACCGGCCGCGGTGCTGGGCGAGTCCACGACGATCGGCTTGCCGCACCGATGGCAGAACGCCCGTCCCACCCGGGCCCACAGGAGGCGCAGGTAGTCGTAGATCTCCGTCGCGGTCCCCACCGTGGAGCGGCTCGAGGTGGTGGGGTTCTTCTGCTCGATGGCCACCGCGGGCGACACGCCGTCCAGCCGGTCCACCGCCGGCTTGGGCATGCGTTCCAGGAACTGCTTGGCGTAGGTGGACAGGGACTCGATGTAGCGCCGCTGGCCTTCGGCGTAGAGCGTGTCGAAGGCGAGCGAGCTCTTGCCCGATCCGGACGGCCCGGTCACCACCGTGAGGGCGCGGCGCGGGATCGTGACGGTGATGCCTTTGAGGTTGTGCTGGCGGGCGTTCTGCAGGATTACGGCATCGGCCGGCATACGGAAGCATAGCGGGCCGTTGCAGGGCGCTACAAGGCGCCGGTTGCCCCGTCTATCGGCAGGGAGTAGGTTGGCTGCCGCGCATGCCCGTCCTCGCCCCCCGCCTGCTCCGGCGCGGCCTTGAGCTGTTTGCCGCCATCTCGCTCGTCGGCTTCGTGATTCTGTTGTTCTACGGGAACAACTTCGAGCAGTTCCTCGGGGCCATGACCTCGCTCCACGTGGAGTGGTTCCTGGCGGCCGGGGCGCTCGCGTCGCTGGACTGGTTCGGCGGCGGGCTGCGGATCTACGTCCTGGCGCGGCACGTGTACCACCAGCAGTCGCTCAAGGGCGCCATCCTGGCGGGTGGCATGACCACGTGGGCCGGCTATCTGACGCCGGCGCAGGCGGGCAGCGGCCCCATGATGGTCTACACGCTCAAGCGCTATGGCACCCCGCTCCCCGAGGCCATGGTGGCGGCGCTCATGAGCTTCGTCACCACCGTGGTCTTCTTCGCCGTGGCGGGGCCGGTGGCCGTGTTCTTCGGGGCAGGGCAGTCGCTGGGGCAGCATGGGGTGATCGGGGACGCGGTGGACCTGTATGACCTCTTCCGGCTCAGTCTGGGCGCGTTCGTGAGCGTCGGGCTGGTGACCCTCGGCCTGATCCTGTTCCCCGGCGTGGCCCGTCGCCTGGTCGCGGCGCTGGCCGCCCGGTTCGAGCGCCGGGGCAAGGCGTCCTGGGTGGAGAGACTCCGGGCGCTGGAGGCGGGCGTGGATCGCGCGCACGCCGCGGTGGCGCGCTTCGCCAGCCCCAAGGGCTGGGTGGCGCTGGCCCTGAGCGTGGTGCTGTCGGCCACGGCCCATGCCAACAAGCTCCTGGCGGGATTCATCGTCCTCCGGATGCTGGGGATTCACGCGCCGTTCGTGGACGTCCTGCTGCTGCAGACCCTGATCAGTTTCCTTCTGTATTTTGCCCCGACGCCCGGAGGCTCGGGCCTGGCGGAGCTACTGTCCACGCTGGTGATGTCGATCTATGTGCCCAAGCCGCTGACCCCGTCCTATATCCTGCTCTGGCGCCTGACGGTCAGCTACCTCACGGTCGGCGTGGGATCGGTGATCTTCTGGCGGTGGCTCAAGGGGGCCGAGGAGCGGGACACCCTGCTCGAATCGGCCTGAGCCGGATTCGGTTGCCGCGAACAACGGCGAACACTAGTTTTGCGGGACATGGCGTTCCTCGAAATGGCGGGCCAGCGGCTCGCGATCCGTCCAGGCGAGTCGGTCGTCGGCAGCGACGCCGCATCGGCCATCCGGGTGACGGGGACGGGTGTCCGCCCGCGGCACGCCTTTCTCCAGATGGGGGCGGACGGGCAGGTGGTGATCCGCCGGGCGGATGACGCCGCCGAGATCCTGATCAACGGCGTGCGGCTGGGGCCGCAGCCGACCCCGCTGCTCCATGGCGACAAGATCGAAGTGGGAGCGCATGAGTTGCTGTTCGTGGACGAGCGCCGGAGCGGCAGCACCCAGTACATCCAGGCCATGCCGCCCGGCGGCGCGGGCGGGGCTGGGGGGCGCGCGGGCGCGCGGAAGCCGACCGCGGCCACCGGCGGGCGGGTGGTGAGCCTGACCGACGGCCGCGAGTATTTCGTGCAGCGTTCGCTGGTGATCGGGCGGGACGCGTCGTGCGACGTGGTGGTCACCAGCAAGGACGTCTCGCGGCGCCACGCGGAGATCGTCCCCACGCCCACGGGCTACGTGGTGGTGGATTCCAGCACCAACGGCACCTTCGTCAACGGCCAACGGGTGAGCAGCCAGATGGTGCTGGCCCGCGCGGACGTGATTCGCGTGGGGACTTCGGAGTTCCGGTTCTACGCGGACTCGGCGTCGATCGCGGCCGCGACGCCCCCGGCGGCTTCCGCGGCGCCCGACGCGGCGCCCGGGGCCCTGCGCCGCTTGGCCGACACGTTGATGGGCGTGCGGGGGGTGAAGCCCGGCGCGGGCGCCGCGGCTCCGCGCCAGTCGCCCCCGCCCCCGCCGGACGCCCCCCCTCGGCCGCCGGCCGCGCCCGCTCCACCGGCGGCGGCGACCCCCGCAGCCCTGGCGACCCCCGCAGCCCCCGCAGCCCCCGCAGCGCCGGCCGCCGCGGCGGCCCCCGCCGTCCGCCCCAGCGGTGGGGGTGCCCTGGCGTACCTCGTGATCCGCAGCGGCGCGCTCAAGGGACAGCGGCTCGCCATCAAGACGCCGGTCGCCAACGTGGGGCGCGCGGACTACAACGACCTCATGCTCCCGGACGACAGCGTCTCCACCGTCCACGCCAAGTTCCAGCGACGCGAAGGGATCTGGGTGCTGGTGGACCTGGATTCCACCAACGGCTCGTTCGTGGACGGGGAGAAGGTCGCGGGCGAGGCGCCGCTGGCCCCGGGCGCGCTGGTGCGCTTCGGCGAGGTGCGCGTGTTCTTCGAGCCGGCGGACCAGGATGAGCCCGTGAAGGGCGGGTCCACCAAGCTCATGCAGGCGGTCAAGCTCCCAACGGACAAGCCCTAAGTTGCCTCCCAAGGTGCAGTTTACCTGTGCGGGACGGACCGATGTCGGTATCGTCCGATCCGGCAACGAAGACAACTACCTCATGCTGCCGGACCGGGCGGTTTTCATCGTGGCCGACGGGATGGGGGGGCACGCGGCCGGCGAGGTCGCCAGCGAGATGGCGGTCCGGATCGTGGTGCAGCAGCTGGGGGATCCGGGCGGGCTCGACGCGGCCGCCACGGTCGAGCGGCTGCGCCACGCGATTCGGGAAGCCAACGCCGCCATCTTCGAGCGCACGCTCACCGAACACGACAAGCGGGGCATGGGCACCACGGCCACCGCGCTGATCCTGGGTGATCGGCAGTACCTGATCGGGCAGGTGGGCGACAGCCGGGCCTACATGCTGCGCGGCGGAGAGCTGCTCCAGCTCACCAAGGACCATTCCTACGTGCAGGAGCAGGTGGATGCCGGCTACCTCTCCCCCGAAGAAGCCCGTACCCATCCCTACAGCAACGTCATCACCCGGTGCGTGGGCGCGAATGACGACGTGGCGCCCGACACCTACGTCGGCGCGCTCCATCCGGGCGACGTCTTCCTCCTGGCCTCCGACGGGCTCACCGGAATGATCGACGACGCCCGATTGCACGAGATCCTGCGGTCGTCCCCCGATCCCCAGCGGCTGGTGGAGACGCTGGTCGCGGAGGCCAATCGCCTGGGCGGACTCGACAACATCACGGCCATCGTGGTGCGGATCGACGGCGTTCCCGCTCCGAGTGTCAAGCAGACGGCGGCGCCCGGCGCGGCCGCCTGACGATTCCCTAGCCCTTCATCGGCGCCAGCGGCCGATCTTCGGCCAGCCGGCCGCGCACTTGGTCCGCCGTGGCCTCCAGCAGCGGGAGGACGGCCCCCGCCCGGGCGGGCGACACCGGGTGGGCCCCGTAGATACGGAACCGGCGGGCCCCGCGGTGCAGGTCCTCCGCCACCCGCTGGATGCTGAGACGCGCCGGCGCCACCACGTCCCGCCGGGTGATCACGGGCACCGCGGCCGACAGCATCTCGGGCTTGGCGGGGAAGTCGAGCAGCACCTCCCCCGGGGCCTCGCCCCACTCGCGCGCCAGCCGGTCTTCCACCAGCCGGGTCAGGTCGGGCACATCGGCCACCCAGCCGCCCGCGTCCACCGGCAGCTCCACGGCCGGTACGTCGAGCACCCGCTTGTAGAGCCGGCGGCGGCGGAGCCGCTCGGCCAGGGGCGCGCCGGTGGTGGCGCGGAGTCGCTCCATCAGCGCCTCGTCCGCGCTGTGGGCGATGGCGGCGGCCGTGAGTTGCCCATCCTCCAGCGCCGACCGGACCACCCGCTTGAACATGGCCGTGGCGCTCCGGACCGCGTGGTGCCAGTACACGTTGCGGTACATCTGGTATTTGGCGAAGAGCAGGGACTCGAGCGCGCTCACGCCCTTCTCGTGGAGACCCACCGTGAGCCCCCCCGCGCCCGGCACCAGCGTGAGCGAGTGGAGCAGTCGGTCCACGTCCACCGTGCCGTAGGGCACGCCGCACATCCGGGCGTCGCGGGTCAGGTACTCGATCTTGTCGAGGTCGATCGGGCCCGAGACCAGGCCCTGGAGGGGGCTCGCACTCCGGGCCCCGATCAGCTCCACGATGCGCGCCGCGGCGTCGGGAATGCCGGTGGCGTCGAGCGCGCGCGCCAGTTCGGGATGCGCCAGATGCTCGCGGGCCAGGACTTCGTGGGACGCGAGCCCGGCTTCCTCCAGCGCGTGGGAGAAGGGATAGTGCCCGACGTCGTGCAGCAGCGCCGCCAGACGGGTGAGCCCGACCGCCTCGGGCGGGACCGCGCGGAGCGCGTCGCGCTCGGCCAGCAGCGCCAGGGCCCGCCGCGCCAGGTGATAGGTGCCGAGGGCGTGCTCGAACCGGGTATGGGTGGCGCCGGGGTACACCAGGTACGCGTGGCCCAGCTGACGCACGTAGCGCAGCCGCTGCACCGGCCCGCTGTCGAGTACGGCCAGGGCGTGCTCGTCGAGGCCGATGTTGTTCCAGATGGGGTCGCGGACGACCTCGAAACCGCCGGTCGCCGCCACGCGGGTCAGCCCTTCGGGCCGGCCTGCCGGACCCGCTCGTCCACCTGGTCGGCGTACCGGGCGAAGTTCTCGCGGAACATCTCGGCGAGCATGCGCGCCTGGGCGTCGTAGGCCGCGGGATCCTTCCAGGTGGCGCGGGGGTCGAGCACCGCGCTGGGCACGCCCGGCACCGCGCGCGGGACCCGAATCCCGAACACCGGATCGTCGCGGGTGGGCGCGTCGGCCAGCTTGCCTTCGAGCGCCGCGTGCACCAGGGCGCGGGTGTGCCCCAGTCGCATGCGGTGCCCCACGCCGTACGGGCCGCCGGTCCAGCCGGTGTTCACCAGCCAGCACTTCACCCGGTGCCGGGCGACCCGCTCGCCCAGCATCTTGGCGTAAACCCCGGGGTGGAGGGGGAGGAACGGGGCCCCGAAGCAGGCGCTGAAGGTGGCCTGGGGCTCCGTCACGCCCCGTTCGGTCCCGGCCACTTTGGCCGTGTAGCCCGCGAGGAAGTGATACATGGCCTGCTCGGGTGTGAGATGCGCGATGGGCGGTAGCACCCCGAACGCGTCGGCCGTGAGGAACACCATGTGCGACGGATGGCCGGAGTGGCCGCCCGGGACGTGGTTGGCGATGTACTGAATGGGGTACGAGGCGCGGGTGTTCTCGGTGATTTCGGCGCTGTCGAGGTTCACCTCCCGGGTGTCCTCGTCCAGCGCCACGTTCTCGAGGATGGTGCCGAACATCCGGGTGGTGGCGTAGATTTCCGGCTCGCCCTCGGCGGAGAGGCGGATGACCTTGGCGTAGCATCCGCCCTCAAAATTGAACACCCCCTGGTCGCTCCAGCCGTGCTCGTCGTCGCCGATCAATCCGCGCGTGGGGTCGGCCGAGAGCGTGGTCTTCCCCGTGCCGGACAGGCCGAAGAAGATGGCGACGTCACCCTCCCGGCCCACGTTGGCGGAGCAGTGCATGGGGAGGATGCCGCGGAGCGGATAGACGTAGTTGAGCGCGGTGAAGATGCACTTCTTCATCTCGCCGGCGTAGCGCGTTCCCCCGATGAGCACGGTGCGCTCGGCGAAGTTGAGCGCGATGAACGTGCCGGACCGCGTGCCGTGGCGGGCCGGGTCGGCCTGGAGCTCCGGGGCATGCAGCACGGTGAAGTCCGGCGCGAAGCCGTCCAGCTCGCCCGCGCTGGGCCGGAGGAACATGTTGTAGGCGAACAGCGCGTGCCACGCGTTCTCGCTCACGAACCGTACGGCCAGCCGATAGGCCGGGTCGGCCCCGGCGAAGACGTCGCGGACGAACAGCTCTCGCCCGGCGAGGTGGCGCAGCACGCTCTCCTTGAGGGCCGCGTAACGCGCAGGCTCGAGGGGCTGGTTCACCTTGCCCCACCACACGTGCCGGTCGGCCTCGGGCTCGCGGACCACGTACTTGTCGTTGGGCGACCGCCCAGTATGGGGCGAGGTCACGGCGGCGAACGGCCCGCCGGCGGCCACCTTGCCCTCGCCCCGGCGCACGGCGGCCTCGTAGAGGGCGGCGGTGCGGAGGTTCCAGTGCACCGCCCCGCTGGCGGTCAGGTCGGGCGTAATCCGGCGATCGTCGGGTTTGGCCATGGCGCGGGCGCGGCCCCAGAGCGAAAAGGGGTTTAAAAGTAACACCTTGCCCGTCGCGAGCGATCAGCGGCCGGGTGGGACCCGCACGGTGGGAGGGGAGTGGTAGAGCGTGGTGAACGTGGTGCGGTCGCGCGGGGTCGCGTCCTGCGTCGCCGGGCGCCCGTACATCAGGTCTTCCGGGTCGCCGCTGTGCAGGAGCAGCCCCAACGCGTGCCCCAGTTCGTGCGCGGCGACGATCGCGAAGCACTGATCCACGTCCCCCAGGCCGGCCCCGGCCCGGGGCGTCAGCGTGATGCGGAAGGGCAGGGTGATGGTCGTGTCCAGCTCGACGCCGATCGAGGTGGTTCCCGCACAATCGCTGATCTCGCCGGGGGTGCCGCTGAAGACGGCCTCCCGGGCGCGGAGTATCAGGACGTCGGCCCGCGCGGAGTCCCCCACCAGGACCCCCCGGAACTCGCCGTAGAGCGACAGGCCTTCCCAGAGTCGAAGCGCGTCGGCCGCGTGCGCTCGCAGCGTCGGGTCCGGCCACACCCGCACCGGCAGGCTGGCCGCGGTCCAGTGGAACACGATCCGGAAGCCGTTGTCCAAGGCGATGGTGTAGTCGTAGGGGTCGGGCCGGTCGGGCGGGGTCACGGTGCCGCACCCGGCGGTGAGCAGCAGGAGAACGAGGGAGCGCCTCATCGCGGACGCTCCGGCGGCAGGACGGTGGGGACCGTGTGGTACAGGGCCTCGGCCGTGGCCCGGTCCCGGACGGACGGGGCCGCCACGCGCGGGTTGGCGTTCATCAGATCGAACTCGTCCGGGCTATGGGCCAGGATGCCGAGCGAGTGCCCGACCTCGTGGACCGCGACCCGGAACAGGCAGTTGGCGACATCCACCTCGCTGTACCCGCTGTCCCACGACAGCTCCACTACCGGCGGTCGGGGAAAGCGGTTGGCCGCGTCCGGGGCGTCGTACCGGGTGACGCCGCCGCAGGCGAAGATCGGCGGATCGTTGGTCAGCGGGACGTCGGCCGGGGTCGCGCCCACCACCCGTACGACCACGTCCGCCTCGCTCGAATCCGTCACCGGCACCGCGCGGAACTCGCCATAGAGGAACTGCTCCTCCCAGGCCTCGAGGCCCCGGGCGATGTACCCAGCCACCGGGCCGGCCGCCGGATCCACCCAGTACCGGACCGGCAGGCGGTCCGCCGGCCAGTGAAACACGATCCCGGTCTGCTGCTCCTCGAAGGCGTAGGGATCCGGGCGGTCCGGCACCGTGACCGCGCCACATCCCGCCGCCAGCAGGGCCGCCAGCGCCACCCGGAGGTCAGGGCGTCGCACGTTCACCGACCGGGATGCGCCGCAGGCTGAACAGGGCGCTCACCCGATGGACGTACGTCTGACCGGTGAAGCCCTCCGCGCGCAGCCGGGGTGTCGAGAAGCGGTGGAGATCGTAGTGGCCGGCGAACCCCAATGCCAGCGCCTGGCCCAGCCGGCGCTCCACCCGGAGCCCGAGGCCGACGGCCGGGTGAACCGGCGTGCCGTCCCGGAACAGCGTTCCGGCCCGGACCGAGGGGCTGTAGATCATGAGGCCCAGGCGCGCCTCGCCGCTGAGCCACGGGCGGAGGGGCTGGCGCAGGTACACGCTCGGATGCCAGATGGTGAGGCGGGTGACCGTGAATTCGCCCTGAGGTTCGCGGCCGATCAGGTCGCTCCGGCTCACCGTGAGCGCGGCACCCACGCGGTAGCGGTCCAGGCGCGTTTCGCCGGTGACGCCGAGCGCCAGGGCCGGGTTGGCCCGCACCGAGAACCGGTCGACGATAGAATCGCTGACCAGGTTGCTGCTCACGACCAGGCCGACCTGAACGCCTACCTGCGCGCTCGCCGGGGAGGCGGCGACCGCTCCGGCGCCCAGCAGCGTCACGACCCCCAGGAGCGGGAGCCCGGACCGTCGGCGTGTCGAGAGGGGCAGAGAAACTCCGGCGCCTGGGGAAGGCGTAATCATATCCGCCGCCCGCGGTGGCGGCTACCGGGCTGGCTCGGGCGCGCCCGGGATGAGCGGGACGAAGACGCACCCGCACAGCACGCGGGTTTCCACTCCCCGGGCGGAGCGCTCCAGCACCAGCAGCCGCTGATGGTCGGACGGGCCGACGGGGATGATCAGGCGCCCACCCAGCACGAGCTGCTCCGGGAGCGCGGCGGGCACCTCGGGGGCGGCGGCGGCGACCAGGATCGCGTCGTAGGGCGCGGCGTCCGGATAGCCGTGCCAGCCATCGGCCACCCGGACCGTGGCGTTCCGGATTCCCAGGGCCGCCAGGCGGTGCCGCGCCGCGGCCGCCAGCTCCGGGATGCGCTCGATGGTCCACACATGCCCCGCCAGCCGCGCCAACACCGCCGCGTGGTAGCCGCTGCCGGTCCCGACTTCCAGCACCCGGCTCCGCCGGGTGAGGCGGGCGGCCTCGGTCATGACCGCCACCATGTACGGTTGAGAGATGGTCTGGCCCGCGCCGATGGCCAGCGGCCGGTCGTCGTACGCGTGCGCCTGCTGCCCGGGCTCGACGAAACATTCGCGGGGGACGCTCTGCATGGCCGCCAGAACCCGCCGGTCGGTCACGCCGCGGCCGGCCAGGTCACTTCGCACCATGCGCCGCCGCAGGCGCGCGCTGGCGGGATCGCGCATCCGTTCGGTCAGCTGGTGTCGGGGCGGGGCCGGCTGCCGAACATGCGCCGCAGGCCGCCGTCCCGCGTATCGGACAGCGCGGCCTCCGCTTCGGCCGCCCGGCGCTCGATCTCGAGCTTGGAGCGGCGGAGGCGCTCCACCAGCTCGCGCTCGCGCGCCAGCTCGGTGCGCAGCGCGTCCAGGTCGTCCGGCGCCTCGGGCGCGCGGTCCGCCGCGGGCAGTCGGGGCGGGGCACGGCGCTCGAGCTGGCGGGCGATCTCGCTCAGGACGGCGTGTTGCCGCTCCACCGCTTCGCCCAGCCGCACGATCTCGCGCGCCATGTGCCACAGCGCCTCGCGGCGGTCACGCTCGCCCTCGAGCACCAGGGCGAGCGCGTCGGCCGCCGGCTCCACCGGGCGCCGGAGCACGACCGCGGGTCCGCCCGAGGGCGGCGCGCCGTCCCGGCGCTCGGCCAGCGTCGCGCGGATGTCGTCGCGCGACCAGTTGGCCGCGAATCCCTCGGCGATGAGCTCGAACAGCGGGAGCACCGCGGCCGGATGGCGCCGCCGCCGCCCGCGGCCTTCCGTGGGCAGGAACTCCGCGAAGGCGTCTCGATAGTACCGGACCGTGGATTCCGGGAGGCGGAGCGCGTGCGCGATCGCGCGAAGCGTGAGCAGTGGAGCGGGCATCCGCAGGCAAGATAGCACGCCCGGGGCCGAACCGCGCCGTCTACTCCCCCGTGAAGCGGGCGAATCGCCGGACGGCGAACATCAGGGCCGCCGCGGCCGTGGCCGCGAGCGCCAGATGCTGCGACCAGAGGCCGGCGATGCCCTCGCCCTTCAGGAAGACGGCCCGCACGACTTCCAGGAAGTGACGCACCGGGTTCAGCAGCGTGATCCAGCGGAACGCCACCGGCATCGAGCTGATGGGATAGAAGAACCCTGAGAGGATGATGGCCGGCAGCAGGAACAGGAACATGGTCATGAACGCTTCCTGCTGGGTGCGCGACCAGGTCGAGATCAGCAGGCCCACCGACAGCCCCGCGAGGATGTAGAGCAGGGCGGCCGGCAGGAGGGCGGCGGGCGACCCCCGGAACGGAATGTCGAACCAGAGCCGGGCCACCAGCGTGATGAGTCCGAGATCCACCAGCCCCACCGCCGCGACCGGGATGGTCTTCGCCAGGAGGAGCTCGGCCGGCGTGAGCGGGCTCACCCGCAGCTGGTCGAGCGTGCCCAGCTCGCGCTCGCGCACCACCGCCAGCGCCGTGAGGAGCAGGCACATCAGCAGCACCAGGATCCCGATCACCGCCGGCACGTTGTACACCCGGCTCTCGAGCGTGGGGTTGTACCAGGCCCGGATGCGCAGATCGACGCCGCCGGCCGGCGCGCCGGCGCCGGCCCGGTCGCTGGCATAGCGCTGGACGATGCGCTGCACGTACCCCAGCGCCACGGTGGCGCTGTTCGACTCGCTGCCATCCAACACGATCTCGACCGCCGGGGCGCGCCCCGCCGCGAGGTCCCGGGCGAATCCGGCGGGGATCTGGATGCCCACGAGCGCGTCCCCGTGGTCGAGGGCCCGGGCCAGGTCGGCCGGCCGGTCGGCGGGGACGACGTCGAAATAGCCCGAGGCGCGAAGCGCGTCGGCCAGGGCGCGGGAGGCGGCGGTGCGATCCTGGTCCACCACCACGGTGCCGGTGTGGCGGATGTCGGTGTTGACCGCGTAGCCGAACGCCAGGAGTTGGATGATGGGCGCGACGAAGATCATCGCGCGGGTGCGGCGGTCGCGGAGCAGCTGCCGCGTCTCCTTCCGCACCATCTCGCGCAGCCGCAAGAGGCCGGGCCTCACGCCAACTCCTTGCGGAACGCCCACAGGGCGAGGCCGAGGCCCGCGGCCGCGAACACGACCATGGCCACGGCGTCGCCCCAGAGCACCGACAGGCCGACGCCCTTCTGGAAGATCCCGCGGGTCACCGCCACGTAGTACCGCGCCGGCACGACGTGGGTGATCAGCTTGAGCGGCCACGGCATGGTGGCGATGGGGAAGATGAATCCGGACAGGAGGAGCGCGGGCAGGTA